>Ga0153923_100245_pt1 | contig 21627 bp, 13 predicted proteins | sample TSNJ007MetaG_FD_104682 | JGI IMG/M metagenome (GOLD analysis project Ga0153923, IMG submission 104682) | Attine ant fungus gardens microbial communities from New Jersey, USA - TSNJ007 MetaG | ecosystem: Host-associated > Fungi > Mycelium > Unclassified | place: USA: New Jersey, Brendon T. Byrne...
TTGAAATTAACGAAAATCAAAGTAAGAAATGAATGGGTCGGTAAAGTATTTATTCTAGGAACACAGTTCAAAGAAGCACCAAAAGAAGTGAATGGTGTTCTTGGAAGCTATGTAAAATTTTACGGTGATTCCGAAAAACATGGCGCATTACCGATCGTAGTTAACAAAAGTGCTGCAACGTTACCAGAAGGTGAGGTTGAAGTTGAGTTCGAGGAAGCTTATTTGGTTCCTGATAAAGTTCAAATTACAAGTCGAGAAACGAATGATGATGGTCGAATGACTAATTCAGTGAATGGTTATTTAGATTTCTCGCTTTATTTATCTGGTATGACAGTGAAGGAGGGAGTGTAGATAGGGTTTCAAAATTCAAGGACAATAACAACATTACAGAAGTTTTAGACATTGAAAGCTTAGGAGCGATTCGCTTTAGTTCACTGGAAGACAAAGTGTTAGGCTTTGACGAAGAGACACGGCAAAGTACAGGCGAGATCACGAAAAAAAGAGCAGAGCTGGTTTTTGGAGACAAAAGGAAAATTTCAAGTCGAGTAACATTTCCACCAACAGCTGAGATTGAATGATTCAAATGGCATGATGCAGTCGAGTTAGTAAATCCAGAATTTCATCTAACTTACATCGCAGCTCAGGATGGGAACCGAGAGTATTATGAGTTGGATACCTATGCTGAGGGTTTGAAGAAAGTAGCTGGTCAAAAAGAAACGGTCCATTCAACTCACTCTCTTGAAGGTGAGAAGAACAAAAAACAGTAACGAACATCTAAGTATGACAAAAACTAGCCGCTGCTGATAATAAAAGGGAGAGTGAAGACTTGAGAGGATTATTTTCATATAAAGGAAAGAAAATCCGAATGTACTATCAGTATTTGAATGCTTGGTACACATTTTTCTTTTCGATCCCTGATAATTTGAAAAAAGGAATATTCACTGTTTATGGTTGCTCTGTTTTAGATGCTAAACAATAAGGGCGTACTAATTCAAAATAGTACTTAGGTCAAGGGCAACTTGTTTAGCTGCTTGATTTAATCCAACTTCTCTATTAAGAACCTTTTCTACAACGATTACTCGTTCTTCAGCACTGATCTTTCTTCATCTTTTTCCCATAATAGATACCCCTAACTAAGACTTAATAATTTCTTTGTCCTAGTTAGGGGGAGCGTATCAATAGGTGCAACCCTATTAGAGAGTTTTTTCCTTTGAGATTTTCAACTAACAGTTGAGAAGTTGGACTTGTTTGCTTATTTGAATAGAAGCTGTTTAGTTTAATTATCTATCAGGTTCTCATACAATTAACTAGCTTTTTTTCCATCAATTAAATTATTAAATGCTGCAGTTAGTTCTTTTAAATCATTATTGGTTAAATTAGGACTGATATAAATAATTGGAATGCCGTGGTCAGTCTGATTTTTAGTTTTTGTTGAGGTTATGATTAAATCTGGAATAATGGTTTTATCGCTACCTAAAGTACTAAAAATGGATAGGCGATAGAAAGGACCGAAGAGAGATAGTAAATATGATTTCAATAATTTTTCTATTGTAATAGGAAGATCCGTTTCTAACTGTAAAATAATTTTTGGATTAAAGTCTACGGGATCTCCTAAAAGAGTGTACATCTCAACCATTCGTAATAAAAGATAATCATGGGAAGAGGTGAAAAAGTCATCTTTTTTCTGTAACCCTTTTAATCGTTTTTCCATCTCTTTTTTTAGAAAAGGGAAATTGTCATCCAAATATTCCTGATAATCATATCCAGAGATTGGTACAGTATAGTTTGGAAATAGGATACTCTTTAGTAATGAACTCATAAGCAAACTAATCGCTAATTCTTGGTTTTCTGTTGTGGTCTGATTGAATTCTGGAAAACTCGAAATAATTAATTTCAACTTCTCATTTATTTGAGAATTAGTATTTTGATGAAAATAAAGCATTCGTGAATATACATCTTTTACTGTATAGAACCGTACGCTTGTGAGTAATAAAAGGAGAAAATAAATAAACTCATCTCTTGAAAAATTGTGAATTTTATTGAGCTTTTGCATAAATTTGTCCCCATCAAATGGAGAAGAAGAACCGAACAAAAAGCGAACTAATTCTTCAGAAAAATCAGGAAGCATTTTCATTGAAATCCTACAGCCGATAGAATCTCGTATTACATTGATTGCCAAAATGTAACTCCACTGGTGAGTAATAATATCATTGATGTTTCCATATCTTGAAAATGTTTGGTTAATAAATGTGGAAATTTGTTCTTCCGATAAATCATTGAACGGCCATACGGTCCCCCTATAGATATACCAAAAAAAAATATATGTAAAAAAACGAATGGCAGGTTCTGATCCAGTTATGTGAATGATCCCTTTATTAATATGAAAAGATAAATCGATATGTTTTGTATGTTTATTAAATTTCTTAAGCATTCTCCGAATGGTCATAGGGTCAGCATAATGTTCATTGGCGAATTCATTTAATGAAATTTTGTTTTTTAATAGTAGTTGTTGTAATAAGTCAAATGAAAGAGATTTATGAACAATCGAAATGAGCATGGCTTGATAATCCTCTTTATCGCCATTAAAAAAATAACCTCTACCATTTTCGTGTTGAATCAAATCATGAGCAGTTATATTTTTAGCATTTTCTTTTAAAAGATCGCAGTACTTGATAATGGTATTTCTACTTTTTCTACAGCATTGCTGCAGTTCCACAGTAGTCAACCAAGATCTATTCATAAATAATGTTCGTAGAAGAGAAAGTTCTAATTGGGTCTCTGAACTAAGTAATTGATTAATGAACAAAAAAAACACCTTCCTTTTTTAAATAAAAGGATAAGGTATTTCTAAATTTAATTCAATTAGCTCGACACAAAATGTGGTAGTTTTTTGCCCAAAACATGTTATATAAATAACGGAAAAAAATGATAAAGTTAAGTTACGAAAAATAAATTGATGAATCTATTTTTCTTTTTTTTAGTACAAACAAGAAATATTTGGAAAACGATCAAAAAAAACGAAGGCTATTTAAGAATAACTCTGAAATTTCTAATTACATTGTAATCAATGTAATTCATATAGTCAATATTTTTTTGGGGGAGCTCAAAAAATATTATTATGCGATATCAAATGGTTTTTTACGTTTATTAATTCAGGAAATAAGTTAATAAAATGTTTATTACGAAAACCGTCTAAATAGCCGTCAAGAAACAGGAGGAAAAACGTTGGTTCGCCGTGGAGAAAATATTTATAAAAGAAAAGATGGACGTTGGGAAGGCCGTTATAAAAAAGGACGAAGGGAAGATGGGAAAATTGTCTATGGATACATATATGGGAAAAATTATCAGAGTGTAAAGGACTCGCTCCCTCTCTATAAATCCAAGTATAACAACACTAAAGAAGTAAAAGGCGAATTATCTATTAATTTGGAAGAATGGTTGTATCATTGGCTATCACAAAATAAAAATATGATAAAAGAGTCTACCTATTCAGGATATAAATATAAAATCGACAAATATATATTACCAGTGATTGGTCATATTGAAATAAATAAACTAACTATTGAAGATCTAGAAAATATGATAATGACGTGGCAAGATTCGGGTTTGTCTTCGAGTTCTATACGTGTGGTATTTACAATTTTGCGTAGTAGCTTTTTGTTTGCTGTTAAAAAGAAATACTTAAACGAAAATATTTGTGATCATATAGACCTACCTTCGGAAAAAAGAAATAAGATTCGCTCATTAACGTTGGTCGAACAAAAAATGTTGGAAAATGAAGCAAGAAAAAGTATGGATGGTTTGGGGTTTGCAGTAATTCTTTCTCTTCGTACAGGGTTGCGAATAGGAGAATTAGCTGCTTTAAAATGGGAGGATATAGACATGGAGGGAAACTATATCTATGTGTCTCATACAGTTCAAAGGATCCCAAAGCACAATGGAAAATCAAAAACAAAAATTATTTACTCAACGACTAAAACACAAACATCAATAAGAAAGATCCCAATGAGCGATGATGTAAAAAATTGGTTATTAAAGAGAAGTAACACAAGCACACCTTACATTTTTTCTAACAATGATACACCTTGCGAGCCGAGATTGATTACATATCATTTTCATAAAATTAGAGAAAGAGCCGGCTTGAACAATGTCCATTTCCATCAGTTGAGACATACTTTTGCGACAAGATGTTTAGAATCTAGAGCAGATATTGCTTCAGTAAGCTCTCTTCTGGGTCATTCATCAATAAAAATGACCCTTGACATTTACGCGGATACTATGATGGAAAATCGAGTTAAAGCTATTAAAAACATGGAAATGATGATTAAAACATCACTGTAATGAATAGTTCAGGGGTACAGCTATTTTTCTTTGTTTTAAAACCATTCAATCCCTAACTGTTAAATATTGAAAGTTCAAAAAAAGAGCTCATGAAAAAATGAAGCCAAAAGTGTAACTCCACTTTTGGCTTCATTTTTTTATGAGTTTTTTTCTAATAACCAAACTCAAATATGTCTATTAGCCGTCATAAACCGTCATTAGATTGAGAATAAGTTGAATTATCAGTGCTATTGAAACATTTCTTGTTTGTACTAAAAACAAGAAATATTTGAGAATATATCCACTTTGGTAAAGATATATTCATCGTTAATCAATCTCATTTTACCACTAAAACGATAGGATTTAAACTTATTCAAATAATTCGATTTAGGCTAGTTGAGGAACAAGAAAATTTTCTAAATGTACTTTGTGGGAGGAGTGAAAACTATATTTAAGGCTGTTAAGGAAAAACGTAATCTAATTTTAGATTACATTTATAAAATTGATTTTGGGTTTATTTACTAATTAAGAGGAGACGGGGGAAATATATAAATGAAAATGAAAAAGGTATTAATTACTAAGATCGCATTAACAACAACACTATTTACAAGCCTTTCTGTTATGACTCCAGTAGGGAACATTCTAGTTGCACATGCTGAGGGACAAAATATTAGTTCAAATGCTGTATCTGATAATACATCAGATCGCTCAATTACTATATGGAAATATGAAATCAATAATACATCTGAGCTTGGTGATAGAGGAGATGGCATTAATCCTGATCCAAGCAAAGCTCCTGATTTAAATGGTAAGAAATTGATGGAGGGTGTTCATTTTGAGTTAATCAAGGTGAAGCCCTTAAATACAACAGCTTTAAAAGATCCTTTGAAACAAAAAGAAGGAACTGATTGGGAGGAAGATACTAGCTTTACTAAGATGATTGGTAAAACTGATGCCAATGGCAAGTTAACGTTTGATGTGGGAACTGGAAAAGCAGCAGATGGTATTTATTTGATTCGTGAAGTTGTGAATCCTGACACAGGAAAATACGATTACATGGATAAAGAGACCGGGGCATTGAAAGAAATTAGTTCTCCTATGGCGCCATTCTTTGCTCACTTACCACAAACTCAACGAGATGATACTGGTAAATTAATTTATGATGTTCATGTCTATCCCAAGAATATTGTAACGGATACAGAATTAGATAAAACTGTTGAAGGCGGTAAGGGGTACTCAATTCAAGCAGGTAATTCTTTCCAATGGGAAGCAACAACGAAGTTACCAAGTGGTTTATATAGCAAGGTTACACAGGATATGACAATCATCAATAGGTTTGACAGAGATGGAAATGCATTGCCAGATTTAGATGTAGCTGCTGGGACAGAAATTTATGCGGATTATTTTGAAGTGGTCGATGAGATTGATCAGAGATTGGCTCTAGAAGATATTGAAGTAAGAGTTTTAGGGGAAGACGGTGTTACCTGGACAACTTTAACAAATGGCGAGGAATATGAAGTGTCACTAAATGGAACCCCAATAACTTCTCCCAATAAAGTTTCTGCTGATGCTAATTCAGTTAAAAAAGTGCTTGTGAGTTTAACAAATACTGGGATGAAAAAAGTGGAGGAAGACAAGGATCAAAAGATCCAAGTGATTTATAAAGTGAAGGCTCTAAAAGATTTCAATGGAACAATTTCAAATAAATATGATGTAAATTACTTGATTCCAGGACAAAAGCCTTTTACAGGTACGAGTGATGAACCTGAATATTTCGATGGTGGCTTTAAAATCAGTAAATCTTCGGAGGATAAAACGAATAAATTAGCAGGGGCTGAATTCTATATTTCTGAATCCGAAGCTGATGCTAAGGTCAAAAAATTTCTTGCTTCAGATGGTAAATCCTATACTTTAAATGACGATGGCACAGCAACCCCAGCATTACCGACGGGCGTGACATTCTTGACAACTACATCTGATAAAGATGGTGTAGCCAAGTTTGATGGGTTAAAACTTGATTGGTTTACAGATAGTAATGGGGATGGCAAACAGGATCCTGCAATTCCATCAGAAGCAACTTGGGAAAAGGATAAAATCAAGAAATCTTACTGGATTGTCGAAACAAAATCTCCAACAGGATATGAATTATTGAAGAATCCAGTTGAAGTTGTTGTAACACTAGATTCACATACGAATGTGGTTGTTGATGTAGAAAATAAAGAAAAAACAGATCTTCCATTTACTGGTGGAGATGGCATGACTCTTATGATTGTTATTGCTTTGGGAGCAATTGCAGTTGGTACCACAGCAGTTGTGATTGATAAAAAAAGACGTGCAGTATAGAAGCTAAGAAAGGATGGGAACAATGAAGAAAGTAAATAAGTCGCAAAAAATGCTTATAATTCTTCCCATCATTATTCTTTTAGGAGTGCTCATTTTTGTGGTCACTCCTAAAGGTCCAATATTAAAAGCATTAAGCGATCACGAGTTAGTTGAAGTTTCGAACATGGATGACGACAAGACAGAAAAAGACCAAATAATAGAGACAGAAAAAGAGATTGTTAAGATTCAAATCGTAGCAAAAGAAACGGGCCTTTATACAATCAAAAAAAAGCCTGGTTTTTCGGTCACTTTAATAGATGAAAAGAATGAGCAACTAACAGTTCCTATATTAGAGGAGAAGAACTATACGAATTTTTATGAAATTTATAGTAACCCTGAAGCAATTCAAAAAGATTCTAGTGGGATGGAATTGGAAAGTTCAAAAATAACTGAGAAAGCACCTGAATTTGCCCAAATCACTTCTTCAGGTAAGTTGACCTCGTATTATTTAAATTTAAACAAAGGGGTTAGCCAATGCTTACGTATTGAACGAAATAATTCTGAATCCATAAAAGTAGAACTGCAGAGTACTGAAGATGAAAAGAAAAGTCAGGTACTTGTGGACTTTAAAGACAATAAAGAGACAAATGATCTATATCAAAGTGAAGAAATCACTACTGAGATAGTTTCAGAAGAAAATAGAAATTCAACAAAAGAAGAAAAAAATAATTCAGCAGCAGAATCCGACGACGGGAATTCAACATCAAAAAAAAGTGAGCCAAAGCAATCAGTCAATAATACTGTTACAACAGAAACAAAGGATGAGGAAGAAAAGGTAAATCAGAAAGATACGGAAGAAAAGAGTGAGTCCCTCAATCAAAATAAAAAGCAAGAAGAAACAAAAGCTACAGGAAAAGATGTAATAGAATCACCTAACGACTACGAAAGAATATTATTTGTCGAAACAAAAGAAACCGAAAAAAATGATAAAGAACTTGAAAGGAGAAATTATACAGAGAAAGATTCCCTTAAAAAGCCAGTTTTTATAAAAGAAACTGCAACTCAAACAAAAAGCAAAATTAAATCCGAAGAAGATCCCGCAATCATTGTTCGAGATGCGAAATTATCTGTTAAAACGGGAACATCAGAATTTGACAATGATAATAACCCTGGAAATGATGCTAGTGAGGAAAATGATATTGTTAGGACTTTTGATCAAATCAGTTATTTGACTTCTTTTTCGATTCAGAATACAAAAAAGAACATAGAATATACTGATATTCGATATCGAGTAATTGCTGAGATGCCAAATGCAGTTGAAGTAACAGATACGATACCAAGAAATAATGGTGAAATTGCAAACGGTATGTATATAGATAACTCTGAAGGAGATGGCTCGCAAGTTTCTGAAGGTGTTATGGAATCTGTTATATCAGACACAGGACAAGTTTTTGTACCGATAATCTTAAATGTATACGGATCTAGCCAAGGGAAGAAAATTCAGCCAACAATTAAGTTAGAGATAGTGAATGCCAAGAATGTAGAGACAGGCGAAATAGAGAGTTTCAATAAAGTTTATGATATTAATACTCTCTTAGAGAAAGATAAACAAGTACCAATAACGATAGTTTCAGCAAAACCATCTATTGGTGTTCAATTAGTGAGGGGGCAAACCCAAGATAGCTCTGTTTTTGGAGTAACAAATTCTAATATCAATGCTTATGATGTAGGTATTGTTACAGTTTTACAAGAATTGGTTGGCAGAGAAAAAGGAGATTATAAAGGATCAACTTTTCCAAATGGAAAGATTACTTATCAAATAAAACAAAAGGCAACCTATAGAGTAGGAGCTGGTACTGACCAAGTTATGCCACAAACTTATTATGATCCCTTGACCGTCAGAGCTGTTTCTACAGCAGTGAACAATAGAAATGAAGCGGAATGGAGCAAAAATGGTACGGTTGATTTGACTAAGTTCAATGAAGCTCTCGACTCGCCGAACGGGGAAACTAAAAAAATATATACATCTGAACCTACAGAAAAATTTTCTGAAATTGGTGTTTATGATTCTGGAAAATTCACAACTACTGATGGAAATTACCTTTCTAATGTTTCAAATGAGAATTATGCAGGGACTTTAAATCCTTATACTTACACTATGAGAGGGAATAGAACTCAAGCTGCAACTGATAAAGCTTTTTCAAGTGGAGAGTTAATTTATTATTGGGATAGAACCAAATCTGAAAATCTTGCAAAAGGAAACAACTGGTCAAGATATGACATGACACTTTATATAGATTCAGTTACCTATGACGGTATCAGTACTTCAAATGACTCTAGTCTGATATACCCCAACATAGTTACTAATGGGACCGTTTATAAAGCATCTCCAGCTTTTGCAGTAGCTAATTCAGGAACTCATTATGATGCAGTTAATGAAAATTACTTTGGTTCATTAGCACCTGGCGCGTTGAATTTGGCTAATAACTATGGGACAAATCAAGTTGAAACGGGACAAGATATATTGTTTATGAATTATCTTAGAACGACAAATCAGTCTGTAAAATCTGCAAATATGATATTTATGTGGGATCCTCTGGACTTTAAATTTGATTCATCGAGAAAAATTGGATACGCCGGAAATGCCAAAGGACCAGGTTGGGGTTGGACACCAGAATTACAAACAATGACAGTTAAGTATGGAGTAGCAAAAGCAGCTAATGATACACCTGCAAAAGCACGAAAAGTAGGAGACATTTCATATAACAAAGCTTTTTATAATTGGTTTGATAAATATGAAGATGCAATTAAAACTGGTGATATTAGTGCAGTAACTACGGGTTTTACTTATGAAGGGTTTCCAAAGTCAGGGACGATAGAGCTTTCTCCGACTATCCCGGTAACTGTTGAAGCAGCTGGGGGAACAGGAAAGTCATTAGTTTTATTGAGTGCACAAGAGTGGCTAGGCGACAAAGGTAATGTTATTTATCAGGCCCCTGATAGAACGGTTACTGATGCTACTACCAAACAGAGGATGGGTGTGCCTGATTCAAAAGGGGTCGGAACATATTACGAAAGTAGCTTTTATAATACGGGAGAAGCCAAAAGTGTCCCTAATATTTACTTTAATTTTATAGGTGACTCAGCCGTAGCTATGCCTTTTGGTATTACCACTAAAACCAATGTTAAAAAAAATATGTATCAGTCTAATGAAGATATAGACATTAAAGTTACAGGAGTGATGTCGGGCAGTGACACTGTTACTTATGATGGATCGTTAACAACAACTCTACCAAAAGGAATTTCATATAAGTCGAGTTCTTCATATGATGCCAACGGAGAGCTATTAAAAGAACCAGATATTTCTGAAAATGATGATGGATCAATATGTCTTCGATGGACATTTAACGATTTAGATACAGAGCAAAGAAAAAAAGGAATTGAAGTGAATTTTAAAGCTCAATCAGATTTTTCTAGACTTTCATTTAAAGAAAATGGCTACACAGATAGTCTTGTAGTTAAAACAATAGGTGAAATGTGGGTAAGTGGAAATCCTTCCTTAAATGATAAGAGAGATGAAAGTATTCGTTCTTCTCAAGATGAGTTCATCGTTTTACTTATACAGCAAATCATCTTAAGTAAAAAGGGAAACAAACCCGCCATTGAACTTGGTGAAACTGATCCTTTAGGTGTTGATAACACAATCACTTATAAAGTTAAGATGATCAATAATAGCGCTGCATCAATCCCAGAAGCCAGAGTATTGGATGTCTTACCGTATGACGGAGATTCTCGTGGAACGAAGTATTCTGGTAACTATACAATTGAAGAATTGACAGTTAATGATACCTCCGCAACTATTAGCTATACGAATTCATCTACTAGTGAAAGCGCTGATCCTAACCAAATTACAGGTTGGTCAAATTATGTCTCGGGAACAACTCCAGTATCTTCGATAAAGAATGCTAAAGCAGTTTTAGTATCTGTTCCTTCTTTAGAAGTAAACAAGGAAATAGAGCTAACAATCAAAATTAAGCCCACAAATCAGAAAGCAGGGGACGTACTTGTAAATGACGCAAGTATGAACTCCAAACTAAATCTGCCAGTTGAATCGCAAGCGGTCTGGACACGAGTTTATGGTCGTGAATTAACTGGTGTCGTTTGGTATGACGATAATTTAGATGGGTTAATCGGGAATAAAGCAGCAGGTGGGCTAGAAGAATTTGCTAAGGATATTCCAGTAAAACTCTACCGAACGAGCTTGGCTGACGAAAATTACAAAGATAAATTGGTTGAAGCTAGCTTAACAGGAGAGAAGTTTGTTGATTCATCTGGAAACTCGTTGATTAAAACGGATAAAGATGGAAAATATACCTTTGCTGCGATACCAGAAGGAACCTATGTTGCGGAGTTTGTTATCGGCGACCGGGTAGAGAAGAAAGAATTTCATGTCACAAAACAGCAGGTTGGAGATGATCCAACGAAGAACTCGAAAGCGGACCCTAATACCTATAAAACACCAGGATACAAAGCACCATTGTTAGAAGATTTGAATGGTATTGATAATGTCAATACGCCTACGTACAAAATTGAAAATGTGAATCTCGGATTAATCCGTCCAGCCACTATCCGTCTCTTTAAATTCGAGACAGGCAGCGCAGTCGATGCGAATGGGGATGGTAAGTTAAGTGACGAAGAAAAAGCAACCGGGAAACCATTAAAGGGTGCGACATTTGAAATCTATAAAAAAGGGGAAACGACACCAATTGCGACTGCTGATACAGATACAAACGGCTATTTGATGTTCGAATATTTGTATAAAGGAAGCTATCAACTTAAGGAAACGAAGGCTCCAGAAGGATATGAACTAATTAAGGAACCAATTGATGTAGAGGTTGTAGAAGGGAATCAGAATGTTGCTTTATTTGCCTCAGATGATAAGTCAACAGAATTACCTTTCACTGGTGCAAATAAATGGGTGTTTGGACTTCTAATCGGTGCAACAATAACGATGGTCGCTGGATTTGGTGGTATTACTTATTACTATCGTCAACCAAAAAAGAAAGGAGAGTAACCCATGAAACAGAAATTGTATAAAGGGCTCTCCCTACTTTTTCTTCTTGTAATCAGCTTTTTATTGCCCCTTCAGGTATTTGCTGAAGACCAAGGCTATAGCGTAACAATTGTAAAGTACAAGTTGACCGATGCTGATTTGGCAGGAAATCCATTACCCGTGGATGGAACAAAAGCTGAAAAAGCAGTGAACAAAGAGGGAAAATCATTCGAACTGCTTCCAGGAATCAGCTATGAGATTACCCGGGTGTCCCCTGTCAATGGGACAGTTCATTTTGAGCCTATACAAGGAGCAGACGCCTTCACCAAGACGATTACAACAGATAGTAATGGTCAGGCCAAACTCTCTGGAATGGTTCAAGGAACATATCGTGTGATAGAAAAAGCAAATAATCAAATCAAAGAACCAATGGACTCAGTTATCTTGGAGCTTCCTCTGCCCCAGCGTAATGGTCAGGCGTTAAATGATGTTTATCTTTATCCGAAATCGAGTGTAGCTGGAGCAACTGTAATTGACCCTAAGGAAATAACGACGGAAAAAGGCACCAGTCCGGAACGTATTCCACAAACGAGTGGAACGATCGGCTCCTACTACTCATTTTATGTGATCATTCTTTTTTTAGCCTTAATGGGAGTCATAGGTATTCGAATGCTGCGATCCAAGAAACATTATTACTAAATGTATCTAGAGGAAGCGTTGGAAATCCACGCTTCTTCTTTTAAAAAGAAGGGGAGAGTTTTGTTGAAAAATAGAAAAAAAAAATCCCATTCTTTATTAATGAAATTTGCGATACTTATGATTTTTTCTGGAATAGCTATTCTTTTGTATCCAATCGTTGGTAATTATTTAGCGAATCGTGAACGAAGCCAAGCATCTACTGCTTATGACAATGCACTCGAGAAAATGAGCAAAAAGGAGCGGGAAGAACAGTATAAGTTAGCGAAAGAATACAACAAGTATATTTTCGGAAAGCAACAAGGAAAAGAAGTCGAGCCAATTCTTTATGAATCAGTATTAAAAAACAAATCAAAAGTAATGGGAACCATTGATATTCCGGCAATTGATATTGAAAAAATGCCTTTCTTTCACGGAACCTCTTTTAAAACATTGGATAAAGGCTTGGGGCACTTAAAAGAGTCATCCGTACCGATAGGCGGTAAAGATTCTAGAGCTGTTATAACTGGGCACAGTGGAGTTAAGAACCAAGTTCTCTTTACTGATATCCGAAATCTTACTGAAGGAGATCTCTTTTTCATCAACATTCTGGGAAAGCGATTAGCATATCAAATTGACTCTTTTGAGGAAATTTTACCGAGTGAAGCCGAAAAAGTAAAAATTGTTCCTGGGAAAGACCAAGTGACATTGCTAACGTGTACACCACCTGGAATTAATACATATCGATTACTAGTTACAGGTCATAGAATTCCTTATAAAGACGCTATGAAAAAGAAAATCAAAAAGCGTAACTTATGGAGTTATCAAACGATTGTATTAGGAACAATAGGAATCAATTTGTTGCTATTTTTAATTTTAGTCGCGATCTATCGTTATCAAGTGAAACGATTTAGATCAGATAATCCTAAAGTAGTCGAAAAAGCCAGGAAGCGGTTGAGATTACTTTTCAGAGTAACAAAGGGGTACTTTGTTTTATTGTTTGTCATTATGTCAGCGGTTCTTTCAGTCGCAATCTATGGATATGCTCATATGCAGCAGGAGACCACGGTCTCAGCCGTGGATATAGGTAGAGACGAATCATTGAGTGACTACAATTTAAACAAAATAAGCAAGGCCAATTATGAAGAAAAACAAATTGCTAGCGTTAGTGTAGCAGATTATGCGCACGCAAAGGCTGTAACAAAAGATACAATCAATAATTGGGGAATTGGAAAATTAGTAATTCCAGAGGCACAAATTAATCTTCCCATTCTAGCCGGACTTGCAAATGAGAACCTCCTGACAGGAGTAGCAACCTACAAATTGGACCAACAGTTAGGTAAAAACAACTATGTTTTGCTAGCTCATAATATTTATGATCAAGACTTACTTTTGCACAGAATAGAAAAACTGAAAAATGGAGATAAGATTTATGCAACAGATTACAGAGATATATACATCTATGAAGTAAATCTTAACAAAGTTGTTAGAGACATCGAAGTGTCTTATATAGAGAAATCAAACGAGCAAGAAGCAAAAATAACCTTAGTTCGTTGTGAAGGAAACATAGGAACTATCTACCGTCGGGTAGTTCAAGGAAAGTTAACGGGTGTTCAACCATTGGATGATTCATCAGAAAACCAAATGAAACAGATGGATCTAAAAAAGAGCGAAAAAAAATCAAATGGTGTAGTAGTAAAAAAGGAACCTGTAACAGAATTTGACAGTTTCTCGATGGCTGTTGCTGCAAGGTTTGTAGCAGATCCATTGCAAACAATTATTCCAATGTTCCTATTTTTCTTATTACCTATTTTATTTTTCAGTCTAATGCGTTAAGGAGAACAATGATGAAAAAGAAATTGTTGAGTATATGCGTTCTTGGTATTAGTGCATATACCATCCATAATCTATTTGGAGAAAATTTAAAAGCAGACGAACTTTCAATAGTTGAAGAAACTAGTAATGTGATCGAACACAGTGCTACTGTTGAATCTTCAAGTAAGAGTATTCAAAGTGTCAATGGACAAGAATCCTCTGAAAAAGTGGCTATTGAAGAAGCGGTAATTTCTGCAGAGCAAAAGGAAGAAGTCCTTCAATCGACAGCCCCATCATCAAAAATAAATGAAACTTCAGATATCCTGAAAACATCTAGCAATGAAATCAATTCTAGTAGTGAGCTTTCTTCGACGTCAACGACTAGTACTTTCACTTCAGAGACTACAAGCACTTCATCTACTGAAAGTGGTTTAAGTGAGACGACATCAAGCAGCACAATAATGACAAATGAAACGAGTTCTTCACAAAGTAGTAGACCTGAAGAGTCGTCAACATCAACTTCTAATTCAATACAGGATTCAAAAGGTTCTTCGGAAAAAGTGGAAGGTACTACAACCTCGACAAAAATAGAGCAGAAATCCGAATCAACGGTTGGTAGTTCTAGTCAAGCAGTCGTTCGATCTCCAGAACCACGTCCCATTTCTGTGAATATACAATCGATGTTACCTACTTATAGTCACCCTAGTGAATCATCAGTACTTTCTTCTAAAGGAGCTAAAGTCGAGCTGGATGAAGCACTTCAAGTCAGCAAAGTGGCGGAGTCAGATTTGAAAGGATTCGAATTACCGCTTTTGAGGACATTTGAAAACAAAAATAAAGCGATCCTCATTTTTGAGGGAATTAAATTAGTTGGAAAAGAGAAAGAGGCCGATTCACAGGTTGATTCTGTAGAAAGGCTGTTAAATGAACTTACTTCAAAATTATTCGGACAAGATTTTGAACATGTGAAAAAAACAAACAGTAAATCAAGAGAACCCGGTGATTTGCTATACAAGGAGAATGCTCTTGTCGGCATGTACTTAGGTGACGATTACTACTTAACTTATCAGCAGAAAGAACAGGATGAGGATGACGGAGAGGTAGTTATTGAAAAATTCACTTCGGAAGAGCCAGAAACGTTATTTCAATATAGCGAAATGATAAATCTGACAGCAACTGATTATGGAAAGGAAGTAGAAAAAAATTATCCGGCTTCTATGGATTTTCAACCAAATGATCAAACGACTGCGTTTATTGAGAAAATTTCTGATAACGCACAAGATTTAGGGTTGAAATATGACGTATTTGCATCAGTTATGATCGCTCAAGCCATAGTAGAAAGCGGATCGGGAACAAGCCAGCTATCTATTGCTCCTTACCACAATCTTTTTGGTATAAAAGGAACGTTTAAAGGCTCTTTTGTAAACTTTTCGACGCAGGAAGATGATGGTAGTGGCGAAATGCATTCTATTAATGCGGCATTTAGAAGTTATCCCAGCTATGGAGAATCATTAGGGGATTACGTTACATTGATCCGTTCAGGAATACAAGGAAATGAGAATTACTACTCAACTGCATGGCGATCAAATGCGAGAAACTATTTAAGAGCAGCTGACGCACTAACAGGAAAATATGCGACAGATACTTCATATAATAGAAAAATCAGTTCATTAATTGCTGCATATCATTTAACACAATATGATGTTCCTAAAAGTGTGGAGGGGACTCAAACTGGCGCTGTATTACAAGGAAAAGAGAATATACCAGAAGAGTATCGTTCAGCAATGAAATTCCCAGATTATGATGGAAAAAACTATAATTCTTCCGGTTCTTATCCTGTGGGGCAATGTACTTGGTATGCCTATAATCGTGTTGCCCAATTAGGAAAAAAAGTAGATGACTTTATGGGCAATGGCGGTGAATGGGGGAGTAAAGGTCGGGCTTTAGGATATAAAGTTACACAAACACCAACTGCGGGATATTTGATTTCCTTCTCTCCAGGAACAGCCGGTTCTGATCCACGTTATGGGCATGTTGCTTTCGTTGAAGCCGTCACTGCAAACGGCATCTTAATATCTGAAGGTAATGTGGTTGGCGGAACGATTATTTCTTATCGAGTGATAGATAATGAGCTAGCTAAATCAACGCTTGTTTCTTATATTGAACCGAAGTGATGTGGAAAGGAACTCTTAGGAATTGAAGAATAAGACTATAAATATCGGATTTGTAACATGTCTAATTCTTATGAGTCTTATTATCGTGTTTATCCGCACGACTTTTATCGTACATCCAATCTCTGGAAAATCGATGGAAGATACATTGAATAGTGGAGATTGGGTACTGATAAATAAAAGAAAGGAATTAAATAGATATAGCATTGTTGCTTTTTCGGATCATCTAAATAAGGACCTATTAGTCAAACGAATAATTGGTCAACCAGGTGATTCCTATATCATTCAAAATAATGTAATGATTCTTGATTTAGGAAATAGCAATAGTTTTCAAACGACCATACAGATTGAATTGGAGAAGGACGTCGCAAATGAATTAAGAAATAGAACAACGATTCCTGAGAATGCCTATTTTGTTATGGGGGATAATGTTGATATTTCTAATGATAGCCGGTCCTTTGGTTTTGTATCTAATAAACAGATCGAAGGTAGAATGGGAAAAGTCCTATGGTCTAAAAAATAGACAGATTACTTAGAGAGGTGGAAATTGGTTGTTTGTTCTTATTGGAATATGCCTTGTACTTTTAGTCATAATGTTTGTTTTCATTTTCAATCAAATGGTGAAGCAACAGAAGTTAAATCAAATTAAAAATGATAAGAATTCTCCATCAGATTTACTTGAAAAACTAAGCTTCTTTGAAAAAATCGAAGATCAAAAGCAAAGGAAATACAATCAGTATAATTTTCTAACCATGATAATCAGTTTATTCATAGTTTTGTCGATCATAATACTCCTTTCAAGTAAAATCGCATACACAAAAAATCAGGTTCAACAATTACAGGAAGAGATTCACACATTAAAAGTAGAGCAAAAGCAACTTATTTCAAAAATGCCGGTTAAGCAGTATCCGGAAGAAGGCCTTGAATTAAACAAATTGGAATGGAAAAAAATTTTCGACCATGAGGGATCAAGTAAAACACAAATGAAACTTGAGACAGAAGTAGCTGCTAAGATGGGTCCATATTTTGGTATTTCAAGAGTATTGACTAGTGTAGAAAAGTCACCTAAATCATTGTCAATCTCTTTGATAGGAAATACTCAAGAGGAAGAAAACAAGAAATTGATTGTAAGAAATATTGAGTCCTTTGTGCAAGAAGTAGAAACGATTCCTCAATTAATGAAAATTCATATAAAAGTGATGAATACAGAAGGCAAGAAAAATAAAACTCTAATTAATAAAACATACTCACGGCAAAAGTCAGACGATGCTTTTACTATTCAAAAGAAGTAGAAATAGTAGAAGCAAAATATTGGAAAGGAATATCGTAATTTATGCCAAATGTCCGCTCACGTCAAGCAAAAAAAACAGAGAATCCTTATAAACGTTCAGTAACTAAGAGTCTTGTTCTAACTATATTGACCCTTTTCTTGTTAGTTGTCATGTTTATCTCGGGACAGTTTGTGAGAAAAACATACAGTCTTCATCCTATCTCTGGAACTTCGATGGCGCCAGCACTGACAGAAAAAAACGTGGTACTAGTAAAGAAGAAAGCTACAATCATGCGTTATGATGTGATCGCCTTTTCGGTTGATGGCGAAAAAGAAAAATTTGTTAAGCGAGTGATTGGAATTCCAGGAGATAAACTCTTCATTCGAAATGATCGAATTATTTTGAGTATTGATGACTTTGAGACAACTTATACTTTTCAATTGTCACCTTCAATTTCAGAAGAATTTAAGGACTTAACAACTGTTCCTAATGATATGTACTTTACTATTGGTGATCATGTCGATGTTTCTAAGGATAGCCGAGCATTTGGTTTTGTTTCTAAGAAATCAATTGAAGGGACAGTCCAGTTTGACTTTCAATCATTAAAATAAAAGACGCTAGAAATAAAGTGAAAAGAGGAGAAAAGTGGTGATTGTAAATTGGATCAGCATAGGAGTGCTTATTGCAGTATTCATAATAACTTGTCGACGGATAGCTATCAAATGGCAACTAGAAAGACTGAGACTACCTCGAAATTTACCGTTATCTTTTCAAAGAAAGCTTGATTATGTGAAACAAATTGAACAAAACAAACACGTATCAGCGCTATTATTTTTGACTCTATTTTTAGGAGTAGGATTATCTCTTAGCACGTTTAGTTTATTTCAATTGAACAAGCAATTGTATGCCTTGGAAGAAAAGAACAATGCACTTGGAGATAGGCTATACAAAGTAGAGAAAGAACAAAAACAGATGAACACTAAGTTACCTATTAAGGCATATCCGCAAAAGGGAATTGGGTTAAAAGACTATTCTTGGGAACAAATATTTGCTGATGAAAATCGAGAGAAACAATATGAAATTGAGAATGACATTTCAGAAAAAGTTGCTCCTTACTTTGGCCTGTCAACGACTCTGATTGTTTTAGATATTCCAACTCAAACACTTAATATTGCTTTGGCTGGGAACTCTGGAAGTGAGGAAAATAAAAAACAAATAAAAGATAATATTAAAACCTTTGCTAAAGAAGCAAAAGATATTGAGAAGTTAACTCAGATTACTTTTCAAATGAATTTGTTGAACGATAATAAAAAAAATATGTATAGTTGTACATTCTCACGTGAAAATGCAAATGAGGATTTTGTGTTGATTCAAGAGGATGACTGATGAAAGAGGGAGAACAATGACCGCACAACAAAAGAAAAATGGCTGGTTTTTTAATAAGAACATTATTGATGAAATTAATTCTGTCCCAGAGAATGTAATGGTGAACACACCTGTGGCGCCAACTGTTGATACAAACAATGATGAGGTTGCAGAATTGAAGCGACAATTATTAGGAAAAGAAGAAGCTTTTGAACAGTATAAGAATGACGTAAAAGAAGAGAAACGACGTCTCATTAGAGAAAATGAAAATTATAAACAGACGATTCTAAAAAATGGAGAAGAAAAAACGCAAAATCGGCACCAAATTCAAAATTTAGAGGCTGAAATCCGTCAAAATCGTAAAGAAATTCAAAGTTTACAGGAAAATCAAAAGTCCGGTGATTTGAAAGAAAAATTGGATAAAGCTGAAAATAAGATTATGGAACTAAATGCATCATTGGAGCATTATCAAACTGTCGAAAATGAATTGAGTAGGTATAAGGAAAAGTATCATGAAATTGAAATACAACAGAAGTTTGTAGACTCACAGTATCAAAATGCCGTTCAGCAAGTAGAGAAACAACTTCTAGAAGCCCAACAAACAATTCAGGAAAAGGAAGAAAAGATTCATCAAATTGAGAGAGGGATCAATGAAAGAGAACAATCTATTCAAGAAAAAGAAGCGTTGATTCAACGATTACTTGAGGAACAGCGAGATTCTTCTATTGAGGGTGAAGTAGTATCTGACCTTCAGCGTCAAATTATGGTTATCCAAAAAGAAAACGACAAACTAAAGCAGGAAGCACAATATTCTCAACATGAGATTGGAGAAGTCTTGGTAGCCGCACGCAAGCAAGCGAATCGAATGGTAGAGAAAGCCAAATTGGATGCTCAACGAATTATTCAGCATTCTGAACAAGAAATTCAAACGATTCAGGAACGAGCTAAGGAAATTTCATTTGAAGTTGACGAATCTCGACAGGCAATAATGGTCATTTATGACGAGCTAAAAACGCGTGTTGATCAGTTAGCTAAGAATGAAGTTGTCTTAGCAGAAGAAGTATCCAAATTTGATTATTTTGATTATTCTAATGTGCCTGCATCCTCTAAATAAACATCTTAATGAGAAAAACGAGAACAAAGAATTTCAGAATAAAAGATTCTTTGTTCTCTAGAGCTGTACATAACATATAAGTTTTCTCATTAGAGTAATTATAGTAAATCATGTAGGAGGGGGCAATGAGGGTGATTACATTAGGGTGTTTGTTTATCATGGGAATCATTTCTCTTTTCTTAATGTATCGTATGCTGGTTCATTATCGATTGAATAGGGTCTCAGTCAATCAGAGTTCACGTTTGTTTAAATTAAAACTGGCGCAATTCAAACAGAAGGAGTTACGAAAGAGTCTTATTTATTTATTAGTTGGGTTGTCAGCATCAATTATAGTATCCATTATTACAATTTATCGCCTAGAGATAACTATGAAAGATATCACAACTAATAATCGTATGCTTCAATCTGAAGTCCGTTCGATGAAACAGAAGGGGTCTACAAGCGTGCTACTTGAAGAGTATCCCTCCTCAGGCATAGGGTTAAAAAAAAATTTAGTCAGTGACAATCAAACGATTGATCATAAAGAAAAAGTAGAACATTCTATATCCAACCAACTTCACCCATATATTGGTAAAGCTAATTTTGTTTTTTCATCAAGTAGCGAGTCCGATACTTTTTCTATTCTATTAACAGGATCTGTAGAATCTAGAAATGCTAATCTAGTCATTCTTGGTCAAAATATTTCTGCATTTATAAGGGAAATCTCAGAGATCAAAAATATTTCAGAAATACAGATTAATATTAATGATCAAAATGGAAATGATTTATATAAAGGAAGCTATATAAGAGATGATGAAGGACAGTTTAGATTTCAATCGAAATTGAGGAAAGGAAAAGGTTGATGGCTAAAAATAATTGGTTTTTCAATAAAAATTTGATTGATGAAATAAAAGAGTTTACTAATGATGAGATAGAGCAAGAACAGTTGGAGCTTGAGGATCAGGTAAAGGAAAATGAACATTTAAAAGAACAACTCAACTTAACAATACAGCGACAAGAAGATTATTTATCTGATAATCGTCGTTTATCTAAGGAACTGGAGGAGCTGAAAGAAGCTCATAAGAAAATACTTCAATCAAAAAAAATCCAAGAAACGACTTATAAAGAAAGGATCGAACAGCAGGAACAAAGAAATATTCAATTAACAGAGGTAATTACAAGCTATGAGGAAAAACAAAAAGACTTTGGACAATTCAAGGATAGCTGCGAAAAAAACAAAGTAGAACTTCTTAAAGCAAACGAAATAATAGAAAAACAAGAAAAAGAAATTTCAACCCTCAACGAACGATTTGAACAATTAAATCTAGAAAGAACAGAACCCCAAAAAGCGTATGAGCAATTAAATGAGTATTGTGAGAAGCAAAAAGCAACGCTTTTGGATTATGAAACTCAACTAAAGAAGGCGAAAAAACAACACTTTGAGAGTGTTCAAAGATATACGAGCATTATTCAGCAGGTCAATCGATTAGAAGAAGAACGTGGAGAATTGAGAGGTCAATTGAAGCAACATGTCATCAAAAA
>Ga0153923_100248_pt1 | contig 21462 bp, 24 predicted proteins | sample TSNJ007MetaG_FD_104682 | JGI IMG/M metagenome (GOLD analysis project Ga0153923, IMG submission 104682) | Attine ant fungus gardens microbial communities from New Jersey, USA - TSNJ007 MetaG | ecosystem: Host-associated > Fungi > Mycelium > Unclassified | place: USA: New Jersey, Brendon T. Byrne...
CAAAATAAAATTACTCGGATTCCTTTAGAAAACAGTACAAATATATTAGTTGGACCGATTACTTTACCCGTGAATTTAGACGGAGAGACTGTTACTTTTAAATGGTACAACTGGCTGAACACTACGGATGCAGAGCTTCTTGGTGATAATAGTGAAGCAACAGCCGCTTTGATTTCAAAGTTACCATCCATGAGCCTCGCAGATGGTCAGCAATCCAGTGTTTTAGTATATGGTGATTTCGAAGGCTCAGATGAAGCATTGATTCGGATGCACAGCATTTGTCATACCGGCGATATTTTTGGCAGCAAACGTTGTGATTGTGGCTTCCAACTGCATCAGTCCATGAAAATGATCGTCGAACACGGTTCAGGTGCGTTATTCTATCTTGCTAACCATGAGGGTAGAGGCATTGGACTGTTTAGCAAATCTTTAGCGTATCTTTTACAAGAAGAAGGATACGATACAGTTGAGGCTAATTTAGAGCTGGGTTTTTCTGATGATTCAAGAAATTATGAAGAAGCGATTAGCGTTCTACAACATCTACGTCATAAACCAGTCACGTTAATTACGAACAATCCGAAGAAACTGGAAGCTCTCAAGACTGCAGGTATGAATGCTGTGAAAAGAGTAGCACTGTGGGGAGATGTATCTTCTTTTAACGAGAAATACTTACGCACCAAAGTGGCTCGTTCAGGACATTTAGAGGCAGTGAAAGAAGCGAATCCAATTGTAGGAAGACTGGCTAAGTAAAAATTGAGGTAGTGCTTTTGCGCTTCTTCAATTATAATGGGTTACTGGAACCCAACTTTAAGCTTAGTGAGGTACAATATGACTGCTATTCAAGTACAAGACTTACGCAAAACATTCAAAGTACAAAAAAACCGCGAAGGTCTCAAAGGGGCCTTCGCTGATTTGTTTAAAAGGGAGTATACGGAAGTAACTGCCGTGAAGGATATTTCCTTTTCCATTCCCGAAGGTGAGATTTGTGGTTACATCGGCGAGAACGGTGCTGGGAAATCAACCACGATCAAAATGCTCACGGGTATTCTCGTACCAACTTCAGGAAATCTTACGGTGGGTGGTTATGTTCCTTATTTGGAGCGCGAGAAATTTGTGAAGAATATAGGTGTGGTGTTCGGGCAACGCAGCCAGCTATGGTGGGACATTGGGGTCATTGAATCCTTCCAGCTGCTGCGCAAGGTATACCGGGTATCTGAACAAGACTTCAAGAAACGGCTGGATGAATTAGTCGAACGATTGCAGTTGCAAGAACTACTGAATCGTCCTGTTCGTAAGCTCAGTCTCGGTCAGCGGATGCGTTGTGAATTAGTCGCAGCATTACTTCATAACCCTTCGATTGTATTTCTGGACGAGCCAACCATTGGTTTAGATATTGTGGTGAAGTCAGAGATCCGTGAATTCCTTAAAGATATGAACCGTGAGCATGGAACAACCATACTGTTGACTACACATGATCTGCAAGATATTGAAGCCCTTTGCTCGCGGGTGATTATGCTTGACGATGGTCGAATTATTTATGACGGCGGCCTAGAAGATCTGAAACAGCGCTGGGGAACCGGACGTGAAGTTCAATTTCAATTCGGAAATGCAACGAAACGGCAATTGCTTGAGCTTTGGACTGAAGGGATGCCGGTTACTTGGTCTGCAGACAACGATCTTGGAGCATCGGTTTGGATACCGCTGGATATAAATGTATCCGATGTTTTGGGACGGGTAGTAGGGAAAGCCGACATTACTGATATCAAAATCATTGAGACGAATACGGACGATATTGTTCGCAGTATTTATCAATCCGGGTCTGCGGATAAACCAGAGAAACAAGCTGCCGCTCTGAAGGATGAAAGAGAGGCTTTACATGTCTGATAAGCTTAATGCTGCAACAGCTATGTCTTCGTCCTCAGGAGGTTCGTCTTCAGGTGGTCCTCCAGATAATAGTCGTAGATTACTGTTTGGGGCGTACTTAGATTTTATACGGATCCGGTTCCTTACCATGCTTGCTTATCGGATTAACTACTACTCAGGTATTCTTATCTATTCACTGAATATTGGGGTTAACTATTTCACTTGGATGGCCATCTATGGTAATGGGGATTCATTGGGTGGCTTTACTGCAACGCAAATGACATCATATGTTGCTGTGTCGTGGATGGCTCGAGCCTTTTATTTTAATAATCTAGATCGTGAGATCTCTACGGATATACGAGACGGAAGTATCGCTATCCAGTTTATAAGGCCTTATAACTATGTCTTAGTCAAAATGATGCAAGGACTCGGAGAGGGAATGTTCCGCTTCCTCTTGTTTATGATTCCGGGTATGGCTATAGCGATGTTGTTGTTCCCGGTTCAATTACCGACAGCACCATCTGCTTGGGCGGGTTTTCTTGTAATGCTCTTTTTCAGCTTTTTGATTAATTCACAGATCAATATTATTACTGGGCTCTCGGCTTTCTTTGTTGAGAATAATGAGGGCATGATGCGTATGAAGCGGGTAATTGTTGATCTGTTCTCTGGTCTGATCGTGCCGATCAGTCTGTTTCCTGACTGGCTATCTTCTATACTTAAGGTGCTGCCGTTTCAGGCGATTACTTACTTGCCAGGTTCTGTATTTACAGGACGGGTGCAAGGGGTTGGGATTTGGAATGTACTAGGGATACAGATCGTTTGGTTCCTGGCATTACTGATTCCAATTGTCTGGTTATATCATGCGGCGCGGCAGCGTCTCTTCGTGCAGGGAGGTTGAGGAAACGTGTATTACCTTGGATTATTAATTGAATACATTAAAAACTATATGAAGTCCCGGCTCACCTATCGCGCCGATTTTTGGGTAGAGGTCATATCAGATTTGCTCTTTCAGGCTACAAACTTTATCTTTATACTAGTAATTTTCATGCATACGGATAGCCTTGGCGGCTGGAATCAGAACGAAGTAGTGTTCGTCTATGGGTTCTTTATGGTGCCTTTTGGGGTGTTTAGTTGTTTTGTGAATCTATGGGGATTTAGTGAGCGTTATATCGTCAAAGGTGAGATGGACCGTATTTTGACACGTCCGGCGCATAATCTGTTCCAGATCTTCTTGGAAAATGTTGATCCACCAGCACTAATGGGCTCATTCATAGGTATTATTATTATGGCCATCAGTGGTAGTAATCTGGGTCTTCCCTTTGAATGGTGGACGATACCGGCTCTGATCATTCTTACATTAAGTGCCGTCGCCATCTATACTGGAATTTATACAACATTGACTTCGTTGTCTTTCTATTCCGATGCACCAACGGGTATTCTTCCTCTAATGTACAATATTCAGACCTATGGCCGTTATCCGGTAACGATTTACAATCGTGCTATTCAGGTACTTCTAACTTGGATTATCCCGTTTGCATTCGTCGGAGTTTATCCAGCAGCGCTCTTCCTGCAGCGTGAAGAAATGACGAGCCTGGCGCTGATGACACCTGTTGTAGGTGCGATATTCCTTGGGATTGGTCTGTTAGCTTGGAGTTATGGAGTTAGAAGATATAAGGGCGCGGGATCTTAAGCTAAGCTAGTGTCTTCTTAAGTTGGAAAGGCTACCTTCGGGTAGTCTTTTTTTTCACTCCTAATTCATGAATATGCTAAAATCATTAATAACTACAATGGGGAGGAATCATAAATGAATGTGTTAAATATTTTACCATCACCCGAAAACTTAAAAAAACTCATGAAAATACTTGCTTCTCTAAATATTGTCCTATGTCCAGAGGAATGGCTTCGCTATCATAGTTTTGTTTCTGAATTCGATAAGAATGTTTCCTTAGCATCGATTGACAATGGATCAGGTGATCATTTGTTTATTATTTTTTCACCTCAAGGAACGATAATTAAAGGATTTGATCATGAGTCAGAAGTAAGTCCATATGCGCGCGACGAACATGAAGTTTGGCCAGGAATCTATGAAGAAGTCCCGACCTCACTATTGTCTTTACTGGAAGATGAGGCGATAACAAAGGATGATGTTACTTTTTGTTTTTGGCGTGAAAATAATGACTTGACGTGGCAAAAGGGGAAGGTAGAGATTCCAGCGGGGACAGAAGATGGTTCGGACTTTTTGCTAGGAACTATTTTCCGCACAGCTGAGGATTTTGTGGAATTTGCCGAAGGTTATTTTGAACTCACACTCCCCTTAGAGGTTGTTGCACAAGTTTATGAGGGTGCAGCTATCACGAAAGAAATGATTAAAGCGTTAAATCCTGATGGTGATATTGAGAAAATCCTTCAGGAGTTAGCAGAGCTAGACTCTTAGGTAATTATCGATTTTGAAAACAAAGGGGGATGCGAAATAAATGAAGGTCTGCCGATAGGCAGTCCTTTATTTATTGATCGGAAGTATTTCATAATGAGGAACGAAAATAGGAAATAAAAACAGAATACTTTCTCTTTATCAAAGTTTTATTTACATATATCATTTTACTAAAGATACAAGTGAGAGGGATAAAACTTTACATAATTCAAGCGATCTTAATAACTCTCAAAACAATTTTATGAGTGTGAGTTAGGTTCCAGAGTAGGAGCACTTGGAGTGGAAGTGTTAAAATGATGCTTTTCAAAGAGGGGAGTTTGTTATATGTTTGGAATTATGGCTATTTCCGGCCTGTCTTTTCTTCTAGTGGCGATGTTTACACCGCTGTTAATCTGGATGCTACACAGGCTGAGGCTAACGCAGCCGATTCGCTCCGAGTTACCAGCGGATCATCAGGCCAAACGTGGTACACCGCTTATGGCAGGGTTGGTCCTGCTTATCGGGATAGCGATCTCGTTACAGTTTCATCCCGGACCTCTAATGTTACTCTTATGCGTCACGTTTTTGTTGTTTAGCTCGGTCGGATTTCTGGATGATTTCAAAAAGGCTTTTTGGCAAAATCCGTCCGGCATCACCGGCCGCTCAAAGCTAGTGCTTCAATTTATTTTTACTGGAATCATTTTGTATGTGTTGTTCCAATCGTTCGGTCTGACGAGCGATATTGTGTTATTTCAAGGACACTATATGCAACTGCCTTTGTATCTCTTTGTCGGAATCATTTTGCTATTTGTGGTCGGCTCCGCAAATGCCATCAATTTTACGGACGGTCTTGATGGGCTACTGATCAATGTAGCCATTCCAACGTATTTTTTCTTTTTTATGATTTCGGACAAACCTGAAGTGCAGACATTTTCCCTTGTCATGATCGGCTGTCTGCTTGGGCTTTTCCTTTATAATATTTATCCGGCAAGAGCTTTTATGGGCGATACAGGATCACTGGGGATCGGTGGCTCCCTTTCCATTTTAGCTGTCATTGAGAAGGTCGAGCTTTTGATTCCGATTTTGTTTTTCGTCTATTTTGCGGAGCAGTTATCGGTCATATTACAAGTTTGGTACTATAAACGGAATAAGCTGCGGCTGTTCCGGATGGCTCCGATCCATTACCATTTCAGCTTAAAATATGGATGGAGCGAAAACAAAATCGTGTTGATTTTCGGTTTCATTTCGTGGGTATCCGTACTGATTTGCTGGTTAATTTGGAAATATCTCATGCACTAAATTAATTTTACATTTACAAATCTATAAAAGTAGATATAATGAAATGCATGGAACCTTTAGTGATATTTAAAGCTTTGTCTAACGAGACACGTAGTCAGATTATGATGTGGTTAAAAACTCCGGAGGAATTCTTTGATGAGAAGCCTTATTTACAACAAGGCCTAAGTTTTCGAACTGGAATATGCGTGGGAGATATTCAAGCTAAAGCGGGACTTGCACAGTCTGTTATCTCGAGTTATTTGTTGACAATGCAAAAAGCTGGTTTGTTGGAATCTGAGCGAATTGGGAAGTGGACGTACTATCGTCGGAACGAGAAGACAATTCAGGAATTTTCCGAGTATATTAAACAGAAACTATAAATGAGAGGAGGGAAGACTTTTTTTTGATAATACATATCTACAATTCTGTATATGTAAATATAAATGGAGGATTATTTTAAAAATGAAAAAGATTAACCCGTTGCTTATTATTATTTTGGCTTTAGGTGTATTTGGTATTATCACTACGGAAATGGGGATTATAGGTGTTCTACCGCAGATAACTCAAAAATTTAATATATCGACTTCACAGACTGGATGGCTTGTAAGTATATTTGCTTTAGTCGTTGCCATTTCTGGTCCATTTCTAACATTACTGGCTTCTGGTATCAATCGTAAAGTTATTCTATTAACGGCTGTACTTATTTTTGCAATTTCAAATGTTGTGTACGCTTATACAACTATGTTTGAAGTAATGCTGATTTTTCGTATTATCCCTGCTATTTTTCATCCTGTCTTTTTTTCAGTTGCTCTTGTGACCGCTGCTCAACTTGTCCCACCAGAAAAGAGTACTAAAGCAGTTACAAAGGTTTTCGCCGGAATCACAGTCGGGTTTGCTTTTGGTGTGCCTTTGACTTCTTATCTTGCGGACAAAATATCATTAGAAGTTGCTTTCCTGTTTGGTGCTGTTGTAAGTATAATTGCCTTTTTAGGGATACTCGCTTGGCTTCCTTCCATGCCTGTTAAAGAAAAAATGTCTTATGGCAAGCAGCTTGGTATACTACGCAAACCCCTATTATGGTTAAATATTGTGACTGTTATTTTTATTTTTGCAGCTATGTTTTCTGTATATAGTTACTTCGCTGAGTATCTTGGACAAGTAACACATATGAATGGATCATGGATTAGTATCATGTTGATGGCCTTTGGTATAGTCATGATTTTTGGGAACTTTTTATTTGGGGGCCTTTTGCATAAAAGCATTTCAAAGACCGTCATCATGTTTCCTCTGCTATATGCGGTAACTTACCTCTTCGTTTATTATCTAGGATCTTATTTCATTCCGATGGTTATTATCATAATTATTTGGGGGGCAGTGCATTCCGGAGGACTCATTGTCAGTCAAGCATGGTTAACGACCGAGGCGAAAGAAGCTCCCGAATTCGGTAACAGCTTGTTTATTTCATTCTCCAATCTTGGAATTACTATAGGGACTGCTATAGGTGGTTGGTTTATTTCTCATGCAGGAATACATCAGCTCATCTGGATCGGAATTATGTTTTCCCTGCTTGCTTTCTTATCGATCATAATCAAAATAAAAATAAAAATTTCCAACTTAAACGTAGCAGAAGCTAAGCTGGGTGATTAACGGAGATTATGAATTTATTAAAACGGCGACAGCCATGTATCTTATTTTTCTGGTACATAGCTGTCGTTGTTTTCTATATTAAATATTACAAACTTGTGTTTTTTACTATTTTGATTTATTTTAATTAGACCCCATGAAGCTATTACATATGTATAAGAAAGAGGTTTAACCATGAGTAAAACGTATCTATTAAAAATCTGCTTAGCCATCACCCTCATACTCGGAACAGCTACCGCTTGCACTTTCGCCGAGCAGTCTACTCCAGATCAAGCTCCATCTATAACAACAAGTCCTAGCCCTAAATCTGATGCTACGGCAAAGAATACACAAGAGGATAACAGACGTTTATTAGATGCTAAGGTAACACGGGTAGTTGATGGTGACACCATGAAGCTGACTATCGACGGTAAAAAAGAAACAGTACGCTTGCTACTAGTCGATACCCCTGAATCCGTTAATCCGAACATTCCTGAGCCACAGCCATTTTCGATAGAAGCCTCTGATTATGCCAAAAAGATGCTTACCAATAAAGATGTGCAAATTGAACTAGATGTATCAGAACGAGATAAATATGGTCGTCTACTCTGTTATCTCTATATCGATGGCAAAATGTTTAATGAGCTTCTGCTAGAGCAGGGTTATGCACGTGTGGCATATGTATTTGCACCTAATACGAAATACGTAGATCAATTTAGAGCTATTCAGGATAAAGCAAGAGAGCAGGAAATCGGCATCTGGAGTATTGAAAATTACGCGCAAAACAATGGTTTTCATGTTCCAAAAACGAAATGATTATCTAGTAATCAGGATTTATAGAGCTACCATGAGGTAGCTTTTTTATTTGCTTTCGAATGTTATAAATGTAATATTGTGGTATGATTCCTGTGATTATATTTGGGGATGAACAAAAAAACAAGCCATTAAGGAAAAGGATGCTGTGTAATGAGCAATTATATTATGGAGCTAAGAAAACTAGTAGGTACCAGGCCGCTTATTATGGCAGGAGCCTGTGTTTTGTTGCGTAGCGAGCAGCAATTATTATTACAACGTAGAACGGACAACGGTTGCTGGGGGTTGCCAGGTGGCTCGATGGAGCTTGGGGAGACTTTGGAAGAGGTTGCTAAAAGGGAACTTTTTGAGGAGACAGGTTTACAAGCCAAAGGACTTGAATTGTTCGACATGTTTTCTGGACAAGAGCTTTATTACAAATATCCAAACGGTGATGAAGTATATAATGTTGTAGCCGCTTATCTATGTACAGAATTTGACGGTGCGCTTAAAGAAGATGGAATTGAAGTGCAAGAAGTCCGTTTTTTTAATTATGGAGAATTGCCTAGCGAGTTATCACCTCCTGATGTTCCAGTCATTAAGAGATTTATGGATCATTTTATGAAGTAAGACCACATCTCACTTAAAGTGTCACCTTTCCCAGGGAACCATAATACGATGAAATATGAACCATGACATTAGCCCGGAAAGGTGTGCGATTATGAACGGAACAATCCTCAATTTCTTTGCTGGCGGGAATACGGCTCACGGCTTTTACAGCCTCTATGAGTCGTCATTGCAAAGTTTAACGCGTCTATATGTTTTAAAAGGAGGCCCAGGTACGGGGCAGACCAAACTGATTAGAGAAATTGGAGAGCAGTTGAATCAACAAGGTTATGAGATCTGGTTCATCCACACTGCATCAGATAACGATTCATTCGACGGTGTGATTATTCCCAAATTAAATATAGGAATTGTGGATGGAACAGCTCCGCGAGTAATAAACCCTGAACTGCCTGAAGAGTCCATCGTATTCGTAGATTCGGAGCAGGCCGCTGATCAGTTCCAGTTGTGTCAGCAGAAGTTGGAAATCGATAATTTAGTCGGAGCCATTAAACAAGAACATGAATTGGCTTATGCTGGCTTTGCTGAAGCTCTTCGCATTCATGACGAATGGGAAGCAATTTATATCGCGAAAATGGATTTTCAAGCAGCTGATGAGCTGACACAGGAGTATATTAAGCTTTTGTATGGTGATCAGAAATCTGATAAATCCAGCCGGGTAGATCATCGTTTTTTAGGTGCGGCGACGCCTAAGGGGGCCGTGGATTTTGTTCCTAATCTAACCTCAGGACTAAAAAGATATCTGGTTAAAGGACGTGCGGGCTCCGGAAAATCTACATTGTTGAAGAAAATAGCGGCTGAAGGCATCAAACGTGGTTTCGATGTTGAAATTTACCACTGTGGCTTCGATCCAAATAGCCTTGATATGATTATTGTGCGTGAGCTTGGCTTTGCTATTTTTGATAGTACGGCTCCACACGAGTACTACCCAGATCAGGCAACCGACGAGATCGTCGATATGTATTCCCGCTGTATACTGCCTGGTACAGATGAAGAATATTCCGAAGCTATTGCCGGCATTAAAGAGCGATATTCGAGTACCATGAAGCAATCCACACAACATCTTACAGACGCAAAAGTATTCCTAGTTGCATTAAAGCAAATCTATACTTCTACCCTGAATTTTGATCGTGTAGACCAGATTAAATCGCAGATTTTAGAGGAAATCAACGAGATTGTTGAAAGTCCACTGGAGGTTTAAACCTACATTTAAGATCGCTCTCTAGAGGGCGGTCTTTTTTTGTGAGAAAAGAAATTGGTATGGTACATACGCACCAATGTGGTTATTTCCACTGGAACTGTATCCAAGTATGCTCTCTCTAGTAACAACGATAAGGGAGAGAAGCTTATGAATGATCAAAAAGTAATGTTTAGAACAGGGCTAAAAGATTCTATCGCAATTGTTGCAGGATTTATCCCAGCTTGCTTTACGTTTGGATTGGTCGGTAAGGGGTTAGGTCTAGAAAGTCTGGAAGTATTCTTATTGTCAGCGCTCGTATTTGCGGGGGCTAGTCAATTTATCGGTGTAAAAATGCTTGCCGCAGGAGCAGCCGCTCCAGTGATTTTACTGCTTACTCTGATCATTAACTTAAGATATTTGTTTATCAGCTTATCCTTTGGAGGGCAGTTAAATCGTAACATCAGTGTACTAGCGAGAACTTGGATTGGATTCAGTTTAACAGAAGAGGTATATGCCGTTAGTATGATCCCTCGAGAAGGAGTAAATCGTAAAACGGAGAATGAAAAAATGAACCAGCCCTTAGGACTTCCTTATCTGCTAGGCCTACAAATTCCTCCCTATGTCGCTAACCTGATAGCAACAGCTTCGGGGATCACCCTTGCCTCCTATATCCCAGCTTTATATCTACCGGCGCTAAACACGTCATTATATGCCTTACTAATTGCACTTGTTGTACCTCAATTGAAAGGCAGCTTACGGAATATGGCTATATGTATATCAGCTGCAGGATCATCTTGGCTACTGAACCCTTTGCTGGGAAACTCATCGATTCTTATAGCTATGTTGATCGGCATGGCAGTGGGTTCCTTAATTAAAGGGCAAGTCAAAGCGGAGAAGGGGGTATCCATATGACTATATTAATCATCATAGGTATGGCTGTTATTACATTTTTATTTCGTTTTGTGCCTTTACTGCTTACGAACCATACGAATGGTTCTTCCAAAGTCCAAGCGCTACTGGAGTATTTGCCCATAGCGGTACTTAGTGCGTTAACGGTACCTGGAATCATTCAGGTAGACCCAGATGTTAATCTTGTGGGTATCGCATCAGGGACTGTCGCTGTTATACTGGTATTAATTAGAAAAATTCCGCTGCTCTTCGTGATTCTAGGCTCTGTTTCCGCAGCAATACTCGTAAAAATGCTAACCCTATATTTTTAAATCAAAAGTCGGAAAAGAAGGGGAGGACCTCTTATGAAGCATGATTTGCTGATCACACTCGATAAAGAACGACAGATACCATTTAGCCGTCAAATTTACGAGCAAGTTCGAAATGCTATCCATTCAGGAGCTTTAAGCGGGGGGGACCCCCTGCCTCCGTCTAGAACTTTGGCCAATCAGCTTGGAGTATCCAGAAGCGTGGTCCTTCAATCCTATGAGCTACTACAGGCAGAAGGGTATCTGGAGATGAGAAAAGGGGCGGGAACGTTTATTGCGGAGTTGACGTTGGAGGAGAAAATTACAAAAGATTATGAGAGCCCTTACAATTTTATAACGAAGGGACCTGATATCCTTACGCTTAATCCTCCTGCTACTAGAGAAGTTGATCATTTGAACCCGGTATTTTGCGATTTTCGACATGGTGTACCTGCTTGGGACGCGTTTCCTATGGATCAATGGCAAAAAGCTCTAATGAATGCTTGCCGCCGCGCTTCACCGGATACTTTAGGCTATGGCCCTGCGGAGGGTTCACTGGGACTACGCCGAGAAATTGCTCGTTTATTACGTTCCACGCGGTCTATGCCCGTTGTTCCAGAACAAATCGTGATTACTTCTGGAGCTACGCAAGCTCTTGATATTTTATCGAGGATTTTCTTATTTAAAGGTGATCAAGTCATTGTTGAAGATCCATCACATAGCGTTGTGCGTGAAATATTTTCTTTTGCTGGGGTAGAGGTCATACCTGTTAAAGTAGATCAAGATGGCATCTGTGTGGAAGAGATCCAGACAAACAGTGATAACGATAAAGAAGGTAATCTTAAAAAATCGCCAAAGCTAGTCTATGTTACGCCTTCTCACCAGTTTCCTTTTGGGACGACACTGTCCTTGAAACGAAGGGTTCAGCTGTTGGATTGGGCGAAAGCTAATCATGCTTTTATTATTGAAGACGATTATGACAGTGAATATAGGTACGAGGGTCCGAAATTATCCGCGCTTGCTGGTCTAGATGTTGAGGGTCGAGTCATTTATGTAGGCAGCTTTAGTAAAGTATTATTTCCTTCTCTGCGGATAGGTTATGTTGTGCTGCCTCCGGCTTTGCTTCAACCTTTTTTGGCCGTTAAATGGATTACAGATCGCATGTCTTCTGCTTTGGATCAGGAAGCGTTAGCTGAATTTATTCAGAATGGTCACTATGCAAGGCATGTTACACAGATGGGTAAGCTGTATGCCTCTCGTAGAGCCTGTCTCGTAAATAGCTTGAATACTGAATTTGGGAGTCGAGTGCGATATTATGGCGAGGAAGCGGGGCTGCACTTACTGATTGAGCTGGAGTCGGATGCCGAAGAGAATCGTATAGCTGAAGTGGCGCTCCGTTACGGAGTTCGTGTATATCCTGCATCCTCTTATTTTCTGGAGAGTAAACCTAAGGGACCTGTGTTTCTACTAGGCTATTCTAATCTTACTGAGAATCAGATTAAGATGGGTGTGAACAGATTGATGTTAGCCGAAGTAGAAGCGACAGTTAGTAGTAGTCATTTGTAATAGAAATGTTGGAACTTTATCATATAACTTGTATGTTCCCTCTATAGTTTCAGCCTTCAGACATTCATAATGAAAGGTGAAGTTATTTCTAATTCTGGAGGTTCTTATGAAACGCTACATTATAGGAATTGATCTCGGTGGAACGAATATCAAAGCAGGAATTTACGATTTCGATTTTATAGCTGTAAAAGAAATATCTACACCTACAGAGGCAGCCAAAGGCCCGTTACATGTGCTGGAACGGATTAGAGAAGCTGTACGTTTGATTACGGTTGAAGCGGATATTTCGTTAGATTTAGTAGAAGGTATGGGAATCGGAGTGCCCGGATTACTTGATCCGGTAGCGGGCATTTCTTTTTTCTCGCCTAATTTTCCGGGGTGGGAGCAAGTACATGTTGTTGACGAGATGAAGAAGTTTTATGATTTCCCTATTTTCATTGATAACGATGTAAGGGTTAATCTGTATGGAGAATGGCAGCAAGGTGCAGGCAGAGGTTATAACAATCTAGTTCTGATTACTTTGGGAACGGGTTTAGGATCGGGTATTGTGAACAACGGGAAAGTAATCTACGGCACGTCTTATAGCGCTGGTGAAATTGGGCACATGAATATGTACAGGAACGGACGACCTTGTAAATGTGGGAGCTCGGGCTGCTTGGGACGATATGTCTCCGCGCTTGGCATGGTGAACACTTTTAAAGAGAAGCTGAAGGAAGGCCGAACCAGCATGATTCAGACCTGGACTAATGATCAAGAAGAGCAAATTACCGCGCTAATGATATCTGAAGCATACGAACTCGGAGACGCTATCTCTATGGAGGTCATGCAGGAGACGGGGACTATACTTGGCTTTGGATTAGCGAATGTAGTGAATATGCTCAACCCTGATCTTATTATTGTAGGTGGGGGGATGGCAGCAGCGGGTGATAAGTTGCTCCAACCTGTAAGAGAAACTGTAAATCAGCATGCGTTGAAGCTATCTGGCAGTAAGTGTGAAATTGTTCAAGCTTCGCTAGGGAGTCGGGCTGGAACTATTGGTGCGGCCTCTTATGCATATAGTAAGCTTAAAGAAGCAGAGTAACTAAAAATAATTGTTAATTTAGTATGAACTGGAACCAGATGGAGCCGCCCGGAATACAACAGTAATAAAATCCGTGGAGGTGCTCATATGTTTGCAATCATGCAATTAATAGGTGGGGTGATCCTGTCTTTGGGATGGATTCCTCAAATTATTCAAATCCTCAAATCAAAATCCGTAGCCGATTTAAATTTGAAGTCGTATTTACTTATGCTGCTCGGGATTAGTCTAATGGAAGCATACGCGATAAGTTTGGCGGTTACGGGAGTAGGTTTAGCTTTTTTGATTACGAATACGATGTCCTTATGTGTTGTGTTGCTGGTTATTATTCTAGTGCTTAAATATCGAGCAAGTTCATGATTGAAGTTAAGAAGGTAGGAAACGGAATGACGTACAGTTATCGAAAAGCCGCATCTACGGACTATGCCGCAATATGACAAGAACAAGATTTGTACTGGCTATGAAATGTTATTGTTTCACCCGATTATAGAGGTAAGGGAGCCGAGGAGTATTTGATTCGTACCATGCTTGCTGCTGCTAAAGAAGACTTACAGCTTCAAGAGTTACATCTAGTTTGTCATAATGTGAATACTAAAGGGATGTTATTATACTCCAGATTAGGGTTTAAGCCGTATGAAATTGTTAAAAGAACAGGTCCTCATGAAACAATCATCGCCGGAATCTTTATGAGAATAGAGCTAACTTAGGTTAGTAAATGTGGAGGTACATTTGAGCGAAAAATATTTTACATACGAAATCGATGCAGTAACTTTTCAATTGCAAGAGCCTTGTGATTTTGCTTGGTTATCTAAACTTGGCATGGTGTTCAAAGTGTTCGATCAGCAGGACTCGGGCAATCTTTCTTTTGGTGTGGAGAAGGAAGGTCAGAGGTATTTTGTGAAATTTGCTGGTGCAAAGCCTTTGACTTACGATGGAAACCCCTCGGATGCTGTTGATAATTTGATGAAAGCTATTCCGTTATATAAAGAGCTTGAATCTGAAGTGCTGATCTATCTGGTGTCACATTTTGAAGTTGGAGTGGGATATGCAGCGGTGTTTGAATGGTTTGAAGGTGAATGTTTGCATTCGCATTGGCTGTTTGCGGGAGAAGCTAAGTTGAACCATCCGGAATCGCCTTTTTACCGCTATAAGCAACTATCTATTGAAAAACGTTTAGCGTCCTTAGACGTAATCTTTGCATTTCATGAACATGTTGAGTTGCAGGGGTATGTCGCTGTCGATTTTTACGATGGAAGTATTCTTTATAATTTCGCGAACGATGAAACAAGGATTTGTGATATTGATTTTTATAGACCTAAGCCAACTGTAAATGATCTGGGAGAGAACTTCTGGGGCTCATTCAGATTCAAGTCACCGGAAGAGTTTATCTTGGGTGCACCGATTGATGAAGTTACCAATGTATTCAATATGGGCGCAACTTCATTTGTTCTTTTAGGAGGAGCCTCCGACCGGTCGTTTGCAAAATGGGAAGCGAGCGAAGCTCACTACGAGGTTGCTTTACGGGCGGTTAGCCTGGAGCGTGAGCAGCGGTATCAGAGTGTGGCGGAATTTAAATTAGCTTGGGATAGAGCAGGAATTGTTTGAGGTAGGTGGGAAATGAGAACTGCTTAAGCTGTAAGATAAGAATGATAGCCCTGCTATTGTCACATGATATGATTTATAAATAGAACAAGCAGGAGGGATTTCAATGAAAAGAGACATTCAGCATGTTCCCTACGGCTATGAGCCACCGGTTGAACAACGTAAAGGGACGTTAGTGTTTTACGATTCTTTTGAACATATAACAGATCAGGAACTTGTAATCGCGGCAAAAACGGCCACCGATCGGCGTTTCACTAAGCTAGTGCTATATCCGCTTCATGAAGAAACGGTGAGACGGATGACCAAAGAGCCGGTGAGCGCTTATTATAAGCGTGAGGACCGGCTGCATGAATGGAAGAGGGAGCAAGGACTTAGCTTCATCACGGTAGAGAGTTTGGAGGGAAAGCGAAAGAAATATACTCCGCTTGATTCTGCGCTTAGACATCTTGCAGAAATCTATCCTTCTCCGATTTTTTTGTATTTAACACCTGAGGTGGCGAATCAGTTTGCGTCTTACTCCTCTTTTGAAGAATGGATTGTAAAGATCCGCTTATTGTTGCCATCTGCACCTTCATCACTTCATCCAAGGCTACTAAAATTTCGCCATCGCTGGGATGTTGTTGGAGAAGAGAAAGATTAAGATTTAATGTGTGCTGCTCTGTTTACGTCTGTAATTGTACATTCTCCACTGATAATGGATAAAACATCCGATGCAAAATCCAAGTATCGCAACAGTGGCTGCCACTGCAACTAGCGCTGTGAAAATATAGGCAGCAATCGTCCACCCCGCGATGAAGCTGATCAGACCACCTGTGAGGCAGAAGACAGCAATCGTTTGGTTAAACTGTTGCTGTGACCAGTCTTCGAGTACATAGTGCGAACGTTCTTTTGTCAGAAACTTAGCAGCCAGTTTAATAATGGGATTATAGCCGAACAAGAGTCCGAGCAATCCGGCAAATAAGGGCAGCGCAAGAATCCAGTGCTGTCCTGTTAGCCATGTCAATATTACAGAAATGACGATAAACGCCTGATTAGTCTTTACTAATGGTCGTGGAATTCCTTTGGGCACGTCTTGCATTTTATTCACACCTTTCTCATTGGAATAATTATAGTATACGCTGAGGTTGAGGGAATGGGAAGTAGATTACTTTGAATTTAAGTAATTTATATGTTGACATATCTCTTAAAAATATGGTTTTATTATGTAGACCAATTGTTATAATGCAAAGGAAGTGTCAGCTTGTCGAACAAGCCGAATACGCGTGAGGCGATTCTGGACACCGCTTCTAAATTATTTTTTTCTCAGGGATATCATGCAACAGGACTAAATCAGATTATTAAAGACAGCGATTCACCGAAGGGATCTCTTTATTATTACTTCCCTCACGGTAAAGAAGAGCTGGCTTTAACATGCATTAACCGGACTAGTCTAACAGTCGCTCAGAAGCTGAACTGTCATATGGAGAGCAGCAATAGTGCAGCTGAAGCAATGGAGGATTTTATTCTAGGCATGGCTATGGATGCAGTGGAATCTTCATTTGAGGGGATTGTTCCATTTAGTTTTTGGTTAGCGGCGGAGACCTCTTGTATTAGTGAGGAGCTGCGGACTGCATGTAAATCTGTGTTTATGGACTTGCAGGATGTGATCAAGAAACGCCTTCTGGAAGAAGGTGTGGAGAGCAACACTGCAGCCGATAAGGCTTCAGTAATAGTCTCATTATTTGAAGGAGCGCTTCTTCAGACGCTGACTTTACGGGATGAACAGCCGCTTCTCGCGGCGGCGAAGATTATCCCAGCAATACTTGGTTAGAGATAGACAATAGATAAGAACATCAGGGGGATTAAGAGTGGAAGCAACTATGCAAGGAAAGCAACAAAAGGAAGTAAAGAAGTTTAAAACCATTCCGATTCTAGTCTCTTTACTACTTGCAGGATTTATCGGAATGTTCAGTGAAACCGCACTGAATGTAGCTTTAAGTGATCTTATGAATGTCCTTCAAATTACTCCAGCAACAGCACAATGGTTGACGACGGCTTATCTGCTTACACTGGGAATTCTAGTACCGATTTCGGGTATGCTGCTTCAGTGGTTCTCGACTAGACAGTTGTTTGTTGCTGCTTTATGTTTTTCAATACTTGGAACGTTTTTAGCTGCAGTATCACCTAGTTTTGAGTTCCTATTAACAGCGCGTGTGGTACAAGCAATGGGTACAGCGCTTCTTTTACCACTTATGTTCAATACGATCCTTATTATCATTGCTCCTGAAAAACGTGGTGCCGCGATGGGGATGATAGGATTGGTTATCATGGTAGCACCAGCGATCGGTCCTACTATTGCCGGTCTTCTAATTGAAAGCCTTAGCTGGCACTGGATCTTCTGGCTGTCACTGCCATTCCTGGTGATCGCATTGATATTCGGGATCCTCTTCATGCAGAATGTAACGAAGGTTACGAAGCCGAAGATCGACATCCTCTCCATAGTGTTATCATCAATCGGGTTTGGTGGAATCGTGTTTGGTTTCAGTAGCGCCGGTGAAGAAGCTGGTTGGGGAAGTCCAAAAGTAATCATTGCTATCGTAGTAGGTGTGGTATCACTCTTATTGTTTGGTTTGCGCCAAATGAAGATGAAGCAGCCTATGATTAATCTGCGAGCTTTTAAATATCCAATGTTCTCTATTGGTGTGGCTATGGTATTTATTTGTATGATGGTTATCCTGTCATCCATGTTGATTCTTCCAATGTATCTTCAACAGGGTCAAGGGTATACTGCTTTCAAGGCAGGCTTGCTGCTACTTCCAGGGGGGATTATTAACGGATTGATGTCCCCAATCATGGGGCGTCTGTTCGACAAATACGGTCCCAAATGGCTCGTTATTCCGGGTCTAATTATTGCAGCTACAGCTTTATGGTTCTTCTCCAGTATTACTGTAGCTTCTACGGTCGTATTCGTAATCGTACTTCACAGTACGCTTATGATTGGTGTGTCGATGGTATTTATGCCTGCACAAACCAACGGAATTAACCAGCTGCCGTTAGAATTATATCCAGATGGTACAGCGATCATGAATACATTGCAGCAAGTTGCTGGTGCGATCGGTACTGCATTAGCTGTCAGCATTATGTCCGCAGGTTCTAAGAGTTATTTGAAGACTGTGGCCGATCCTGCCGATCCAGCTAATATGTTGCCTGCATTCACGCAAGGTGTACAAAATGCATTTATTTTTGGAATGAGTATGGCGATTGTAGGTCTAATCCTTGCGTTCTTCGTGAAAAGAGTAGTTGTTAATCATAAAATGAATACACCAATGCATTAATCATTAAATTTGTAAAATCCCCTTACGGTAGATAGTGGAGAAGGTTCATGTACGTATGAACATACCACTGTTAATCGAAGGGGATTTTTTTAATCATAACAAGAAAGAGGGACCTCTCCCCGGTAGAATACCGAGAAGCGTCCGCCACCTAACTTCTTTTTAAGAAAAATGCTGGGCTATATTAGTCAGATACTCTGCTTCATCTGTATTTTCTTTCATATGAATGAGCATTTTTGCATCTTCTCCAACAATGTACCGGAACTGACTTGTCCCATCAGTGGCGGCTTGATATATTGTTTCCGCAACAATTTCTGGAGGCGAAGCATAGGTAGGTTGTTTTTCCATCTCACCCAATTTACCCAAAAATGCAGTTGTAAAGGGTTTATAGTCCGTTAATTCTTCATTAAAAAAGAACTCCATCGATCTTCCACCAAAGTCCGTCTGAATAGCACCTGGTTCAATTAACTTAACTTTAATGTTCTGTGATGCTAATTCATAAGATACGGATTCAGAAAAACCTTCTACCGCAAATTTCGTTGAATGATACAGAGACATCGTAGGAAAGGTTACTTTCCCTCCCATAGAAGAGATATTGATTAGCAAACCATCTTGATTAGACCTAAAATGTGGCAATATGGCTTTAGTCATACTGATAAGACCAAACACGTTCACTTCAAACTGTCTTCTGATCTGCTCATCTGTAGCTACTTCAATAAGACCCATTGTTCCATAACCAGCATTATTGAGAAGCACGTCAATTTTACCGAACCGCTTAATCGCTTCCGCTAACGCAGGTTGAATTGTGTCTGATTTCTCAACATCAAGCTTTAAAACCAATACATTATCAAGTGTAATAAGTTCACTTTCTTGTTCAGGTGAACGCATCGTGGCTACGACGTTCCATCCTCTTTCAGCAAAATGTTTTGCTGTAGTTCTCCCAATGCCAGACGAAGCACCCGTTATAAAAATTGTTTTCATTAACAATTCCTCCTAAAAGTTTTCTGAGCGTTACATCTTCACTTGGTACGTACAAAACTTACTTCGTAAGCACTAACTGCTCCATGTTTGACAACCCTTCGGCAATGATTTTGAGTTTTGCTTTATATTCTTCAATGCCAATTTGGATACAGATGATCTGCGCTGGATGCATTTCATCTTTATAAAGTGAATACTGCGCAAGTAACTGATCTAACTTATGTTGTGATTCCTCCTGTACCTGCTTCAACCAAAGAATCACCTTGTCATACCCAACAAATTCACCAAAATATAGCCTCATCATAAAATCAGATTTCTTAATACTGTCAGCCTCTAGTGGGGCTAGTAAATAGGCGTTAAAACTATCTCTTCCTTTATCCGTGATGTTTAAAAGATTCTTATTAGGCTTACCTTCTTGCTGTACATTTTCCTTAGTTATCAAACCCTCCTTTTCCATGCGAGCAAGTGTGGGATAAATCGTTCCATAACTAGAACTATAGAAATTAGAGAATACATCCTCCAATAACTGTTTTATTTCGTAACCAGTCTTCGATTCTTTCATAAGCATGCCTAAAATAACATCCTGACTGTTCAAAATAGAACCTCCTTGTTGTTTAGAAATATTTGTATATCACGCTTATAATATATCGGTTAGATATATATTGTGTCAATATATATTATTTTGATACAGGTAACTTTATCGAAATCATAAATCACTTGTTCCTTGAGGATTGTTTGGAATGGGTACTATGAACCAATTAGTTTCAGGTTATTCCCGTATGTCTAAATATTAAGTACAATTACATATATGGCAAAAGGGAGGTCATCTATTGAACTGGAAAAAATCCGGCTTGTTAAGTATTGCTATAGCCCTTGGTTCAGTGACAGGATTCAGTACTTTGGGTATAGAGCCAGTATCTGCCGCAACGGCAACGGAATCTGCAGGCGTTTATAATCAATTCCAGCAGTATGTACAGAAGCCGACATCTCTTGCTAACGCACGTAATTATTTAATTAACCATATCAAAGAAGTGGATACCTGGACAGCGACTCAGATGACACTTCAGCTCGAGAATGCACAGAAGGCACATTTATCTGTATACTCAGAAAAGGTTTTTCCGGACAAGATGCAGAAAGAGATAAACAGTGCTTTTTCCAAAAGCAAAAATCTAACCTATACCTCACTCCTTAATACGATCAAAGATGCCAATGTACGCAATGTGTTAATTGAAGGCCGGGATAAGGGATATAAGCTGGAGACCAGTGAGGGCATGTACTATCCGGTGATGCATTATGAGGGATTTAAGATCTTTAAGCCGTATATTACGAAGGACATCGCAGCTTATATTGACATCATGGCCACCGAATCTAATCAACCGAGTGTATCTGATGCAGCGATTGTAATCAGTTGGACCGAGTTAACGAATAGAGCGCTTGCAATAGAGGATTTTGTGACGAAATATCCTGCTTCTAACCGTTCAACCGCTCTTCAAAAAGAACTTCTCATTGCAACGTCCCGCTTATTGTATGGAACAAGTAATACACCTGCATATGACTATGATGAGCAAGTTATCAAACCAGAAGTAAAAAAGGCGTATGAGAATGCACTAAAAAATAGCAAAGTTGATACTAGAATTCTTTCGATTTTAGAAAAGCTACTACAATTACTTAATTCTACGAATAATAAATTCACTCCTGTAATAGAAAAATTTCTAGTTGAAACCGTAAACTCGTAATTATTAGAGTATGTAAAGACAACATCTGAGAAGAGGCTGGATTAATTGAGAATAGGATCAAAAGGAATAAGAATCGCAGTTTTCGCAGTTGTGCTGTTGTTGTGGACAAACAGTATGTTTATGGGTAGCGCTGAAGCTGCTTATGTCGGCTCTTCAACAGACTCTGTCCTGCAGCAAATGCAAATGGTGAAGAAGAACCATTTACCGCAAGGTTTTGTCTATCTG
>Ga0153923_100249_pt1 | contig 21455 bp, 37 predicted proteins | sample TSNJ007MetaG_FD_104682 | JGI IMG/M metagenome (GOLD analysis project Ga0153923, IMG submission 104682) | Attine ant fungus gardens microbial communities from New Jersey, USA - TSNJ007 MetaG | ecosystem: Host-associated > Fungi > Mycelium > Unclassified | place: USA: New Jersey, Brendon T. Byrne...
CGTTATATACGTCAGACCCGACGCCGGCGAAAACAGGTACGGAAGTTAACGGAGGTGCTTACGCAAGAAAATCGATTACCTTCAACGCTCCTAATAACGGCGTCGCGGTTAGTTCATTGGACGTCCTTTTCGCGGTTGCTACAGCGTCGTGGGGAACCGTTACGCATATCGGAATATTAGACGCAGCAACGAACGGCAACCTACTTTATTACGGTGCATTAACAAATACAAAAACGATAGCATCGGCAGACCAACTAAAAATAGCGGCGGGCGACGTAAGCATTTCGCTTGACTAAAGGCGGTGTAAACGATGGCAGAAGTAAGAATAGACCCGATAGTTCTCGCTGGCAAGAGCGTCTGCAATGGTAAGCTTACGAAAATAGTAACAAGCGCAATTATCACAGATGGGCGAGCTAGCGTTGTAGGGGCGGTAGTTTTAATCGTTAAGTCAACGTCTAGCTTAAACGTTAACGCAAGCCTTCCAGGAGTCAATTCAACGTTAATAAAATACGTCAAGTCGTCACCAAATGCGCAAGCAAAGGCGGTCGTATCCGCGCATAAATATAAGACGATTAGCGCAGCATTAAAGTCGGAAGGCATACTCGAAACGTATACGTATGACCGTGACGTTCGACAAACGATGAAAGACTATCTACCGAAATATTATGATGACTTAACGGATGTCATGCGAATGGTTGAAACGCAAGCAAACGAAGTCACACGCATACAGGCGAAGTTAAACGAGCTACTCGACCAATTCTACGTCAATTCAGCTACTAACGGCTTAGACCGATGGGAAAACGTTACAGACATCGAAAAGATAGCGCAACGGTCGGTCGATTCGCGCCGTAACTTCATTAACGCAAAATTACGTGGCGTCGGTACGGTTACGAAAGAACTAATAAACGAGATAGTAGACGCGTTTTATCACGCAAAGGTCGAGGAAGCGCCGTCTGAATTGACGATGAAAATAACGCTATTAGGCAAGCGGGGAATTCCGAAGAATCTCGAAGATATAGACCGCGCGGTGAACGACGTTATACCGGCGCATGTTGGAACGGATTATTTATTTACGTATTTAACGTGGGCGGAAGTAACGGAAGCTGCGCTAGTGTGGTCGGAGGCGAACGCTTATACGCTAAAAGGCTTAGAGGAAGCGTTTCTTGTGGATCCGGGATTTCCGCATAAAAACTAAAATATAACGAGGTGGTTAACGCATGTCGAGCGAAAAAACAACGAATCTAAAGATGCATAAGTGGGTACCGACTGATCCGGTACAGATGACGGAATTTAACGATAACTTCGGTAAAATCGATAGTAAGATGGGCGAGGTTACGACGCAGTTGGCGGATATAGCGATTAACGTAAAATCATTTGGCGCTAAAGGGGATGGAATAACAGATGATACTGCAAACATACAAAAGGCATTAGATAGCGGGCGAGTAGTTAGAGTTCCAAAAGGTACTTACATGATAAATGCAATAACCAGTTTGCGAATGAGTAGCAATCAAACTCTAGATTTTGAAGATGGAGCAGAGTTTGTTGCAATTCCTAATAGTGCACCTTCGTACACAGTACTTCTAATCGATGGAAAAGAAAATATAAAAATAATTAACGCTAAAATTAAAGGAGAACGAACTGTACACACAGGAACTACAGGCGAATGGGGTGCATGTGTAAGAATTATTTCCTCTGTAAATGTTTTAATTGAGAGGAGCGTGTTTTCTGATAGTTGGGGTGACGGATTATACATTGGTGCAACTGATAAGAGCATTCACAATGAATGTGAAAATATAACTATAAGAAATGTTACGTGTGACAATAATAGAAGACTAGGAATGGCACTTACGGCTGTACGTAACGTTAAAGTATATGATAGTACATTCAAAAATACTGGAGGCACTAGCCCTGAAGCTGGAATAGATGTAGAACCTAACGCTAATTTTTACTGCGAAAAAATATCAATTATGAATTGTGCTATGAGCAATAATGCTACTAGCGGTTTTATTGCATCTACAGTATCAAAAGGGATTGTACAAAATATACAACTATTTGAGTGTGACATGTCACAGAATACGTTCGATGGAGCTGAATTAATCGGAGCTATTAACGTAAATTTCACAAATTGTAAGTTAAATAGTAACCATAGAAATGGCATTAATTCCTATGTTGGTTCGGTAGGTGTTAAGATTACTAATTGTGAAGTTTCTGGAAATTCAGTATGGGGCATACGTGCATACAATAGCAACGATACAATTGTGGAAAGTTGTACCGTCACTTTTAATGGTGATGATGGAATACTTTTTAAAGGTATGAGATGTAAAGCCTATTGGAATCTTGTTTCAAATAACACTAAGACAGGTATTCTAGTAGATACTGGATCAGATTATTCAGAAGTCAGTAATAATGACATTTTAAATAACGGACAGTCTGGAATTTATGTGACTTCCAATTACTCTAAAGTAGTAAGTAACTATTTAAGTGGAAATGCTACAAAAGCTATCCATTCAAGTGTTGAAATATACTCTCAAAACTCAGTTGTCAAATACAATGAAGTTAGATTAGGTAATGGTTCGGCAGTACATGGTTTACGAATGTCGTCAGGTACTAATAATATTGTTACACTTAACGATTTTACTGGAAGCGGTGTAACTTCAGATACATCAATCCTTACACAAACAAATTCACATGTGTTTTCTAATTTTGATTCATTAAGATTTGGGACTACTGCACAACGACCTACGAAAGTTGACAACGGTTTCCAGTATTTTGACACAACTCTCAATAAGCCTATATTCTGGAACGGCTCTTGGAAAGATGGTAATGCCGTTGTACCAGAAAATAGAGGTATTAATGCAACTGTAGCAACTTCTTTAACAACATTAAACGTTATATTTTCAATTGCCGAAAGTAATGCTTTTTACGTGGTGAATGTAGCTCCGCAATGGAATACGTCTTGGTGGATAACCTCAAAAACAGCAACAGGATTTACAATTAATTTTGGAACCGCCCCAACAAGTGGGAGTGCGGTAGATTGGTCGATAAGAAGATAAAGTGAATTGGAAAATGTTTCTTTATTTATATTTACAGGTATGCGATAATGTTCATATAATTCTAACTAAGGAGCTATAATAATGAACATTAATATTAATAACCCTCTAATTCGTACCGTGCTATCAAATGTTCAGCATTATGACCATAAAAAGTACTGGAAAATGCGAAAAGAAGTGACTAACCCACAATCTAAGTTACCAAAATTAATTAGACTGTTTTATCTTTACAGAATAAAAAGGATGGATGCTTTTAATAATGCTTCAATGGGTACGGATTTAGGTAAAGGTGCACAGTTTTTAGACCCTCCGATACTTTGGCACGGTCTAAATGGTATTATAATATCACACTACGCAAAAATTGGACGCAATTGTCAAATCCATCAGCGTGTCACTATTGCAGAAGATAATAGAGAATCAGCAATAATCGGTGATAATTGTTTTATAGGTGCAGGAGCGGTTATTATTGGCGGAGTTACTATCGGTAATAACGTTAAAATAGGAGCTAACAGTGTTGTAACAAAGGACATACCTGACAATTGTACAGTTGTAGGTGCTCCAGCAAGAATAGTAAATAAAAATAATAACAATTCTATGTTAAACGAAGCACTTGTACAAGCAGCAGCTACTACAGAGTAGGAACAAACTGTGCAGCAAGCTCGCACACATATTATCACAAAGAACGTCCGTCATGGGCGTTCTTTTTATTTACGCAAAATCACGGAAGGAGGGCGTACTATGCCCGAACAAACCGACCTAACGTCGGCTATCCACGCGGTCGAACTCACGATGGCGCGCATCGAGGGTAAACTCGATTCGGCGCTCGAATTAAAAACGGACGTAGCGAAATTACGCGAGGACGTCGCACGAACGGATGACACCGCACGGACAGCCGATACGAAAGCGGACGCCAATACACGCGAAATAACCGCAATCAAGTCTGGCCAACGATGGGCTATCGGAATCTTAGCGCCGATGCTCGTAACGATAATTATATTCATTCTATCGATAGCATTTCGGTAAGATACGCAAATTATAATCGAAAAGGGGACTTATAAATGAACGAAGTAAAACGAATTGACGTTGCAACAATCGTAAGAACCGTATTACTTGCGCTCGCATTACTGAATCAAACGTTAGTATTATCGGGTATCTCGCCACTTCCGTTCGAGGACGCGCAAGTCGAGAATCTAATTACGATAGTATTTACGCTAAGCACGTCGGCTTGGGCGTGGTGGAAGAATAACGATATCACACGTAAAGCGCGTAAGGCGGGCGAATTAGCGCGCAGAAACGGGTTGAAGTAATATGGCGGATTTCATTCGACCATGTGAAGGGCGCGTTACAAGTCCGTTCGGCTTGCGCATACACCCAATACGCAATCAACCGGAAATGCATTGGGGCGTAGACTTCGGCAATACTCCGACTAATAACGTAATTGTAGCGTCAGCAGATGGCACAGTAACTTACGCCGGCGTTATGGGCGGTTACGGTAACGTCGTAATGATCTTGCACAGTATCGGAGGTAAAACGTACGAAACGGTCTACGCTCATTTAGCGTCCATGTGCGTTAAAGTCGGTCAAATCGTCAAGCAAGGTGCAAAGTTAGGCGTTAAGGGAACGACTGGCAATTCGACGGGCATCCACTTACATTTCGAAATCCACGTCGGAGGACGCCGTAATAGTCTGTATACCTACGCAAAGGACCCGATGCTATACGTTACGGAAGTTAAACCGTCTGTAGTCATTACGAAACCAACGTTACCGCAGTTACCAACGCCAACAAAGGAGGTTATACGTATGTTAAATCCGAGTTCACCGACGCTTAAAGGCGCAGTCAAGACGTTCTTGCGCGACGCAGTTAAAGCCGGGCATATTACGCAGAAATGGGCGGACGACTTTGATAAAGGTCAGTTATCGCTAGACGACGCTTTTGCGATTAAATTAACGGTTGAGCAACGCAGTAAGACGAAGTAAGGCGAAATAAATAACGTAATTAGGCGACCGTTTCCGTAGTGGATTCGGCCGCCTTTTTTTGCGTTGCAATACGAACGTCTATTCGATATAATTACCGTAAAGGAGTGTCGCACATGCCATCGTTGACTACGCAAGATTACCGCCATTTCGAAAATAAGCTATACTTACCGATGCTTATTACTATACTTGAACGCGATACCGCTTTGTTCGAGAAGCTGCCGTTTAAGCTACGCAGACCGTATTTGGCGTTAGTCGATAAGGCGCTAAGTGCGATACGAGCCGACTTAAAAGCGACGGATATTTATTTAGTACGTCGAAACATGCGCCTTGTGGCCGATGTGCCTGGCGATGAATTTACGAATTATACGTTTATATCGGCTGGCTACGAGGAACATAAGCGCTACACTGCCGTCCAGTTGCGGACAAGAGCGGAAGAAATGCTCGGTACATACTTAATTAAATAACGTAAAAACACCCTACTCGCTAATATCGGAGTGGGGCGTTTTTTTTTGCGTTTATATTATTTATTACTTTTTACATAGGACAGGCATTTTTATGGGCGCATTACATATAGTAGTAAAAAGTAATAAAGGAGGTCGCGGAGTGGAATCGAAGAAAGAATCGATTAATATACAAGCAAAATTAAACCGCGAAATCGACGCCGATTTGATAGTAGAAATTAAAAAGATTCCGAAACGAGATAGAAGTCGGACATATCGAGAGGCACTTCGTTATTATCTAAAATCCGTCGAAGCAAGAAAGGCGGATTAAACTTCGAAGGATGCCACGGGTTATCTTATGTAATAAGAGTTGCAGATAACGGGACATTTTAAAGCGGCATTAAAGCCTTGGCGCAACTAGAATCGTCAATGTCCCGTTATATGTGACGGTATGGACATCAAACAGGACGGAGGAAAACTATGATTTTCGAGGTACTTACGACTTCGATTATGGGCGGAATTGCGATAAAGGCGTTCGTCAAAAAGCAAGGACTGGCGACTAACGATAGCGGTAAAATTCAGCGGATCATTTCGCTATCTGGTCTAAACGTAAAGGACGGTAAGGATACGCTCACAACGCAATTAATACGCAAGAAACAATACGATTGGGGTTGGGAATATGCGTATAAGATTCCGTTAGGGCGCTCTTATAAAGAATACCTGGCGAAGCAAAACGTATTAGAGGACGGTCTTAACAATCGTCGCCAACGGATAACCATTGCGGACTTAAAGTCGCTACAATTCAGCGGTAACATTATTGCGGATTTAAAAGCGCTATACACACGCAAGTTAACGGAACAAAAGGAAATCGAAATATCCTTCGACGGTCTGCTAAAGATTCGCGTATACAACGAACCGCTGCCGTCATTAGTACCATTCGTTGATGGCGCAGATTGGCGTGTACTTGTCGGAATCACACGCGATAAAAACGCCTTCCGCTATCACGATTTCGAAAAGATACCGCACATGGTACTCGGAGGTGCTACGCGGTACGGCAAGTCGAACTTTATTAACGCAATGATAACGTCACTTTTACGAACCAAGCCGGACCATGTGCGTCTCTTCTTAATCGACCTAAAAGGTGGCGTAGAGCTATGCGATTATGAATCGATTGAGCAAACGGTATCTATCGCTTACGAGCCGGAGGACGCATTAACGACGTTACAACTAGCTTACGACCAAATGCGCGCTATACAGACGAAGATGCGTCAGCTCGGTAAAAAGAACGTCCAGGAAGCCGGTATTAAAGAACGCTACTTCATCATAATCGACGAGGTTGGCGAATTGAATCCCGACGAAGCGGTTACGCGCGACGATAAACGCTTGAAACAGGATTGTCAGACGCTAATGTCGCAGATTGCCCGACTTGGCGCCGGTCTAGGATTCCGTCAGATACTAGCGACACAATATCCGACTGGCGACGTTATACCGCGTCAGTGTAAGCAGAACTCCGACGCCAAGCTATCGTTCCGTGTACAGTCGGCAACGGCATCGCGCGTAGTACTAGACGAAACTGGTGCGGAGTTACTGCCACAAATTAAAGGGCGCGCAATCTACCAAACGGCGGATAAGCGTGAGATACTACAGACGCCGATCATTACGTCGGAATTAATTCAGTCGACCATTACGCCTTATATCGTCGAGAAAAAGGAGGTTATCACGCTTGAAAAAACGCCAACTGACGAAACGCGACGAAGCGATACTGTTACTTTTGAAGCGATGTGACTTTATGACACGCGACCAAATACGGCGTTATTTCCGCATTGGTACCATTAGGCATACGAATAGAATTCTCGGTGAACTTTCAGAGTATCTTACACGCATACGTGACGGTCAGCAGACGATATTCTACCTTAATAAAAACGGACGCCAGTACGTAGACTGTAACAAAATACGGAAGAAAGGCGGTCATGTACAACATACCGTTATGCGTAACGATTTGTGGCTCCACTACGGATGTCCTTCCGATTGGCGTAGTGAAATTAAAGTATCGGACGGTAAAACGAACGTCATTGTAGACGCAATGTTTACGCAAAGCTTACGCTACCATTTCCTCGAAGTTGACCGCACGCAGACAATGACGGAGAATCGAGCGAAGATAAAACGTTACAAAGAACTCGCAACTACTGGCTTACTAACGGAAAAGCTCGGACATTTTCCAACGGTCATATGGCTTACTACAACGGAATTAAGGCGTAAACAACTGCAAGAAGCGTGTTCGGCGTTGCCTATAGCGAAAGTTTATACGCTCGACGATATTAAATAAGAGGAGGAAATTTCGTGTTTAATCGGAAGTATAAAATTGTAACGGTGCCGGAAAGTGAATACACGGATTTCAGTCACCGCGATAGTAACGACGCATACGCAACGAAAAAGACCGTTCTTGCAGCGGCGGCAGTGCCGGCAGCGGTAAGCGTAGGTTTATTTATTCAGCGACTATCGGAAGCAAATACTGTAACAACCGCTACTACCGTGACTGCACCCGTAATCGAGCCGATTAATATCTTAGCGCAATCCCCTACGATGATGCCAGTAACTTATACACCCGAAATGATTCCGACTGGCTTTATCACTGACAAGTCGCTCGAAATGTTAGCGAACGTACTAGATCCGTTGATTCAGATTATGGTAGCGATTAGCTTTCCGATAGCATCCGTAATTATGATAGGTGGCGCGTTCTTCTTTATGCTCGGTAATTCGGAGAAGGCGTGGCAAACGATCTTCAACGCCGGACTTGGTTACGTTATTATACAGATGTCACCGCTACTCCTCGAAATTCTTCGCCAAATCGGAAAAGCGGTGTAATACCGTCGTATTACCAAAATTAACGAAATAAGCACGTTTGTATTACGGTTGCATTACGAAATGAAGGGAGCTATTAAAATGTTCGGATTGTTTACGGAGAAGCCAAAACCGGTTGCTAAGTCGGGCTCTAAAAGACTCGATAGTAAAGTGGATAAAGCGTTGAAAAAGTCGAAAGGTAAATGCGTAGGTTGCCATAAAAGAGCACGCGTAGGGTCAGCGTTGTTTTGTAAACGTTGTTTAATTTAATGGAGGAGGACGATAATTGCGTAATTTAATACTCGGAATTGACGCCGGCAATCACTTCGCTAAGGCGGCTGGCGCTTACGGAGTTGACATTTACAGGACGGCTATCTGCGATTGGTTCGCAAGGGACATCGTAGAGCGCCACGGCAATGACGATATGGAATTCGAATTAAACGGTAGACGCGGTTTCGCCGGCACTGTCGCAGCTAACGAGGATCAGTTCGGCGTTACTTCGCTATACGGCGATACAAAGGCGCATGAGGATACGTTAATACGTGTACTTCTCGCAATCTATCGCTATACTTCGAAATATTATCTCACCGATATTGAGCGTTTCAGCATCGTATGTAGTCAGCCGATAATATCGCATACGACGGACGAAAAGGCGAAAATGTCGGCATTACTACGCGGTACGCACGACATTACGATAAGTGGCATCGATAAACGCATTACAATAGAAGAAGTCGGAGTAACTGCGGAAGGTTCCGTCGCATTCTTATCGAATCCGCAGATGGGCGAAATTCGCGTAATCGACATCGGCAGCGGTACGGTCAACTGCGCGACTATTCGAAATAAGCTCCACATAAATAACGCATCTAGGACGTTTAATTTCGGGACGGAAACGGTGGGCAATTCGGCTAGTTTATCGGAGATGTCCCGTGGTATCATACGAGCAACAACTTCGCTAAAATGGCGTAAAAATGACGCAGTTTACGTGTGCGGCGGTGTGGCTAACGATATACTGCCGTTAATTAAGGCGCATTATTCTAACGCTAAATTAATGACGCCATTTATACGCACCGCTGACGGTATTATTACGTCGGTGTCACCAGTATACGCAAATGCCGTTGGTAATTACGAAGTAGCTAGGCGGACATATCGGTGACAAGCGGAAAGGTACGCCAAGTCGGGCAAGTCAGCTTTAGCATGCGGAGTGGCTACGAGAAACGTCTGTACGAACATGCGCATAAGCCGGAGCATGGCGATTTTAGTAATTACGTTAAGCGGTTGATAGACCGAGATATGAGCGGAGTTGCGAATACCTTTATGCGAACACAAACGGAGCCATTTGCGGACGAAATCGATGTAACGGCGTTCCTTTAATTGACATTACGCATCTAATTGCGCTAGAAAATAACATACGCTATAATACGTATAGGACGACGGTCACAAAGGCACGTACATTGACCGTATCTGTATGCGATAGTACCAACGGTTGATAACGCCCTTCTAAGGCGTCGGTCGGGAGTTCGAATCTCTCCTGGGACGTAATTATTAGCGGTATAAACCGCGTTATATCAACCTTCTATCGCGTAAAAGGCTTCGGTCATTGATACGGTCTGTAGTTCGGATTTATGCCCGTCCGACCGTCGTACCAATACGCAATAGGAGGTTATTTTTTATGGCGACAAAACGGAATCCTGCGTTGCACGTGGACGCTGACTTAACGAACATATTCGGTAGCGTCAAGGATAGCGGTAAAAGTAAAAGTAAATCAGCGGAGGCGATAGCGATAGGTATGTCGATTAGCAGGGCGCTAGAAATCGTAATAGCGCAGATGCAGACGTCGGGGTTACGTCCTCGAACGATAAGCGACTACGAAATGCACGTTAATCACTTTATTAAAACGACGGAACTTACGCTACTTGGCGACGCTAATGCTCCGCACATATACGAATGGTTGGCGTCGATGCAAGTAAGTCCACAAACGAAACTGACGCGTCTTAAATGCTTAAAGGCGTTCTTCGAGCGGTGCGCCGATAACGCATGGATTAACGCTAGATTTTGGCGTCAAATAACCGTAAAGGTTGATACGCCAGTTAAAGAAGGAACAGCGGAGGCTGACGTATATGCGCTTCTACGCCTACTCGATTTATCCGATTACGTGCAATTGCGCGACGCTACCGCAATATTACTGATGTATCAGACGGGATTGCGACTCGGATCGGTATCAGCGTTAGAAGAACGACACATCGATTTAGTGACGCGAACAATCCGCCTTGAAGGAGCTCACGTTAAGAACCGAGAAGCCATCGTACTACCGTTCGACGAACGACTAGAAACGTTGCTAAGAACACTAACGGCGCACAATCAGATAGTCCGAAAAATACATGGCGAGCATAATTCGTTTGTTTTTATGACTCGGCAAGGTACGAAGATAGCGACGTCATTTACATCGAATAATATCGGAAAGCGGATTAATCATTATAAGCGGAAGTACGGCCTAACGAATATGTCACCGCATGCTTTACGCCGTGGTTTCGCGAAGGATATTTATAATCGAAGCGGAGGCGACCTTGCGCTCGTATCGAAAGCGCTCGGACATTCCGACTTTGCCGTAACCGCACGTTATCTACACTTGTCTCCGGATGAGGTTGCGGATAAATTACGTAAGTATCGTTAAGCATGCGTTTCGTTCGATTCTAGCCGTCTTATTCCGTTATCGACCGAATTGCTTGTCCGCAGTTTAATACGTCCCGTACGCATGATTTTAACGCGTGCCATACTATACGGAATTATCTGTTAACGATTCTTGCGCCGAATGACCGCCTATCGTATAATGGGCGTATATAACTATTTAGGAGGATTACGGTAATGTGGTATAAACGATGGAAAGTATGGCTAGGCGTATTTGTGGCGCTAATTGTTATCGGCGCATTTCTACCGGATCCACCTAGCGAAGTTGCGAAGAAAGAGAAAGTAGCGGCGATAACCGAATCTATAAACGCTGGAAAGAAAGCGGAAGAAAAGGCATCGGAAGATTCGACGAAAGAAAAAGCGGAGGCTAGCGAAAAGGAAAAGAAGCCTACGAAAGAGCCTGCGTATACTGCTGAAAATGAAACGAGAGTACTTGAAGCATACGACCGAATTATCGCCGAATCTGAAGGCGTTATCGTTAATATCGGACAAGAGGACGACTACGAGATTGTTAACGTACAATTAGACGATGATTTCGCGTATATGCCGGTAGATTTAAAGCAGCAATTCGTCGATGAATTCGGAAAGAAAATCGAAGGTAATACGCGAGCTATATTATTCGGACGAGGAATTGCCGATAAGGTGTACGTATATTTCAAGAACTCGAAAGGCGAACACCTAGTCAAAACTAAGCACTTAGATTACGGATGGAAAGCGAAATAATAGAAGTAACCGATGCCCTGCGCTTAATTGCGTGGGGCTTTTTTGCGTTCTGCGAAAAACTTCGGAATCCATGTTGCAAAATACGTATGTGCCGTCCCCTTCTTTAGTAACATCGAAATTAATTTACGAAAAAGCTCCGCACTTCCGTTTTTAAAACGTTATAGCTATTAAGAGCGAAAATAAATATCGGAAATATTCCGCACTAGGAGGTTCCATTTCGATATAACGATTAAGGAGGCGAAATCATATGACGGAATATGGCGAGGTATTATTTCTACTTTATATGGCGCTAGTTGGTTCGGGATTATTCGTATGGACGATTAGGTCGCCAAAAGTGAAAATTGAAGGAGGGAAATAATATGGGAGTCGTGATTGGGTCTGATTATATCGTAGGGAACATTTACGTAGACGGGGAAAAGTTAATGGCGGTAACTAGTTCATATACTGGTGCTTTCCTTGAAAAAGAGGATATGCTGAAACTTCAAGCAGATATAACGAGATTGCTAGAATTATTGAGTGACGAACAGTTGGACGAGTACAACGATAAGAAAAAGAAAGCCACTTACGAAGAATGGTTAGCTATGAATCAAGGCGCAAGTCGTAAGTCATTCGGCGAAAAAGAAAAAGAAGTGCCTAAAAATAAACCAGGGTACGTGTACGTAATTAAAGAGTATTTTTCGGGTACTTACAAGATAGGTTTGACTTCTAATATAAAAGCTCGTCAATCACAATTTGGTGTTACGTTACCTTTCGAATGGGACTTCATAAACATCTATAAAAGTAGCGATCACGTCTTATTAGAAGAAGTCCTCCATAAAAGATTCGAAAATGAGCGCGTCAAGGGGGAATGGTTTAACTTATCCGACGCAGATTTTACGTTTTTAAACGAAGGAATACACACAGACGATGAATTATCCTTGTTAATATCGGAGGTTATCGAATGTCCGAAAAAAGACTAAATGTACTCGACTTCCAGGATCAACGATTCTCACGCGTAACTAAGAGCGTGTTGAACGACGAAGTATATCTCGATAAAGCATCGCAGAAACTCGTTTACGCAATCTTATGTATGTATGCAGATAATACGTCAATGAAGTCCCACCCTAGCGTACAGACTCTCGCAAAGAAATCGTGTTGTTCGGAGAATACGGTTAGAGCGGCGTTGAAGCGTTTGGAAGAATTGGAGCTCGTTAAGATAACACGAAGACGACGAGGGATTTCACACCTTTCGAATGAATATACGTTATTAGTTCCGCCGTCCAATTTCGATATACCTACTTCAAAAGTTGAGTAATGGTACTTCAATTATTGAAGAAGAGTACTTCACCAGTTGAAGACTAACTAGACTTACTTAACTAAACTCATTTAACTAGACTTAATAATTGCGAGATTAAATTTAAGAAATGGCGACTTCGCTAACGCTCGTCGCGGATGTTTTTATAAAAGATTATATCGCTAACATTAAGTGCCGACGCTAAATACCTACTATATAATCGTAGGAACTTAAATATAAAAGAATAAGCGTACGGGTGGCGTTGAACGGTTGACACAGAATATACAGTAACGGAGGGAAAGTATGACGGACGAACAATTGGCTAGAGCAAATAAAGTCAAAAGCGAAATTAAACGTATCGAGGATTTTCTTTTTTATGCAGATAGAGTGTGGACAGGAAAAATAATCAAAGAAACTTCTCGATATATCTTTAAGTCAAACGGTTATGGAGCTTTAAGTTCAGCGGAATATGAACTAGATACAGAAACGAAAAATGAACTTTTAGTGGTATTACGAAACAAACTAACAAGATTAAAGGATGATTTGTCGAGTATTTAGACAGCGAACAGTTCGACCAAAATAAAACAAACGGAGGTATCACCGATGACACTAAACATCGAAATCAACGGAACTTACCGCATCACATCCGACGCTATGCAAATCGTAGTCCAACGTAAGTACACGGTCGACCCAACGAAGTCACCGGCATTCGACCCAACGAAGCACTCGGCGGAAATCCGTACGGAATGGCGCGACTGGAAATACTGCGGTTCCATTACGCAGGCTATCGATATTCTATTGAAACAACGTATACTCGAAAGCGACGCGACAAGTCTTGCGGAGTTACGCAATGAAATCGTGTCATTTAGACGGCAGATTAACGACTTAATCGGCGTCTGAACGAATTGCCTACGGAATGTAAACGACGGCTAAAACGTAAGGAAACTTAACGAATATGAAACGGAGGATTGACGAATGGAACAAGCGGAGCACAACGCAAAAGTAACGGTAACGAAGAAAGTAGCGGAGGCAATCGAAGATGTTCGCAAAATGTACAGAGATTCCGAAATTATCGCGACTATCGAAATTGATCGAGGGTGTACCGCATATGGATCGAAGATGCCGACGTTAATTAAATTCACACGACAAGCGGAAGGTAATCTCGACTTAATCATGCAAGCGCTAGTCAACGGATATGAAGTCGAAAAGTCGCCGGAGGAAAAGATACGCGAGTATTACGAATCACTTAATGACGAATTTACGTATGAGCCGAAGGAGCGCGACGGAATAGAGCAAACGCTCAACCTACTCGGAATCAAAATCGGAGGTGTCAACGCATGATTAAGCAATTACGTTGCAAACACGCATGGAAGACGTTAGATAACTCGCCTAAAATATACGGATGTAATAATTGCGGAAAGGTAATAAAAGTATGGTCGTGGAATCTGCCGAAGTGGAAATTCAAGCGCGAATACAAGGGGGATACATTCGAATGACTAATCGATTAACAACGGAAGAAATCGAAGCAATCCGCAAACGAGCGGAAAACGCAACGGAAGGACCGTGGGAACAACTAAACGGAGTAGACATATTTACCCCATTGAATATCACGACTAATCACGACGTGGCATCGGACCACAACGACGGGTGGCATATCGCTACTTGTGTTGGATTTACTACGACAGTAGACGGAGAAGAAATAGAGTTAGATTATACGGAAGTAGAAGCAAACGCAGAATTCATCGCAGCAGCACGAAGCGATATTCCGAAGTTACTGGCGGAGGTTGAGCGGTTACGTAATGCATTGACCGAGATTACATTCGCGGGTAAATCAACTCTTAAAGATGAAATCGCGAATAAAGCGTTAGGAGGCGATTAAATGACTAAGCACTACACGGAATTACCCGTCGACAAATGGAACACGGCGCATTTCCGCAATTACTTAGTCGACGAACACAAGCGTCGATATGGCGTAGATTACGTACCATTCCGAGGCTTTAACGCAGAAGCCGGCATGATCGGTCGCTATATCGGAACGACACGCAAGCCGGGGCAATACGCTAAGACGCTAGTTAAGGCGTTCATTGACGCTTGCTTCGACGAGTACAAGCCGACGGAGAAATATCCGGGACTTTCCTTCGGATTTATGTCGACATATATGACGCGACACTTACAGCGCTTACAAGCGGAAGAATCACGCAAGGTTAACGCAAGTGAAGCGGTGAAGGCGAGTGATAACGATAATATTGCCGGTCTGAGCGATTGGCTTTAGGAGGTGGCGGAATGGAGAAGGAAATCAGCGAAATACATTCGAAAATAAAAGAGTTATTTCCGGAAGCGGTATCGGTTAGCATCTTTGTAAATTGCGAAGGTATCAACGTTACACCGAATTATAGAACGGACTTAACGGGATGCTCAATGCGTAACATTAACGGTGAATGGGTGAAAGGAGCGAAGTAAATGACAAAAGACGAACTTACCGAGAAATTATCGGCGGATGGATACGAAATCGTTCGAGTTATTAACGTTTGGTCCAATGGAAATAAAATACGTAGATACGCCGGACAAGGTGAATCCAGCGTGTGGCATAATCCGAAAGACGGTTTCCGCAAGATGATCGCAGTACTTATAGAAGCGGGGGAGGATGACGTAAATTGAGCATCGAGCAATTAACGCAGATAGCAATTAATTTCCTCGCGGAGAAATACGACTTGCCTTTAGAGATTCCGATTGTGATTAACGGACGTTTACGGACGGCAATGGGGCGATACCTTTCGTCGTGCGAGGATAAGCCGGAGAGCATCGAACTAGCGGGATTCCTCATGAAGTACGGAGCTCAAAGCGTCATTATTGATACGTTATATCACGAATGCGTCCACTACGCGCTACACGTAAAAGGCGAACCTAATGCCGACGGGCATCCGCATTTCGAATCCGAATTACGAAAGCACGGCGTGGGGTCTACGCAATCAAACCGAGTTGGTTACTACGTTGCATACACTTGCAGCGAATGCGGTACGGAAGCACAAGCGCGTGGAAAGCGGTTATTACGCGAACATCACGGGCGAGTAACGCGTTGTTGTAGGGCGAAAATAATAAACGTATGCGAACTAATTTACGACGGAACGGAGGCGCTTTAATGCACGGATTAACTAAAACGGAAGTTAAGTCGATTACTACGTGGGATAAGTCGATGATACGTGTCGGTGACGTAGTGGCTTACGTACAAAAACCGTATGCAATCGGATTTAGAGCGTATCGATACTACGGAATAGTTACGAATGTAGACGACGAGTATTTATCGATAACATCGTCGTGCGAATATCCGAACGAGGAACCCCGCATTACGAAATACGACTTGCACGCAGAAAACGCCAGTCGGATAGAATACGTATTACGAAACGGAGTGAAGCCGGAATGACGCGAAATTGCTTACTAGACGCATATAAACGCGGAGGCTGTACGACGTGTTCGCTTACGTGTCAGCATCGGATAGCGCTCGAAGGCTTAAACGGAAAAAGCGGACGCATAGGCGCTGCGAAAGTGCCGTCGGAATATCGGGGGTTAACGCTTGCAACATCGCCAGCACGGGTTGAGCAAGCGGATATTTACGGGCTATTAGCGGATTATGTAGCGACGTTTGAACGCCAGTTTGACATAAGTGGAGAACGAATCAAGTCGTGGTATTTATGGTCGGAATCACCCGGAACTGGAAAAACGACAACCGCAGCGGCTCTAATATCGGAGTACATCGTCGCTCATTACCTCGGATCATTAAAGCGCGGGATCCAACCGATACAACGACCGGCGTACTTCCTCGATGTGAACGCATGGCAAGAGTTATATACCGGATTCACACGTCCAGGCATACCGAAGGAAGTCGCGGAGTCAAACAGCCGTCCGTATTATACGCAGATGGAGCTAGCGAAAGTAACGCCGTTCGTTGTCCTCGATGATATTGGCGTAAGGTCAGCGTCAGAAGGCTTCCGCGGCGACTTGCATTCCGTTATTAATTATCGGACGACTAACGGAATGCCTACGATTTATACGTCAAACTTACCGCTAATATCGACGGTGAAAATGGCTGACCGCATACAAGCTAACAAGCCTTACGATATGGTCGACGTGTTTGACGCAAGGCTAGCGGACAGGATGCGCGATATGTGTGGCGTATGGCACTTCGAGGGTAATTCGAAAAGGGGGAAGCGATGATGCGAGATATTAAATTTAGAGCGTGGGATGGCGAGAGGTTAAGAAGCGTATGGACTATCGGATGGATTGACGAGGAAATGGACTATATTTCAACGCCAAAGTTTAACGCAGAGGAATTTACGCTAATGCAATTTACGGGAATGAAAGATAAAAACGGCGTAGATATTTACGAGGGCGACGTGTGGAAAATTGACGGACTCCCGCAAGTGGTAGAAATGATTGACGGATGTTGGCAAGCGGTCGGAAGAACTGCGTATGGAGATATTTACGATAAACAAACCTTCGATTTAATTCGATTTCAACACATCGAAGTCATCGGAAACATATACGAAAACGCGCACCTACTAAATGAAACGGAGGGCTAACGTATGAAACACGAAATCACACCTATCGCAAGTTTCGGCGACCTCGTAACAGTTAACGGATATGGCGACCACTTATTCGCAGTCGATAGTTACGATATATGTTACACCTACGAACCGGACTACGAACTTACCGAACTCGTCTACGATTTAACGTGCGTCTACGGTGATAGCGGTTATATTATCGGCGAGCAAGCGGACGTGACCGTAATGTGCACGGAGGCAGAATCCGAGGCATATTTACGAGAATACAAGCCGCAAGCGCCGAAGAAACTCGGTCATTTAACCGTCAATTTAAGTATTACAGACGGCGGAGTTGTAGCGGTCAATAAGCCGAAGCCGAAGAAACCGTCTAAACAAACGGAAATAGACGCATTGCTCGACGAACTAACCGACTTGCTGACGTTACATGCGGTATTCGGCGGAAAAGACCTCGTATATGCGGAAAAGATAGCGCGAGTGACCGGCAAATTGAAGGAGGTAAGCGGAGGATGAATAATTTCGGATTGACGCTAATTTACGGAATACCAACGTTGATATTCATATTCTACGTAGTCAAGCGCTTAATAAGTAAGGCGTATCATCGCGGGTGGTTAGACGGATTTTCCGATGCAATCGTAATTAACGAAACTGGCGATGAAGTCTGCGAAGAATTAGCAGAAATAATATCGAAGGAGGAATCGGCACAATGACGAAGAAACCTTATGTTTTCGGAACACCGGAATACGTAGCTTGGGCGAAGAAAGGCGAACAGGAAGGCGAAGTAATTGGAAGGTTTGACGAACTAGTCGACGAGCTATGCGATTTAGTCGGCAATAATGAAATTAAAAGCGCAGATTTAGCGCAAGCTGGACGGAAGATAGCACATTTCTTCGGAAATTCCGATGCTTGCGAGTGTGAGTGCGATTGTTACTAAACGGAAGGAGGAATCGGAATGAAGAAGTTTCCGATAATTAGCGAAAATGGCAACAAGTATCTTATTCGAATGGGCTACGGTGCATTCGGTCTACTATACGTAGATGTATGCGAACCGTATAACGGATTATTCGGAAAGCAAAAATTCCGCAAGGTAAACAATTCGTACGAAACCTATAACGCGGATAAACTAGATTATGATTACGTTCAAATTGCGAAGGATGCAGTAGAAAGGTACGAGGAATCGTTAGCGGAAGATTCTCGCCGCGCAATGTTACGCGAATATAACGCTAATAAGTTCGCCGAATGGGACGGTGATTGTCGTTGAGCAACTACGGAATACTACTACTATCGAAAGTCATCGACGCAAACGACGTCAGTGCACTCGAACGCCACAACGTCACCGAAGCGCATTTCAATACGGATGCCGAACGCAAAGCCTACCGTTTCATACGGGACTATGCGGCGACTAACCGAGGACAAGCGCCAAGCTATGCGTCCGTAACGGAGGAATGTCCGGGCTTTTTCTATACGCCACAAGTCGGAGAGTCGTACGCCTTCCTTACGCGGAAATTAATGAACGATTCGGCCGACGCTCAGTTCTCGGAGTTCGTCAATAACGGCGAACTGGCGCGGCTTTTCGAGGGCAAGCGCGACGATATGCCTACGTTTTTAACCGAATTGACAGAACGGATAGAACGGATTAAAATAGGAACAGACGTTCGTGTAAAAGTGGGAACGGATTTAAAAAACGACACTGCGAAGTTTCTTACGGAGTACGAACGTAGGAAAGCCGGCGAGTCGTTTAAGATGTGGCGTAGCAAGTTTAGCGTAATAGGGACGTACGTTAGCGGAAATATTTACACAGTCTACGGAAAGTCCGGCCGAGGTAAATCGGTCATAGCGTTAGAGGACGCGCTTCATATGGCGACGCAAGGTGCGAACGTTCTCATATGGGCGATGGAAATGGCGACGTATGAAGTGCTCGTACGCGCATACGTAAGCTTATCGGCAGAAAACGGCATAACAACCGTCACCGAACAAGCGCTAAAAGACGGAGGAATTGACGTCAATTTAGGCGGAATCGATATGTCCGGTGGATTTGACGCTACGGACGTTCGTCAAGGTAAAATGTCCGATGAATTCGAAGTAGCTTTCCGTGGCTTTTTAGCGACGCTTAATACGTCTATAGCGGGCAATGTAACGGTGCGTGGCGTAGATGACGAGGACTTCAACGCTAGGACATTACGTCAATTAGAAGCGGATCTTATCCAGACGAAAGCCGATGTCGTCGTAATCGATCCTTTTTATTATTTGGACTACGAAAAGAATACGTCTAAAACGGCGGGCGGCGATGCTGCAGAAACGTCGAAGAAGTTACGTAGTTTAGTAGGACGACGACAAGTCGTATGCTTACCGATAACGCAAGCGGAGGAAACGAAAGTATCGGAAGGCGACGAAGGGCAGCGCGAACTCGAATTACCGTCGAGGGAATCCGTAAAAAAAACTAAAGCGCTCCTCGAGGACGCCTCGATGCTAATTGCGATTGATACCGATTATTTACAAGGACGCGGACTTATCGGAATCAATAAAGGACGTGACGGTGGCGAGGGTACTACGACGGAGATATTGTATATACCGCAAGTAGGCATCGTGAAGGAAGCGGAGGTAAACGGAGCTGATTTCGGTTTTTAAAAAAAGAATTTACGCGGTTAGTCGTTAGTTTGAAAATGCCGTGCTACACTATAAAGGAGGCGAAAGTATTGACTAAAAAGATCCCTTTAACAAGAGGATACTTTGCATTGGTCGATGATGATGATTATGAGAAAATTAACGAATATGTATGGAGTGCATCTTCGCTAGGTCATAGAAGAACTAGGTACGCACTAACAAATATTAAAATTGAAGGAAGATATACCACAGGACGTATGCACAGGCTTATTCTTGAAGTAAGCGACTCTAAGTTAATAGTTGACCACATTAATGGAAATGGACTTGATAATAGAAAAGAAAACCTACGTATCGTCAATGCTAGCGAAAATGCTACAAATGTATCTATAAACAAGAGAAACAAGTCCGGTTACAAAGGTGTTACGTTAAGGAAAGATAGAGGAACGTGGTCAACCGAGGTCCGAAAAAATTATAAAAATGTATACCGATCAGCATCAAAATGCATACATCTTGCAGGGTTAAAATATAACGATAATGCAGTAAAGGTACACGGAGACAAGGCGTGGTTAAACGAAGTTAAGGAGTGTTCATGCAATGAGTGTACTTCATATAAACGGACAAGATATAGCGGTTGATATTAGGGAGGAACTTAACGCATTTGAGTGGGGCAGTACTGCGAAATGGTCAAGCGGTAAATTAAATGCAGCTTCGCCATTTAGATACGACCGCACACCATCCTTCTTCGTAAACCTCGAAACTGGCGGATGGGCTGACCTCGGCGCATATGACAGTGATTGGGCTTCCGGCAACTTTACGAAGCTACTCGCATTTCTACGCAATGAAACGTACGAGGAAACGGAAGATTATCTCGAAGAAATGTACGGTGTCGGAGAAACAACGGAAAAGCAACGCTTAATCGTACCACCGTTAAAGGAGCGTAAGGCATTCCGTCCGCTCGACGGATCCATTATCGAACCGCTAACGTCGCCGTATTTAACGAAGCGTGGCATTTCCGCAGAAGTCCAACGGCGAGCGGGCGTAGGTAAAAGCCGGTACAATGGATTCGTAGGCATTCCGTGGCACTTGCCGGACGGACTACTAGCTAACGTAAAGTATCGTGCAACGCGAGGCAAGACGTTCTTCTACGAAAAAGGCGGACATCCGATACGCCAACTGATTTATTCGGCGGAACTGGTGGACTTCCGTGTCAGTAAGGAGCTAATCGTATGCGAAGCGGAAATAGACGCTTTATCGTGGCAAACGGCGGGCTTTAACGCAGTAGCGGTCGGCGGCGTAGCGTTCAATA
>Ga0153923_100253_pt1 | contig 21081 bp, 24 predicted proteins | sample TSNJ007MetaG_FD_104682 | JGI IMG/M metagenome (GOLD analysis project Ga0153923, IMG submission 104682) | Attine ant fungus gardens microbial communities from New Jersey, USA - TSNJ007 MetaG | ecosystem: Host-associated > Fungi > Mycelium > Unclassified | place: USA: New Jersey, Brendon T. Byrne...
ATAACCTCTTCATCTTGCAGGGCGACCATTCTTTGACTTGCCGGTTCGGTGGGATAATGTTCAAACAACTTTTCGAAAAAAAGAGCGATATCGTCATCATTCATGCTCGTCAACTTTTGAAATTTTCCGCGAAACCCGTGAACAAGCAAGCGGCCGACCTGTGGATTATACTTGGCCTGCATAGGTTCAATTGTTATCGGTGCTGCAGTCATGATGGTTCTCCCTTTCGGATTTTGTTGCCGATTCGATCAAGAATTGCAACTCGTAATGCAACCCGTTCTTGCTAAATAACGATAAATAGGATCTTTCAATAAGGATAAGGGGTCCAGCTATGGTATATGATTGCGCAGCAGCATAGTCGTACAACTGTTCAATCATTGGTTCGAGCTCATCATCTTCATGAATTAGGCTCTGCATGGAAAGGTACTTACCTCCAGGTAAAGAAAAATCGCCAGGCCCTTGAGTTTCTAGGCATAAGGTAATTGTGCTCGAACCATCATAAATATAATGAATGTCCGATTCGAACAAGTTCGGAACGCGCTTCGCTTGTTCAGCCAACAGTTTGGCATTAAGCTTAGTGTGTGAATCCATTTCAATCCAACGTGCAAAATAGGTGGTGTCTCGCCGCTTTATTTGATAGTGGTTAGACTGCGAATTAAAGTTCTGCTGTTCATGCAATACTTTTTTGATGAAATGCCGAAGCTCTTTGAGCCGGAGCAACTCCGCATCCACTTCCCGCAAGGAATGATGAAGAAGCTGTCGATATTGATCCGCAGAATAGGAGGTCATACAATCATTTATGGACTGAACAGAAACTCGCAGCTTGCGAAGCAATAGAATATGTGCTAGCTGGTATACTTGCTCGATGCCGTACATTCTATACTGATTGTTATCTGTGTAAGCGGGCCCAAGAACACCTTTCTCTTCAAAATAACGAATTTGATGAACAGTAACGTTCATAAGCTTGGCTAATTCACTAATCGTAATTTCACTCTTCATAAAGTTCACTCCTAAGGATAAGGCTTGGAATATCTTAACAATACACCTTAGGTCAGACCTAAGGTCAAGTGTTTGTGTTAAAAATATTTGTTAATACTAGATCATTTAATTCTCACGATAGGTAGAGTGAAAGATGAGAGGAAGATAGCGAAGGTTAAAATCTATTTCTGGGTACCTTAAGGCACCTATCGTTCAGAGATTATCTTCGCCAAAGTCCAGAAATATGTAAGGAATACGGAGAATTAAAAAGTAAGCTTGCAGACCAATATCCAACTGACATTGATGGCTATGGTGACGGTAAAGATGATTTTGTCAAAAAATAGAAAAAGAAGCTCTCAAATGGCATTGGAGTACTCGCTGAAATCAAACATCATTATTGGACGCTTTATACGTGTTGACCTCTTTCTTAATGACTTATATCACATCTGCTTAGCATTTTCCTTAGGTGTCCTTTAATTGCAAATCTAAATGATCTTGTGGATTTTATGAAAAGGTATAACTTGACACATTAACGATTTCGAGGATATTATAGATACAATAAGTCTTTGAATGAGGTGTTACCGTGAGATTTACAAAAGCAACAAATTATGCTTTGCACACCATGCTCGCGCTCCTTGACGCTTCTCCGGTTAAGCCGATAGGTGTTCAGCAGTTAGCAGAATTACAAGGTGTTTCACCAACCTATTTATCCAAAATTTTAACAAGGCTCGTGAAAGCAGGGATGATCGAGTCTGTTTCCGGAGTTAACGGAGGATATCGCTTATCTCGCAAAAAAGACGATATTACATTTTTGGATATTATCCACGCTATTGAGGGCACCGCATCCTTATTTGAATGTGATTTTGTCCACGGCGACGAATGCACGATTCAAGCTGTAATGAAGGAAGCGGAAGAGAAAATGGAAAGCTATCTTAAAAACACGAAATTGACGGATCTGGTTCAAAAGAAAACGCAGATTTAAGGTTGAGCCATTTTATATTGAAAGGAGGGGAGGAGTTTGATACACATAAAAGTATTTTTTATCCAATCACAGATATAATGAGTCTACAAAGTCTATATAAAGGAATTGAGCGTCATTATTTACGAATGCGCCATTATTGGTGGAGGACCGGCCGGGTTGAATGCAGCCCTCATCCTTGGAAGAGCAAGGAGAAGCGTGGCTATCATTGACAACAATCGACCCAGAAATGCCGTTACACATGCCTCTCACGGCTTTATTACGAGAGACGGCGTAACGCCGGCCGAGTTCCGCAGAATTGCTCTTGAGGAGGTTAAAAGTTATCCGTTAGTCGATTATCTTCAAAACGAAGTTGTTTCCGTTGACACTACCCAATTCGGATTTGAGTTAGTAGATTCTGCTGGCCTTCACCTTAAAGCGCGCAAACTGATCTTGGCAACAGGTGTAAAGGAGATATATCCAGATATTGAAGGCTTTTATCCGCTTTACGGGAAAAGCTTGTTCAATTGTCCCTATTGCGACGGCTGGGAGCTTCAAGATCAACCGCTTGTTGTTGTATCCGAATATCCAAACCTATTTCATACGGCCAAACTGCTTCTTAATTGGAGCAAGGATTTGGTTGTCTGTACGAACGGCAAGACGTCTCTGTCAGATGAGCACAAAAAGCAGCTTCAATCAAAGGATATTGTGGTAATGGAGCAACCTATTTCAGCTTTCATTGGCCCCAATGGGCAGCTTGAACATGTTCGCTTTGCAGACGGAACTAAAATTCCGAGGACTGGCGGTTTCGTGACTCCTAAATTTGTACAAAGCGTTCCGTTCGCAGAACGATTAGGCTGTGAAATGACTATCTCTGGCGGGATTAAAACGGATGGAAAGGGGAGGTCCGCAATACCTGGTTTATATATCGCCGGAGATGCTTCGTACATGGCTCCTTCCCAAGTGGTTTTTGCTGCAGCGGACGGCAGCCGAACCGCAATGAGCGTAAATATGGATTTGACGGAGGAAGATTTTACAGTTCGTGGGAGTGCGTTTACGGGCTAATTACGGATATAAAAAATCTTTAATATCTTTAAGAAAATTGGATTGGGGATGTACGTACCAAAGCCTTTCGATTTCAGACGTGTAATTTAAGGAGGTGATGATATCCAGTCGATTCATCATTGGTAGTGGAAAATGTGTGAAAAATTATGAAATGGAGGAAGATACACATGACTATTTGTCACTCTACGGATACAACCTTTAAAAGTGATTGAAAAATGAAAGTTTTACATTAGTTAATTTTTGGGCGCCTTGGTGCGGACCTTGTCGCTCTTTTGCACCTATACTCGAGAGGTTCGATCAGGAGTATAGCACAGTAATGAGGGTGCTAAAAATCAATGTAGACGAACAACCAAATACTGCCGCTCATTATGGAATTATGAGCCTTCCAACTACGATTCTTTTTAAAAATGGTGAGCCGATCGATAAAATTGTTGGAGCTGTTCATATTGATAAATTAAAACAGTTCATATCAGATAAAAATAATTAAACAACGTAAAGCTCCCAACGAAAGCTGCCGGCCCTATCGACGGCTTTCGTTAAGTTGAGTAATTAAACTTTAAGAGGAGATAAAATGAATGAAGAAGTTAGACAAAACAGCACAACCTAATTCTTTCATTATATTGATATTGTTTTTTGCGGGATTGGTAATTATGTCAAGCTTGTATGTTACAATCCCTTTAATCCCCGTACTATCAAAGGATTTTTTGGTTTCAGAAAGTGAAACTGTATGGATAAGCAGTATGTTTACGTTTTGTTTTGTTTTGTTTTTGGATGCTTACTGTCTGGACTATTATCAGATCGTTTTGGCCGAAAAAAATCATGCTTTGGGGATTAGCTGCGTTAACGATTGTTACTACCTTTCTAGGGTTTCAAAGCAGTTTGTACTCAGTTATTCTTTTCAGAGGAATACAAGGCTTGACTGCAGCTACTTTCTCTCCTGTAGTGATTCCCTATGTGATGGAATTGTTCCCGCAAAATAAAAGAGTATTTGCAGTTAGCTGCATGAGTACAAGTTTTCTGATGGCTGGAATTATTGGGCAAGTGTACAGTAGCTTCATCAGTTCTCATCTAGGTTGGCAGTATGTGTTCATCATTTTGGCGACGATTTATTTTTTATTAACACTACTAATGTTATTCTTTATACCAAACCTTCCGCCGAATGGCACTAGTGTTGCGAATGCATTTAATCAAATGAGAAAGACACTTGCACAAAGGTCACTATGGTTTGCTTATGTAGTCGCATTAGTCATGCTGCTTTCCTTTGTGGGCATGTACACTGCATTGGGTGAATTTTTAAGCAGTTCTCTTTTCGGGTTCACGAATCAACAGATTTTATATGTGCGTTCAGTAGGGATCTTAGGGATGCTAATGTCTCTTTTTTTGGGTGGTCTGATTAGGCGATATAGCGTGATACCGATACTTAGAAGCGCAATCATCCTATCTGCTATCGGATTGATCCTCTTAGGATTTGGTGCAAATATGGTGTTTATTATTGTCATGAGCGTCGTATTTGTATCCGGCATTGCAATCGCCATCCCTTCATTGGTTTCACTGGTCGGTGAACTAGGGGGAGCCTCAAAAGGTACGGCGATTTCTATTTATTCGGTTGTAGTGAATTTAGGTGCTACCATTGGACCAATCCTAGTCATTCAGCTCCTCCGAACGGGTAATTATATCCTCACTTTCTCAATCTTGGCATGCTTCTTACTGTTGGGATTCCTATCTACATTTTTTGTTAAACGTGTATCACCAGTGGTTGAGAAATCTATAGCACCATTTTGAATACACGGATTAAAGCAAACGGTTTGTCAGCAATTTTTCTTGATGGGGATGCTCGGACATTTAAATCGGAGAAGCGTTTTTCCATGATTTATTTAACAGGAAATGCATTTCAAGCATTTCTGAGTGATGAAGATCAAAATTGCTTGCTCAAAACAGTTTATATGCATTTAAAACCTAATGGGATATTTGCCTTTGAAACACATAACCCTTAGATATTAATAGCCATGATTCAAGCGGAAAGAAATTAATTTAATAAAATTTTCAAAAGGGAGTTTTTTCACTTTGAACAGAAAAGGTATTGTTGCATCCACTGTATCGCTTATGTTGTCGTCTTCGTTAATTTTATCAGCATGTTCCCCTTCTTCAGACAAAAAAACGCAGGAGGATACAATTTCGACGCCGATTGTTCAAAATACTGAACAAAGTCACTCTTCTTCTAATTCAACAAAAAATGAAAATCAACAGCCAAAAGGTCTGTGAATAGTACATACAATCCAACAACAGATGCTGCGATTAAACAATTATTTAACAAAATATCGCTAGATCAACCCGGTTTTGCTTATATTGCGAGCTTCGACGATGGCGCAACTTATAAAGGGGCCGTTGGTTTGGATTCGATAGAGAAAAAACTGCCGATAACGACAAAACGATTTTTAATATTGCTTCAGTATCTAAACAATTCACAGCATTTGCAATTTTACTGCTAGAGCAAGAAGGTAAAGTGACTCTGGATGATTCGATTTTAAAGTATGTACCTTCTCTTGGGGTATATGCTAAGCCTGTGACAATTAGACATCTAATTCATCACACGGGCGGATTAGTTGATTATTACAATTTGGCTGAAGCAGGGAATATTAAAGAAACTGACAAATTAACTGTGAAAGAATCGTTAGAACACCTTAAAAATCATCAAACCGCAAAATTTCCAACCGGAACAAAATTCGACTACAGTAATACAGGATATTTTTTATTATCTTTAGTAGTTGAAAAAGCTAGTGGAAAAAAACTTAGCGAATTTTCGAAGGAACGTATTTTTAAACCTTTAAACATGAATGACACAGCAATCCCAGAACGCTATCCTACCCAATTTCCAGTTGCTTGCGGCTACTTGAAGAATAAGCAAGGGGCATATGAAATCTTTGAAAGCCGTTGGGAACATATGGGCGATGGAGCCGTTCATACAACTGTGGAGGACTTGGTGAAATGGGGACAAAACCTCACTACAGGTACTGTTGGCGGGAAAGACCTTGTTAAAAGAATGAGCGAGATAGGCCCGAAAACTTCCCCAACTGGAGAGACGATTATTGATAATATAGATTATGCTTTTGGCTTGATTATTGGTGAATATTTTGATCTTCATTACCTGTACCATCAGGAGGTTGGGCTGGATATCAATCAGAATTTATCCGTTTCCCAGAGGAACGTTTGACTATTGTGGTAATAAGTAATTATTCTGAATCGGAATCTTTAAAATATGCTAAAAAAATTGCAGAAATTGGTTTAGGAAAAAGCGCAAAAAATAAAGATCGATTATTGAACTTTTTTGAAAAATTCAACGGATTTAGTTTTTCAGTGTTTTATATCTTATAAGTAGTCGTATGACAATCGACGTAAGAATATCCGCTACTATCGAAATTTCCAGCGTAAAACGAGTCCACCTTCTTTTTCACCCTAATATATCGTGCTTCACCGGTGTTATTTGAACATTGATTTGGGTTAGGTTAAATAAAATAACGTAGTAAAATACATCAGGAGGGATTTGTTATGAAGAAACAGCTGTCTTGTTTGCTGTCCACTATCCTTGCGTTGACTCTGATTGCAGTAAGCGGAGCCACCCCTGCGGTTGCGGCTAGCCAAACATTGAAGAGAACCGCTGCCGAGAAGGCGTCACTGCTACTCAAATCCCATGAGACAAATAGCGTTCAATATGCGCTAATTGACAATGGGAAAATTACGTTGTCCGGCCAGATAGTCAAGGACGGTACCGAAGGGAAGCGGCCGCTGACCAAGGATACGTTATACGGAATCGGCTCGGTAAGCAAAGTAGTTGCAGCATCAGCGGTCATGAAGTTAGTGGACCAAGGGAAAATCGATCTGGATACTCCCGTCGTCCAGTATATACCCGACTTCAATATGAAGGATGAGAGGTATAAGCTCATTACGCCGCGCTTGCTATTGAACCACGCATCTGGTTTGCGAGGCACTGGATCTACGAATTCAAGTTTGTTCGAAGATAATGACACCTTTTACCATGATACTTTTTTACAGACATTGTCTGAGTAGACTCTGAAGGCAGACCCTGGAGCATACTCCGTATACTCTAATAGCGGATTTACGCTTGCCGAGATTCTAGTAGAAAGAGTCAGTGGCATGAGCTTCACAGCATTTTTGCATCAACATTTTATAGGACCATTGCAGATGAATCATACGAAGACATCCCAGGATGCACTGGAAGACTACCAGTTGGCTGCGGCCTATTCCCCGCTGTACAAAGGACAGCTGCCCAATGTACTAGATAATACGATCGGCGAAGGAGGAATACTCTCGACAGCAGAAGATATGGCCCGTTTTTCGCAACTATTTATGGGACAAGCAAATGACGTCCTGTCTGATAAATCAGCGCGAGCGATGGAACAGAACGAATACAAGAGAGGTTTTTGGCCAGAAGAAAAGGATGATACCGGAAATTATTATGGTCTCGGCTGGGATAGCGTGAAGCCATACCCGTTCACTGAGTACGGAATAAAGGCGTTGTCCAAAGGCGGGGACATAGCTACGTATCACGCTTCTCTCGTCGTACTTCCTGAGAAAAAGATGGCAGCGGCCGTGTTAACATCTGAGGGATCTAGTTCCAATAATCAATTACTAGCCCACCAATTGTTGCTGCACGCGCTCAAGGAAAAGGGAGAGATCAAGGACATCAAGCCGGACAAGCCATTTGGCGAGCCCTTCAAGGCCAAGATGCCTAAAGATGTCGTGACGCAAGCGGGTTATTACGCCCGTAATCTAAGCCAGTTCCGGATAGACATCACTGAAGACGGGGAACTGTCCATGACATCCGATCCGGAAGAGAAGTACGTATATACTTCGGATGGTACCTTTGTCAACAAGAACGGAACCACCAAAGTCAGCTTCGTTACCGAAAAGAACGGACGCACGTATTTGTGGAAGAGAAACTATCAGACACTACAAGGGCTGGGACAAGAAGCAACGTCGGAATATGTAGCCGAGAAACTGGAAGACAACGTACTGCCGAAGGAAACCGCCGATGCTTGGGCAAAACGGGAAGGAGCTACGTACTATCTCGTGAACGAGAAACACAGCTCCGATATGTATTTCTTTAGCCATCCGACCATGCAAATTAGTGTTGCTAATGGTTTGCCAGGTTATTGGGAGGACAAGAAGATTACAGGTCCGAACACAGCGACAAGTGAGATACAGATTCCAGGAGTGGACGGCCTGGATACGACTGAAACCCACTTCTACAAGAAAGACGGCATCGAATATATGAAGATAAACGCTTACTCCTTCGTGAGTGAGGCGAAAGTAAAAGGAATCTATGTAGGAAATCACTCCACAACGACGATATCAGCGAGCGGGGACGCTAATTGGTTTACTATTCCGGAAACAGTCGCAGGCAAAACGATGACAGTCGGATTGCCAACAAAGAATGCTTTCGTAGTATATGATGAGAACGGGGTATGCATTAACCATAGTCTTGTGAGTAACAACAACAAAGTGACGCTGCCTAAAAACGGATCGATCGTATTTATCGGCACGCCGGGCTCGGAATTTAAAATCGCAATGAGATAATTCATATTCAAGAAACCAGTAAGCACAAAAAATGTGTTTACTGGTTTTTGCGACTCCTCCTTCCCTCTACTGTCCCGATTCGTTAACTACCGTATCGATATAGATGATAATGTTAAAAGTCAACAAATTACCGATAACAACAAAAACCATTTTTAATATCGCATCCGTCTCTAAACAATTCACAGCGTTCTCCATTTTGTTATTAGAACAAGAGGGTAAACTGAGTCAAGACGATTCAATTTTAAAGTATGTACCTTCCATTGGAGCATATGCTGAACCTTTGACTCTAAGACATTTTGATTTATGGTTAATCAGATTAGAAGAGATCGAGATCTGTTACAACCCAAATAATCCTGTAACGAAAGACTTTTACGCCAGCTTTGGTTTCGTTGAAGTCGGTATGGATAAAGAAAATAAAGATATGTTAGCGATTATTAAAATATAAATATAAACCCAATGTAGATATGTTTAACATAACGCTTGATGGCCTTAACTTAAGGATGGGAGAGATATGATTAAATTTTGAGAGAGATATTTACCTAGAACTAGATGAAATGAAACTATATGGAAATTTAATTATAGGGGGAGTAAGAAATATGCCTTTATTTTCACAAACGATAAGTGACTTTTGGGGTGCGCAATTTTTTAACGGAGACGTCCTCTATAGCGATGAAGTCTTTACTGTCGCCATCAACCCTGACCTGAGCGAAGACAGTCGGATCATGATTCTGGAAACCTCCGACGGCCGGGTTAGGGCAGTCTTGACGCCTGCGCTGGCTGATAAGATAGGCCTCTATCAAGGACAAGACTTGTCTGAGCCGACCTTCCGCCGGAAATTGAATGACGCGGGAGTCACTCTACATGGCGCAGATTATCTTTTTTATTTTTCAGAAGCCGATAAGAACGAATTGCTGCAAGAAAACCTGGAAGGTGACATGCGCCGATTAACAGAGCAAGATGATGCGGTTTTCTCTGAGTTCCAATCCTCCGCCTCGGAACAAGATTTTGATGACGCATATGTGGAATTGGATCACTGGGGAGTGTTCGGCTCTTTTGAGCAAAACCGCCTGATCTGCGCCGCCAGCATGTATCCCTGGGAGGATGCGCAAATTGCGGATCTCGGCGTACTGACTCTGATGCCCTTCAGGGGAAAAGGTCACGCCCGCAAAGTGGTGCGTTCAATCAGCAAGTACGCCTGTGATCAGGGGTACGAACCCCAGTACCGATGCCAGCTCGATAACCTGGCGTCTGTGTCGCTGGCAAAAGCGGCGGGTCTAACGCTGTTTGGAAAATGGGATGTGATTTCTCCCGACTCCACTGACTGAGAGTCCGACTCAAAATTAAATTATCATACTTTGCTGGCCGAACCAGCGCCGCTGCAGCCAGGGTGAAATGTATACAAGGGGGAGAACATGTCTCGAACACCTGTACAAGTTCCAATTGAGTTAAAAGAGGAACTAGAGTAATTAAAACGAGAGTTGTACAGTAGCAGGTAGTAGCTTACCGGACGTTATAAGTCAACTCATTGAAGAAAGAAATCGACATGCTGCATGTCGGAAGGAAGAACATAAAAATAAAGATGCAGAGAAACAAAGGCTACGGAAAAAAGATGTTCATTTAAGAAAAAACTCTTGTTCGTATATCGGGCGGATTTCGGTGACTATGCCGATAGGTCCGGTAAAACAACTATAATACGGACAAAGATCCTGTCGGGCAGCATAACTGACATCCACAACATGGTAAGGTTGGACGAAGGAATTTTAGAGCGAAGACTCTGTGAGATTTGGAAGGGTAGACCTCCATGAAATATGTGGACATCCATCAGTGCGACCATAACTACATCTATTTCCACTTTTTTGGATATGAGTGGTTAAGTAAATAAGGATCGTTTTTTCTCCGCGTATCCAAAATTATACTTTAATTCATCCCTATTCCAGTATTCAAGTGCTCAAATACCAATGATGCTATGAAAACTAAAGAAAACAGGAGGAAATGAGAGATAATGCTTACTTCATAGAGGGAGGATAGTTTAAGATCGAGCGCGGTGAAGCTTATCATAAGTAGGGCGAGATTTTTTGCTGACGCCACGTGGCCTGATTGTTCGTGGCAACGGCGAACAATTGGGATCTCAAGCAGCGACTACAGTGCCGCTGAAGAGTTTATGAAGCGGATCGAAAACGAGATGTAGTAGAGAGTGTAGAGACATCCAATTACCTAGGATCACTAGGATCATTCATGAAAGAGATCATTGAATTTAGGCGGGTCATTACACGTTTCTCGTAGAAAGACCATCTCTCATTTGAAGTGCACCCCATATAGTTGATATTGGACAACCCTGATGCTTAGGACGATGAAGATGATAAGGAGTGCTTTTTGCAATGATAATTGAAGTTACTAATCAATTTATTGAGGCAAAGGGGAGCTACCCACTATCTGAGCTCAAATTGAATAAAGAGTTGACCACATGGAACAACGTTGCGGAATTGTATAATATGAGTAAGGATGGCAATGACTTAAAATATAGTGTTATGGTTGATGTGAGATCAGAAAAGGTTGTCGGGTTCAGCAAGGATGTAATGGCGCTGCTTAGTTGCTATACGTGGTAATAAGCAGGACGATAAATAGAGAACTATAGCAAGGTAGCCAATCGTTTATGCGATTGGTTATTGTTATTTTGGGACAATTAATTTTACAACTTCAATACAACTTCTTCTAACTTATCATATATATCCTCCCTATACTGATGAAGTACAGCTGTATTCTGAAAATTCAGCTAGTACAGGAAGGGAGAGCAACAATGAAAAAAAAGATGCTGATATTCATTGCGATTATAATGGTCGTCGTTTCTGCTTGCAGTAGCCCAAGTGGCAGCAATGGAGCGAATGGACAAGCAAACACTTCGACAGGGACTGACGAGAAAGCAACAAATTCTCCTAAGAATGGGACGGATGGTAAGAAGAATAATACGGAGAAAAAAACGATTGTGCTCTCTACCTTTGCTCATTATGAATTTTTTGTAGAAGCAAAGAAGCTTTATGAAGCCAAAAATCCTCATATTACAATCGAAATCGAGCATATCGAATCCAATGACTCCGACTTTATGGAGAAGGAAGAAAAGTACGTAAAGACGATAGGAACAGCTATGTTAGCCGGTAAAGGGCCAGACATACTAATAATGGATCAACTGCCAACCGATCACTATGTAAACAAGAATCTTCTAGCGAACCTAGGCGAGATGATCGATAAGGATACGACCTTTAAGAAGGAACAATATTTCAGTAGCATTTTGGACGGAGTAAAAATAAACGGAGGATTATATGGTATGCCGTCTAGCTTCTTCCTCTATGGACTTATTGGAAATGAAGCAATGATCGAGAAGAGCGGAGTGAAAATCGATGACAGCAGTTGGGATTGGAGTGAGTTTGCGAGTATAGCGAAGGAAATATCCAACAAATCGGAAAACAATCCAGCCGGATTAAGCTTAGCAACCGGAGTAATCATAGGTTCTGCTGAACTCTTGCTTAGCAATTTAGTCAAAGACCAGTATGCAACGTTTGTTGATGACGAGAGCGGAAAGGCTAACTTCGATTCTACGGCCTTTATCGATCTTATCAAGGAAGTAAAACATCTGATGGACGAAAAAGTGATAAACCCAGCTGCGAGAGATATTATTTTTCAGCAAGTTCAAATTAACTCGCCATCAGACTATGTCCGAGAGACGAACCCGGATCTGTCTAATACGAGTGGCTCTGATTACAAGCGAAAACTTTACTTAAAGCCTAATGCCAAAGGCCAAGAAGCGGGAGGTTTTTTTAGAGCGTACCAAATAATGGGTATCAACGAGAGTTCGAACGTAAAGGAGGAAGCATGGGAGTTTGTGAAGTTTGTCATATCGGATGAAATGAAGGAAAACTCAAGCGCATATGGCTTTCCTATAAATAAAGCGTTATACGAATGGGATGTGGAGAAGGTACTAAAGAAGGGGAAGGTAGATTCTGGTCAGCCATTCGGACCGTTGAAGGATGCTATCTATGAAATTACACAAAAGGATATCGATGAATTAGAGAGGTTTCTGACAACTGCGAAATATTCAGTACAATTTAAGGACTCTAAAGTGATTGAGATATTAATGGAGGAGTCTAAAGCCTATTTCTCAGGACAAAAGACACCAGAAGCAGTGGCAAAGCTCATTCAAAATAGGGTGACCACTGTAATTAACGAGTAAAAAGACAAATCGAAATGGGCCCTAATAGGTACATATAGGGTCCGTTCTCTTTTTGAAAATGGCAAAGGAGGGTTTGAAAATGATCAGACTGCTGCGTAAAGAATGGGCCGTTGCAGTTCTGTTTCTTGAACCTAGCCTAATAGGCTTCTCTATTTTTTATCTCATTCCGTTTGTCTATATTCGTTCCTGGATGGATGGAATCAGAGTTGTCAATTGGTGTGCTGGCAATCGTATATACGTGGAAAAATATCGGGTACAACGTTATTTTTTTTTGGCGGGATTACAAAGTATTCCTAAGGATTACTACAAGACGGCCGATATCCAAGGGGCAGGCCGTCAGAATAGTAGATAATATCTTATATTTAATCTAAAAATAAAGATTTTGAATAAAATGTGTCACAATTGGAGGGGATATTAATTTCGAAAGAATACTATCATGTGAGATGCCCAATAGATATGGAGAGTAAGTATTCAATCTTAGTGTTTGATAGTGATAATGAGCCTTTTATCCCATTAACTAAATTAAGTAGTTGACTTTGGGTGGAAGATGATTTGCGCCTGATTGACTGTCAGGCTGAACGAATTGCCGTATGGGAGACAGCCACGTTCACTAAACTCTCGCTATTTTCATCTCAGGTTTGCATCGAGAGATCATGAGTGTTTATTTAACATAATAGCAGCTCAATCGCATCCAGCACAGCTTCGGTATTATTCGAACCGATCTGATATTTCGCCGTCCTCTTCACGAGTTCACTCGCATGTTCCATCGCGTAGCTATAATGTACATGCCTTAGCATTTCGACATCATTGCCACTATCTCCAAAAGCCGCCGTCTTATCGTCCGCAATCTGCCATCTTTGCTGAAGAAGCTGAATTCCATGCGCCTTGTGAATGCCCGTCACAATAATATCCACATCCCCATGACCGCACGATATAGCCGTAACTTCCTCCCCTAACTCAAACTTCAAGTTCACAAGTGCTTGATCCAGATCTTCAAGTGGAAAACGAAGGGCAAACTTAAACAATTGATCCTCAATAGGCGTTAGATTCTCTACTCTCATTAATCGATGGTAGTATTGTTTCGAATAGTTATAATAGTCATCTGATTCATCATGCCGCATGTAAGCACTTTGTTTGCCGCATAATGCAATGTTCGAGGAAGGATATTTTTTCAGAAGCTCTAGCGTCTTCGCAATCGTCTCATCAGACATTCGACCTGTGAACACTTCCTCTTTCCCGTCTATAATATAAGCGCCATTCTCCGCAACAAAAGCAATTTCATGCTCAATTTCAGGAAAAAACGACCGCAGCTGGTAATATTGATTCCCGCTAGCCACAACAAACCGAATGCCTTTTCTTTTCATCTGCGCATACTGATCCAGAAAGCGATCTCGATTATAGTCCTTACGGTCATTCAGAAACGTGCCATCCATATCTACGGCAATGAGTTGTACATCCATATTTATTTCCTCCTCTTATTCCTTAATGTAAGGTCACGTCCGCTTGGTTACGGTAGAATCTGCCGATACCTAGCAGCAGTATGATCAAATAGATCGCCGCAAAGCCAGCGATATACCACAGCGCAGACACCGTGCCTGAATGGTCCATCGAATATCCAATCATTGCAGGGAAGACCGCGCCTCCGAGCCCGGCAAAAGCTGTAACCAGACTGGTTACGAGACGCGTCATGCCGGGAAACGTATGATTCGCATACACCATCGTGATCGAATACACACCAGACATCGTTAACCCCATCATGATGACCAGGATAAAGCCGACGACAGCATCCCTCCATAACGCAAACATGACGATCACCACGAGCGTACCGAACATACTCCAGCGCAAATAACTCGCATAATTTACTTTTCGAATAATCCAACCTGTAGCAGCCCTGCCAATCACCATCGCTGTCCAGAACAAGCCAATACTTAACGAGGCGTAGTAAGGGGTAACCTCTAAATGATTCTGGAAGATGGAGGACATGAAATGATTCAGACTCCCCTCAATTCCGCTGTACATGAAAATCAAAAAGACGAATGCGAAGAGAATGTACCGCTTCATCTGCTTGGTCTTGAACATCGGCGGCGGTGCAATGCCGGCATCCAAAGATTCCGAGCCTTCCGTTTCCTCCTTGGCAAAAGATATGAAGCACCATATGACCGCCATGATGATTCCAAGACATGCCGTCACGAGGAAGGAATACCGCCAAATCTGATTCGCAATCAATACACTAGCGATGAGCGGCATACAGAGCGCACCGATCCCGAACGAGACCTCTAGATAACTCATCACTACAGCTCGACGGCCCACGAATACTTCCATCATCAATGTCGCAACAACGCACTCGATTGCTGCTACACCGACACTATTCAAGAAATTTAATGCCACAACCCAGTCGAATGGCGGAAGTGACCATACACTGAACTGCGCAATCGCAATGACGATCGCAGAGAGCGCGAGTACGTATTTTTCCTTCATCAACACTTTCATGAGCCATGCCGAAATTGGCACGCCCGCAATAAAGCCGACTGCACTCACGAATACCATCTGCCCGCCAACTGTATAAGATTGCTCATAGTGAGCGAGCAATTGCGGCATCACAGAACCGATCGTTGTAATGACAAGTCCTGCTAGAAAATACAATGAATACGAAGCGATTGCAAAGGTTCTCATGCCTTAACCTCCTTCTAGAAATAGGGATCACCCTGCTGATGTTTTCATTGTAAAGAATGAAATGCGTTTCAAGTCAAGCATTCAAAACCATATTTCTAAAAAAAGAAATCGGCATGTTACAATGATTCCGAATATGCAGAAGAAAAGGGGGATCCTTATGGCGAATATCAAAGATGTCGCTAGAATGGCAGGTGTCTCGATTGCAACCGTATCCCGCGTTCTCAATGAGTATCCTCATGTCGCCAAGGACAAGCAAGAAAAGGTTATGGCGGTTATGAAGGAATTGAATTATTCGGTGAATGGCAACGCGGTGAAGCTAAGTAAAGGAAAGACAAATACCATTGGTGTCATTGTGCCGTATAACAATAACTCTTGTTATGATGAACTCATTAACGGCATTCTGAAGAAAGCGCATGAGTTGCATTACCAAGTTCTCTTGCTGCCTTCGTATTATGAGAACGTCATAGAATGTAGCTATCTTACGTTATTGAAAAAGAAAATGATCGATGGAATCCTACTCACTTCGCATACACTTCATCCCGAGCAGATCTTAGCCTTGTCTGAGTGGGGAAAAATCGTATGCTGCGAGGCTTGCCCCGTCGAGCTTGTCCCGTCTGTGTTCCCAGATCGATTTGCAGCGTATATCGAGGTCTTCACTTATTTGAAGAATAAAGGCTATAAGCGTATACATTTCACATCGGGAAGAGATTTTCAATCGAGTCCTAGCACGCGATTACGTATTCAGGCGTATCAAGAAACCATCACCGAAGCGTATGAAAGTCAGTTCTTCGACCAGTGCTTCGACTATCAAGATGGGAAAAGAGTTGGCGACCTCATGTTTCGAAATTCGATCGTCCCGGATGCGATTTTTACGAATGGCGATGAAGTCGCTGCAGGAATTATAGCTTCCGCCCAAACGCACGGCTACAGTTACCCGCAAGATTTCGAGATTATTGGCGAAGAGAATACGCCAATAAGTGAAATATTAGGTTTCCCAAGTGTGGATTATCGTCAGACTGCAATTGGCGAGCAAGCAGTCTCGCTATTACTAAGCGATGAATATGCCCGAATTCAGATTCGACATCAACTCAACTTCAGAGCTCGAACAGAAGCGAGTGTGTTGTCCTGAATGAGCGCGAAGTTCATTCCTACCCACACCACAAAGAAGCCATGCCCTTGAGGGAATGGCTTCTTTGTGGTTGTTCGAACTCCATGAATGTCACATAGGAGGAGGGGGGACTCGTGGAGAAGTTTACGTTCGACATTTGTTAACCCATTGCATCCATTAAATCTAATTTGAAAGTTCTTATACATAAACATAATCACCAACATCCTGATCTTTATCGAGAATCTGCTTAAAGGTTTCCAATCCCACTGCTCATTTTTTGAATAGCAAGATCGCAAGAAGTAAAGCTATACTTACAACAGCAAGACCCAGCCAATTCAATACAGGACTGATGTACGGCTGATGACAAGCCCGTCTAATCCAGCGACGGGATGTGTTCCCAGGGACACGAACGTTCAACCCCGGATACTATTTTAATACACCACTTAAAAAAAGAGGTCAACCAGTAAAAACTGGCTAACCTCATAATACGACGGGACACGATAGCTTAATAAAACAGCAGAAGGATCCGCTGCGGCGGATCCTTCTCAAGTCCCCCTCGTCGATTGCGCGAAAGGGGCAGGTTAGTGTAATAAATAGAGTAGTACTTTGCAAATACATTTTATTATAAATTTTTGTGTTGCTTTAGTTTGAATTTTTATTCTTAAAATAGTTTTGGCTATCAGTTCGTACTTTTTCAGGTAAATTACGATCCAGTTCCTTATTTAACCAAGCAAGAGTTTTATTACGTAGAACCTTGCGCATATGCTCTTCTGCTTCAAGCATTGTCAAGTTAATCGTACATAAAGGATTGCTTTGAGTACATGAAGTACATTCTTCATTATCTCTATACATTAAATTAGTTTTTAATATGTTTTTACATTGAAAAATAGTTTTTTTTCCTTCAACCGCTTCAATTACATCCCAAAACGAAATTTCCTCAGGGATCTTAGCTAATTTATATCCTCCCTTTACACCAGGTGTAGAACTAAAAATATAAATGAACTTTCAATTTTAGGAGGAAATTTCCATGAGTAAACTACTTATCATCAATGCACATCCAGAATTTGATTCTAAAACCTCAGCAAGTCTAGACGTATTTAATTACTTTTTGAAAGTATACAAAGAGAAGCATCCAAATGAGGAAGTTATTGAACAAATTAATCTATACCACGATGAAGTACCCATGTTAGATAAAACTGTTCTTAAAGCATGGGCGAAACAAGGAAAAGGTGAAGACTTAACAAGTCAAGAAAAAGACGTTACAGACCGCATGAATGAGATATTAAAACAATTCAAAAGTGCTAATAAGTATGTAATTGTTTATCCATTGCATAACTTTAATATCCCATCAAAACTAAAGGATTATATGGATAATATTATGATTGCAAGGGAAACGTTTAGATATACCGATACCGGATCGGTCGGTCTTCTAAAAGATGGAAGAAGTATGGTTGTAATTCAAGCTAGTGGATCAATCTATACCAATGATGACTGGTATACCGAAGTGGAATACTCTCATAAATATTTGAAGTCCATATTTAATTACTTTGGTATCGAAGATTTTGAAACAATTCGAGTTCAAGGAACAGTTATTCTGGACAGAGATGAAGTATTAAAAAAAGGATATAAAGAAGCTAAAGAGCAGGCTTTAAAATTAGCAGCGATATAGGAAATAACAAATATTTTGTCATAGTTCAAACAACCAGAGAGTAGACCGCTACGGGCAGCTGCTCCCTTTCGCAGAAAATGATGAAGCGGCATTGATAAATATGCTTTTGGGGGATTAAGCGTAGATAAAGCCTATAACCTCTCGTATAATGAAACTATCTTCAAAAATGAAGGGACTGAACTATGCGCAGATGTCAATATTTTCAACCTAACTATTAAAATATAATGGAGGTAAAGGTATTGATTACAGAGTTACACACAGAACGTTTACATTTGAGAAAAATGAAGGTATCGGATTCGTCTAGCTTGTTTAAAATTTGGTCTGATCCAGATGTTACTAAATTTATGAATGTTAGTTGTTTCACTAATGAAAATCAAGCAAAAGAAATGATTACTCTCCTTGATGATCTTACTCAAGACAGCAAAGCTATTCGTTTCTCCATAATTAAAATAGAATCCAATGAAATCATAGGTTCTTGTGGTTTTAATTCCTTGGATTTTGAAAATGCAAAAGCAGAAATAGGATATGACATTGCTAAGTCATTTTGGGGAAGAGGATATGCTTCAGAAGCTATCCATTCTTTGTTAGATTACGCATTCTCATCTTTAAAGATGAATCGAATCGAAGCAAAAGTTGATCCCGAAAACGTGAATTCAATAAAACTTTTACAAAAGCTAAACTTTACGTTTGAAGGAACACTAAGACAATATGAAAGAGTAGACGGAAAGTTTAACGATCTCAATATCTATTCAAAATTAATATCGGATTGATTTGATTATTCCTGCCTGTAAGTAGCATACATGAAAACTTGCCGTTACAGAGCGTGGAATGAAGGGCAGAGTTTACACTTTGTTAGTTCAATAATTTTTTTCATATTCATTATGCGTACAAAAGACCGTCAATAAATGCACGGTCTTTTGTAGTTAAACTTGTTCATCTTCATTATTGTGTGGAACGTTGAGTTTAATACTACTGTAAATGAATCTGCCTGACCCGTAGCAGTGGGGCGAACAAGGTAAGGGCCAAATTTATTGATTTCCCTAGAAGATGACTCTTCTAAATATTGTGAGGCAAAAACTGAAGAAGCAGAAGATAATATTAAAATGAAAAGTAAAAGAAATGAAAGGTTAGTTTTTTTAGGCTATGCATTGAATTAGATATTTTAATGAGTGGATAGTTTCATCATGGAGCTACAACAAGTGGGGAATTGTATAAGATGGAGAAGTTTAAAAATTATTACAGACAATATCGTGGGCAGCTGTTTGCTTTGTTGCTAATCATTGGAGGCATTGCTTCCGACAGCGGATCCGGGATTTTTTTTTGGAGTACTTATATTGTGCTACTACGGTATTCGTTTTGCGAAGATGGAACATTATGACTGCATTGAGTACGAAGAATATGAAATTATTGAGGGCCTTGAACAACTTGAAAATCATGTCATAGCCTGCCGCTAATTGTATGGTGTTAAGAAATATGACGGATGTAATTTATAATAAAACGAATGGAATAAACATTATTTACTCTTAATCAACAAAGAATAAATGAATTTACGATAAATCTCAATTATAATTGTTATAGTATGGGATTGTTTCAATTTTTTTCATTAATTATCTCATCTATAAGTAAAAAGACACCTGCATCAGGGGTCCTTTCAGTCTCAACTATAACCGTTACTCACAAAATGATTGGCATGAGCGTGATGGGTCAGTATTATTTACAAAAAATCACACTAAGTTCATGGGTATTGTTGGAAACTGAATTCAACCGGACTACCGGAGAGACATAATCAATAGATGAGTGTGTCTCTTTTTTTATTGCTCTCTACTGCTTGATTGAAGTGCATATCTAGCTAATGATCAACACAAATGTACAATTATAAGGGGGGGATCAGAATGATTCATTCCAATCAAAAATCTGTATGCATTGCTGCATTAGTACTTCTATCTGCTTCTGTTTTATTATCAGGATGTGGAAACGAAGAGCCCTCCGCAACAAGTATTCAAGCAGATGCGATACAATTTTTGTGAACGAGCAGGGACAGTTTGGGATCATTGATCAAACAGGCAAAAATGAAGAAATGATTAAAGTAGTTATTCAAGCTCATACGAATTACTTAAACAATAAAGATGTGCTAGGCTATATTAGCATATTTGAAAAGCCGTTTGAAACTGAAACTCAAATGAAAAAAATATTTTGAGCAGAAGGATATTCGCTATATAGTCGTTAGTGTAGACGATATACAATTACTGGGAAATAAAGATACTGCAAAATTGGTCTTATGAGCTTAAATTATCGTGAAAAAGAAGATATCAAAAACTTTCACAATCCATCCGGATAATCCAGCATATCAAACCGATTGGGCTTTAAGTTTTGCAGAACTAAATTTTAAATATGAGCTTGAAAGCTGGTGTTTGATTTTATCGATAAAATAACTTCGGTTACAGAGTTTAAAAAACAGCTGATGCTTGGAAAATATATAGTGAGAAGATTACGAAATCTGAGAGAATGACAAATTCTTAGTCTTAATTAAGACTGCGATCCACACGGAGGTATCACATAACATGACTATTGAAGGAAAGAATAATAGTTATATTGAGGGATATGGAATTAAAAAACGCACCGGTAGGTGCGTTTATACTTTCAACTCATTATGAGTAATTAACGAATTTTCAATTTGAATCGTTGTGTGTTCTATTTTTAATGTATTCCGAATGATATTGATCGCTTCCTGTAATATGGTGTGGCTGTTCTTGTCTTCTTCGATTAACAGACGACAACATATAGAAATAAGTAGAGAGGAAATGGACCAT
>Ga0153923_100255_pt1 | contig 20991 bp, 16 predicted proteins | sample TSNJ007MetaG_FD_104682 | JGI IMG/M metagenome (GOLD analysis project Ga0153923, IMG submission 104682) | Attine ant fungus gardens microbial communities from New Jersey, USA - TSNJ007 MetaG | ecosystem: Host-associated > Fungi > Mycelium > Unclassified | place: USA: New Jersey, Brendon T. Byrne...
CTATGATCCTCAATCACTTGATTAGCATCTTCGAACGAATCCAATCTTCCAACCGCAATCACGGGAACATAAAGTAATGAACGTAAATCCTCAGCTAATTCGACTTGATATCCTTGTCCTGCATTGGGTCCACCATTCGAACCGATAGGTCCCTCTCCACCTGATGATACATGAAATAAGTCCACGCCCGCATCTCGATATCGCTCACATATTTTAGCGCAGTACGCTAGATCATAGCCACCTTCAACATACTCCATTGCAGATACACGCATAATAATAGGCATATCACCCGGTGTTACTTCCTTCACAGCCCTTACAACTTCCTCTCCGAACAAAGCCAGATCGACTCCATATTCGTCTTCTCTCTGATTCGTAAGTGGTGAATGAAATTGATGGATCAAATACCCATGTGCACCGTGAATTTCTATCGTGTCATACCCTGCTTCTACAGCACGTCTAGTAGCATCTTGAAAATATTGAACTTGTTCTTTCACTTCTAATGTCGTTAGTGCTCTTGGGGTTTTTGATCGATCGTCAAAGGGAATAGCCGAAGGGGCAACTGGTGGCAGCGCATCTTGAGCTTTCCTGCCCGCATGTCCTAACTGAATCCCAATCTTGGTGCCATAATGATGAACATCTTGAACAATCTCTTGATGTGCAGAGATTTGCTCGTCATTCCACAACCCTGTATCTTGAAATGTAATACGTCCTTCAGCTTCTACCCCTGTCATTTCTACAATAATTAGACCTACTCCACCAACAGCACGACTAATATAATGGACTTTGTGCCATGAATTCGGAATTCCATCTTCCGCGTGAACCGAATATTGGCACATCGGCGGCATCACAATTCTATTTTTCAATGTCATCCCTTTAAGCTCGTAAGGTGTAAATAAATCCGTCATCGTTAATCTTCTCCCTTCGCACTCTCCATATCTGTCATTATTATAAACTTTGCAAGCATAATTTCAACACGCTACGGAAATAACAACAAGGATTGTTCATCGCAGTTTCGATTCGAAGGGAGTCCCTCTTAAATGCTTAAGAAAATAGCCCTATGTTTCATGTTCTCTCTAATACTAGGTGGAATCCCCCAAGCTCATACTGAGATACAGGGTACGTCTTTTCCTACATTAATGAAGTTATGCGAAGCATCCGATCCTATATTACAAAAACAACATTCTAAACAGCCCGTTAAAGAAGTGAACTCTACCCATCGAAATCAACAAAAGAACAAAGGGCTAACCTTATCACAGCTTTATCGCAAATTCCCGGAGACGATTGTTACCAGAGGACCTAGAAGTAAGAAAATTGCTCTTACGTTCGATGATGTCCCAGATCCACGCTTCACTCCAGCTGTGTTAAATGTACTCTCTAAATATCATGTAAAAGCTACTTTTTTTGTCGTTGGTAAACGTGCAGAGGATTATCCCGGTCTCGTCGCTCGTATGAAACGCGAGGGTCATGCCATTGGCAACCATTCCTATGATCACCCACTATTCACAAAGATCCCTTTATCACAATTTCAGAAACAGATTGTAACAACGGATACAATCATACATCATATCGTTGGTTACAACCCAAAGATTATGCGTCCTCCCTATGGAGATATTACCGAAGAACAGCTGAAATGGGCCAAGAAACAAGGATACAAAATCGTTAACTGGAATGTAGATTCTCTCGATTGGAAAGGACTTCGTAAAAATGAAGTTAAAAGGAATATTCTTTCCTCTGTAGGACGTGGTTCAATCATTCTTCAACATGCTGGCGGAGGCGTCGGATCAGATCTAACTGGCACAATACAAGCTCTACCCGAAGTCATTCAGAATCTTAGAAAGAAGGGTTATATCTTCGTGACTGTTCCAGAATTATTACATATTCCTGGAAATAGATAAAAGGGTTGACTATCATCACAACCCTTCTACATTAGCCATTGAATCTGTCTCTTTGTCTTCGTTGATAAACCAAATGCATCACACAATAAAGAATTGTCCAAAACCTTAGATAGAAGTAATGAAAAATATGAAAAATTCACTCAGAGGACAAACAAGTTAATTCTTCGACTACGATCTATCTTACAGATGTCGAATCTATAGCTTTCCTGCGATTACCCAAGAAATAATAAATGGAAAAGATACGAATTTCCCTGATTCGATGATTAATCATACGTGGTAGCAACTTCTTCTGAAGCAAAAAGTATCCCTCGAGCTGACTTTACAAAAGTCGTTAAAGGATGGTCACCACATTTCACCAATCAAGCAGCTGAGAAACTTTCTTTCTTCAATAACCCTGTTTTAGTTATTTGGGGAGCTGATGATAAGAAATTATTCCCTATAGAGTTGGGAAAAAAAGTACACGCCATTTTTCCAGATGCACAATTTGAGGTTGTAGAAAACGCACTTACGTATGTACAAGAAGACCAACCTGAAGAGTTTGCTCATAAACTAATACATTTTATTATCAACACGGCAATTATTTAATATACTTAATTCTTTGTTTGCTTAACTGTTTACATTATTACAATATCATAGAAAATAATCGAGAACCAAAGTTGGTCAGGCCGCAACATATCTTTCTTCAGAGCCTTCCCCTGTTGTAGTAGGCCACGGTTACCAGCACACAAAAAGCCTAGTGAAATCACTAGGCTTCTCCCTCCGGATTTACGAAGAGCCTTAATTTACTCCTTTAGCCAAACATTAGCTAACCCAATGGCTCTTCTAGTTGCAGCAGAATCTGCTAACGCATTAAGCATGACACCAAGACCTTTGTCACAATTTCAGAAACAGATTGTAACAACGGATGCGATCATACATTATATCGTTGGTTACAACCCGAGGCTCATACGCCCACCTTATGGAGATATTACCGAAGAACGCTGAAATGGGCTAAGAAACAAGGCTAGAAAATCGTTAACTGGAATGTAGATTCTCTCGATTGCTACATTAGCATCCCCCATAAGACTGGTTACGACTATACCACTCTTCATTATCGCTTCTTGTTTTATTCCGAAAAACGCTGGATGCCAACAAGCATGCGATGGATGTTCCATTCTCCGGGGGTACAAGTTGTTGTTTTCGAGCCTTCTGTTGGTCCAGTACCTCCTCCTATCAGCGTAGTAATACCTGAAGATGATTAATAATAACAGTGCAACTCCCTATCTGATCAATCGCCATTAGTCATTTACACACTACCGGTCGTATGATGAAGAAGAACCGCCAGGAGAGCTTTCCCTGGCGGTTCTTTTAAAGCTTTGAACTACTCACAGGCTGTCTACGTTCACCCAACCTTGAGTGAGAATCGATTGCTCTACAGCTTCAAGCACTTGCTGGCATTTTACGCCGTCATAAAAGTCAGGATAAGTTCTTGTACTGCCTTCCCGCATGCTCTGAATAATTTCATAAATTAAATGGATAAAAGCATGCTCGTAGCCAATAGTATGTCCCGGAGGCCACCAGTTACCGGCGTATTTATGCGCGCTTTCGGTTGCCAAAATCGTTCGAAATCCTTGAAGATGGGGTTCGTCTTCCCGAAGAAAAACTTCCAACTCATTCAGCCTTTCCAGATTAAAGCGAATGGCACCCTTGCTACCGTAGATTTCAAACGTATTTCCGTTTTTCCAACCCGTTGCAAATCTGCTGGCTTCAAATATACCCAAAGCTCCGTTTTTGAACTGTGCTAGAAAAGAAGTCGTATCATCTACGGTCACATCCCCATAGTCATCTGACGCAACAGCGGTTAATCCTGTCATCGATGTGGGAATCGGTCGTTGGTTGACAAATGTCTTCTGCTGACCGACCACCTTCTCAAAATCCCCGATCAAATACCTTGCAAGATCAACACAGTGTGCATTGAGATCACCATGAGCGCCCGAGCCCGCATACTCCTTCTGCAATCGCCAAGCAAGAGGGAATTTGGGGTCAACCAGCCAGTCCTGCAAATAGGATGCGCGATAATGATGAATATCACCAATTCTTCCTTCATCAATCAATTGCTTCGCTAATTGTACCGCAGGCAGATAGCGGTAATTAAAGCATACTGCGTGAACAACACCATTCTCCTCTGCAACCTCTAGCATTTCCCTCGCATCTTCTAGCGTTAAAGCGAGTGGCTTTTCGCAAAAAACATGCTTTCCTGCTTTAGCGGCAGCAATAATAATCTCCTTATGCGCATTGCTTGGCGTATTCACATCAATAAGGTCAATATCGTCTCTGTTGATCAGGGAACGCCAATCCGTTTCATATTCATTCCAGCCGAACTTTTCCGCTGCTTCTTTCACACTCTTCTCATCGCGCCCGCAGATTGCTTTCATCTGAACAGAATGCTCCAAATCGAAGAACATGCCAATATCTTTGTAAGCATGGCTATGGGCTGTGCCCATGAATTTGTAGCCTACCATCCCAATTCTTAATGGTTTTTTTAAGCCCACCACATCTCACCTGCTTTATCGCCAATCATAATCTTGTTCAGAAAATGAACCGCCTTGGACAACCCTTCTTCCACGGACATCAGACTATCCTCATGCTCGATACTTATTACACCATCGTAACCAACCTTACGGAGCGTGCTGATTATATTTTTCCAAACCTTCTCATCAGTACCGTAACCGATTGTTCGAAAGATCCATGAACGTTCCAACTCATTCGAGTAAGGTTTGACATCCAATACACCATTTAATGCGGTATTTCTACTATCTATACTCGTATCCTTGGCATGCATATGATAGATAGAACTACCGAGCACTTTGATGCACTCAACGGGGTCCATTCCCTGCCAGAATAGGTGCGAAGGATCAAAGTTTACACCGATATTATCTCCCGCTTCACGGCGTAAACGCAGTGCAGTTTCCGTATTGTACACCACAAAACCAGGATGAGCTTCAATGGCAACTCGAACACCGTATTGACGGCAGTAGTCGGATTGGTCCCTCCAGTAAGGAATGACTTTGTACGTCCATTGCCATTCCAACACTTGAAGAAAATCCGGTGGCCAAGGACAAGTTACCCAGGAAGGATATAAAGAGTGCTCAGAGTCTCCGGGACACCCAGAGAAAGTAATGACCGTATCGACTCCAAGAAGAGCAGCTAGCTTAACCGTATCCTGAAAATCTCTATGGTCGGACTCCGCCTTCTCCTTATTCGGATGTAGTGGATTACCGTGACAGCTAAGAGCGGATATCGTAAGACCACGCTCAGTAGTTAACCGTTTTATTCGTTCAATTGCGTCTTTATCTTGAAGAAGTTCAGAAGGGGCTAAGTGGGCCTTGCCCACATAGCCTCCTGTTCCAATTTCTACGGCCTGCAATCCTGCTGCTTGCGCAGTATCCAGTGCTTCTTCCAATTGACGATCACTAAACAATACGGTGAATACCCCTAATTTCATAGCTACCGTTCCTTTCGATGGCTTAATAATTAGCGTCTGCTTTTAGATATTGATCTACATTGGCTGGTGTAATTGGTGTTGCTTCCAAAATAATATGATGAGGAACCGATTTCTCCCAGAAACCGTCTAATCCTTCGTTTTGCAATATTTTAACCGCCATGTTGACGCCGGTACCACCCATTGTAGGTGAGTAAGTTAAAGATACAATGACTTCCGGTAAGCTCTTTTCTTTCATCATTTGATACACTTCTTTCATACCGCCTGAGCTGACAATGAACATATCCTTTTCGCGCTTAGCATCACGAATCGCTTGAACGATACCGATCGTCATATCGTCATCCTGAGAATAAACAGCATCAATCTCTTTATTGGCTTGCAAAATGTTCTCCATCGCTTTCAACGATTTCTCTCTCGTGAAATCACCGGGTTGTGTAGCTATAATCTGTACACCCGGATAATCTTTAATGTAATCACGGAATCCCTTTGATCTCAAATCGGTAACTGTGGATGGAACACCGGAGATCTCAACCACTTTCCCCTCCGCTTTACCCTTTTTCTTAGTAAGCTCTTCCACCAAATATTTAGCGTCGCCGTAACCGATGCCGTAGTTATCGCCGCCTACATAAGTACGATAGCTTTCTGTATTAACTGCACGGTCAAGCACGATTAATGGGATGTTTGCTTTCGCTAGTTTTTCAGCTGCAGGCGTTAAAGCTGCGGACTCCATTGGTAGCATGACTACGGCATCGACTTTTTTCGTAATCAAATCTTCGATATCGGATGTTTGTTTCGCCGGGTCTTTAGCCGTGTAGAGCAGGTATTTCACATTTGTATGTTTTTCCGCCTCAGCCTTGGCGTTCGCAATCAGTGCGCCCATCCAGCCGTGATCAGCAGCAGGAAGAGAAATCCCAATGGTATACTCCCCTTTAGCAGCCTGTTGTCCCTCAACTGGCGTGTTCTTGGCTGTTTCAGCAGGCTCGGGTGTACTCGGACTCGTACAGCCGGAAAAGATTACAGTACAAACAACAAGCAAGATCACTGGAAATAGTTTCACTTTTTTCAACATGAACTGACCCTCCCATAAATTCGAATTTGTATACGTACGATAAATTCAACCGGAATTAATCACGTTTCTGAAGCAAGACAGCCGCCACGATAATCAGGCCTTTTACCACCCCCTGCAAGTAAGGAGAAATATTGAGCAAATTCATAGTATTGCTTAACACTCCCAGAATTAAGACGCCAAACAAGGTACCTAGTATTCGTCCTCTACCTCCAGATAAACTCGCACCCCCGATAATAACTGCAGCAATCGCATCCAGCTCATACATATTCCCTGAGGTTGAAGTGGATATTGAGTTTAAACGGGATGTCTCGATGATAGAGCCTACAGCCGCTGTAAAACCACAGATCATATAAGATATGATTGTGACACGGAACACCGAAATGGCAGATAAACGAGCTGCTTGCGCATTGCCACCAACTGCATATACATGTCTTCCATATACCGTCTTCTCAAGCACGATATACGAGAGGAACACCATAATCACAAAAATAATAACCGGGATGGGAATACCAAATACATAGGCGTTGCCGATTTTGGCATAGGTCGAATTCAGTCCTGATATAGCGCCCGCATCTGCATAAAATAAAGCTATTGATCGGGCGATTGTCATCATTGCAAGTGTGGCGATGAACGCCGTTATTTTTCCATAAGTGACCATTAGTCCATTAATTAAGCCAATAATAAGTCCACACATTAAACCCAACACGATTGAAACCGGAATAGAGGTCGAATAAGTCACTTGCGATGCCATGACAACTGTACCTGACATCGCTAATACTGAGCCTACCGACAGGTCGATTCCGCCCAATATAATAACAAACGTCATACCTAAAGATAGAATACCTACAATGGAAACCTGTCTTAGAACGTTCGTAATATTGGTAATACTCAGGAAATGCTCGCTCAAGATAGAAGCAAAGATGATCAACACAATAAGTGCAAAGAGCACGCTGTACTGTTCCCACAAATATTTAAGCCAATTTCTTTCCTTTGTTTGCGTCTTATTTAGTTCTGTAACTGCGTTTGACATTCTTATAAACTCCCTTCTTTATACGCCTGCTGCTAGCACCATTACATTTTGTTCATTAGCAATGGAGTGATCTAATTCCCCTTTGATTTGCCCACGGTACATCACAAGAATTCGGTTACATATTCCTAGTAACTCTGGAAGATCAGATGAAATAATGATTACAGCCTTTCCTTCGGCAGCCAGCTGTGAGATCAGTTCATAGATCTCTCCTTTAGCCCCAACGTCGATACCTCGTGTCGGCTCATCCAGAATGAATAGCTCACTTTCTGCTGCCATCCATTTAGCCAACACAACCTTCTGCTGATTCCCACCGCTTAAATTTTTAACGGGATTTGTGATTTTATTTACCTTCACATTCAGTTGCTCAATATTCCTCTGAACAAGCTTGCCTTCTACTTGCTTCCGAATGAAGTGCCATTTGCTTACTTTCCTTGTACAGGTAACCGATATATTCTGACTCACGCTCATATCCAAGAACAACCCGGTATGCTTGCGATCTTCCGTTGCAAATCCAATTCCCGCCTTTACGGCATCCTCCGGACTGCGGAAATCCGTTTTCTTGCCCTTCCAGAATATAGCTCCTCCATCCGGACGCCAATCACCGAATATAGTTCTGACAAGTTCTGTTCTCCCCGCGCCGATAAGTCCTGCAAAACCTATGATTTCACCGCGTTTGACGGAGAAACTAACATCTTCGAAATTCGGTTTGCGTGTCAGACTCTCTACGCGAAGAATTTCTTCTCCAATGGTATTACGTATGGCCGGATACAATTCATTCAGTTCTCTTCCAACCATCAGATTGGCAATTTCCTTCTCCGTAAGTCCCTCCATCGGAAGGGTCTTCACATATTGACCATCCCTAAGTACGGTTAAGCGATCACAAAAACGTTTCAGCTCATTTAATCGGTGAGAGATGTATATGATGGAGACACCTTGGTTCTTGAATTGATAAATAAGATCAAATAATTTCTGAACTTCTCTTTCTTCCAATACCGCGGTAGGCTCATCCATAATCAGAATCTCTGCGTTCCTCGACATTGCCTTAGCAATCTCAACAATCTGTTGCTCTCCGATGCTAAGACTGGATACAATCGCATTCGGATCCAGATTCAAATCAAATCGTTCAAGGAGCTTCTTCGTTTCCCTGTTCATATGGTGGATATTCGAGAACAATCCTAGCTTCTTAGGCTCGCGCCCTAAGAAAATATTCTCTGCCACTGTCATATTTGGAATGAGATTTAATTCCTGATGAATAATTGAAATACCATAGTTCTGAGAAACATTGGGTGAGGAGAGGATAACCTGCTTGCCATTTAGCCGTATCTCGCCTTCATCGGGCTGATAAATACCGGCCAATATTTTCATCAACGTTGATTTTCCCGCTCCATTCTCTCCTACCAAGGCATGAACTTCACCTTTTTGAAGATTCAAACTCACATTTTTAAGCGCTTTCACATTGAAAAAACCTTTGTTTATGCCGATCATCTCTAGTACCATGTTTCACCCGCTCCCTATCTACTCGTCTATAAGGTTATTCTAAAGGATCGGGATTATTGGAACAATTAACTAAATTGGGGCAAAACTACATAATCTTGCGGAGGCGATTGCTCGATCTCTAAGTCGGGGGACAAACAAAAAAACAGCCGCTCAACCGAGCAACTGCCTCCCTAACAAAAATTAGCCTTTACGGCTTTTTCGATACAATATAACCAGAACTAGAATCCCCTTTAGAATCCCTTGAAGATATGGAGATACATTTTGCAAATTCATATAGTTGCTGATCATTGTAAGCATAAGGACGCCGCAGACCGTACCGAGAATCGAACCTTTACCACCCTTAAGATTGGATCCACCGATTACAATGGCAGACATCACATCCAGCTCATAAAAGATACCAGAGGTGCTGGTAGAAATGGAATTGAGCCGTGAAGTCTCGAATACCGCTCCCATACCTGCAGCTGTACCGCTGATAGCAAAAGCCGTAATGACAATCCATCTGGTCGGTGCTCCACTTAAGGAAGCTGCCATCGGATTTTGACCGAGCGCATAGATATAACGACCGAGCAACGTTTTAGTAAGAATAATATGAGCGGATACCGCTACCACAATCAGTGGAAATACAAGGTTAGGAATACCCCAAGTTGAGCCGTGACCAAGCTCTGTATACCGGATATGATTTCCGTTTAAGGCACCGCCAGAGCCGTACCACAGCGCAAGCGAACGAAAGATAAACATGGCAGCTATCGTCGTAATGAATGATGGCACACGTCCATAAGCGATAATGAAGCCATTCAGAAAGCCGATTATACACCCGGTAACAACACCGAGAATCATGGATAAGAATATGTCAGTACCAAACACATTTTGACTGGCCATAATCACAGTACCAGAAATGACAAGGACAGAGCCAACAGATAGATCGAACATACCAAGTAATACGACAAAATGAACGCCTAGCGCAATAATGCCGATCATCGATGCTTGTCTCACAATATTGACCATATTTTCCCAAGTGAAGAAGTAATGGCTAGTCATTGATGCAATAACGAATATGATAAGCATAGAAGCCAACGATTTGTAGTTTGCCAGCCACTTGATTGCATGAATACGCTCCAAATGGGTTAATTGCATCCTACGCTTATTGATAAGCATATCCTTTCCCCCTAGCTTTGTAATCCCGAGGCTGCGCTCAGTATTCGCTCCTCTGTCGCAAATTCATGAAGGATCTGGTCAACGATACGACCCTCATGCATGACAAGAATTCGGGTGCACAGGCCAATTAATTCCGATAAGTCGGAGGAAATTACAATCATGCCCTTGCCTTCCTGAACAAGCTCATGGATGACGACATACAGTTCACTCTTCGCTCCGATATCAATCCCACATGTCGGTTCATTCAAAATATAGAGATCGCTATCTGCTACCAGCCATCTGCCAAACATCACTTTCTGCTGATTACCTCCGCTCAAAAATTTAATTTCCTGCTCAGGATCAATCATTTTAATATCCAATTGAAGGACGGCGTCTAGTGCTTTGCTCTGTTCCTTCTGTTCGTTAATAAATTGCCATTTATTCAGCCTTCGCAAACCGGATATTGTCAGATTACGAGAAACCGGCATATCCGAGAACATACCTGCCTTGGCACGATCCCTATCCACCAATCCAAACCGATGATGGATGGCTTCTCTCGGGCTTCTAAATTCAACCTTTTCATTCCGCCAGTAAATGGAGCCTTCATCCGTTCGTACTCGACCAAATAAAGCATTGGCAAGCTCTGATCCTCCTGAATCGGCAAGTCCTGCAAATCCTAAGATCTCACCTTCGTGGAGGGTAAAATCGATATCCGTAAACTGATTTCTCTTGCCTAGTCCAACCACCCGCATTAATTCCTCACCTACTTCGATAGGAACTGGAGGGAAATAATGTGACAGCTCTTTCCCCACTATATAGGTAATAATTTCCTTATCGTTAAAGCCCTTCGCCTCGCGAGTAATGACATGCTGACCGTCACGCAAAATCGTAACTCGATCGCAAATACCCTGCACCTCTTTTAACCGATGTGTGATATAAATAATGCCTACACCTTCGGACTTGAACGTCTCTATCATTCGAAATAATCGATCACATTCCTGTTCCGTCAAGCTCGCCGTAGGTTCATCCATAATCATAATTCTGCATTGCCGGGAAATTGCTTTCGCAATGGCAACGGTTTGCTGCTCACTGATCGATAAATCCCGAACAGGCGTGGTAGGATGAAAGGAATAGCCCAACTGCTTCAAGATTTTTTTCGCTTCACGCTTCATTTTACTGTAATGGGTGAATAGGCCAAATAGCTTCGGCTCCCGCCCCAAAAAGATATTTTCAGCTATCGTCATATCCGGTACTAGAGCAGTCTCTTGATAAATCGTAGAGATTCCGAGCCTCTGCGCCTCTAGTGTCGATGGTATTCGGACGAGGTTACCATCCAAATAGATTTCACCATTGTCTGGTTCCTCTACCCCGGATATTAACTTCACAAGCGTTGATTTCCCGGCTCCATTCTGTCCTAGAATGGCATGCACCTCACCTTGCTTAAGGTCGAAATTCACATGATCCAACACCGTCACACCAAAATAAGATTTGGTCAAATTGTTCAATTGCAAGAGCAAGGCCTTCACCACCTCAGTGAATTTCCAGTATCAGTACACAACCCCGTTCACCAGACCTTCCTGATTTCATACACAAAGTCTAGAGGAACAAGTAGACAAAATAAATTAACTATCTTGTGATAAATGATCAGTTTCTTGCTAGTCGAATTATTTCGACTTGATTTCATGGTAGATTTTAGAAATAATGATAACATGAATTTGTTGTAAGCGCTGTATATTTTACACTCCCTTAGAGACGGAAGGTGATTTCTGTAAACATGTCCAACCCGGCCATTTTATTAGAGACGCCACATCTCGTCTCTGTTTCATATCTGCAGGATTTGATTACCAGTGATAATAGCCCCAGAGAAAATATCTTCACTGAGTTACTTCTGATTCAAGGTGGACGAGGAGAAATTCATTTTGACAATCAGGTAGTATCCGTCAGGGAAGGGGACCTAATGGTCTGCAACCCTGGAGTCAAGCTCCTCACACGCTCTTCCGACGATTACCCTCTTAAAGGCATTCGTATTCTAATAGGTAATATTAAGCTTCATGAAATGCCGCCAGATATTTTAATAGATGCATCGAAGAATCCGATTCTCCATCTTCAGAAAAACTATGATATCCTTTCACGTTATTTCACAAATGTGCTTCTGGAAAATACAGATCTTAAGCTAGGCAGCCAGGACTTAATCTCCTTCATGCTCCAAAGCATAATCATTCACATTATACGAGTCGCTAATCAGCCGAAGGAAACCGCCAACATGTCCACAATCTCTCGGAATGCAAGAGATTATATCCAAGAGAATTACGCACAGGATCTTTCGCTTAGTATGCTAGCATCATTTGTTTTTGTAAGTCCCTATCATCTCGCTCATATCTTCAAAGAAGAGATTGGTATGTCTCCCATTCAATACATGATTAAATGCCGGATAGATGAAGCGAAACGTATGCTGGCTCAAACCGACCTTTCAGTTAGAGAAATCGCTCAACATATCGGATATCCAAACGCTAATTATTTTAATATTTTATTCAAAAAAATAACTGGGGAATCACCAGGCAAGTTCCGAAAGTACTAATGATTTCCTTGATAGGTTGGGAGCCTAGCCTCCACCTCCAACACAATGTGGTTTTTTTGTTGCAATTGAATTTTTGAAATAAATGAGCTCTTTATACCCCTTCCTCTTACTAATATAATGACAGTTCAGTTGATAGCTTTCTGGGCTGACAACAAACTGGACTTTGCAGACCTTTCCGATGCACTTGCCATTGTCTGGACACTAGAACAGAACGGCACCAAAATAGCAGAAGGCAGCATTGCCGATTTCACTGCCTTATATAGATGGTTCGCGTATCTATCTGAAATTTGAATATCTGCAAAAAGCAGCCCATCCGCTGATCCCGGTCGGAACACATTTGGGATTTGATCAATTTGATCTTTCCACAGAAGATATGAATTTGTCCTTGCCTGAATCGCATTCTGCCGTAACGGCTGAGCAAACCAAAACCGGATGGCTAGTGTGTGGAGAAGCATTTACCTATCATTTTAATGTTAAACTCGGTACTTTTGATTCATGTGTGATTAATGGGATCGAGTGTTTTGTCAGACCAGCTGAGTTTGATATTTACCGCGCCCCTACGGAAAACGATATGGGTGAGGCTGGAATTGCCTCTTACGGTCAACATTCCTGGAACAGCCTTCGACTGGATGCAGCTCCTATCTGCAATCTTCAAGCAGTTTATCATGTGCATGGAAATGGAGCCGTAGAAGTGTCCATGCATGGTTCAGTGCGTAAGTATCTGGATTATCATCCACGTTTTGGCATGCGCTATTTCTTGACCGAGGATTTTCAGAATTTCACCTATTTCGGCTATGGACCGCAGGAGAACGGCTCGCACTATGGCACAGAAGAATGTACACTCTCGAATGCGAATACAATACTTAAGGCATACAGCACAAATCATTTCAGCTTCTGCGCCTCGGAGTATACCCGGGAAGAACTGGCTGCCAAAAAACATCAATTCGAACTTCAAAAAAGTGGCTACACCGTCTGGAACATTGACTATGCGATGACTGGCGTTGGTTCTGGAAGCTGTGGCCCCTACACACTCGAGCAGTATCGTTTAACTGAGATGGAATTTGTGTTCGACTATACTTTTTTTCCTCAGAAGAAATCATGATAATATGTAACTGAGTTTACAAACCTCTATTATTCGATCTTTGCTTCCAACCGTTGAACCTAACCATCAAAAGGCAATCTCGACCTTATCTTACAGGTCAAGATTGCCTTTTCATTCATTATATTTATTGTCAGGCACTGCAATGCCCAATATTATTCGAATAACTTCCCAAGTTCTATCGCTTGTTCTTCGTCCGAGCCATCGATGGTGAGAGTTAAAATCGTTCCCTTTTTTGTCTCAAGCGCCATAAGCCCTAGAATGCTTTTGACATCCGAAATAATGTTGCGCTCTTCCCAGATGATACGAATTTCAGATGTGTAAGCAGCGGCTGCTTGACTAAGCTGCTTGGCGAAAAGTACTGGAAACCCATCCGTCAGCATCGTAATTTTCATTGCTTTCATGTTGATAATCCCCCTTCTTTTTTTGTGTAAACTACATGTTCTTCGCTTCTTCTAATTCTTTCACAATCTGCGGAAATTGCTTATCTAATTTATAGAAGTAGAGAATAACCACCATAAGCGCACTAATAATGATCGGCAAGTAAATGTACATGAAGAGGATCGAAGAACGCGCTGACTCGCTGATATGCTCTTGACCACCAACATAACCTCCGAATGCAAGCATCCAACCGACTATCGCTGCACCGAGCCCGCTGCCTGCCTTAGAGCCGAAGCTGCCTGCGCTGTATACGAGACCTTCTGTACGCATGCCTGTTTTCCATTCTCCATATTCAACGGTGTCTGCCAGCATGGCGAACATCGTCGCTGCTAATGGCACGCCGCCAAGTGATTTGGTCACAGAAGCAATGATGACGATTGTGAGATTTGTTGGATCGATCATCGTAATCAAAGCTCCCACAATCGTGATAACTAACCCGATTATGGCAGAATTACGCTTACCGAACTTTTTAATAATCGGAGCAATAAGCAGCAGGCCAATTAACATCGGGATGAAAGAAATGATGCTAAGTACGGACATTAGATTAACATCTTCCAAAATATACTGTGCATAATAAATATTAACCGCAGTGTTAACGGACGACATAATGAAGCTTAACATCATGAAGGCAACTAGCATTGCCCAATATTTGTTGCGGAAGAGCGCCTTCAGAGATCGACGAAGCGGAACAACATTTTGGACAACAGAAGGCTTAACTCGCTCTTTCGTCGTGCGGAAAGTAATCAAGAACAGTACAGCTGCAAGTACACCATAAATCATGAAGGTCATTGTCCACCCGTGTTTGCCACCGCCGAACCCATTCACAATGGGAACTGTCAAGGTGGAGACAGCAACAGCGCCAAAGATAGCCATCACCATACGGAAAATGTTAAGTAAAGATCGCTCGTACGGATCTTGTGTAATCAGTGAGTTCAACACACCGTAAGGAACATTGGCACCTGAGTAAATAATATTGATAAGGAGATAGGTCACATAAGCGTAAATAAGCGAGCCCGTTGGACCTAAATCTGGAGCTGAGAACAGCAAGACACCGGAGATGCCGAATGGAATGGCTAGCCAAAGCAACCAGGGACGAGCCTTTCCATGCTTGCTTCTGGTTTTATCAACTAACACACCGACACCGATATCCACGAATGCATCGAAGAAACGGGCAATCAACAACAACGTACCCACGGCAGCAGCAGAGAAGCCTACGATATCGGTATAAAAGAAGGTCAGGAAAGTCGCAGCCGACGTCCAGATGAGATTACTTGCCATATCACCAACGCCATAGCCAAGCTTCTCTGAAAATTTGAGTTTAGTCTGTTCCATAGTGGTGTCCTCACTTGTATGATTAGTTTTGTTCGTTCAATTGGATGAGTAGCTGTTCAACCATTCCATCTGTAAATCCGCCTTGGCTAAACGTAACTAAATTGCGAAGTGGCATGCCAGTCAGTGCGGCTTGCATCATTTTGGCGGTTTTCTCGTCTCCTTCTGCAATCCCCATGGAGGCTTGGAAGTTCTGTGTAAGTGCTTGCAGCATAGGTGCAGCAACGGGATTGGTCATAAGTTCACCCAGCAGAGAGTTGCGATCGTACGTTTGGCGGAGAGAAACTGTAGAATTCACCAGAATCGTAGCTCTCACAGCGATCGTACTAGATGATCCGCCGATCATAATTTCAAAACTCCCACTCTCGACATGCCAATCTTTCAAAGCAACGTTGTAATAAGCGAAGGCACGTTTATGAAGTGTAAAGAAAATGGTTGTATGTTCACCCGGCTTGAGCTCTACTTTCGCGAAGTCCTTTAACTCCTTGTCAGGTCTTACCACTGAACTTTCGATGTCTTTCACGTAAAGCTGAACGGTTTCCTTACCAGCGCGGCTGCCATTGTTTGAGATCGTCACTTGTACATCTACGGTATCCGTATCAGATAGCTCAGTGCGGCTCATTGTAAGATTGGAATATTCGAATGTCGTATAGCTAAGCCCGTGTCCGAATGGGAAAAGAGGCTCGATTTTTTTCGTATCATAATAGCGATATCCAACGAAAATCCCTTCTTTATATTCCACGCGATTGCCTTCGCCAGGGAAGTTAAGGAAAGATGGGTTATGCGCAAGCTTCATCGGGAATGTCTCAGCTAGCTTGCCGCTTGGATTGACTTCACCGAACAGTACATCAGCAATGGCACCTCCTACTGCTTGTCCACCCAAATAAGCTTCAACAATACTGCTCACAGAAATGGCCCAAGGCATTTCTAGAGCGGCTCCGTTCATTAGAACGACAACGATCTTGCTCTGTACAGCCGCAATAGCTTCAATCAGCTGTTGTTGATTATACGGCAGTTGCAAGTGTGCTCGATCGGCGAGTTCAGTTTCAAAGCCATCGGGTAATCCTGCGAAAATCACGGTTACGTCAGCTACTTGGGCTGCCAGTATAGCTTCCTCCATCATGCTGTTGTCCACGTTTTCTGAATCCAAAGCGTACCCAGGTGCATAGGTAATCAAATCTTCACTGGTTGCAAGTTGGTTAATTTCATCAAGGGGAATATCAACGCGCGTAGGAACAACAAAAGCGCTGCCACCACCTTGGAATTTGGGCTTCTGAGCAAGAGCACCGATGATCGCCACTTTGCTGCTTTTCTCCAAAGGGAGTACATTATCTGTATTTTTCAGAAGTACGATGCTTTCACTTGCTACCTTACGTGCCAGCTGATGGTGCTCGTCTTGATCAAATGTAGCATTTTCCTTCTTATTGTCTAAGTGCATGAAGACAAGTTGCAGCATCCGTTCTACAGCGATATCTAGTACCTCTACGGACAACTTTTGATTCTTCACAGCATGAATGATTTTCTTCTCGCTGATATCACCGTTTCCAGGCATTTCAAGCTCAAGACCGCCAGCTAATGAATCTACGATTTGATCGACAGCGCCCCAGTCGGATACAACTAAGCCCTCGTATCCCCACTCATTGCGCAATACATCGCCCAGTAAATGATCATTTTGTGAGGCGTAACTTCCGTTAATTTTGTTGTAAGCGGTCATTAGCGTCCAAGGCTGTCCTTTTTTAACCGCGCCTTCAAAGCTGGCCAAATAGATTTCGCGCAGTGTACGTTCGTCGATGACTGCATCATATGTCATACGGTGATATTCTTGATTATTCACTGCAAAATGCTTAAGTGAAGTACCGACACCTTGACTTTGCACGCCTTGGATATGACTTGCAGCAATTTCAGAAGATAAGTAAGGGTCTTCGGAAAAGTATTCAAAGTTTCGTCCACCGAGTGGAGAACGTTTAATGTTGGCACCAGGCCCTAGCAACACGGCGATATTTTCAGCTTGGCATACTTCACCAAGTGCAGTACCTACCTCACGAATCAATTCGCGGTTCCAAGTACTGGCTAGTCCCGCCGCGGTTGGAAAGCACGTGGAGGGAATGCCACTATTCATGTTAGCGCTTTCGGATGAAGCCGCTTGTTTGTGCAGGCCATTAGAGCCATTGGCCACCATAATAGACGGGATGCCCAATCTCTCCACCCCTTTTAAATGCCAGACATCCAACCCAGAACACATGCCCGCTTTTTCTTCCAAAGTCATTTGTGAAACAATATTCTTTATGTCACGATTCATTTTTAATCCCCCTTATTTTATTATGAAACGTTTTCATTTTGCTGCTAACTCATTATAGATGACCTAAAAGTTAGAAATATGGTAAGATTATTCGAAAAAAAGTAAATTTCATAGGAGATGTCATGGAAAATAATCCCGCCTTTTTAGCACAATTAATTCATGAAAGCTTGCAGCTACCTGTCATTTGGATGAGTGAGGATGAATCAAGCGGACATGACTATTTAGAAACCAATGCTCAAATTCCATTTTCCGCCTTACAAAATCCTGAATACTTGCAGCAGTTAATTACCCGGACCTGGGATAAACCTTTTCCAATTATTCAGACCACTGAGTTTCAGGAACAGTTTATCGTACAGCCTGTGTATTCAGATGATAAGCGTATAGGTACAATCATCATAGGTCCGTCTATCGATAATGTTCCAACTGAAGAAACAATTAGAAATCTCATGAATGACAGTCAGATTCCTAGTAAGTTACATCCTATTTGGGTCTATCATTTAAGAAGTCTCCCTCTGATTTCAAAACATAGATTATTTCACATTGGAGTTATGACACATCGGGTTGTTAATCGAGAGACGCTAGAACTGACAGATGTTCTTGAGCATAATTTTAGGATGAACCAACGTTTTTTGTCAGAGGAAGCTATCGAACTATCGATGTCGAATATGAAGGAGTTTTCTGGTCTTCACACGAGTCCAGAAGTTGAACAAATTTTATTACGGCATATTAAGAACGGTGATAAATCAGCGCTTAAAAAGATGTTCGTAATGGGTTCCATGGAGGACGCAGGCACGCTCTCGAAACGAAGTCATTTGAGAAGCCGCAAAAATATTGCCATATGCGCGATTGCAGTAGCCGTTCGAGCGGGTATGGAGGGCGGACTTTATACTGAACTTGCGTACCGATTAAGCGATACTTATATCCAACATATTGAGGATCTGATGGATGTTCGCTCAGTGGAAACCGCGATGATAGATGCATTCTTAGATATTGCGGATCGCGTGAGCGAAAACAGAAAAGGTAACGTATCTAAGCCGATCGCGCAGTGCCGCGAATACATTTTCAATCATTTGTATGAGGCGATTCCAATTTTAGAGCTTGCTCAACTGACTGGACTTACAGGTACGTATTTATCTTCCCTATTCAAAAAGGAAACGGGGCTCACGATCACCAACTTTATCCATCAAGAAAAGGTGGAGGAAGCTAAGAAGCTCCTGGATTTCACAAGTGAATCTGTCTCTACCATCGCTACTCGTTTGAACTATTACGACCAAACTCACTTCATTAAGTCGTTTAAAAAGCATGCCGGTGTCACTCCCAAGCAGTATCGTGATCGCAAGCGAGTGAAAAGTTGAAAGCTCCCTTGGCAAGAACAAGAGAGCTTGTGTTCTATACATTAAAAGGGGGACCGGAGTAAATAATAACCTCTAGATCATAAAGACTGAGAGCAATTTACATTTGTATAACACAAATAAATTTGATAAAATGACTGACGAACGTTCGTCAATATCGAGGTGATTCTATTGAAAAGTAAGGAGATTAAAGACGTCGCTTTAAAATTTTTCACAATTCATGGGTATGAGGGAGCATCTCTGTCTCAAATTGCCGAGGATGTTGGTATGAGAAAGCAGTCTCTTTATGCTCATTTCAAAGGGAAAGACGATCTATTCCTACAAGTTCTACAAGATGCCAAAGAGGCAGAAATCTCATCTAAACTACAATATTTGAGTAAAGTGGATCCCCATAATCCCAAAGTAGATTTATTTGGTTATCTGCAATTGGTCATTGATTTGTTTCAAAGGAGCGAGCAGTTAAAGTTCTGGCTGCGTATGTCTTTCTTCCCCCCTCTCCATATGGCAACAGCGATTAATGAGGAAGTCACTGATACGGAAATAAAGATTCAAACCGTACTAGAAAGCAAATTTCAAGATTGGATCGATGCCAAAGCCATCATGGAAGATATTTCATCCATCCCTACTCTTGCCTTCTTAGGTGTAGTTGATTCGATCATGCTGGAGCTTGCATATGGGAATAATGAAACACGTTTGAACGATAAACTAAATGCCTCCTGGACCGTATTTTGGAGAGGTATTTCACAGCTATGATTTTACAAAAGAGAGGTATTACTTCATGAAGAAACCATTGAAAGAACAAAAAACAGTCTTACTCATTCTATTAAGTAATATATTCATTGTTTTTCTAGGAGTCGGACTTATCATCCCTGTTATGCCATCCTTTATGAATATGATGCATTTATCAGGCCAATCGATGGGTTATCTTATGGCGGCCTTTGCATTCGCGCAATTACTCATGTCTCCCCTGGCAGGACGATGGATTGACACGTATGGCAGAAAGAAAATGATCATCATCGGATTATTCATCTTTAGCCTATCCGAGGTGATCTTTGGGTTAAGTACAGATGTATTCATTCTTTATTTCTCCAGAATATTAGGAGGTATTAGTGCTGCCTTTATTATGCCAGCCGTTACTGCCTATGTTGCAGATATTACATCAGTAGAGGAAAGACCAAAAGCAATGGGATATATTTCTGCCGCCATTAGTTTCGGGTTTATTATTGGTCCAGGTATTGGAGGTTTTATTGCTGAGCTGGGTATTCGTGCCCCTTTCTACTTTGCTGGTGGCTTCGCATTAATAACATGTATTTCATCCCTATTCATATTAAAAGAGCCACTAACCAAACAGCAGCTTTTGGAAACTACTCAGCTTAAAAAAGATACAAGCTTTGTTAGTGATATCAAACGATCATTTCATCCACAATATTTAATTGCCTTTATTATTGTGTTTGTATTGGCCTTTGGTTTATCAGAATATGAAACTGTATTTAGTCTGTTTTCTGATCATAAATTTGGTTTCACCCCACGAGATATTGCCACCATTATTACAATAAGCTCCATATTTGGGGTTGTTGTTCAAGTCTTTTTGTTTGGTAAAATGGTAAATAAACTCGGTGAAAAGAAACTCATCCAGTTATGCTTAATCACTGGCGTAATATTAGCCGTAGCATCCACCATGATCTCTAGTTATTTAGCCATTTTGCTAGTAACTTGCTTCATCTTTCTCGCATTTGACTTGCTACGACCAGCATTAACGACCTATTTATCAAAATCGGCCGAAAAAG
>Ga0153923_100256_pt1 | contig 20912 bp, 15 predicted proteins | sample TSNJ007MetaG_FD_104682 | JGI IMG/M metagenome (GOLD analysis project Ga0153923, IMG submission 104682) | Attine ant fungus gardens microbial communities from New Jersey, USA - TSNJ007 MetaG | ecosystem: Host-associated > Fungi > Mycelium > Unclassified | place: USA: New Jersey, Brendon T. Byrne...
CTTGGCGTAACACGTGGACAGTTAGTTAAATAGATAATCGTTCGTAAGACGATGAGATTAAAAAGAGGACAGCTTACCGAAGAATATCTGCGGTGATCTGTCCTTTTTGTGAAATATAAGGATAATGTATAGATGCACTATTGAACTTAGTGAATGACCGAATCATATCATGTTGTGATCATTTCAATAAGGTAAATGAGAGACTACCTGCCGGTGTAGTTATTTGTTACAATTATTGTAAAGTGAGTGGAATATTATAGCCATTCTAATAAATGCTAGAATAGGAGACTCGAGCAAATGAAAATTCGTAAAGCAATCATTCCTGCGGCAGGTTTAGGAACAAGGTTCTTACCTGCAACGAAAGCGATGCCCAAGGAAATGCTACCCATTGTGGATAAACCGACCATTCAATATATAGTTGAGGAAGCTGTCGCGTCTGGCATTGAGGATATCATTATCGTCACTGGGAAAGGCAAACGGGCGATCGAGGATCACTTTGACTATTCGTTTGAACTCGAACACAATCTTGAATCTAAGGAAAAGTGGGATCTACTCAGTGAAGTTCGCAAGTCCTCAGAAATGGCCGATATTCACTATATTCGCCAGAAGGAACCGAAAGGATTGGGTCATGCTATCTGGTGTGCCCGCAAGTTTATAGGTAATGAACCTTTTGCTGTCCTGCTTGGGGATGATATTGTAGAATCGAATCAACCTTGCCTCAAGCAAATGATTGATCTGTATGAACAGTACCAGTCTTCCGTTGTTGGTGTGCAACCCGTTCCATGGAATGAAGTGTCTAGGTACGGTATTGTGGATGGTGTCTCAATAGAAGAACGGGTATACCAAGCTAATAGATTGGTAGAGAAACCGACAGAAGAGAATGCCCCCTCTAATCTAGCGATCATGGGAAGATATATCCTAACACCACATATATTTGAACTGCTCGGCGAACAACATGAAGGTGTGAATGGTGAGATTCAACTGACAGACGCTATTTCTAGACTAGTAGAGTTAGAGAGAGTACTCGCATATCACTTCGAGGGTCAAAGGCATGATGTAGGGGAGAAGTTAGGTTATATCGAGACGACGATCCATTATGCATTACAACATCATGATTTAAGAGAACAACTACTTCAGTACATGAAACAAACGATTCATCAAATTGAACATTCATAGGATTAAATATCTATAGGTAAAGAAACAATCTCTCCTGAGTGGAAGTTTTCTTTTAATCATACATAAAACAGCTACCATCCTTTTATAGGATGGTAGCTGTTTATATTCAATCAGTATGACATTAATAGTTCATTTGTGCGAGAGCATCAACTTGTTGTTTCTCCGTTGGATCAAGCTGGATTAGACGATCAAGAACGACTTGATCCGTTGTACCCTGTTTTATGAGAGCGGCAACATACCATCGTGCAATTTCACGGTTAACGGGGTCACTTAAGTCTTCTAGAAGTCCAAGTTTCAGTGTTTCATCTGCCTTATCTGGTTGATTAAGTAGATACTGCATCTTACCTGTATTCAGGATCATTGCTGGAGTATTTGCGAATGCTCGTCCAGCCATTTGCCCTTCCGGTAGAGTAGCTAGATGTACAAGTCCAGCTTGTACCTTATTGAATGCTTCAATACCTGCATTGAAGTATTTATCTCTAGAAGTGAGATCCTTCTTGCTTTGGGCATCGGTACCCAATTCATACCCTTGTGAGATAATCCGTTCATACCATTCAATATCCCAGTTGAAGTTCTTAGAATTCGTTACTAGTAGATCGAAGGCTTGTGCTTGTTCACCTTTTAATGAATAGAACTTGATTAAATGGTTGATGATATTCTTGTTATAGGGTTCATCTTCATGTGCCTTAACCATCATTTGATATCCAGAAAGATAGAAGTCCTCGTTCTGTGTTTGCGAGTAGACTTGTTGATAGAGAGAAGATAACAGAAGCGTCGAATCTGGATGACTCTTACGGATACTAAGGTCTTCATCTAGCGGTGCCTTAATTTCTTCGAAAGATGTACTCGTCTGGACCAACTTCCTTGCCTCAAGTCCAGCGTTACTTGCCTGAACATATCGGATGGAAGTGATTAGGATGACAACTGCACCTATGCCGACTACTATGCTATATAGAGCACTCCATCCCCTCCCGCGTAGGCGGAGTTGTTGGAAACGTAGTGGCTTACTTTCCATAACAGCGGCCATACCTCCAAGACCAAGATATACTAGAATACCGATGAATACATAACTCATATTGAAGTCCAAGATACTATGCAACAGAATAGATAAGGTCAGAATAAGATATAAGAAATGAGATTCGCGTCCTTCTTCATTCCCTCTTATGTAACCACGAATATATTTATAGAATATAAAGATCAGGAATGACATAAATACGATAAATCCAAGGATGCCGACCTCTACCAAGTATTGAAGAAAGAAGTTATGTGCTTGACGGCTGGTGTACGGGTTATTCTGATATTTCTCATAGAGTACAGCCCAAGCACCACCGCCTGCACCTAAGACAGGATAATCTTTAACGACTTTCACAGCATCTTTATAAAAGGTTAACCGTTCCAGTACACTATGCTGTTGGAAATTGATATTCTCGATACGTGTACTTACATTACCAGGGAGAATGTTCCGGGCACTGGTTCCTATGAAAAGGAAGGCTACCAAACCGACCACAACGACGGATCCTACTGGAATCCATAGGCTAGCCATTTTACGATTAGACCAAGAAGCAAGACCTCGTTCTAGATGAGAAACGATAAACTTTTGAATAGCCCATAATAGTAGCGCAACGATGGCGGATGTAATAAGTAAATATCCCCATCCCTTAGCAGCAGCCCCACCTTCGTAAGTCGTATTCAATTGTAATCCGAGATCAGTCACTTTCTTCGAAATCGCTAAGGAAGCCATCCCGGCTATGCCGATGTATGCCACCCAGAGAATCTGTTTAGCAGGCTTCAAGAATAATAATAGAAGAACAAACACAACGGGAAGCATAACCAATCCTCCACGTGAAAGTGTTAAGAGGATAGATAGTATAATTGGGACTAACATGAATCCGTGTATGACTTGTCCATACCACTTACGAGATTTAATAAGAAAGAAGACTGCTGCGAACAAGAATGCCATTAGAAATGCTGCGTATGTATTGGCATATTGAAACACTGACGTCAGACGAAGACCGTTAGAGTCCGACATAACCGCATCTGTGTACTTGCCATTCAAGATACCGATAGAGAACCAAGCTACTAATTTTCCTGCGAATTTCCATTGTCCGAACCAATTTAGTAGTCCAAAACCAACAATAATATAGGCAATAGCCATAATCGCGAGCTGAATCACTCTATTCGCAAACTTATCCCTCAGTAAGAATAACCCAACGATGAACATCGCCGCATAAGTCGACTGAATAATGACCATATTTATTGCCATTGAATGAGAGGCGGCACCAAAGAGTGCGAGTATATACGTAACAGGTAATAATAATATCCACACAGCAAGCCAATCTCTTTGATCTTCTAATTTGATAGTCTTGTAGTAGTTGGCACCACATACTAGTAGGATTACAGACGCCATAGCTGAAGCCCAGAACAATGGTTTCTCAAATTGAAGCATTTGTCCATTGAATAACGCCACTTGAAATGGTGACCAAGCTAAATATAGAATGATAGAGGCTAACAACACCCAGTAAAATACAGGTGTTTTCGAGACGACACTCGACCCTTTGGAATGTTTACCGTATACTTGTTTAGACAAGCTCTTCAATCTCCTTTATATGTAATTATGAACAATATTTTATCATAGGGAACCAAAATAAGACAGAACACCAAGGATTACTTATGGAAGTTCTAAACTAAGTTACTAGGACTGAAGGAGTACGAAATGAAATCAAAAAAAATAATACTTTCTGTAATAGGACTCATGTTACTGTTTCTATTTTTCAATATCTTTTCTTCCTATCAAAAGAGTGAATCCCAATTAAGTTTTCAGTTTAAATTAATTTCAGACCAATCGGATGACTACCAGTTATTTTATATTACCAAGGAAAGTCAGGAGTGGTCGGAGGAGCAATCGATTCATCAAGCTTATGATCGGTCAGGAACTTGGAGAACCTTTAAATATAATATACCTAAGGACGTATATTCTCTTAGGTTAGATCTGGGTAATCAGAAGGCGATAGTTAAAATACAAGATGCTCAGTTAATAGGGAACTCCAAAGTAGCCATTTCTCTCAGTGAAATCATGACTAAACAACATGAAGTAAAGATAATTAGTCAGGTGGATGATGAATTGGAGTTAGGAGTAGCTGATAAAGATCCACATATAATCTTGGATATTAACCCACATCGAGACGCGGCAATACAGGGCAATAGCTTGTTTAATACGACCTGGATTTCATTTGCTAGTATTATAACTACTTTAGTAAGTTTGTATATCATCAATTCGATCAAAGAGGTATACAGATTTTTGAAAGAAATATACAAAGGGAGAAGGCTAATTACCAGCCTAGCTAAAAATGACTTTAAAACTAAATATGCTTCTTCCTACTTAGGGGTAGTCTGGGGTTTTATTCAACCCTTACTCACTATTATTACATACTGGTTTGTATTTCAGATCGGATTGCGCAGTGGTAATGTATCGGAAGTCCCATTTATTTTATGGTTTATAGTTGCTATTATCCCATGGTTTTTCTTTTCGGAAGCCTTATCGGGTGCTACAAATGTGTATTCAGAATACAGTTATCTTGTAAAGAAAGTAGTATTTAAGATTGAGTTGTTGCCTGTGGTCAAGATTACATCGGTCTTATTCGTACATTTGTTCTTTATCGTATTTATATTTGTAATGTATATGGGATACGGATACTATCCGAACATTTATAATGTTCAACTGATTTATTATTTGATGTGTACAATTGCACTTGCTTTTTCTGTATCGTTATTAACATCTTCTGTTGTACTGTTTTTCAAAGATTTAAATCAAATCATCATAATAATATTGCAAATAGGCTTTTGGTTCACACCGATTGGATGGTCATACACTATGATTTCTGGTTTCTGGATTAATATTTTCAAACTCAATCCAATGTTCTACATCGTGGAAGGGTATAGAGATACCTTCATCAAACAGGTGGCTTTTGTGGATCATCCTTATTATACGCTCTACTTTTGGATGTTTTGTGCGACTGCACTTGTAATTGGAGTTAAAAGTTTTAAGAAGTTGAAGCCACATTTTGCAGATGTCATATAAGAGGTGGGATAGAGGTTGGGCGATATAATCGAAATAAAAGATGTTGTGAAATCCTATAAATTGTACGATAAACCTCTAGACCGTCTAAAAGAAGCAATCTCTCTTACTCATAAAATGTATCACAAGGAGTTTATAGCTCTAAATGGTATCTCATTTAATGTTGAGAAAGGTGATGCACTTGGGATTCTAGGGAAGAATGGATCAGGGAAATCAACCTTATTAAAAATGATAACAGGAGTCTTGTCTCCCTCAAGCGGAACCATACAAGTAAAGGGTAAAATATCAGCCATATTGGAACTAGGTGCAGGGTTTAATCCAGAGTATAGTGGCAAAGAGAATGTGTACTTAAATGGTCTAATGATGGGATTTACCCGTGAAGAAATCGATAATAAAATGAATGATATTATTGAATTTGCAGATATTGGCGAATTTATTGAGCAACCTGTCAAAATTTACTCTAGTGGTATGTTTGCTAGGTTGGCTTTTGCTGTTTCTATTAATGTAGATCCAGAAATATTGATTGTAGATGAAGCCCTCGCCGTGGGAGATGTACGCTTCCAAACGAAATGTATTGATAAGATGAAGGAATTAAAAAGTAGAGGAACTACAATATTGTTTGTATCCCATGCCACTGAACAGGTGAAGAGGTTCTGTAATAAGGCAATATGGCTTAAAGATGGCGTAGTGCAAGCCTCAGGAGAATCATCTGAAATTGCTGATTTATATGAGGATTTCATGAAATATAATACAAACGATAGTGTGAATGATGAGAGTTTAACTGAACTTGATCAATCTGAAATCTCGCAATCAGACGATTTTATCAAACCGAACAACCCCGACATTTTATCATCAATTACAAAGGTGAAACTTAACAAGGATAACTTTAGAACTTTTGATGAACTAGAAGTTGAAGTGGAATATGAAGTTTATGATGATCTAATAAATGATTTATTATTAGGTGTTGCGATTTATACGCCAGACCGCAAATATATATTTGGACCTAATACTCACTTAGAGAAGATTGATATTCCTAATAGATTAGGTAGACATAGAGTGAAGTATATTATATCTAGTCTGCCATTACTTAGTGGGACTTTCTGCATCGATGTGGGTTTATTTAATAATGAAGGCATAGTATGTCTAGATTACAAGCAAGAAGTGAGTAAATTCAAGATTACAAATAAGTATTTTTCCGAAGGCCTTATATACATGCAGCATAAATGGGAAGTTATTAAATAGGAAATACAATTAAAAAAGGGGAGTTGCAAAATGGTTGTTCCATTTGACCAATTTCAAAGGTATAAACACGCATCTGAATTAATTGAAGTTGTTCGTGAAAATAACAATGTATATTCAATTTTAGAAGTTGGGGCAAACGAACATAAAAACTTAGAGAGGTTTCTTCCAAATGACAAAATAACATATTTGGATATTATTGTACCTGATAAATTGAAAGGAGACCCAACTTACATACAAGGGGACGCAACAGAGATGCCCCTAAATAATGAGCAATTTGATTTTATAATAGCTCTTGATGTATTTGAGCATATTCCTCAAACGAAAAGGATTAGTTTTTTGAATGAATTAAGAAGAGTCTCTCGATTCGGGTTTATTTTAGGAGCACCATTTAACACTGAAGGGGTTACAGAGTCTGAACATAGAGCTAGCACATATTTTAAGACCTTATATGGTTATGAGTACCCATGGCTAGAAGAACACTTTATAAACAAACTTCCTGAAAAAAATGAAGTGTCTGATTATTTTACAAGTAAAGACTGGAATCATATCAATTTTTCTCATGGATCGCTCGAAATTTGGGAGAAGATGACTAAGTTACACTTTCTGGCTGCAGGCAGAGAGGCCCTTTATGATTTTAGATTTACTATAGACGAATATTATAATAATTACATTTATAGTAGCGATTATAATGGTCCGTGCTATAGAAATTTCTTTTTTGTTGTGAATGCCGAAAAAACAGAAATGCTGGAGAAAGTTGATAAATTAATAAACCAAAGGAATAAAAGTGAAATTGATCAATCTAGAATTAATGAATTGAATAATCTAGAGCGAGATTTAAATAATCTTAGTAATTTCCAACTGTTCAATACGGAGCTTCATTATAAAAATAATGAATTGGAAAGAGCGGAACAGGAAATTAAAGAGAATCGTTTGCAACTTAAAGAAATGAGTCTAGAACTACAAAAAAAGGATACTGAAATAGTTGATAATATTCAATTAGTTGAAAATTTAACTCTAATAAACGAAACTCTCAACTCCCAAAATAATTGTTGGACTAAAATCCACGATGAAGCATGTGTACTTACCAAACAAGTGGAAGTAGAGAATGAGTTGTTAAGTAACAGTATTCTTCAAATACAAAACACCTTGAAAGAACAACTAGAATATATTCAAAAACTAGAGATTGTATCTCAACAATTAAGATTGAAAAATCGAATTAAAAAAGTAGTTCCTATTAAAATTAGATCGTATATGAAAAAAAATAAAGCGATTTTTGATACACTAAGAAAAAACCCGAGTTTAGTAAAAAAAACATTTAATGAAATAAGAAAAAATGGGATTCGCGCTACAAAAAATAAGATACGTTCTAAAATGACCTCAGTGGAGGCAACATCGGAATACAAAAGTGAGGACTTAATTAATTTTAAGATTGAACAAATTAGAACAGAAATTAAAGAATTTTCTTACAACCCATTAGTGTCAATAGTAATCCCAGTTTATAATGTTGATCCAAAGTGGTTAGACCGTGCAATTAGATCTGTAGAAGAGCAAGTGTATGAATTCTGGGAGTTATGTATTGTTGATGATTGTTCCACAAATGAGCAAACAAAGTCTTTCCTGAAAACAATTAATCACCCAAAAATAAAAATAAAATTATTGGAATATAATAGAGGCATTTCTGATGCTACTAACGAGGCTGTTTTATTGTCAAGTGGTGAATATATTGCTTTATTAGATAACGATGATGAAATTACAAAAGATGCCCTGTTTGAAGTTGTTAGAGCTATTAATGAAACAGATGCAGATATTTTATATTCAGACGAAGATAAGATAGACACAGCGGGAAATAGGAAGTTTCCGTTTCATAAACCGGATTGGTCACCTGACCTATTAAGATCACAAATGTACATTGGGCATTTTCTTGTATTCAAAAAGGTATTGTTTAATTCTATTGGTGGATTTAGAAAAGAGTTTGATGGAAGCCAGGACTATGATTTGATGTTGAGGATGAGTGAAGTAGCAAAATGCATTCATCACATACCAAAAGTGCTGTACTCTTGGAGAGAATTAGAGTCATCTACAGCGTTGAATCCGTATTCTAAACCTTACGCTCATCATGCCGGATTAAAGGCCTTGAATGAACATTTAATAAGGCTGTTCGGAGAAGGAAATGCTCATGCGGATGAGAGTGAGTTTTTGTTTGTTTATGATAGTAGGTACAATGTAGGTTCCAAAAAGGCAAGTATTATAATTCCGACGAAGGATGGAATTGATTTGTTGGAACCATGTGTTAATAGTATATTAGAGAAAACTAGTTATATGAATTATGAAGTTATTATTATTAATAATAACTCTGTTGAAAAAGAGACCTTTGATTGGTTTGATGAGCAACGTAAAAATCCGAAAATTAAAATTGTAGATGCAAACTATGAATTTAATTGGTCTAAACTAAATAATCATGGCATTAGAGAAGCCACTGGAGATGTCTTTGTATTTCTTAACAATGATACACAAGTTATTAAAAATGATTGGTTGTTAAGGTTAGTTGAGAAGGCCAATCGTTCTGACGTTGGAACGGTCGGGGGCTTATTGTTATATGAAGATAATACTATACAACATGCGGGAGTAGTCATCGGGCTTGGAGGATGGGCTGACCATGTCTTTAAGGGTATGGAGCCAAATCATTATGGATCACCATTTGTTTCACCGATGCTAACTAGGAATGTAATTGCCTCAACAGGCGCTTGTTTAGCGATCTCAAGGGATACCATTAACAACATCGGATTGTTTAACGAGGAATTCATAATTTGCGGAAGTGATGTAGAAATATCGCTTAGAGCAATACAAAATGGCCTTTACAATATATACGATCCTTACGTTGTACTTTGTCATCTTGAATCAAAGTCGAGAGATTCATATATTCCTCCTATTGATTTTGAAATGTCAAAATTGCATTATGGCCCCTATTTGGAAAAGGGAGATCCGTATTTTAATAAGAATTTAGACTTGAATAGTCTCAAACCTATGCTACATCAAGGAGATTGAATTATATGTCGAAGTTTATTGATTTTGTGATTCGGAAAGCTAGAGGAAGTAACACTCTTAAGAGGGCATACAAATCAACGGTTAGTTCATATGTGAACACGCATGTTAGTGAAATAACACCGTTTAATCCAATGCACTCATCTTTAGAGGGAAAGAGAATTAATTTGCTGGTTCCTTCAATCAATAAGGAGCATGTATTTGGGGGTATATCTACAGCTATAAATTTTTATGATGAATTGGTATTAGCAAGTCAAGGTTATTCTCGTCGTATTATCACAACGGATGCATGCCCTGAGAGTGAGGATTTAGACAGATTTCCGAACTATACTCTAGTGACTTGTGAAGTTGAGGCAGAGCATCATTCTCAAATTGTACCTTTTAATGATAGATACAACAAAACAATCCCGGTGGGTAAAGATGACATTTTCATTGCTACATCTTGGTGGACTGCATACTTCGCTCAAAGGATTGTGAAGTGGCAGTCTGAATATTATAAACAAGATATCAAAAAAGTCATATATTTCATTCAGGATTTTGAACCAGGATTTTATCCTTGGTCAAGTCAATATTCCCTTGCGGAGAGTACCTATAAGTACTTGGGACCTCAAATAGCTATATTTAATTCAAGTTTATTAATGGACTTCGTTATACAACTGGGCTATTCATTTACAGAGAAATATTTCTTTGAACCTAAATTGAATAGTTCTTTAAAGGAAAGATTAGTTCCTTTGAAAAATATGAATAAAAAAAAGAAAATAATAATATATGGTCGTCCTTCAGTGGCGAGAAATGCCTTTACACTTATTATTGAAGCTCTTAGAGCTTGGGTTTGGAGTTATCCTAATGCATCACAGTGGGAAATTATATCTGCAGGTGAGCAACATAACGATATTGATATCGGTAACGGGGTAACGATAAAAACCAAAGGGAAAATGTCATTAGATGAGTATGCTGAAGAGTTAAAGTCGAGTGCAGTGGGACTTTCACTAATGATTTCACCACACCCTAGTTACCCCCCGTTAGAAATGGCTCATTTCGGTGTATTGGTATTAACTAATAACTATGCTAATAAAGATTTATCTAAGTTGCACAGTAACATTACTTCATTGGAAGAACTTAATACTGATGTAATTGCAAATGCTCTTTCAGATTTATGTGGGAAATTTGAACATGATTATAGTATTGGAACAAGAAGCTTATCATCTATGGAAAGTTATATGAATAATGAGAAGCAGTTTGATTTTATAGACGATGTAATCAAAAATCTATGAGAAATTTAAGAAGCTATAGAATAGATTAATTGAGAAGCAATTAGAATAATTGTAAGTAATTTTTTCTGTGATTCGTACTGATTTATTGAAAGTAAATGAATGGAGGAAACATAATGAAAGGTATAATCCTAGCAGGTGGTACAGGCTCTCGTCTTTATCCTTTAACCAAAGTTACTAATAAGCATCTTCTTCCTGTGGGTAAATATCCAATGATCTTTCACTCAATCTATAAGCTAAACCAAGCTAGTATTAAGGATATTCTCATTGTCACAGGCAAAGAACATATGGGTGATGTCGTTAACTTACTTGGTAGTGGTCGAGATATGGGCGTTTCTTTTACCTATAAAGTGCAGGATGAAGCTGGAGGTATTGCCCAAGCACTGGATTTAGCAGAACATTTTGTTGGGAAAGATCAAATGGTAGTTATTCTTGGCGATAATGTTTTTGAAGATGATATCACTCCGTACGTACATAAATTTCAAGAGCAGAAGAAGGGCGCCAAGATCTTAATTCAAGAAGTTCAAGATCCTAATCGATTTGGAGTACCTGAAATTCAAGGAGAGCGAATTCTTTCTATTGAAGAGAAGCCGGAACAGCCGAAGTCTAATTATGCAGTTACAGGTATTTATATGTTCGATCATAAGGTGTTTGATATCGTTAAGACCCTAAAACCTTCTAGTCGAGGTGAATTGGAAATCACAGATGTTAATAATGCCTATATTAATCGTAATGAACTATCATTTGATATCCTTCAAGGTTGGTGGACGGATGCAGGAACACATGCTTCATTAGCACTAGCAAATGAGTTATCTCAGGGTTTGATATTTGGAGAAACATTCGGCAAATTAAAATTGTGAATTTAGGGAGGAACTCTACGTTATGAAGGTCACTTCTCTAGCATTATCAGGTGCGAGCTTGCTTGAACCGATTGTCCATGGCGACAGTCGAGGATTTTTCATGGAGAGCTTTAATGAGTCGATTCTACATGAACAGGGGATTAATCATTCTTTCATCCAAGACAACCAATCCCTTTCCGCAGAACCAGGTGTTCTACGCGGCCTTCACTATCAGCTCAATCCGAAAGCTCAGACCAAACTGATTCGTGTACTTTCGGGTGCAATCTATGACGTGATCGTAGATATTCGTCGTAGTTCACCCACTTTCGGCCAATGGGTCGGTGTCATCTTAAGTGAACACAATCATCGACAGCTCTTAGTTCCAAAAGGTTTTGCCCATGGATTCTGTACGCTTGTTCCCAACACGCAGGTTCTCTATAAAGTGGACGAATATTATTCACCGGAGAATGATCGTGGCATACTATGGAACGACCCTGCTCTTGCTATAGATTGGCCTACAGCAAGTCCGATCCTATCGGACAAAGATCAACAGCATCCGCTACTTCAAGAAGCGGAACTTAATTTTGAGTAGGGGGTTATTTTCTCATGAAACTGCTAGTTACCGGCGGTGCCGGATTTATCGGAAGTAATTTCGTTATATACATGTTGCGGGAGCATCCTAATTATCAGATTGTGAATGTTGATACGTTGACATACGCAGGAAATCTAGAGAATCTTAAATCGATTGAGAATCATCCTAACTATACTTTTACCAAAGCGGATATTACGGATGGTAAAGCAATAGATCAAATATTTCAACAAGGTATTGATGTGGTTGTGAACTTTGCAGCGGAGTCGCATGTGGACCGGAGTATCCTTGAGCCAGAAGTGTTTGTGAAGACCAATGTGTTGGGTACACAAGTGCTGCTTGATGCTTCTAAGAGATATGGTGTGACGAAGTATGTACAAGTATCTACGGATGAGGTATATGGTTCACTTGGAGAGACAGGTCTATTTATGGAGAGTACGCCAGTAGAACCAAATAGTCCATATTCCGCTAGTAAAGCGGGAGGCGATTTGTTGGTACGTGCCTATCATGAAACATTCGGACTGCCTGTGAATATTACTCGTTGTTCTAATAACTATGGACCATATCAATTCCCTGAGAAGCTGATTCCATTAATTATATCTCGTGCATTGAGTGATCAGGCCTTACCTATATACGGTGATGGGTTAAATATTCGCGACTGGCTTTATGTTGAAGATCATTGTAGTGCGATTGATCTTGTCATTCATCAAGGACGTGTTGGTGAAGTATACAATATCGGTGGTAACAATGAACGTACGAATCTTCATATTGTGAAGACCATTCTACAAGAGTTGAATAAACCTGAATCTCTTATTACTTATGTTGAAGATCGCTTAGGCCATGATCGCCGCTATGGGATAGATCCAACGAAACTTGCACAAGAGTTGAGTTGGAAGCCTAAGCACAATTTCGAGACGGGCATTAAAGAGACAATCCAATGGTATTTGAATAATAAAGATTGGTGGACTCGTATTCAATCGGGTGAGTACCAACAATATCAGATCACACAGTATGGAGAACGGTTGGGATCTTCTCTATGAAAGCACTTGTAACAGGAGCAACAGGTCAATTAGGAACGGATGTCGTTACTATATTGCGTAGCAACGGTCACGATGTGCTTGCATGTGGTCGTAAAGAGTTAGATTTTACGGATCTACCACAGTGTCAACAAGTGATTGGTCAGTTTCAACCCGATGTGGTCATTCACTGTGCGGCCTATACAGCAGTCGATGCAGCTGAGACAGATATAGATGGTGCTTATAAGGTGAATGCCGTAGGCACGAGGAATATAGCGGTAGCTGCAGAAAGTAATGGATCAAAACTGATCTATATCAGTACGGATTATGTCTTTGATGGCACGAGTAATGATTCGTATCAAGAGTATGATAATACGAATCCCCAGAGCATTTATGGAAAGTCCAAACGTGCAGGAGAGGTATTGGTACAAAGCTTATCTTCGCGGTATTTTATCGTTAGGACATCTTGGGTATATGGTGAGCATGGGAATAATTTTGTCAAAACAATGTTGCGTCTCGGTCAAGAAAAGCCTTCTCTTAAAGTTGTGCATGACCAGAAGGGATCTCCTACCTATACGGTTGATTTGGCCAACTTCTTATTAGAGCTTATGGTAACTGAAAAGTACGGTGTGTACCATGCTTCCAATAGTGGTGCATGTACATGGTATGAGTTAACACAGGCTATCTTTGAAGAGGCTCGTAAGTTAGGAATCAGCATTATTGCTGAGCCCGAACCTTGTTCGACAGATGAATTCCCGCGTCCGGCTCACCGCCCCGCTAATTCGGTCATGGAGCATCTATCCATCCGAACGAACGGGTTTCAGGATATACGGCCTTGGAGAGAAGGACTTACAGACTTCTTACAACAATGGACCGCAACTGAATCTAAATAGATGTTCCGACGAATCCCCCGATCTATTCCCAATTGAATCGGGGGATTCAGTTATAATATGAAGTAAATCTAACATACAAAGGATTGTTCTACCTATGAATAGTAGCGTTAGTGTACATATTGTAACCTATAATAGTGCAGATGATATCGCCCGATGTTTACAGGCGGTTGAAGCACAAACATATCCTATATCACAAATTATCGTAGTAGATAATGCTTCTTCAGATTGTACTGTAGAGCAAGTGGAATCCCAATCCTATCTAATAACCGATCAACTTCTTCTTGTTCGTAATCAAGCCAATGTTGGATTTGCTCCTGCTCATAATCAAGCTATAACTTTATCTTCGACTGACTATATACTGGTTCTGAACCCAGATGTGACATTGGAACCAGACTACATCAAGTTACTGATAGAGGTGATGCAGGAGCGAGCAGACATAGGAAGTGCAACTGGAAAGTTACTACTAAGCTCGAATCCGGATGTGGTGGACAGTACAGGTCTAATCATGAATAACAATTGTCGGGCGTTCGACCGTGGAGCGGGGGATCTCGCTTCCCAGTGGAATGAATCTGGAGAAATATTTGGAGCGTCTGGAGCAGCGGCGCTATATTCACGGACAATGATTGAGGATATTAGCGTGCAAGATGAATTTTTTGATAGTGATTTTTTTGCATATAAAGAAGATGTAGATGTGGCTTGGCGTGCACAACTACTAGGATGGAACTCTTATTATCTAGCAGTAGCGATCGGTTATCATGTAAGGGGATGGAAACAAGGAGGACGTAACGCTCAGCCTCTTTTCATTCGGAGGGTATCCTATATCAACCGCTACAAAATGATGTATAAGAATCTAGATAGCTCAAGCATATTCAAATCTTTCATACGTATATTACCTTACGAGATCGCTAGCAATGGATATTTTCTATTAAGGGAGCCTAGATTACTAGGGGCGTGGGGAGCATTTTGGAGACAACTGCCGTTACTAAGAGCTAAACGTAAAGAGATTGCTAATAAAAGAAAAAGAATATAAATGAAGCTCATGGGAAAGTAATCAAAACTGAACTCATTTCAAGCGGATGTCATCCTTCTCAAAACTACCATGCTAGCATTTATCTCCGTATGTTATAATAATGTCGATAGATTCTATTTTTGTCAGGAAGTGCTATTTCTATGGATTTAAGTATTCTGATTGTAAATTACAACACATGCAAGCTGACGCTGGACTGCCTGCAGTCCGTATTTGCTTCGAAGACAGGTTATACCTTTGAAGTGATTGTTATAGATAACCACTCTATCGATTCATCAGTTGAGAGTATCTCCATAGAATATCCCCAAGTTACAATGATAGCTAATGATGACAATACTGGGTTTGCTAAAGCGAATAATCAAGGGATGGCTTTAGCAAAGGGACGATATGTTCTGCTGCTTAACTCCGACACGATTATACGTGAAGCTACGCTAGACACGATGATCTCTTTTATGGATGGGAATCCCATCATAGGAGTTTCGGGTTGCAAGATTATTCTGCCTGATGGAACGCTCGATAAGGCATGTAAACGTGGGTTTCCGACGCCGTCGGCGTCTTTTTACTATTCATTCGGGATATCTCGACTGTTCCCGGATCGCCCGAAGTTCAATCAGTACCAACTGGGGCATCTAGATCCTAATGAAGAATATCCTGTGGATTGTTTGGTGGGTGCCTTTATGATGGTTAGGCGTGAGACGATGGAGCAGGTTGGGGGTCTGGATGAGACCTTCTTCATGTATGGCGAAGATATTGATTGGTGTTATCGCATCAAGCAAGCGGGTTGGGGAATTTATTATTACCCTCGTACTTCTATTGTCCATTACAAAGGGGGGAGTGCACGTCGCAGACCTACTCGCATTATTTATGAATTTCATCGTGCAATGCTTATTTTTCACCGTAAACATTACAAATACCAATACTTTTGGGGTGTCAATGGTGTTATATATTTGGGGATAGGTTTGAAATTTGTAATGGCGATACTCAAGAACACGCTGATTAGATCGAAGTCTGTTTCGAAGTCCGCAGACAATCAGGTGGAGGTAGAATATGATTCGTAGAAGTCAGGGATTATTGACTCAGTTATATATTTTAATGGATTATGCTGTGGTGCAGATGTCATTCTTGCTCGCATGGTGGCTTAAATTCGAAAGTGGCTGGATTCCATATGAGAAACCGATGCCTATAGAGATGTATTTGTTGTGGAGTCTAACCTACGGTGTGATTGCTATTATAACTGGTATTGTATCGTCACTCTATTCTCCCAAGAGGAAGAAAAGATTCGCGGATGAATTTATTAAAGTCATACAGATACATTTCATCAGTTTGTTTATCTTGATTAGTATTATGTATGTTATTAAGGAGATTGATATTTCACGTGTTTATTTAGCTTTCTATTTGGGTTTTAATATTTTGCTCATATTATTTTACCGGTATTTTCTTAAGAGGTTCCTTAAGCATTTTCGTGAGAAAGGCTACAATAGGCAATTCGTATTGATCGTGGGTGCGGGTACGCTAGGTAAACGATTTTACAATAATCTGAAGCAGTATCCTGAATTAGGATATGAGGTTGTGGGATTTTTAGATGATAATCAGGTTTGGGATAATATTGATGGAGCGCATTATAAGCCCATTCTCGGAAATTTAGATGATCTTGAAGACATGCTGAGTCAAGAACTCATAGACGAAGTCATACTAGCTCTACCTCTCGACGCACATTCCATGTATACGAATATTATCGTCCTTTGTGAGAAGGCAGGCGTGCGAACACTTATCATACCGGACTTTTTCGATTACCTACCAGCGCGACCTTATTTCGATAATTTTGCGGGCATGCCCATGATTAATGTTAGGGATATTCCACTTGATGTGGCGGGTAACCGATTGTTTAAGAGAGTATTTGATATTATATTTTCCCTATTTTCTATTATTCTGACTTCACCAATCTTACTAGCTGTTGCTATAGGTGTGAAATGTACTTCCTCAGGCCCAATTATATTTAAACAAGAGAGAGTCGGACTCAATCGCCGTAACTTCATGATGTATAAATTTCGTTCGATGAAATTCCAACCTAAGGTCGTTGTAGATAAAGGCTGGACAACGGAGAATGATCCGAGACGAACCCGCTTCGGTACGTTTCTACGCTCAACTAGCTTAGATGAACTTCCGCAATTCTTCAATGTGTTGATGGGTCATATGAGTGTCGTTGGACCGCGCCCAGAACGTCCTTATTATGTGGAACAATTTCGTGATGAAATTCCTAAATACATGGTTAAACATCATGTTCGTCCAGGTATTACGGGTCTGGCACAGAGCAAGGGATTACGTGGCGATACATCTATTGAAGAACGGATTAACAACGATATTTTCTATATTGAGAACTGGACCATCCTTTTAGATGTCAAAATAATAATGAAAACGATTAAGAACGGCTTTAAGAATAACAACGCCTACTAAACAGTTTCATAAGCCTCCCATATAGTGCTCACCTCAAGTGAACAACACTAATACCCCGTTTTGTCCTAGACAAAACGGGGTATTAGTATGTAGCACACATCACGCTAATAACTACAAAGGTTGTTGATACTCTTGAGAAAAATAATTGCAGTAATCATATTATTAGGAATCACCACGGTACTCATGTTTGCCTCTTCGGAAGATTCTAGTGGCAGTAGTAGAAGTAGTAGTAATAATTATAGCAATAGCAGCACTCATACCAACTTCACAGACTACAAACTCATCTCGCATGCCATGGGCAGCATACAGAATAAAGCGTATACGAATTCATACGAGGCTTTTGTAGCGAATTATGAGCAAGGCAACCGAGTATTTGAGGTGGATCTTCTTTTGACGGAAGATCATCAGGTGGTAGCTCGACATGAATGGACACAATCCATGACCAAGGAGCTTCAGCAAGAGGAGGAACTTCCTGAGGATCGTCAAGCCGTTCCACTGACTCATAAGGAGTTCAAAGAAAGTGACATTCTAGGGAAATTGAAACCGCTAGATTGGGGCGATATTCTAGATCTCATGGAGGAATATCCAGATATCTATATCGTGACGGATAGGAAAGAACAGCAACAAGTGGATATCTTAAGCTTAATGGTAAAAGAAGCAGAGCAACGTCGTAACCCTAAGCTACTCCAGAGAATTATTCCACAAATTTACGATCAGCCGATGCTGAAGGCAGTGCAGGGAGTATATGAGTTTCCGTCTATTATTTATACTTTATATGCATCCAAAGATACGGATCAAGAAGTGATTGATTTCGTTGCGAAGAATAAGATTACCGGTGTTACGATGCCAGAGAATCGTACGAGCGAAAGTTTTGTCTCAAAACTTAACAAAGTAGGCGTAGTTACTTATGTACATACGATCAACGACATCTCAGATATGAAGAAATATGAGAAGATGGGCATCTATGGTTTCTACACGGATGATCTATCTGAGATGGTCTTGAATGCTGCGAATAAGTGGTATCTACTGGGTTCGAAATAAACATAACTTAAGATGTTAAAAGAAATATGCCTACTCTTTCAGGAGTTTAGGCATATTTCCTGCGTTCATCGTGCATAAATATATTGTTCGTATTCAATGCGAACAGATTGACACCACACCCTCACTATCATAGACTAGATTTATAGCTTTAAGATGATGCGTGGAGGTATGAAGGTTGAAGGAAATGTTGAAGTCTTGGAGGCATGTGTTTAAGCTGGATCCAGATCGTAAGTTGGATGATCAGAGTCTAAATACGGTATGTCTGTCTGGTACGGATGCTATAATGGTGGGAGGCTCTACAGGAGTAACTTATGAGAATACGGTAGATCTATTATCGCGTATAAGACGTTATGAATTGCCCTGTGTGCAAGAAGTATCTGATATGGAAGCTATTGTTCCAGGATTTGATCTCTATATGATCCCGATGGTACTTAATAGTTCTGATCCTTCATGGATTGTAGGGCACCAACAGCAGGCGATTGACCGTTATGGCTATATGATTCCTTGGGAACTACTCGTTACCGAAGGTTATATCGTGCTAAATCCAGACTCTGCAGTGGCGCGACTTACGGGGGCGAATACATTACTTGATACATCAGGCACGATTGCATATGCTCAAGTCGCGGACAGGTTAATGTCATTGCCAGTCGTGTACTTGGAATACAGTGGTACTTTCGGTGATATGGAGACAGTAAGAGGCGTACACCAGAATCTAACGAGCGCTCAACTGATTTATGGCGGAGGAATTAAAGACCTCAATACAGCTAAGCAAGCAGCCTCGGTTAGTGATACGATTGTTGTAGGCAACATTATTTATGAGGACTTAGAGCAAGCGTTACAGACCGTATTAGCTGTGAAGTGAATGACTCAATAATGCATTGACCTGAATCACCACCACAATATCGATATTTGAAAGGAGCATGTACGCATGCAACCTATTGACATACATGAAGGAATCAAACGACTTAATCCACCGCAACAACAAGCGGTTCTAGCTACGGAGAAGCCACTCTTGATTATGGCAGGAGCGGGGAGTGGAAAGACGCGTGTGCTAACGCATAGAATCGCATACCTTATCGCTGAACGTAAAGCCCCACCTTGGGCTATTCTCGCGATTACATTTACCAACAAAGCAGCACGTGAGATGCAGGAGCGGGTATCTAAGCTTGTAGGCAGAGAAGGACGAGACATTTGGGTATCAACCTTCCACTCCATGTGTGTTCGTATTTTACGTAAAGATATTGAACGGATTGGATTCTCATCAAGCTTCTCCATTCTGGATTCTACAGATCAATTGTCGGTTATCCGTGGTTGTATGAAGGAATTGAACATGGATACGAAGAAATTCGAACCGAAAGCCATCCAAGCTATCATTAGTTCCGCTAAGAACGAACTTCTATTACCAGATCAATTCGAACAGAAGGCCTCAGATTATTTCGAAGAGTTGGCAGCCAAAGTTTATAAAATGTACCAAAGACGTCTTAAGTTCAATAACTCACTAGATTTCGACGATCTTATTATGACCACCATTCAATTGTTTAGGGATGTACCTGAAGTGCTTGATTTCTATCAGAAAAAGTTCCAGTATATCCACGTTGACGAATACCAAGATACCAACCGTGCACAGTATATGTTATGTCGTATGTTGGCAGAGGGTCATCAGCGTATTTGCGTAGTAGGAGATAGTGATCAATCCATCTATCGCTGGCGTGGTGCCGATATCAGCAATATCTTGAACTTTGAGAAGGATTATCCAGAAGCACAGACGATATTCCTAGAGCAGAACTATCGCTCGACGTCGAACATTCTGAATGCTGCGAACGAAGTGATTAACCTGAATACAGGGCGTAAACCTAAGAAGTTGTGGACGGATAAAGGAGAAGGCGCGAAGATTAAAGTATATCGTGCGAACTCGGAACATGATGAAGGTTACTTTGTCACTTCAGAGATTAGTAAGAATATAAAAGAAGGTCAATCGTACCAGAATCATGCTATCCTGTACCGGACGAACGCACAGTCTCGGGTAATAGAGGAAATTCTGATCAAATCAGATATTCCATATCAGATCGTGGGCGGTATTAAGTTCTATGATCGTAAAGAAATCAAAGACCTACTGGGATACTTGAAGCTTTTATCCAATCCAGATGATGATATTAGTTTAACGAGAATCATTAACGTGCCGAAGAGAGCTATTGGGGATACGACGGTAGCGAAGCTTGCAGCTGCTGCATCAGAACGTGGTACTTC
>Ga0153923_100257_pt1 | contig 20890 bp, 21 predicted proteins | sample TSNJ007MetaG_FD_104682 | JGI IMG/M metagenome (GOLD analysis project Ga0153923, IMG submission 104682) | Attine ant fungus gardens microbial communities from New Jersey, USA - TSNJ007 MetaG | ecosystem: Host-associated > Fungi > Mycelium > Unclassified | place: USA: New Jersey, Brendon T. Byrne...
GAGCATTTCGGCAGGTACAAGCTGGATAAAGTTATTTTTACCAAGCTAGATGAGACGGGAAGTTATGGACCACTCTTTAACGTCCTGAATGATTTCCCTCTCACATTATCTTATATGACCAATGGTCAAAATGTACCTGACGATTTATTGATGGCTTCCAAAGAACAACTTAGTGAGATGCTTCTTGGAACAGGTGAATCATGATGGATCAGGCACAATCCTTGAGACAGCTTGTATCCAGTCAGGAGCCTAAACTAGCTGAAAAAGGGGAAACATCCGCCCGTATCATTACTGTTTGTAGTGGTAAAGGTGGCGTAGGGAAATCGAATTTTACACTTAATTTCGCTTTAACTTTAAAAGCAATGGGAAAGAGAGTATTGCTGTTCGATGCAGATATTGGCATGGCTAACATAGACGTGTTAATGGGCGTGTCGGCGAAGTATAACCTATATCATCTGTTAAAAAGAGAAGCGGATATTGAGCAGATTATTCAGTTAGGACCGAACGGGCTTCCTTTTATAGCTGGTGGATCGGGCATGGATGAGTTATTTTCTCTTTCGGAATCGGACCTTAATTATTTCACAGCCCAGATAGCCCTTATTGCGGACAGCATGGATTATATTTTGTTCGATACAGGTGCTGGATTATCTAAGGAAACGATGAAGTTTATAACCTCTGCGGACGATTGCCTAGTAGTTACAACACCAGAGCCAACTGCTATAACAGACGCTTACGCATTAATGAAAGTTGTGAATCGGACATATCCGGATATTTCTTTTAAACTGATCGTGAATCAAGCGGGTGATGAGAGAGAAGCATCAGTGACAAGTGATAAGATCCGTATGGCGGCCAGTCGTTTTTTGCAATTAGATGTTTCCTATCTTGGTCATATAAGCTCAGATGCCCATGTAGTGCAGGCTGTCAAAAGGCAGACGCCATTTTCATTGGCTTTTCCAAACAGTGTTGCTGCAAAAGATATACATCGGCTAGCCCTAAGTTATTTGACCATAGATGGTAAAAAAGAAACAAAAGTTCAAGGTATTAAAGGCTTTATCCATAAATGGTTAAAGCGAAGTAAATAATTGTTCTGAATCTGGAACAGAGGTGGAAATGATATGAAGCCATATAAAGTTTTGGTTGTTGATGATTCTGCATTTATGCGCAAGATCATTTCCGATTTAATTGAAAATGACGCTGACTTTCAGGTGACGGCAACAGCCACAAATGGTCGCGAGGCTATCGAGAAAATAAATAAACTTCGGCCGGATCTAGTTACTATGGATGTGGAAATGCCGGAGATGAACGGCCTGGAAGCGCTGAAAATAATAATGGCGTCAGATCCGCTGCCAGTGATTATGCTGTCAGGCATCAATGAAGAGGGCATGAAGGAAACCATTCTTGCACTGGAATGGGGCGCTTTTGATTTCATTCGTAAACCTTCAATATCAAATTCCCAGGATATAACGGGCGTAGGGGAATCCCTAAGGGAGCAAATGAAAGAAGCTATGTTGGCTCGAGAGCAACGTGAAGCGCGAGCATCTGCTTTTAGGATGCCTGACATCACGCCTTTAGAGCCATTACTGCCGACTGCACCGAGATTGTTACCGGACAAATCCAAGGCAGCACTTAAATCTTCTCTCAAAGATGAAGAAATGAGAAAACCTCGGGGGAAACAGCCAGTAGATAGTATTATCCCTAAAAAAGCAACCAAACCAATCATCTCTGCTAAAACACCGTTAATCGAAAAGTCTAAACCAAAGACTAAAGTAGAGAATAAACCAATTCCGCCCAAACCGGTGATAGAGTCTTTAGTGGAGGTATCTACTGAGTCTCCGGGACTTTCTCCAGATCGAATGGTTGGTAGCAAGAATTTGCACAAATTAGTTGCTGTCGGTTGTTCTACAGGCGGACCTCGTGCACTGAAGGTACTCCTGGAGAAAATTCCAGCGGATTTTCCAGCTCCTATTGTCATTGTGCAGCATATGCCGCCTAACTTTACGAAATCACTAGCCCAGCGTCTGAATACATTCAGTCCGCTAGAAGTGTTAGAAGCAGAGCAGGGGATGATATTACGAAAAGGAGCAGCCTACATTGCGCCTGGAGGCTATCATTTACAAGTTACACCCACATCTAAAGGGCAATATGCAGTTGTACTCACGAAGGAGGAGGCGCGAAATGGCCACCGACCTTCAGTGGATGTTTTATTCGAATCATTGCTTCCACTCACATCTCTAGATCGGCACGTGTTGCTGATGACAGGGATGGGGAGTGATGGTGCTAGGATGATGAAATCTCTCTATGACTCAGGGGTTACCTCAACATTTGCTGAAAGTGAAGAGACCTGTGTCGTTTACGGGATGCCGCGATCTGCGGTGGAATTGCAGTGCGTCAAATATGTACTGCCTTTGCAAGAAATTGCTCCAAGGCTAGTGCAAGCCGTTAAATAACGGAAAAGCGAACTCGAAGGGGAGGTGCTCTACTATGGACATGAACCAATATTTATCCATGTTTATTGATGAGTCGAATGATCATCTGCAGTCATTGAACGAGAGCATGATGGGATTGGAAGCGAATCCTGAGGATCTTAGTATCGTCCAGGTAATATTCCGCTCTGCGCACACTTTAAAAGGTATGGCAGCGACTATGGGCTTTGAAGATTTGGCCTCACTTACACACCAAATGGAGAATGTGTTAGATCTTGTACGTAATAACAAGCTGCGCATGCAGGATTTCATTTTTGATACGTTATTCAAAAGTTTGGATGCCTTAGAGTCTATGGTTGAGGATATTACTAGAGGTGGCGAAGGTAAAGCAGATGTATCAGCCATTGTCTCATCCCTGCAGGCTATCGTCCGGGGTGAGATTCCAGTTGAAGGCGGAGCAGCCTCTGCTGCTAATACGTCTGATGCACAAGCAGCTGAAACTCCGATTCATTTAGATGAGTTCCAATTTTCTGTTCTAGAACAATCGATTCAGGAAGGGCATCATGCATTGTATGTAGATGTAACGATCCGCAAGGATTGCCAACTTAAGGCTGTACGTGCATACATGGTGTTTGATCTGCTCGAACGTTCGGGTGAAGTAGTTAAATCCTTCCCATCTGTTCAAGATATAGAACAAGAGAAATTTGACCAAAGCTTCTCACTCTATTACATAACCCAAAAAAACGCTGATCAGATTCAGGCAATGATTATGAATTTGTCTGAAATTGATAAAGTAACAGCAGTAGCACTAGATCAAGAATCCTTGAAAATGCTTGGTCAAGAATCGGCAGCTGCCGTGTCAGAGGTTGCCGCAACAGCCACTATAGAGGAAACAGCTCCTGCTGCTCCAGTAGCATCTAAACCGTTGCCTACCAAAGATGAAGGTAATAAGCCGGGAGCAACCAAAACTGGAGGAGCGCCTTCACGTACGATCCGCGTAGATATCGAACGCTTAGACGTGCTCATGAATCTATTTAGTGAACTTCTGATCGACAGAGTTCGTTTAGAGCAGCTGGCTTCAGAGGTTCAGAATGGTGATCTTACGGAAACCGTCGAGCATATGGGCAGAGTAAGCGGAGATCTCCAGAATATTGTGATGAAGCTTCGGATGGTTCCAGTAGATACCGTATTTAACCGTTTCCCGCGTATGGTTCGTGATCTAGCTAAGTCGCTGGATAAGAAAGTAGATCTAATTGTAACGGGTGCCGAAACCGAGCTTGACCGGACGGTAATTGATGAAATTGGTGATCCACTTGTGCATTTATTGCGTAATGCGGTTGATCACGGTATTGAATCTATTGCTGATCGTATTGCTGCTGGTAAACCAGAGACTGGGACAGTTCATCTACGTGCTTTCCACAGCGGAAATCATGTCTTCATTGAAATTGAGGAAGATGGAACAGGTATTTACCCAGAGAAGGTTTTGAAGTCTGCTGTGAAAAAAGGCGTGATCACGCAAGAGCAGGCGGCAAATATGACGGATGATGAAGCTTATCAACTACTATTTGCACCAGGGTTCAGCACGGCAGAAGTTATTTCTGATGTCTCAGGTCGTGGCGTAGGACTGGATGTTGTTAAAGCTAAGATTTCTTCACTGGGTGGTAATGTAACAATCTATTCTTCACCAGGTAAAGGAACGAATTTCTCAGTACAGCTGCCACTTACGCTATCCATTATTGCGGCCATGCTTATTCGATTGGGCTCTGAGAAGTACGCCATTCCATTATCCTCTATTGTGGAAACTGGAATCGTGAAGAACACTCAAATCCGTACGATTCATGGCAACAAAATGTTAGAGTTCCGGAATTCTCATATTCCACTAGTCTCTCTTAGTCGTCTATTTTCGGTGCCTGATTATGATGAGAGTACTGAAGAAGAGACAGAGATCGTAGTTGTACGTAAGGGAGAACGTCTTGTGGCCTTGGCTGTACAGGATTTTATTGGTCAGAACGAGATTGTTATCAAGAATCTGGGTAAATATTTACCTGAAATTCAAGGGATATCTGGCGCAACGATACTTGGAGATGGCCAAGTCGCACTTATTATTGATCCGAACGCTTTTATTAAATAACTAGGATAGAACAGGGAGGTTCGTTCCATGGCTGAAGATATTAAAGTGATAGTGTTCAAATTAGGCTCAGAGGAATACGGTATCGAAGTTGAGAAGGTACAAACCATTGAGCGCATGATGCCAATAACTCGTGTACCTAAAACGTATTCTTTTATCAAGGGTGTAATTAATTTACGTGGTGTTGTTATCCCTGTGATTGACCTTCGAGGTCGCTTTGGGATCGAAGAGGCGGAGCAAACAGATCAGTCTCGTGTAATTATCGTATCTGTTAATGAAATGGAAGTAGGTTTCATTGTAGATTCAGCAAATGATGTAATAGATTTGAACAGGGATTCTATCGATACACCTCCAGATGTTGTTGGCGGCATCAAAGCGAAGTATTTAGATGGGGTGGCCAAGATAGGTGAAGAGCGCTTGCTGATCATGCTTAATCTGTCAGAAGTGCTTAACAAAAACGAAATCGTTCAATTAGAAAGCCTAGAGGGCTAACCTGTGGAATTATTTAAGCACTATAAGGATTTTAAAATGGATGTGCTTAAGGAAGTCGGGAATATTGGAGCTGGGAATGCAGCCACCGCATTATCACAGCTCTTGAATAAGCCGATTGATATGGCTGTTCCCAAGGTACAGCTTCTCAACTTTGAAGAGATAACGGACAAAGTTGGTGGAGCTGAAGAACTAGTATATGCAGTTTTCTTACGTGTGGAGGGAGAAGCTCCGGGCAACCTATTTTTCATTCTTTCCCCGGAAGCCGCTTTGAACTTACTCAGTCGCATTGCAGGCATCGAGATTTTGAGTGACCAAGAACTTGGAGAAATGGAACTTTCCGCGCTGAGTGAAATTGGAAATATATTAGCAGGATCGTACCTATCTTCTCTTGCAGACTTTACCTCACTTTCTATGTATCCAACAGTTCCTGCACTTGCTATGGATATGGCTGGAGCCATCCTAAGCTACGGTTTGCTGCAATTCGGGCAAATGGGTGACGATGCATTGTTGATCGATACTACCTTTTTTGAGGGGAAAAACGAAATTGAAGGGCAATTTTTCCTTATTCCCGATCCGGAATCATTCCCGAAAATCTTCAAATCGCTAGGAGTTCCGTTTGAAAATGATTGAAGAACAAAGCATCATTAAAGTAGGGATGGCAGATCTTAACATTGGAAGCCAGGATAGTTTGATTCGTACAACGGGTCTTGGCTCCTGCGTGGGATTGACATTGTTTGACCCTGGAAAAAAACTCGCGGGAATGGCGCATGTGATGCTCCCTACTTCTGAGATTGCTAGGGAAGGGCAATTAAACATCGCTAAGTTTGCAGATACTGCAGTGCCGGAGCTCTTATCCCGTTTGCTGGAGCTTGGTGCGGTTCGGAGTCGGATCGTAGCCAAGATGGCAGGAGGATCACAAATGTTTGCCTTTGCCGGGGGGAGCGACACCATGAGGATCGGGCCTCGTAATGTTGAATCTTGTAAACTTGCTCTTGAGCATTTGAAAATTCCGTTAATTGCGGAAGACACGGGCGGTAATTATGGCCGTACGATAGAAATTGCCTGCAACACTGGTGTATTGTTCATCCGCAGTGTGCAAAAAGGCGCTAAGGAAATATAAATATGAAGATGATAGGAAACATTTTTATAAACTTGCTGTTTGGTTTGATAGGTTTTGTATTCACATTTTTTGTAACCTACAGTAATAATGTTCTCGGTACTAGTTTATTACGAAGCCTATTAGGATTTATCATCTGGTTTCTGCTTGCTTTCCTCCTAAGATGGGTATTGGGTTTTATCGTGTATCAATCATCGCCTCCGGATGAACAGGATGTTGAGGGAGAAGAACTTGGTGCAAAGCTAGACATCAGTACCCCTAATGAGGATGAAGAGTTAATTAATCTACTCAAACCGAAGCCAGGACAAGGGAGTGGGAACAGTGAGGGGTTCAAGCCTCTTACACCCCCAAAACTAGTCTCTATGAAAGATCCTGAAGAATTGGCCAAGGCCGTTCGTCACCTGAAAGAAGAATAAGCGAGCGCTGTGGCGGAATCGGTTATCTTAAATATAAGAAAGTATAAGTTTCACTTTATACATTATCCTTATATTTCTCGCTTAAACGCTACCGTCCTCATAAGGATGCTGAAGGCGTTTATGCTTGTGACTAGGCAGGTTTCGCCGCGACAAGCTCTCTGACTAAACTTTGGGAAGGGTGAAAGCTATTGAACGAGCGTAAAGCTTCTCAATTGGAAACTGACGAGCTATGGGAACAGTGGAAAGAACACAGTGACCCTGAAGCCAAAAAGAAGCTGATAGAGAGTTATCTCCATATTGTTGATTATGTATCCAGCCGTTTGGCTGTGGGATTGCCCAAAAATGTATCTAAAGATGATTTAGCCAGCAATGGAGTAATGGGATTAATTGATGCGATTGAAAAATTCGACTACAAACGGGGATTGCAGTTTCAGACCTATGCTTCCTGGCGCGTACGTGGTGCGATTTTAGATTCCTTACGTCAAAGTGATTGGGTCCCTAGATCTGTGCGAGAAAAAGCTAAAAAAATCGAGGACGCTTATCAGCAGTTGGAACAGAAGTATTTGAGATCCGTTAGTGATGAGGAAATGAGTCTATACCTGAATATTAGTGTAACTGAATTTCAAAATATGTTGCAGGATGTGGCTGTAATGTCACTATGTTCACTGGAAGACCCGATTCGTGAAGAGGAATCAGAGACCCGAATGTCCATACTGGTGGACGATAAAGCTAAGAATCCGGATAGCAAGGTAAATGAGTTCTACTTACGCGAAGCCCTCACCAAAGGTATTGAGAAATTAACGGTGAAAGAACGGACCGTTGTGTCCCTTTTATATTATGAAGATTTATCATTGAGCGAAATCGCAGAGGTCATGTCACTATCTCCTTCACGGATTTCGCAGCTTCATTCCAAGGCTATTTTGCGGCTGAGGGGAACGCTTGAGAAGAATCGCGATCTACTTATGCAGAACGATTAACCGTTAGTGGTGACAAGGGGGAGCAAAATTGATCGGTCAAAATGCTTTGGATCAGTACTTAAGTATTACTTTTTCGGATGACAAAGGGATCGCGTATTTGCAGTTCTCCAAAAAGGATGAGAATTTTTCCTGCACTCCTACAGAATTGGAAAGCTTCCTGCACAGTCACAATATTCGCTACGGGGTCCAGCGTGATATTGTTGGACGTATTTGTAGTCATCCGGAGGAGTTTTTTTGGAGTAAAGTCGCTATTGCTACAGGTGAACCTGCAGTAAATGGAGTCGACGGAAGTATTATGCTTACTGTTGATCTGGAAGAGGATCGCAAGCCGCTTGAAAAAGCGGATGGCAAGGTGGATTATAAGGATTTAGTTCGGCTTCGTAACGTCCTCAAAGGAAAGCTGATAGCTAGAATTATCCCTGCTCAGCCTGGTAAGCATGGTAAGACTGTAACTGGTGATGAGCTTGCTTTCAGAGCTGGAAGGGAAGCTCATTTTAAAGTGGGTAAGAACGTACTCGTTGATAACAATGGAACCTCGATGTATGCCGCAATTGACGGTCTTGTTACTTTAACCGATAGCGGTAAAATTAATGTATTTCCTGTGTATGAAGTGAATGGTGATGTGGACTACAGTACTGGGAACATTGATTTTGTAGGTACCGTTGTTATTCGAGGAAACGTACTTTCAGGATTTTCTGTAAAGTCCGCCGGTGATATTCGTGTGGTTGGTGGAGTTGAAGGAGCGGAATTAATCTCTGGGGGATCCATCGAAATTACGGGTGGAATTATCGGCTATAACAAAGGACATGTAACTGCTGGGAAAAATGTTAAGGTCTCTTTCATTCAAGATGGTAATGTAACAGCTGGTGAAGATGTCATTGTATCCCAGAGCATTATGCATTCCAATATACGTGCGGGCAGAGACGTTCTTTGTAATGGGGCTAAGGGATTGATAGTTGGCGGAACTGTACAGTCTGGGGAAAGAGTCGTAGCACGTACCATAGGCAATACCATGTCCACAGCGACTTCTATTGAGGTAGGAGTAGTACCTGAGCTCAGAAATGAGATTAACGAGCTGCGTCAATCACTGCGTCAATTACTTGAAAATGAGGACAAAACGTCTAAAGCGTTGTATCTATTAAATCAATTGGCAACTAATGGTCAACTCCCTGCAGATAAAGTGGCACTTCGCGTTAAATTGAATGCTACCAAACAGTCTCATCAACGTGAGGAAAAAAGAATTAAAGAACGTGTACTAGAGATTGAAAGAATGCTAGAAGATACAGGCAGAGCTAGAGTTGAAGTGATCAAAACGATCTATGGCGGATCCAAAATTATGATCGGTAGATATACACGATTTGTAAAGGACCCCACAGAACGAGTTGTGTTTGTTTATAGTGAAGGTGATATATCCTTAACGCCATACAATTAATCGGGCGGGCAGCAATAGCGGCCGGCCATTCTTGAAATATAAGAAAGTATAAGTTTCACGTTATACATTATCCTTATATTTTTACGAGAAACGGTTATCGTCTTCATAAAGACGACAACATCGTTTCTTCTTATGAGAAGAGGGTTATGATGAGCCTAAAACCAGTGGAACTGCAAATTGCACTACCTCGGACTACGGAAGCGGGTAAGGTTCAGAATGAATCTCAGCAGCGCCCCGCTATTGATCAGCATCAACTGGCCGGACAAAATGTGAAACAAAGTCAGGAAATGACCATGCGAAGCGCTGAAGTGGATGAATCTTCTGAATCTGCTTTACGCGATGGCGGAGATAAAGGCAATCATCATTCCGGAGGGAATTCTTCCTCGGAGAAACGTTCGAAGTCAGGCACTCGTGATGCGGAACATCCTTACAAAGGACAGCGCATTGATCTGAGTCTTTAATAAGTAATTATATTTGATATGTAAAAGGAGATAAGGCACTTGCAACCATGGGTGTATATTGTGCTAGTAGGTGTCGCCGCTATTCTTTATGCCCTTTTACTTCCAGCGCGTATGAAGGAAGGAAAAGCAGAGCAGCAAAGCCTCAAAGAAACGGAGGCTGCGCTTGAGCTATATATGGCTGACATAGAGCGCGAGAATGAAGAGCTAGCACAGTTGGTCAGCAGTATTAAACAGCAATCACAAACTAATCATGTAGAAATGCAAGGACAGATTAGTGATTTGCAGCATCAATTGACAGAATTACAGCAAAGCTCTTTATTACTAGAGGGCCGAGTAACTAACGAAGAAAAGCGTTTAAGAGAGTTGGAAGTTTTGGTTGAGAAGGGTTCGTATGCTAAGGTTGCGGCGATCGGAGACCCGTCTGCCGGAGCTGAACTGAGTTCAATAAAACCAGAAGTGAAAGCGAAACCTATTAGTTCTATTAAATTGCGATATCCACGATTATTTGAACTACATGAGCAGGGGAAATCGATAGACTCCATTGCCAAGACGGCTGGACTTCAGCGGGGAGAAGTGCAACTGATTCTGCAACTCGCCAAACAGGAGGAATCGGTATGATGAAGAACCGTTCTTTTTTGTTCGGTCTTGGCACAGGGCTAATTGCAGGCGCACTATTACTTCAGTTAATGATATCCGGTGGAGCGGCTCCACTCACCAAGGAACAGGTAATACAAGGTGCTGAGAAATTGAACTTGAAGGTTATCGACGAATCTACTGAACCTCCTTCTGATGAGTCTGCTTTGGAGGACGCTGTTCAAGGTGGGAAGACAGACGGCGTTAATGAGGGAAGTACGGAGAACGTGGAACCTTCTAAGCCTACAGTAGCGGCTTCTCCCGCTCCTGTAGTATCTCCTACAGTATCTGATAACCCTAATAAGGTTGTCCCTCCTAAAGAGCCCTCAACGCCTAAAGAAGGCACAATTGAGAAGCCAGAGGTCACTACTGCACCATCTGCTGTTGCACCTGATAAGCCTAAAGCCACTGCGAATGCAGGGGTTGTTGTTCGTATACCTTCAGGTAGCACACTGACAAAAACAGCAGATATTTTGGAGAAGGCTGAAGTCATTAAGGACAAGGCTAGTTTTCTTAAAGCGGCCAATCAACGCCAGATCAATACGAAGATTCAATCGGGTTCTTATACCTTTAATAAAGACGAGAGTCTAGATTCTATACTAGAAAAATTAATAAGTTTTCAATGATCGTTGCATACACTAATAAAATATGGTATAGTAATTGACGGTGTTAAAACACACGCCGGTTGATTTCGACAAGGGGTGCTTTCTTCTGAAGAAAGTCTTGCTGAAAGATGACGCACGGCGGAGGAGACACACAATAAACCAAACTTAGGAGGTGTGTGAAGATGGCAGTAATCTCCATGAAACAGCTTCTAGAAGCTGGGGTACACTTCGGTCACCAGACTCGTCGTTGGAACCCAAAGATGGATCGTTATATCTTCACTGAAAGAAACGGAATTTACATTATTGACTTGCAAAAAACAGTCAAGAAGGTAGAAGAAGCTTACAACTTTGTAAAAAGCGTCGCTGGTGACAACGGCACAATCCTGTTCGTAGGAACAAAGAAACAAGCACAAGATTCCGTAAAAGAAGAAGCAGAACGTTCCGGTATGTTCTTCATTAACCAACGTTGGTTGGGCGGAACTCTTACTAACTTCCAAACTATCCAAAAACGTATTGATCGTTTGAAGAAATTGGAATCTTGGGAAGAAGACGGCACTTTCGAAGTTCTACCTAAGAAAGAAGTTATCCTTCTTCGCAAAGAGAAAGATCGTCTTGAAAAATTCTTGGGCGGTATCAAGAACATGAAAGGTCTACCAAGCGCGTTGTTCATCATTGACCCGCGTAAAGAGCGTATTGCAGTTGCAGAAGCTCGCAAATTGGGTATTCCAATCGTAGCTATCGTTGATACTAACTGTGATCCAGACGAAATCGACTACGTAATTCCAGGTAACGACGACGCTATCCGCGCCGTGAAATTGTTGACTGGTAAAATGGCAGACGCTGTTGTTGAAGCTCACCAAGGCGAAGACACAACTACTGCTTAAGTAGCGACTAACACATACAAGAACTTAAATGAAAAGGGTGGTTGGCAGGTGGATAACCTCTCACTGCCCTTTTTTTAGGATAAAAGCCTTGAATAATGTAAGAAAACGACAATTACCTGGAGGGAATAAACAATGGCAGTTGATGCAAAAGCAGTAAAAGAACTTCGTGAAAGAACAGGCGCTGGTATGCTTGATTGTAAAAAAGCGCTTGAAGAAGCTAATAACGATATCACTAAAGCGGCTGAATTGCTTCGTGAAAAAGGTTTGTCCGCAGCAGCAAACAAAGCAGGACGTATTGCTACTGAAGGCGTTGTAGAATCTTACATCCACGCTGGCGGCCGTATTGGTGTACTTGTAGAAATCAACTGCGAAACTGACTTTGTAGGTAAAACAGATTCCTTCAAGGATTTTGCTCGCGATATCGCTATGCAAATCGCTGCAGCAAACCCACGTTATGTTCGTCGTGAAGAAGTTCCACAAGAAGATGTAGAAAAAGAAAAAGAAATCCTGAAAGCTCAAGCTTTGAACGAAGGTAAGCCTGAGAAAATCATTGAAAAAATGGTTGAAGGACGTATTGGTAAATATTACGAAGAATATTGCTTGCTTGAGCAAACCTTCGTTAAAGACCCAGACAAAACGATCTCCCAATTGCTGAACGAAAAAATCAGCACAATCGGAGAAAACATCTCGATCCGTCGTTTTGCTCGTTTTGAACTAGGCGAAGGTTTGGAAAAGAAAGTGGATAACTTTGTTGAAGAAGTTATGGCACAAGTAAATAATTAATATCAGCTTCATCATAAATGTGAAGAATTGAATAAAGGCAAGCATCAGAAGAGCGGAACACGTACACGTAGTGTTCCGTCTTTTGCAGAAAGTGAGGGTATACATTTGGAACAGCCGGTATTTAAGAGAGTAGTCCTTAAGGTAAGTGGAGAGTCTTTGGCAGGACAAAACGGATATGGTATTGATGCCGACATGATTATTTCCATTGCTGAACAGATCAAGGAAGTTGTAGAGCTTGGCGTTCAGGTTGCGATTGTTTGTGGTGGAGGTAACATTTGGCGCGGGATCGCTGGTAGTGCAAGTGGCATAGATCGCGCTACTGCAGATTATATGGGCATGCTGGCAACAGTAATGAATTCACTTGCTCTGCAGGATGCATTAGAACAAATCGATGTGCCAACAAGAGTGCAGACTTCGATCTCGATGCAGCAAATTGCTGAACCGTACATTCGTCGTCGTGCGATTCGCCACTTGGAGAAGGGCCGTGTTGTTATTTTTGCAGCAGGCACAGGAAACCCTTTCTTCTCTACAGATACTACTGCAGCACTTAGAGCAGCAGAAATCGAAGCAGAAGTTATTCTGATGGCGAAGAACAAGGTTGATGGTGTATATTCAGCAGATCCGTTTAAGGACAGCACAGCCGAGAAATTTGAACAGCTCACTTACATGGATGTTCTAAACAAAAACCTTGGTGTTATGGATTCCACAGCTTCATCTCTATGCATGGATAATAATATACCGCTCATTGTATTTGCCATTACTGAACAAGGCAATATCAAACGTGTCGTTCTCGGTGAGAAGATCGGAACGATTGTTAAAGGGAGTGTAGATTAATGCCACAATCGGTCAAAAAAAATGCCGAAGAGCGTATGGAAAAAGCGATTTCATCGCTGAAACGTGACTTGGCAACATTGCGTGCAGGACGTGCAACAACATCACTGCTAGATCGTATTCAAGTTGAATATTATGGTTCCCCAACTCCAATCAATCAGCTGGCGAACATCAGTACTCCGGATTCCCGGACACTGTTAATCCAGCCGTGGGACAAAACATCGATGTCTGACATTGAACGGGCGATTATGAAATCTGATATCGGTTTGACGCCTGCTAATGACGGCACAATCATTCGTCTTTCTATCCCTCCGCTGACTGAAGAACGTCGGACTGATTTGGTGAAATTGACGAAGAAATTTGGTGAAGAAGCGAAAGTAGCGATCCGCAACATTCGCCGTGATGCCAACGATGATATTAAGAAGATGGAGAAAAACGGTATCTCGGAAGATGAGTCCCGTGGCCATCAGGAAGACATTCAAAAGACAACGGATAAGTTCATAGCCGAGGTCGACAAAGTGCTTGTATCCAAAGAAAAAGAGATTATGGAAGTATAAAGATATTCTAGAGACTTAAGGCCCCTCCGTTAATGGTGGGGTTTGTCTCTTTCTGATAAGAGCTTGGAGGAAACGGAAATGATCAAACGGGTTCAAGCGTGGCTGAGCCGTAAAGACAGGCAGCAGCCAGTCGAGATTTCACCGGATAACATTCCCCGGCACGTGGCTGTTATTATGGACGGCAATGGGCGTTGGGCTAAGCGTCGCGGGTTGCCGCGCGTTGTGGGTCATCAGAATGGCATGAAGGCTGTTAAACGTGCTACAATCGCTGCAGACGAACTGGGTGTTGAGTTTTTGACGATGTATGCGTTCTCGACAGAAAATTGGAAACGACCAAAGGAAGAAGTCGATTATCTGATGCGCTTGCCAGTGGAGTTTCTAGCCATTGAGCTTGATGAACTGATTGAGAAGAATGTCCAAGTACGTATGATGGGGGATACTGATGCATTACCTTCATATACACGTAAGGCTATGGAAGAAGCGGTTTCCCGAACACAGGGCAATACTGGACTTATATTGAATTTTGCTCTTAATTATGGGGGACGTAAAGAAATTGAGGACTGCATGCGCAGCATTGGTAAGGACATCCAATCAGGGGCTTTGTCACCGGAAGATATTACGACTGATCTAATCGATAGCCGAATGTTATCTGGTGGGTTACCAGATCCGGATTTGCTTATACGTACAAGCGGAGAAATGCGACTTAGCAATTTCATGCTATGGCAGCTTGCTTATAGTGAGCTGTGGTTTACTGATGTGTATTGGCCTGAATTTGATAAGGAGCATTTGCATCAGGCAGTTGCTGAATATCAACGCCGTACACGCCGTTATGGTGGACTGAAGTAGCTTGATAGGAGATGGAAACCTTTGAAGCAGCGATTGATTACCGGAATTGTTGCCGGAGCACTATTTTTAGGCTTATGCGTGTTGGGAAACTGGCCATACCAGTTGTTACTTACTGCCATGGCTTTTATCGGGTTTTATGAATTTGTGAAAATGATAGGGATACCTGCGCTTTCCGGTTCTACCGTTCTTGGTTATGCAGCCATTCTAAGTTTTATGATCCCTTGGAATTTGCTTGGGATCTCTGCACCCTTATCGTGGGAACAAGGAATTTGGATTCTGCTGCTGTTGTTCCTTTTAGTTACAGTTTTTACTAAAAATAAATTAGATATTCGAGTAACAGGCTTGCTGTTTACTGGTATAGTATACATTGGAATGGGTTTTTCTTATATGGCCATGGCTCGTGCATCGGATGACGGACATGGTTTGTTCTGGACTTTTTTACTCCTTTTCTGCATTTGGGGTAGTGATGCCGGGGCTTACTTTGTTGGAAGAAGCATGGGTAAGAACAAACTTTGGCCTGCCATCAGTCCCAACAAAACGGTGGAAGGTGCAGTAGGTGGGGTACTGATCTCGATGCTAATCGCGATCGTGTTTGCAATATTTGCTCCTGAACATCTAGCGATAGGACGAGCGCTACTTATAGGGCTTTCTTGTGCGGTCTTGGGTCAGCTTGGTGATCTTGTGCAATCTGCCTATAAACGTGCGTATGGTATCAAAGATTCAGGCACACTTCTGCCAGGTCACGGTGGTATTCTTGATCGATGTGACAGCTGGATTATCGTATTTCCATTCGTACATATCCTAACGCTCATGCCTTACTATTAACGGAAGGAGAGGGTATAACTATGAAAAAAATAAGTGTTCTTGGTTCCACAGGTTCGATCGGCACTCAGACTCTAGATGTCATCGCTATGCACCCAGACTCTTTTCAAGTAGATGGCTTGGCAGCTGGAACGAATACAGCGTTATTGCTGGAACAAGTTCGTCGGTTTAATCCTCGTCGTGTTTCTGTTGCAACAAAGGAGTTGGCAGATGAGATTAGATCCAGTCTGCCTTCTGGCATACAGCTATACAGCGGGAATGAAGGTCTTGTTGAGGTGGCAGCTGGTGGAGATGCCGAAATGGTCGTAACGGCTGTTATGGGTAGTGTAGGCCTCCAATCCACGTTAGCTGCGATCGAAGCAGGCAAACATATTGGACTAGCTAATAAAGAGACTTTGGTAACGGCAGGACACCTCGTCACTGATCTAGCCAATCGTAAGGGTGTTAAGTTGTTACCTATTGATAGCGAGCATTCTGCTATTTTTCAGTGCTTAAATGGTGAGAATCTCGCGGATATTGCTTGCATCACTTTAACGGCTTCTGGTGGATCCTTCCGGGATTTCACTCGTGATCAACTCAAGAATGTAACAGTAGAAGATGCACTTCGTCATCCGAATTGGAGCATGGGCGCGAAAATCACGATTGATTCTGCTACAATGGTGAATAAAGGGCTTGAGGTGATTGAAGCGCATTGGCTATTTGGTCTACCTTATGAACAAGTAAATGTACTTTTGCATCCAGAGAGTATCATTCACTCATATGTGGAGTTCCGCGATAGCAGCATTATTGCTCAGCTTGGTAATCCCGATATGCGTGTCCCGATTCAATATGCGCTCACGTATCCCGAACGCTGGGAATCGCCGGCACAGCGTTTGTCGTTAGCTGAAGTTGGACGTTTGACTTTCCGAGAAATGGACTATGAACGATTCCCTGCGCTTAAGCTAGCCATGGATTGTGGAAAAGCTGGAGGGACAGCTACTACTGCTTTTAATGCTGCGAATGAAATTGCTGTTGCTCGTTTCTTGAGTCATGAGATCCCATTCCTGCGCATTGAGGAGATCATCGGGGAAGTGCTGCATCGTCATATTAACGAGGACAATCCGAATTTGGAACAAATTGAATCCTGTGATAAGCGTGTTCGTGAGCTGGCAGCAACGCTGTAGAACGTAGTGAAATCTCTAGATAAGCTGGAAATACTTACTTTGCCCTAAAAATAGGTTGGGACAGTTGATTCTCTTGTGCCTGATCGGAGAATAATGATAAATTAAGAGGACATACTTCGGTCTTACACCTAAAGGGGGATGATACGTTTGGAAATGGTTCAAGTCGTTTTATTAACGGTGCTCATGTTTTTTGTCCTGGTGACTGTACATGAATGGGGTCACTATTATTTTGCCAAACGCGCCGGTATTCTCGTGAGGGAATTTGCTATCGGTTTCGGTCCGAAACTGTTTTCTTATAAACGGAATGAGACACAGTTCACTTTGCGTTTACTGCCTTTTGGCGGTTATGCTCGGATGGCTGGTGAAGATCCAGAAATTATTGAAATTGGCTCAGGACAGACGATTGCAGTAAGACTCGGTCAGGATAATAAAGTGAAAAATATTTATCTGGACGCACTGGATACACGTAAAAATGTAATCCGTGGTGAGGCTTTGCATACTGATCTTGAAAATGATCTGCAAATCCGCTTGGATGTGGATGGCGAAGTTACTACTTATGATGTTCATCCTCAAGCGATGATGATTAAAGGAACGCAACAGACTCAAATTGCGCCTAAAGATCGCCAATTCGGTAGTAAAACCGTGGGTCAGCGTGCATTGGCTATTGTTGCGGGTCCTGTGATGAACTTCCTGTTAGCCTTTGTTCTGTTTGCCATCCATTTGCAAATGGTTGGAATTCCGGTGGAGAATCCTACTTATGTTAAAATCGGTGATGTCTCTGAAGGAATGCCTGCACAAGAGGCGGGATTGCAGAAGGGTGACATTATTCTCTCCATCAACGGTGAGAAGATTGGTGCCGATTACCAAAAAATGATTGACTTAACCTCGGAGTCCAAAGGGAAAGAAATGAAATGGATGCTGCAACGTGGTGATGAGACCCTTAATGTGACTCTCGTTCCTCGTAGCATGGAGGGACAAGAAGGCGGTAAAATCGGGATTACACCTGAGCTTCCTACCCGCAAAGCAGGGGTTGGAGAGACGTTGACAGGTTCAGGTAAAGCTATGGTCGATACGACGGAAGCTATCTTTCTGGGCTTTAAGCAATTGATCAATAAATTCAATATGGATGATATTGGAGGTCCGGTTCGTACCTTTGAAGTAACCGGTCAAATTGCCCAACAAGGCATTCAGTATCTTACCTATTGGGCTGCTATCCTAAGCTTGTATCTGGGGATTTTCAACCTATTGCCGATTCCGGCACTCGATGGAAGCCGACTGGCGTTCCTAGGTGTGGAGGCATTACGCGGTAAACCTGTAGATCCGAGTCGTGAAGGTATGGTTCACTTTGTCGGATTTGCACTGTTATTTTTATTAATGATTGCTGTTACGTATAATGATATTTTACGTTTGATCAGCGGCTAATTTTCTTCGGGAGGCATTCCATTACATGGCAAAAGATAAGCAATTCGTTACGGAAATCACGCCGCAAAGCGAGGATTTCTCACGCTGGTATATTGATGTTATAAAAAAAGGAGACTTGATGGACTACTCTCCTGTTCGTGGCTGTATCGTATTTAAGCCAGAGGGCTATGAAATATGGGAGCATATTCAGGAGGAAATGAACCGTCGCCTCAAGGAAACTGGGCATCGTAATGCTTATTTTCCAGTGTTCATTCCAGAGAGTTTCTTTCAAAAGGAAAAGGATCATATTGAAGGCTTTAATCCCGAACTGCCATGGGTAACTGAGGCTGGTGGAGACGTGCTTGAAGAACGTCTGGCTGTCCGTCCTACTTCTGAGACCATGTTCGGGCACATGTATTCCAAATGGATTCAGTCCTATCGAGACCTTCCTGTACTTATCAATCAATGGGCGAACGTGGTTCGTTGGGAGAAGCGTACTTTACCATTTATCCGCACTACTGAGTTTCTTTGGCAAGAAGGGCATACTGCGCATGAGAATGAAGCCGAAGCTCGTGAAGAAACCATGAAGATGCTGGATAACTACCGTGATTTTGCCGAGACATTCCTTGCCATTCCGGTGATCACTGGACAAAAGACACCTTCCGAGCGTTTTGCTGGTGCAGTAGATACGTATTCTATTGAAGCGATGATGAAAGATGGACGTGCTGTTCAGGCTGCTACCTCACATTACTTGGGTACCAAGTTTGCAACAGCATTTGAGATCCAGTATTTGAGCCGCGACAATAATTTAGAATATGTGCATACGACCTCATGGGGATCCACTACACGCTTGATTGGTTCGCTGATTATGGTACATGGCGATGACCGTGGTCTTGTTCTGCCACCTAAGGTAGCGCCAACTCAAGTGATTATGATTCCGATCGGACCTCCTAAAACTCGTGAAGCCGTGATTGGACGGACAGACGAGCTGTTCAAGGAGCTGAAGAACGCAGGTGTTCGTGTACGTGTGGATGATCGTTCGGATGTAACGCCAGGTTGGAAGTTCAATGAATATGAAATGCGCGGTATACCTGTGCGCTTGGAGCTTGGACCACGCGATATGGAGAATGGCGTTTGCGTTATCGTATCCCGTGTCACAGGTGAGAAGAAGGTAATTCAGCAGGAGAACCTTGTTGAAGAGGTACAAGCAATGCTCGAGCAGGTTCATAATGAAATGTTCGAACGTGCCCTGAAATTCCGTGAGGACCATTTCTATTCTGTAGATTCCTTGGAAGAAATGAAAGCTTCAATGGAAGAAAAACGCGGCTTTGCACTAGCTGGCTGGTGTGGTTCCGAAGAATGCGAGTCCAAAGTTAAGGAAGAGACAGGTGCGGGTAGCCGTAACATTCCTTTCGATCCGGCGGAGAAGAAACAAGTCTGCATTTGCTGTGGTAAACCAGCTGAGCATACTGTGGTTTTTGCAAAGGCATATTAATCTTTTGGTACCGATCAACAGTCTTGTAGTATTTTAATCTAGCTTCTGGAGAGAGGAGTCAGCGGGCCGAAAAAACCCAATGCTTTTTGAATCCAGAAGCTTTTTAAAATATAAGAATTTATAGGCTTACGTAATAAATTATCCTTTTATTTCTCGCATAAACACTTACCGTCCTCATAAGGACGCCGAAGGCGTTTATGCTTGTCATAACTTTCACTGAATATCATTGATTGTGTTTTACGGAGTTATCAAAGGTGGGAGGAAAGCATGGAACAAAACCAGGAGAGAAGAAAAAGATTCGAGCTCTTGATGAAGCAAGGTGAAATTCCACCTGCAATTATGGATCCCTACTTTTTAGATGGATATATAGAACGAGTAGAGATCAGCCGTGGTAACCGAGACTGGCAAATTGTGATTGCGAAAGAAAGTCTGGTTCCAGCGCAGGTATACCGGACATTTTGCCTCAGAATGCGCGAGAAGCTACAGCATATAGCCAAAGTAAGCTTTTTATTCGTATATGATCAAAAAGTTAGTAGAGCAGAGCTAGTCCAAGAATATTGGGGATTGTTTCTGGAGTGGGTGACTCGCGAGATCCCTTCGGTTAATGGCTGGCTGACACGTTCTACCCAAGAGCTTAAAGATGACACTTTAATGCTGACGATGAGTGACTCCACTTCTATGGAGCTGGCTCGTAAAAAAGGCATCGATGGGGCAATTATTAAATTTTATGATAAGTATTTCGGTCTCTCCTTAAAAGTTAAAGTGCTAATGGCAGAGAACGAAAATAATAATGTTGAAGCATACGAAGAATTTCAGCAAAAGCTTCAGCAAGAACAACGCGAGATCGTTGAGCAGATGATGACTGCTGTAGAAACAGAAGCTCCTGCTGATGATAGTGATCCTAATGAAGTAATAAAGCTTCAAGTGGGGTATGAAATTAAGGAACAGGCCGTGCCGATTCTTGAAATTCAAGATGAAGAGAAGAAAATTACAATTCAGGGTACCATTTTTGGTCTGGATCGTAAGGAACTTCGCAATGGCAGTACCTTGTTCACCTTCAGTTTGACCGATTTCACGGATTCTCTACAAATGAAGATGTTCGCGAAGACTAAAGATGATCTGAAGGTTATGAGTCAGCTAGCAAACGGTAAATGGGTAAGAGCACGCGGAAAAGTTGAATATGACCGTTTTATGCAGATTCCTGAGCTAGTGATGATCCCTTCGGATTTAACGGAAGTTAAGGCACCGCCTGCGCGTAAAGATACGGCTCCTAAGAAACGGGTGGAATTCCACCTTCACACTACGATGAGTACGATGGATGCGGTCACTCCGATCACTACCTATGTCAAAACAGCTGCCCAGTGGGGGCATCCTGCGATTGCTATTTCTGATCATGGCGGAGTTCAGGCTTTTCCTGATGCGAA
>Ga0153923_100258_pt1 | contig 20845 bp, 17 predicted proteins | sample TSNJ007MetaG_FD_104682 | JGI IMG/M metagenome (GOLD analysis project Ga0153923, IMG submission 104682) | Attine ant fungus gardens microbial communities from New Jersey, USA - TSNJ007 MetaG | ecosystem: Host-associated > Fungi > Mycelium > Unclassified | place: USA: New Jersey, Brendon T. Byrne...
AGGGTTGTTTTATGATTGAGGAAATTTTACGGGTACCTTTGGCGATACGATATCCGGAGATTATTCCTGGTGGAACCGTAATCCACCGGCCGGTATCATCTGTCGATTTCCCCGTAACAATGCTCGATGCAGCTGGACTTGCGTTTGAGAAGAAAGTTCATGGTAAATCTCTGCTAAGGGATTTACGGCAAACAACAGGTTACGCTGTAAGCGAAACCTTTGGGCACCGAGGTATTCATGCGGTTCATTTTGGACGCGCAATCACGGATGGCCGTTATAAATACATATATAACCGAGATCAAATCGAAGAATTATATGATCTTTGTGTGGATCCTTATGAATTGACCAATCAAATCAAGAATCCGAATTACGCTTCTCATGTATCCCGTATGAAACAGGCGTATTGGGATTGGGCAGTTGAAACAGGCGATACGGAAGGTTATTATGACGTTATACGATTAGCAGAAGTAAATTGATACGGATGGCGGTGCTTTTGGTTTGCTCTCTTTGGGGACACATTGGAATTCCAGTGTGTCCCCCCTCAAACAGCCATTCATTTGTTACCTTTTCTCCATAATTGTGGCGCATTGCCAGGTCAGCTTTTGTCGGCGGGATCATCTTGGTGAATAGGAACTTTATTCACTTTTTCCTTGCGTTTCTGTTTCAGAGCTGCTTTTTTCTGCCGCTTCGCTTCAATCTCACGGAGCCAAACGCCTACCGGTGCTTTCCACGGCTCGCTCTTGTTTGGTACATTCTTTATAAGGCTTTTCGGATTGATGCCGAGCCTCTTGGCAAGCTCGATTTCTTCCGCGTTCAAGCGGCATTTTATCTTTGCTTTTTTCCAAAGTTCATCGCTGTATGCCATTTTATCCTCCCGTCAGCTTTTTGAAGTATCTAATAAACATGGGTGAAATGTCTTTACTGAACTGTGTCGGCAGATGCGATTTCAACTTGCTGTTCGGGCTGCCCAATATCGCTATTGCCGCCGCGTCCGCAAAGGCCTCTTGTTTGGCTTCCGGCGTGTCAAACTTCGTGGCGAGTTTTTCGTTGAAGCTGTCAAACCCACCGGGAAAGACGTTCATATCCCCGGTCAGCGCGAAATGGAGCGCATGACCCAATTCGTGAGCGAATATAAACACCCTGTCGTAGACTCCGTTTTCACGCGGGTGGTACAGGTACACCGCACTCTGCCGTGAATCTCCGCTCATCACGGCACACTCAGAGTTGTGTTTTGTGTGCGAGCAGTCGAACTTGTGTATTCGCAGCGGATAATCCGCTGCGATAATGTCAATCATTCCGAACGCTCTCTGCGCCGCGCTGAGCGTGGCCTGTATTTCCGTATCGGTTATAACGGGATATATCGGGCTGATAAACTCATCGAGGTGCCGTATAAAACGGTTCAAGCCGTTTACAAATTCGCAGTGATTCCCCGCTATCTTGACGAAGGCGGGGATCATGGCGGTTAGAGCCAACTCAGGCGGAATGATTACGGCGTTATATTTCAGCCCGTGGGTTCCGCGCTGATAAGCGCCGTCGCGTTCCGCAACCGCGCCGTAAAAGCGGTTCCGAATAAACCAGCCGCGCATATCATCCACGTTTTCAATACACCGAAGCAGCTCCTCAATGCCCGTTTTGAGTGGCGCTATCTTGCTGGAGTCCAGTATATCCGAAACTAACTGTGTGATTTCCCGATCATCGAACACGATTTTATTCTCCATCCTAATCACTCTGATCGTTGTTTTTTGTCATTTCGCGGAGTTCTTCGATGCTATCAAATTCCGCTGAAAGAACATAATCGCCGCGCCTGAATTCCACTATATCGATCGACAAGGCTTCAAGGACGCTGCAACCGATACTGAATGACGATGAAATCAGCTTGCGCTCGCCGCTCTCGAACCGTTGGTATTGCCGCAGCTGTATCCGAGCTTTGTCGGCGACCTGTTGCTGCGTCATGCCCAATTTTTCACGCGCGTTTTTAAGGATTGTAGCTTCGGATAGCATAAGTTGATATGCCATATCTATTAACCCCTCAAATTTATGATAATGCCATTATACGTCCACCTGGTCGCAAGGTCAAGCTGTTTTTTGCGAAGGTAAAGGAAAAAGCAAGCCGGACGATCCAGTCCACTAATTCTGAACTGGCATACTCTGATGAGCAAAACAATCGTCCCACCAGTCTACTATCCGTCCCAGTCCCGCTCCAATAAGTAACATCCAACTCTGCCGGAATTCCCTTGCATCCTTCCCCCCAATAATACATCCATTTTTGCATTTGTTCATCAGCACCTGAAATTAAGTGATTATAATGACGAAATAGATAAAATAATTATATAAAAATATTGAATTATTGTGGAAAAACTGAAATATTTGAACAACTGTGCAAGTTATCTGTTTACAATTGACAAGGCAAATTTAATGTTTATAATACATGTTAGGATGTTAGTGACAATCTTTTAAGGAGTGACTTATATGAAAGATGAAGAGTTAAAGCAAATCATTTATGTTTCAAAGCTTTATTATGAGCACAAGATGAGTCAGGAGCAGATTGCAAAAAAAATAAGCGTCTCAAGGCCAACTGTATCCAGAATGCTCAAAACCGCCATCGATAACGGATATGTAAAAACGATAGTAATCGATCCATTTGAAAATATACAGAATCTCGAACGAGAGATGATAAACAAGTTTAAACTAAAACATGTAAAAATAGTCAGCACTGTTGATACAGATAAAAGATATGTAAAAAGTATAGTAGGTAAGGCGGCTGCCGATTATTTAGTGAAAATATTAAAACCAAATGATATACTCGGTGTTTCATGGGGCACTACATTGTACGAAGTGGCCCGGCATATTGAAGATACGGTGGTAGACGAGCTTAAAATTGTTCAGATGAACGGTTTTATATATGAAAATACCTATAATGACTATGTGTTCGGTGTAATTAAAATGCTGGGCACAAAGCTGCATGGCACTACTCATTATCTGTATGCGCAGGGACTCACATCATCTATTTATGTAAGAAACGCGTTGCTGGATGACCGAAATATAAGAAATGTGCTGGAAATGTCAAAAAACAGCAGCATAGCTATATTTGGAATAGGATACCCTGAAAGGACTTCTATGGTAGTCAAATATGGCTACCTGAATAACGAGGATCTGGAAAGGCTGTATCAAAACGGCGTAAAAGGAGATATTTGTTCTCGCTTCTATGATATAGAAGGGAAAATAATAGATAAAGAGCTTGATGACAGGACTATAAGTATACCATTACATGAGCTTAGGAACAAAGAATATGCTATAGCCGTGGCATGTGGAGCCAATAAAGTATCAGGTATTATCGGCGCTATATGCGGAGGCTATCTCAATGTGTTAATCACCGATGAAGATACTGCCAGAGAAATATTAAAACAAAGTTGATGGAGGAATATTGTGAAATCAATCAAATTAATAACAGCAGGTAATATCACAATTGACGATTTGGTTTTGCCAGACGGCAAAACCCATATGGGTACGATCGGCGGCGACGCGCTTTATTCTGCGCTGGGGGCCAGACTCTGGCTGGATGAAGTCGGAGTTTTGACCAGGGCAAATGAAGAATTTATGCAAGATAACAAAACGAAATTAAAGAATGCGGGACTTGATTTAGAAGGATTTAAAACCTTCGAAGAGGAAATTGTAAGGAATTGGATTATATATGATTCAGAAAACAGAAGGACTTTTATCTACAGAAACAGCAAGGAATTATTGAATAAACTTTCTCCGGAGGTGGGAGATATACCAAAAGCTTTTTATTCTGCCAAAGCAATTTTTTTGGCCGCCATGCCTATTGAAAATCAATTATGTATGGCAAAGCATTTTAAAGAAAAAGGCATAACAACGCTGCTTGACCCTCTTGATGAAGAGATTATCGACCATAAAGAAATGGTTATTGAAGCAATAAAATATACCGATATTTTTCTTCCCAGTGCAGATGAGGTATATAAGCTGTCAGGCAGTTGTGATTTCGAAGAAAGCGCGAAAAAATTTGCCAGTCTGGGCCCTCGAATTGTTGTAATCAAAAACGGGGCGGATGGCTGTATCGTATACGAAAAAGATTCAGATAGTTTTCATACGATACCTGCATATCAATGTGAGGTCAAGGACGTGACAGGAGCTGGCGACGCATTTGGCGGTGGATTTTCAGCCGGATATTTATTAACCAACAACCCTGTCGAAGCCGCTATAATGGGCAGCATCTCATCATCATTTGCGATTGAGGATTTTGGGTCATTGCCTTTATTTAATATATCGTCCATTCAGGCTAAAGACAGGCTAAAACAATTTAAAATAAAACTGGAGGGATGCAAACATGGAAGATAGAAGAGATATAAGGGTAATGATTGAGGAAATAGCGATGACAGGCGATGTCATCAGAGAAAATATCGAAAGGCTCAAGAGAACTTTAGACGATAAAAAAGAACTTTTCGGCAGCAAAAAATGGTCAAAAATATATGCTGTCGGCTGCGGAGATTCACTCTTCGCCGGACAGGCTGCGAAGTTCGCTTTTATGAGAGATACAGGAATCCCATTTGAGGCAGTGGAAGCATTAGAATTCTGCCGCTACGAGATTGAGTATATGCCAGAGAATGCTCTTGTGTTTGTAATGTCTTATTCCGGAAGTGTAGCACGCACCATTGAGTGTGCCCTGATTGCCCAAAAAAGAGGCGCAACGGTAATCGCCATTACCGGTAAACCGAAAAGCAGACTCGCAAAAGAAGCTGACAATATTGTTCTGTTTGAAATAAAGTCGCTTGGATTTGCACCGGGTACCATATCGTTTACCGCTTCGTTAATGGTCCTTTATATGTGTTCTGTTAAACTTGGCGCTGCAACTAATCATATAAATGAAGCTCAGGAAAAGGACCGATACAGAGAACTGGCAGAAATTGCCGATATCGCTGATAAGACCATCAAAGAATGTGATGAACCGGCAAAGCAGATTGCAGAAATCTACAAGGACCGGGTAAAATATTATTTTATAGGTGCCGGGCCAAATTATCCGATCGCCCATTTTGGCGCCGCCAAAATGATAGAAGGCGGCGAAGTTGACGGTATCCCTCAAGGTACAGAGGAATGGGCACATGAGCAGTATTTTGTCGTCGCAGAAAGAGATATTACCATAGTAATCGCTCCCTACGGCAATAGCATAAGCCGTGCCCAGGAAGTAATAAAAGAAATGGATTTTATCAATACCGGTAACTTATTAATAACTACAGAAAAAGGAAGCTTTATAAATACGAAAAACAAAATTGTAATTCCAGGTGATGTTTGGGAAGGATATTCTCCTTTGCTAACCACGATTGTACTGAGCTTATTCTCGTATTATGTTTCTTTTTCAAACGGCAAAAGCTCGTATAACTTTAAGTCTGAAGAGCAGGAAAAAGAGCATTATGATACGTTGCATATCAGTAGATTTTCAGATGAACTGGAGAATATAAAATGAGTATACTGGACAAAGTGAGAAAAGGAAGCTTTATGATCGGCGTTATTCATATTCCCCCGTTTGAAACCAGCCTGAAGAAAAATAGATGGAAGACTAATGACATTATTACATATGCCGTTGATGCTGCTCGGAAAATGGAACTCGCCGGTTTTTCTTCGGTCATGGTTCAAAACGTAGGTGATGAACCAACAAGTCAGGAAGCCCCAAAAGAAACCGTTGCCAATATGGCGATTATCGGCAAGGCGGTAAAAGATGCTATTAATATTCCTTTAGGTATTTGCCTTCTTGACCACGACGGTAAAGCGCCCATAGCAGTCGCGAAAGCAGCTGGTGCTGATTACGTGAGAATAAAAACATATGTCGGTATCATGGCAAAAATGACAGGACTTTTAAGCGGGTGCTATTATGACGCCGTTAAATACAGGCGAGATATCCGGGCGGAAGAAATCGACATATTTGCTGATATATTTGACCGGGAAGGTTATCCCGTAGGCGATACCAATTTGGCTGAAATGAGCCATTTCGCGGAATATTGCTGTATGGCGGACGGATTAATCATTACTGGCAGAAGCATTAATGAAACACAAGATATGCTGAATACAGTAAGACAAAATGTTTCTATCCCATTATTGGTAGGAGGAGGTGTAAATTCAGGTAATATAAAGGAATTTGATAAAATTTGCAATGGTTTTATTATTGGAAACTGTCTTAAAACAAACCCATCCGATGATTTTTCTGATATTTCGGAAGCAAATTGTAACGGATTAGTGAACTCACTGCCATTAATGAAAAGGAGCTGTTAAAATGAAAAAAATATTATGTATTATTATGGTTATGATTTTTAGCGTTACAGGTCTCGCAGCATGTGGGAATCAGACAAGGGACAATTCAGATTCAAATCAAACTAAAAAAATAAAAGCAGCATTTTTAGGCTGGCGGTTTGGCGATAAAGGATTTAATGAATTAGCCGTATCCGGCGTAAAAAGAGCGGATCAGGATTTCGAAAACCTTGAAATAACCGCAATAGATATTACGACAGATCCCAAAAATTTTGTTCCATCGCTGCTGGAAGCATGTGATTCCGGCTATGACATTATTGCTTTAGCCGCGTTTGAATTCGGCGAAATATTGGATGAATACGCACCGCAATACCCCAATATCACATTTATATTATTGGATGGCGAATGCAGCTATGACACCGTAGATTTGCCCAACGTTTACAGTGCGACTTTCCAATCAAATGAATCAGCATTTTTAGCCGGCATGACAGCCGCATATATAACAAACAAAACAAGTCTGGAAGGCATTAACCCCGAAAAAGTGATCGGCTTTGTCGGTGGACAGGATAATGTTCCCTCAATTTTCAACTTCTATATCGGCTATGTTGAAGGTGCCACTTATTATGACCCGGAAATAAAAGTTACTCATGCATATGTGAACAGCTTTGACGATTCGGCCAAAGCAAAAGAATTGGGTCTTACTCAATATAATGCAATGAACGCAGACATTGTCTTCCATGCTTCCGGAGCAGCCGGCCTGGGCGTTTTTGAAGGAGCATATGAAGTGGGAAAATATGCCATCGGATGCAATACTGACCAAACACAGCTTTTCGAGGGGAGAAGAGAAAAAGACAGAATAGTTACATCAACTATGATCGGAGTAGACCAGGGTTTATATAATGCGTTTAAAGCATATATAGAGGGAAACCTGGAAACAGGAAAACAGCATACCTTAGGCATAAGCCAGGATATTGGCGGGTTAGCTGACAACGATATATTCAGAACCTATGTTGACGAAGATTTTATAGCAGTGCTTAATGAAACAAAGGAAAAAATAAAAAAAGGTGAAATTGTCGTCACAAGTGCGTTTAATGTATCAACAGACTTTGTAAGAGAAATGGAAACAAGAGTAAAACCATAACTCAATGAATATTTTGAAAATGAGGTTGAAATATGGAAAACCTGCTGGAGGTTAAGGATGTAACAAAAATTTATCCTGGTGGCGTTGTTGCAAACTATAAAGTAAAGTTTACAGTCAGAGAAGGAGAGATCCACGCGCTTGTAGGAGAAAACGGTGCGGGGAAATCTACTTTAATGAAAATGCTCTTTGGTTTTGAAGATATGACGGAAGGGGAATTTTTTTTCAAAGGCAAAAAAGTGCATTTTACATCTTCGAAAGATGCTATTGAAAATGGTATCGGAATGGTGCACCAGCATTTTATGCTGGTCCCTTCTTTTACTGTTTCAGAAAACCTTACACTGGGGAGCGAAGAAAATTTTCTGAAGGTTTTTATTAATGAAAAGAAATGCCGCCAGGCAACACTGGAAATAGCAGATAAATATGGTTTTAGTATCGATGTTGATAAAAAGGTGAGAGATATCAGTGTTGGGATGAAACAAAAACTGGAAATTCTTAAAGTTCTGTACCGAGGTGCGAAACTAATCATACTTGACGAACCGACAGCTGTTCTCACCCCGCAGGAAACAAAAGAGCTCTTTGAGCAACTTTTAATATTAAAAAGTATGAAATATACCATAATTTTTATTTCACATAAATTAGACGAGGTAAAATATTTATGTGACAGACTTACGATCCTGAAACAAGGCAGAAGCATGGGGACTTATGACGTAGATCAATTGACCCAGCTTGAGATATCGGAATTAATGGTAGGCAGAGAAATACAGTTTAACTATGAAAAACCGGAGCAACAATACGGTGAGGCGGTATTAGCTGTTAAAGACATAAAATATGTTGACAAATTTGGAATAGATAAATTAAAAGGCGTAAGTTTTAAACTTCGGGAAGGAGAAATTCTTGGATTGGCCGGAGTGGAGGGCAATGGACAAAGCGAAGTTATTTCTATTATTACCGGCGAGCTAAAACAAGATCATGGTTCTGTTTTCGCTTTTAATGAAGATATTACGAATCTAAAAATAGCAGATCGCCGGGAAAAAGGACTGGCTAATGTTCCAGAAGACCGTATGGAAGACGGTTGTGCACAAACACTAAGTGTCATGGACAATCTGGTCACCATTAACATCCATCATTTTATAAAACACAAAATGATACTTGATTTTAAGAAGATGCGGACCTACGCTAAAGAGTTAATCAAAAATTTTGATATTTTATGTAAAAATGAAGATCAGGAAATCAAAAGATTATCCGGCGGAAACATTCAAAAAACTATTGTAGCAAGGGAATTTTCATTAGAAAAGCCGATATTGATCATAAACCAGCCAACAAGAGGGATCGATGTAGGATCCATCGAATTTATTCACAAAAAAATACTGGAAAAGAGGCATAATGGCGATTCGATATTGCTTTCGTCAGCCGATTTGGGAGAACTTATGGCTCTTTCAGACCGGATACTGGTATTTTTTAAAGGGGAAATTGTTGCGAATATTGCTGATGTGAAACATATATCGGAAGCAGAGCTCGGCCTCTATATGCTGGGACTGAAGAGGGATGAAAATTCTGTACTGGAGGGAGTATCATATGCTGGATAAACTAAAAAACAAAATAGATACTTACTCACTTCTAAGAGTATTTTGCGCCATATTAATTGCTTATACTTGTACTATTATTATAATATTTACTTTTAGCAAAGTTCCGTTTACAGCGATGTATAAGTTTTTTCTGGGCCCATTTACTTCAAAAAGAAATTTCTTTAATGTAGTTGAGACGGCAATTCCATTGTTGTTTGCCGGACTGGCTTTAAATGTGATTCAAAAAGGGGGACTTACAAACCTCATAGCTGACGGAGCCCTATACATGGGCGCGGTAATTGCGTCCGTGGCAGCGATTTCACTGTCATTGCCAAAAGGCATACATGCAGCGGTAGCGATAGCTATGGCGTCACTTGTCGGAGGATTGATAACACTTATTCCGGCTATCATAAAGAAGTTTACCGGAGCGTGGGAAATGGTGGTAGCGATCATGCTGAACACGGTCTTCTTCTATGTCGGACAGTATATAATCAACAGCAAGTATCTTGACGAAGTAGCCGGATACGCTTCCTATAAATTCGCAAAAACCTCGAAACTAGGGCACCTGATTTCCGGTACACAGATGCATTATGGTTTCATAATTGTGATCATAGTATTTATTTTAGTCTATATATTGATGGAAAAGACCTTATTCGGCTACGACTTAAAAATCGTCGGAGTTAATATGAGATATGCAAAAAATGCCGGTATCAATGTTTTTAAAGTGGTAATGTTATCTCAGTTTATCGGCGGCTGTATCGCCGGTATGGGTGGAGCGGTTGAAGTTCTTGGAATATATGACAGATTTCTATGGGTTAATCAGGTATCATTCGTGTGGGACGCAATTCTAATTAACATACTGGCGGGCGAGAAAACAGCGAATATTCCGCTGACCGCATTTTTCTTCTCATTTATAAGAGTGGGAGCAGGGATTATGTCAAGAGGAACCGATCTGGATCAGGAAATAGTAGCAATTATTCAGGCAATCATTATCTTCCTGGTTTCGGCTGAAAGGTTTATGTACACTTATAAAATTAAAAGAGAACAAAAGGCCGCTCTTATGGAAAAAGACAGAATACTCACACAGCAGCAAACGGAGGTGTTATAATGGAATTCCTGGCTAATCCTACATTTTGGTTTGCAGTTATCAGAAGCATGACTCCGGTCCTCCTTACTGCTATGGGTGCTTCTATTGCGCGGAAAGCCGGTTTGGTAAACCTGTCACACGAAGGCGTTATGCTGGTCTCAGCATTAGCCGGCGTAATGGGCAGCGCCTATACGGGAAGCTTATTAGCAGGGATGATTTGCGGTGTGTTTTTTGCTGTCGCCATAGAGCTGTTAATGGCATATTTTACGCTTATTTTGAAATCGGATATTGTTATTACCGGCGTTGCAATAAACCTTGCGGCGGCGGGTGGGACGGTATTTGTTATGTATTCAGCCATACAGGACAGAGGTGTTAGTGCCAAACTGTACAGTCTTTCCTACCCTACGGTTGAATTGCCTTTTATAAAAGAGATACCTTTTCTGGGACAAATTTTATCCGGACATAATATTTTGACGTATATGGCATTTCTAATGATAATAGTTGTTTACATTTTCATATATAAAACAACGTATGGTAAAAAAATCAGGGCTGTCGGCCAGAGTCCGGAAGCTGCAGCCTCAGTCGGAATAAATGTAGTCAAAGTACAAACTGTTGCATTCTTTTTATGCGGAATTTTTGTGGCATTTGGCGGCATGTTTCTTTCAATGGGATATATGACCATGTTTACGGCCAATATGACAGCAGGCAGGGGTTTTATCGCTTTGGCAGCAACCAATATGGCAGGCGGCAACCCATTGGGGGCGTTTGCAGGAGCTTTTGTCTATGGCTTCAGCTACTCCCTGGCAAATTATCTGCAAAACGCAAATATCTTTCCGTTAGAAGCAATTATGGCTTTTCCGTATTTATTTATAGTATTAGTTTACGCTTTATTTAGCTGGTTCGACAGAAGGAGAAATAAAGAAAGCCAGCCTTTCTAGAATAATTATAATAAATAACCAGGAGTATTATGAATAAAAACAGAATAATAAATCTAACCTGCTTTGCATTGGGGTTAGTATTAAATGCATTGGGCATAAGGCTGATCGTTTTTGCCGATTTTGGAACTTATCCCATAGATGGTGTGGCAATAGCGTTTCATAATATGTTTGGCCTGACTGTTGGGACATGGCTTAATATTGATTCCATCGTTTTAGTATTAGCCGCGGCATTAATAGTTAAGAAGAAACCGGACTTTTATTGTTTCGGCGTATCGATATTATTTGGCTTACTATATGATGCATGGACGGTCTTACTGTTTGACAAGATATCTTTATCTGAAATTAGTGTTGGATTAAGAGCTGTTCTGTTCATCAGCGGAGCGGTAATAAATGCTGTCGGGGCATCCATCTATCTCTGTCCGGGCTGGCCGGTAAGCGCTCTGGATAATTTAATGCTTTCTGTCAGGGACAGATTTAAATTATCCCTCCAAAAAAGCAGATTGCTTATGGAAGCCGGTATTGCCCTCCTGGCAATATTGCTGGGAGGGCCTCTTGGCTTGGGAACATTAATATTAGTGCTGCTTTTCAGCTCCGTTTTAGAAATTATACATAACTATATGTTGAAAAAATATAAGGCTGTTATCATACCAGGCAACCCATAGTATAAGCGCTCCCATCACCGCCGCTCCCACCATCTGCCCACCACCAATTTCAAAACAACCCCAAGAATAATCACCATCCAGACAGCAGTCATAAGCATGGCGTATTCGATAAACTTTGCCCCCTCATGTTGATAAGCCTGATTCAAAAAGGGGATGCCTAAGGTAATGCAAAAGTACCAGAACATGGGGGGCATCCATTTGCAGATAAAGCCTTTTGCCGGTAAGTGAGTTAGTTTCTGCGTGGCATAATCTGCGGTGAAATATATAATAAATAAGCCGAAGACAAATGTGACCGTTCCAATGATCGTATGAAGCCGCTCCGGATTCATAAAGCGATAGCGCATAATCTGTTCCGCCAGATAATGGGGCAGATACACGGATAAGACGATGCGTATCCCATTTATGAAAACAGTAAACAGGTAAGCGATGCCAAGGCATAATCCGATCCAGCAATAGCTTCCTCTCCGCGACCGCATGCGGTGAACGAAGGAGTAAAGAAGCGTGGCAAAGGTAATGATCATGAATTGGACACCGGAGCAGGACGGGGCAATAATAAAACGCAGAGCATGGTTTACATATCCAGTTTGGGGGTGATATTCAAACCTGATTCCGCACAGGATCCCGACCCACCTTGCGGTGGGTGCCAGAATCCATGTCAATTCATCGCAGCCGGCTTTACTGTAAAAATATTTTATGCCAAAGATGATGAGAACACCGGCCAGATAAATAATTCCATATTGCCTGATCCATGACTTTGTTTTTTGGAAGGTCATTTTTTATGTGTCTCCTCTTATGACTGCTGGCGGTTTCGTTTCTTTCCGGTATAATAATGGATACCGGTGAGCAGGATCAGCAGGATCACTGCGATCAGCGTCATCTGTTCCGGTTCTGAGTTGATGGCATATCCGCCAACCGCCAGATCGGATACATTTTCCGGCAGTACGGACGGCTGGCTCACATCGGTGCTTTGTTTTTCACGGTTGCGGACAGTCTCCAGGACGGCAATAAATGAGGTATAGGGAGTCATCATGCTGTATTTTAATCCGATTTCGGTTACTTCTTTCTTGGCGGTATCGGTATCCGCATCATTTAACCCGTAGTCGGTAAGCCTCTCCACCCTTGCCCGTGCCCACAGATAACTAAGGGCCGTATTGGTTTCTGACGGAGCCGCTTCCGCGACCTGGATTTCCTGCACATAATCCATGGTTCCGGTCTTGCCGGTTATTTTGATAGTGCCTGCCGGCTTGCCGCGCCATTTTCCGTAAATGACAATGGGCTTCTGGGCAAATAAGGTTGGTACATTTGCCGGTTCAACATCATAGACATCAAAGCCGTCATATGTAATCTGAATGTCGGTTAAAAGCGGTGCTTCTATATAAGTGCGGAAGCGTTTGGCTGTGTCAGCGGCTTCGGAAGGGTCTGTCACCACAAATGCTTCCCCTAAACCAGCCTTGGCAACGCCCTCGATCAGATAGCGGTTGACTCCGCTGCCGATGCCAAAGGAAAAAAAGTTAGTCTTGTTCAGATTTTTATTGATCAATTCAAAAATAGCTTTCTCACTGGAAATATAACCGTCGGTAATGACCACAATACTCCGTGAAAAATTAGGGTTGGCCGGGATTGCAATGGCTTGCTTAAGGGCCGGTGCCAGCTCGGTTCCGCCGCCGCCGTTTTGTCCATCGATCAGTTCCAGCGCCATCTTGATATTGTCCGCTGTGGCCGGTACTGACTGGGGCGACATCAGCTCTGACGCGCCGGAAAATAATATGACATTAAAGCGGTCTGTCGCTCGCAGATCACCAACCAGATTCTTGATCAGCTCTTTTGATGTATCCAATGGAAATCCATACATTGACCCGGACACATCGATGACAAAGACATATTCCCGATGGGTGATATCTTCCGGGCGGTACCGCTTTGGCGGCTGTACCATCAGCATAAAGAAATTCTCGGATTCTCCGGAATGGAGCATCAGGCCGCTGTCAATGGCTTGTCCGGTCAATTTATATTCCAGAATGTAATCCCGGTTACCGGCGTAATCAGCGGAATTTGCCAGATTGATCTGGGCCGTCTGGGTTCCTTCCCATGTCACGTTAGTCTCGTGTGACTTGCATTGCAGATCGCTGATGGGAACACCGGCGGACACCTGAACCGCAATATCATATCCATCTGCCGGTGTGCTTCCCTGCGGCAGGTAAGGGGTTGCAATCTGCCGGTTTGCGTCTGCGTCCCCCGCATCCCCCGCATCCCCTTCTTCCCCGCTCTGCGGACTGGGATAGCGCGGTCCCACTACGGTTGGAAACACAAACTGATAAATGCCGTCGGTGGAAGTGATCAGTTCCGTATAATGCAATTCGATGCGGACCGTATCTCCCGGCATTACATTGGCGACATCCATAGTAAATACGTTGGGCCGCTGTTCCTCCAGCAGGGAGGCGCTTTTCCCCTCACGTTTGGCCTCTTCAAATTCCTGTTTGGCTTCTTTCTTTTCCTTGATCCTGGCAATGACCACCTGATCGCCGATCTCCATCTTCATTCCGTGCACGGAAACTCTGGTGGAAGCAGGGAACAGATAGCGGGCATTGATTGGTTTTGTTCCTTCGTTGGAATAGGTCTGGGTTACGTAAGTGTCGGCGATCACACCATTGATATTAACCCGGACCTTGGTGTCTTTTAATGGAAATGCATCCACCCCTGTCTCAGCACCCTGGACATAGAAATAGGGGGAAAGGGTTACATCCTCATCACTGCCGCTTTTACCATATGCTGTAATGGAAAAGGCAGTGAAAGTCAATGCGGTAAGAATGATACATAGCCAATTCGTTTTTCTCTTCATAATGGTACCTCTTTTGTTTTTTTGATGGTGTTGTTACCTTAGGATACAGGAGCAAACCATCAAAATAACATCAAAGATGTATCATAGTTGCATCATTTCAAAATAAATCTTCCTGGTCATATTATATTACACGTGCGACAGCAACTCCCTCATGCACTGCATCAATCGCTCTGCGGGCGGTTACAGAATCCCCGGCAATATAAAAGGGGATACTATTTTTTTTACAATAGTCCTGAACCCATTGGTGGTCTGTCGGTGAACTGCCAATAGAGATGACCACATTTTCACATGGAATTGTTTGTGAGCGGCCATCCAATTCAACTACAACACCATTTGAACGAATTTCAGTACATTTAGCATGAACAACCGATTGAATGCCTGCGGCCATAATTCCTTCCATTAAAGACATCTTGCGCCCGGCACCCACATCCTTGGCGATGGCGTCCTGCATCTCCACAACCGTAACGTTGCCACCTTTTTCAGCAATTGTTTCTGCTACTTCAAGACCTACCAGTCCGCCGCCAATCACTACGGTGTCCCCCACAGGGACTACTTCACCTTTCAAGATCTGTATCGAGTCATAGACATTAGCCCCATTGACTCCGGGTACATTCAAACTGGCAGGTGTGGCACCCATACTGATGATTACAGCATCGGGCTTAAGGTCTTCCAGTAAAATCTCATCCGCTTTTGTATTAAGACGTATCTCCACACCGGCGTGTTTAAGCTGCTCTCCCCGGCTTATGGCAGCATCGGACATCTCCTGTTTCCGGGGCGCAAAGCCGGCCAGATAGAACTGTCCTCCCAAATGGTCATCAGCTTCCACAAGAATCGGATAGTGTCCCCGCTGCTTCAGTGTGTATGCTGCTTCCATCCCGGCCATTCCCCCGCCGATAACCAGAACTGTTTTCGTTTCTTCCGCCGGTTCATAGGAAAAAGTGAGTTCTTCCCCGACAGAGGGGTTACGCAGGCAGGACAGGTGAGGATAAATGGTGCCGGTTATCACGCGATCATAACAGCCCTGATTGCATCCTACGCATTTGATAATTTGCTCGGCGTGTCCGGCGCTGGCCTTGTTGCAGAATTCGGGGTCACAGATCTGTCCCCGGCCAATCACCACCATATCCGCCTTGTCTTCAGCAATGATGCTTTCCGCCAGCTCCGGGCTATTGATTCGTCCGGCAATCATGGTTATCATGCCGGTTCCGGCTTTGATTTTCGCTGCGTTATCAGCATTGAATCCGGGTTTGATATCCAGGGAAGGGACTTCATATTTAAATGCGGCCGACATCTTATTGCCGCGCGAGACATTCAGAGCATTAATTCCTTCAGCTTCCGCAATCTTGGCAAAGGCAATCATATCGTCAATCGTCATGCCATGTTCCACGCAGTCATCCTGAGCGACAATCCGCATAATGACCGGAAAGTCCCTGGGAACATTGGCGCGAATGGCGCGGATACATTCCAACGGATATCGCATCCGTTTCTCAAAAGTCCCGCCATATGCGTCCTCGCGCTTGTTGAAAGCAGCAGATAAAAAAGAGTGCGGAGAATAGTTATGACCACAGTGAAATTCCACACAATCATAGCCGGCTTCGACAGCCCGGCGGGCGGCTTCGCCAAAGGCCTGTACACAGGACTCAATCAGTTCAATACTGGCGGCGGGGATAACATGTCCGCGCATATCAAGATCGCTGGGAACCACAGCAATGCAGGCCGGGTCCGTGGACATGGGAGCAAACCCGCCCTGCCAAAGCTGAACACAACTCTTACCGCCTGCTGCGCGGATTCCCGTTGTCAGCTTCTGATGACCAGGTATGTAGTCATCGGAGGTAAGGCGCGGAAACTGACATGGTGCAGAAGGTAAATGCACAGATGTAGCTTCCAGGATATTCAGGCCGCTCCCTCCTTTTGCCCGCGCAGCATGGTAAGCAACCAGCTCATCCGTCACAATGCCATTTTGCGCAAGACGGGTCAGCATCGCGGGAAAAACAACCCGATTACGCAATTTCATATTTTGAATTTCAATAGGGGTGAACAAATGCGGATAATTCATACGATTCCTCCTTCTTAACTTACACTATTGTTATTTTATATCTTATCGGTGTTTTCCGGCATTTTGTATATGCTGTTGAACGAAAGTATAAGGTGGAATCTGTACAAAAGCACATTTATGATTTGTTTCGTAAAGCAAGCACTTCTTTTATCTGTGAGGAAAGGTAAAGGTTAAAAAGAAAATCGCCATCATCCATGCTATGGCCAGTCAGTTCCTCAAGCTTTTCTAATCGATAGGAAAGGGTATTCTTGTGTATGTTCAGACGGTCACAGGTGTAGCGGCGGTTTTTTCCGAAACGGATAAAGGTGATCAGCGTTTTGTAATAATCAGTCTGATTTGCTTTATCATAGCAAGAAAGTTCCTCCAGTTTATTGCTGATATACATCGTCAGATTTACATGCTCTGTCATCTGCCAGAGCATGATTTTCATCGCATGATCACTAAATTCATGCAGTTGGCGTATACTGTCTGTCATACATCCGAAGGTTCTTGCATCGACAGCTTGTTGATAATACAATTGCAGATCTAAAATATTTGAAAATGTATTACTGCACCCTATATTCACATGGTAACGGTGCATAATAGCAGTAAGGATATCCCGAAGTACCGCCGACTCTGATTTGTTTCTTGGATTTGCCAATACAACCAGGTGGTTACCGCAGGTGACTGTGGAGCTGAAATATAGCTTACCACTTACGGCTTGTTTCATTTCTTCCCTCTTTTTGTGTTTGATACCGGTGACATCCAATGAAGCTAAAATAAAGTTCTGGTATTTGTGCCCATTAACGTGCATTAACCATTCATTGCCTGATATATTCAACTTATTTCCGCACAAAAGATCCTGTATATTTTGTTCAAATCGAAGGAGGCTGGTATCGAGCTGCAGCAATTTAACGGACAGTGCTTTTCCGATTGTTTCCACATAAGCAAGGTCATCTTCGCTAAAGGTGTTGTTTACCTCAAACAGTGCGATGGCTCCCAAATGGTTGTTTTCTGTTGAAAGGCACATAACAATCCGGCGAATACCCGGAAAACAGATACCGTCGGCAACGATTCTTGGACCAACTGATTGTGGAAACGAATAAAATTCATCATGCATCTTGGCAAAAAATTGCTCACGCTGCGTATCATCCCCGTTAATACTCATCGCTGCCGGGATTTGCTTGCTAAGATCATCCTTAAATGAATAACAGGCAACATTTGCATTGTCGCCAAATACAATCAGAGGATTGTGTAAAATGTCATAAGCGAAATCTAAAATTTCCTTGATGCTTTTATCTTCCATAGCAGAAATAAACAGTTTTTCTACCAGATCAGTTGCAACAGCCATAATCCAGCGCCCCCTTTCCGAACCCTTAACACTATTATAGCAAAACTACTAATAATGTGCATTAATTATTAATTGAAGTTGTAAATTTTAACAATTCCATCTGTCTTGATTTGGTCAGATGCACATTTGAAAGTGATTGAAAAAGAAATAGAATGGAAATACGAAAGTAAATATCTCAAATTAAAGGAGGAACATGCTATGGCGAATCCCAATCATCTGACCGCCGGGGTAATCGGACTGGGCCTTATTGGTGGTGGCGTGGCGGCCAGCCTGGTACACAGTGGGCGTATTCCGCTGGTATATGACATTATTCCGGATGCGTACCAAAAACATGAAGGCGTTCCCGCACAACTTTCATCCGCTGCCGCAGTTGCACGGGCCAGCAATGTGGTGATGATTGCTACATTTGATGCCGCACAGGCAAAGGACGTGCTTACCGGCAATGATGGGTTGCTGGAAGGGGCACATGAAGGCCTGGTAGTTGTATTATTGTCCACCGTAACGGTAGAAGAAGCCAGGGAAATAGCTGAAATCTGTTCCCAGAAGGGAGTCAGGTGTTTGGATTGCGGAGTGACTCCCGGCTCTCTGGCGGCAAAAAACGGTCTGATCGCGATGGTTGGCGGAGACCAGGATGCACTGGCATATGCACGTCCTGTCATCGCTGACTGGTCAGCAGACATTATTTACTGCGGCTCCTCCGGTGCCGGCATGGCGGCCAAGATTGCCCGGAACGTGAACACCTTCGGCATGTGGCGGATTGTACATGAATCAACACAGCTGGCATTGGCGTCGGGAATCAGCCCGGATAAGTATCTGGAGCTGCTTACAAAACTAGATGTGAAGGAAAATCTGTTTTATAATTTTTTACGCCATGCCGCTAAAACTTCAGATGGCAGGCTCCCCGACGAGATGAAGGCAGTCTATCCCAAGTTTATGCAAAAGGATCTGGGCGTTTCCATCACGCTATCGGATACATTGGGGGTCAAAATGCCTGTGCGTGACCTTGTTTTTGATTTAATCAATGATACTTGCGGCCTGAATGATTCTGATAAATAAAATAGAAGGGGGGCTTTTAACATGAAATACAGCTCAACTGAGGGAATGAAAATATTTGAACCAATCACTGTTAAATCAATGACACTAAAAAACCGGATTGGGATCGGTCCTTATGGTGCACATCCCTGCGCCGATGACGGCTCACCTGATGACAAAACTGTGAAATATTACGAAACGCTCGCACAGAGCGGTGTAGGTTTTATAATGATCGGTATTGTCGACCCTGTGCCGGTGGACAGTGGTCTGCAGTATAGCTGCCGGGTTAAAATCCGAATTTCTGATGACAGCCATATTGATGGCTGGAGAAAGGTGACGGATGCGATTCATAAGTATGGCTGCAAATGCGGGATCCAGCTTGGTCTGTTTGGTTTGATGCAGGGTAACTGGTTTTCCGATTTAGTTGATGACCACAAAAAGTTTACCTATAGCGAGATGGGGACAGGAAATCCCAAACAGGAGTTACCAGAGGGGCACCATTTGACGAAAGAGGATATTCAAACTTTAATCCGGGTATCCGCCGACGCGTCACTGCGGGCCAAAATTGCCGGCTTTGATTGTATCTCTGTGCACAATGCTCATAGTGACATCATGTTTGGGGCTTGTTCTTTGGATCCGATGTTCAACAACCGTGAAGACGAATATGGCGGTGCGATTGAGGGAAGACTTCGCTATACCGTAGAACTGATTCGGGCAATGCGGGAAAAATGTGGCAGTGATTACCCTATTACCATGCGGATCAATGGCGACGATCTGAAAGACGAGCTGGGTAATAATCTGGAGGATGTGTGCAAGTATATTATTCCGGAGATCGAGAAGGCCGGATTGGATATCATTGATGTTTCCCATGGCGGGGCCTTGTATGCCGGACACGGCAACCTGCCGACCCTTTACTATCCCAGAGCTTGCTGGATGTACATATCATCAGCTGTCAAAAAGCATGCAAATGTTCCTGTTATTGGTGTCGGCCGGGTGACAAGCCTGGAGATGGCAGAAAAAATTCTTCGTGAGGGACTTGTTGATATCTTCTATTTCGGCAGGCAGGCATATGTTGATAACCAATTCCTGCACAAATTTATGGAAGGGAAAAATATGCCGTCGGAAGTGCGTCAGTGTATTGGGTGCGACACCACCTGCTTCCCATGTTCCATGAATTATGAAGCATTGGCAATGCGTGGCGCTGAAGTAATCCCGTTGATGAATGCCGCCACAGCCAAAAAAGTGCTTGTCATTGGTGGCGGCGTCGGGGGGATGGAAGCAGCACGGGTAGCGGCTTCTCGTGGGCATAACGTAACACTTTGGGAGAAAAATCCCAAGTTGGGAGGCGCAGTAGGAACCCTTGCGACAACACCGCATTTATCCGAATTCCAAAACGCTGTTGATTATCTTGCCGGTCAGATAACGGAACTGGGGGTGGATGTGAGAATTTGCTGCAAGGCGGATACTGAAAAAGTCAAGGCTTTTGGTGCAGATGTTGTTATCCTTGCTACCGGTACCAGTGAAAGATTACCGGGGGTGTTCCAGGGCCAGCCGATGGTCATGAGCCTGATGGAAGCGATGGAGCGTAAGCGGGAATTCCGGAGTTTTGCCGGGTGGCATAAAAAGGTGTGGTTTGCGGGATTTACCGGCTGTGAATTTGCGTTGGATCTGGCCGAAGAAGGCGCTATTGTGACAATGGTTGGACCAGGAGGGGATAATACCGTGGCTGCCGAGCGGTGGTTTACCCGTGACCGGAAGGTATATCTGCGAAAGAAACTGACCGATCACAATTATATCCGGCGCAGTAAAGATACGATGCGGGCTCCTGTCCGGATGTTGTTCCGCTCAAAGATCGAATCGGTAGATGCCCAGGGAGTTCACTATTATAATAACGGTATTCACAAGGTTTCCGACTATGATGTGGTTATCATCACCAGTCC
>Ga0153923_100260_pt1 | contig 20628 bp, 21 predicted proteins | sample TSNJ007MetaG_FD_104682 | JGI IMG/M metagenome (GOLD analysis project Ga0153923, IMG submission 104682) | Attine ant fungus gardens microbial communities from New Jersey, USA - TSNJ007 MetaG | ecosystem: Host-associated > Fungi > Mycelium > Unclassified | place: USA: New Jersey, Brendon T. Byrne...
ACCTGGCCGGCGTCATTCGTCAGAATGATCCCGACATTGGGGCGGAAACCATCGGGGTCGATCACGGCAACAACCTCGCAAACGCATGTCGCCGCATTGTTCCACAAAGCTTGATAAGGCGGCAACGAAGGTTCCTACCTTATGTGCACTCTTGTGAAAAGACCGTATTCTTGTCGCCTTTTTACTGACTTTTCAGCGGGTAACTGCAATGCGCCTGGCTCTATTCGATTTGGACAACACCCTTCTGGGCGGCGACAGCGATCACGCCTGGGGCGACTATCTGTGCGAACGCGGCTTCCTCGATCCGGTGGCGTACAAGACGCGCAACGACGAGTTCTATCAGGATTACCTGGCCGGCCAGCTGGATAACGCCGCGTACCTGAACTTCTGCCTGGAGATCCTCGGTCGCACCGACATGGCCGTGCTCGATCAATGGCACAACGACTATATGCGCGACTGCATCGAACCGATCGTGCTGCCCAAGGCGCTGGAACTGCTGAAACAGCACCGCGACGCCGGCGACAAACTGGTGATCATCACCGCCACCAACCGCTTCGTCACTGCACCGATTGCCGTACGCCTGGGCGTCGAAACCCTGATCGCCACCGAGTGCGAGATGGTCGATGGCCGCTACACCGGGCGCAGCACCGACATTCCGTGCTTCCGTGAGGGCAAGGTGACCCGCCTCAATCGCTGGCTGGAGGAAACCGGGTATTCGCTGGATGACAGCTATTTCTATAGCGATTCGATGAATGATTTGCCGTTGCTGGAGCAGGTGGCGAACCCGGTGGCCGTTGACCCGGATCCGAATCTGCGCGCTGAAGCCGAGAAGCGTGGCTGGCCAGTCATTAGTCTGCGCGGCTGATATAGCTATCGCTGGCAAGCCAGCTCCCACAGGTTTTCCAGGTGATCACACCATTTGTGTTCGCTACAGATCCTGTGGGAGCTGGCTTGCCAGCGATTGAAGCGACGCGGTCTCAAGCCTTAAACAGGCTTCGCACCCATCAACCCGGCAATGGCGATAAAGCAGACAAAGCTGAACAACGCCAAGGCAAACGTGAACTTGCCAACCCCACCCGGCGTCTTGCGCAAGCGATTCAACCGCACCAGCAACCAGAACCACGCCAACGCCGCCACGGTGTACAGCACGCTGGAGGCCAGCAGCCAGGTCTGCCCCAGCGGCCAGCCGACCAGATGCACCATGCCCCAGCCGGTAAACGGCATGCTCAGCAAAGCCAGGCCCATCAACAACCAGATGAACACCCGTGGCCGTTGCAAGGTGCGACTACCGGCCGTTGCATCACCTTTGCGGCGCGCCAGAAAAACCCAGATCCCCAGCCCCAGCGCACTGGCCAGCAACACCACCGTTGCCACCACGTGCGCCATCTTCAGGGCAGTTAACGTTTCCATTGTTCGATTTCCTTAGGGCCTGCCCATCAGCGTAGCCGCTCAGCCAAGAAACAGCTTATAGGCCGCGTTGTCGCTTTCGTCCCAGTACGGGTAGCCGATCTCCGCCAGCGCCGCCGGTACCAGATGACGCTCGTCATGCGGTACTTGCAGACCTGCGACGACACGGCCATCCGCCGCACCATGGTTGCGGTAATGGAACATCGAGATGTTCCAGCGTCCGCCGAGCTTGTTGAGAAAGTTGAACAGCGCGCCCGGGCGCTCCGGGAATTCGAAGCGCAGCACCACTTCATCGACCACCTGCGCCGCGCGCCCGCCGACCATGTGGCGGATGTGCAGCTTGGCCAGTTCATTGTCGGTCAGGTCGATGACCGGAAAGCCTTGCTCGGCCAGACTCGCCAGCAGCGCGCTGCGCGGGTCGTTTTCCGGGTGCGTCTGCACGCCGACGAAGATGTGCGCTTCGCTGCCGGTGTTGTAGCGGTAATTGAATTCGGTGATCTGACGCTTGCCGATCGCTTCGCAGAACGCCTTGAAGCTGCCGGCCTGCTCCGGGATGGTCACGGCGATGATCGCTTCGCGACCTTCACCCAGTTCGGCGCGCTCGGCGACGTGGCGCAGGCGGTCGAAGTTGACGTTGGCCCCGGAGTCGATGGCGACGAAGGTCTGGCCGCTGACACCGCGCGACTCGACGTACTTCTTGATCCCGGCCACGCCCAAAGCGCCGGCAGGCTCGGTGATCGAGCGGGTATCGTCGTAGATATCCTTGATTGCCGCACAGATTTCGTCGGTGCTGACGGTGATCACTTCGTCGACGTAATCCTTGCAGATGTCGAAGGTGTGCTGACCGATCTGCGCCACCGCCACGCCGTCGGCGAAGATGCCCACGGTCGGCAGCACCACGCGCTCACCGGCGGCCATGGCTGCTTGCAGGCAGTTGGAGTCGTCCGGCTCGACGCCGATGACCTTGATGTCCGGCCGCAGGTATTTCACGTACGCCGCGATGCCGGCAATCAGACCGCCGCCACCGACCGGCACGAAGATCGCGTCCAGTGGTTGCGGGTGTTGGCGCAGAATTTCCATCGCCACGGTGCCCTGCCCGGCAATGGTGTGTGGATCGTCGTACGGGTGGATGTAGACGTAGCCCTTCTCGTCGACCAGTTTCAGCGAATAGGCCAGCGCCTCCGGGAACGAATCGCCGTGCAGCACGACTTTACCGCCGCGCGAACGCACGCCTTCGACCTTGATCTCCGGGGTGGTCTTGGGCATCACGATGGTCGCTTTCACACCCAGCACTTTCGCCGCCAGCGCCAGACCCTGCGCATGGTTGCCCGCCGACGCGGTGACCACGCCACGGGCGCGCTCTTCGTCCGTCAACTGGGTCAACTTGTTGTAGGCGCCGCGAATCTTGAACGAGAACACCGGCTGCAAGTCTTCACGCTTGAGCCAGATGTCATTGCCCAGCCGCTCGGAGAGCTGGCGAGCGTTCTGCAGCGGGGTTTCTACGGCAACGTCATAAACGCGCGAGGTGAGGATCTTTTTGACGTACTGTTCGAGCATCGGAAAGCATCACTGGCGATTGGGCGGGACCGACGAGTCTAACCCGGCTTTTGGGCGCACGACCACACTGAACAGGGGGTTTTAGGGTGTGGAGACCTATTGTGGCGAGGGAGCTTGCTCCCGCTCGGCTGCGCAGCAGTCGTAAATCAGAACATACGATTTGTCTGAAAGAATGCAAAAGGACCGCTTCGCGCTCCAGCGGGAGCAAGCTCCCTCACCACAGGGTGTTTCCCCCTTCACCACCTCGGCGCCTATAATGCCGGCCTTTCCGTTCTCCCCTTGCCCGCTTCCGGAGCCCGCATGACCCAGGATCAACTCAAACAGGCAGTGGCTCAGGCCGCCGTCGACTTCATCCTTCCGAAACTCGACGACAAGAGCATCGTCGGGGTCGGCACCGGCTCCACCGCCAACTGCTTCATCGATGCGCTGGCCCAGCACAAGGGCGCGTTCGATGGCGCGGTTGCCAGCTCCGAAGCCACTGCCGCGCGCCTCAAGGGTCACGGCATTCCGGTGTATGAACTGAACACCGTCAGCGACCTGGAGTTCTACGTCGACGGCGCCGATGAAAGCGACGCGCACCTGAACCTGATCAAGGGCGGCGGCGCGGCCCTGACCCGCGAGAAGATCGTCGCGGCCGTGGCCAAGACCTTCATCTGCATCGCCGACGCCAGCAAACTGGTGCCGGTGCTGGGCGAATTCCCGCTGCCGGTGGAAGTGATCCCGATGGCCCGCAGCCACGTCGCTCGCCAACTGGTGAAACTGGGCGGCGACCCGGTGTACCGCGAAGGCGTGCTGACCGATAACGGCAACATCATCCTCGACGTGCACAACCTGCAGATCACCAACCCTGTGGAGCTGGAAGCGCAGATCAATGCGATCGTTGGTGTGGTCACCAACGGCCTGTTCGCGGCGCGTCCGGCGGATCTGTTGCTGCTGGGCACCAGCGAAGGTGTGAAAACCCTCAAAGCTGAATAATTCAGGCTGTCCACATTTTTATGGGCAGATGAAAAAACCTGTGGGAGCTGGCTTGCCAGCGATGGCGGCCTGTCAGTCAACATTGATGTTGAAAGTGATGGCCCCATCGCTGGCAAGCCAGCTCCCACAGTGTTTTGGGGTGTTGGTTAGTTCTGCGCAGGTTTCTTGAAGACGTAAAACAGATTCGGCTCACTCACCAGATACAACGTCCCGTCATCATCCATCGCAATGCCTTCGGCCTGCGGCACGCTCTTGCGCAAGCCCTGCCGGCCCTTGTTCAGCGACAGCGTGCTCAACGGCCGCCCGTCCACATCCAGCTCCAGAATCAGCCCCGACTCGTCGGACAGCGCCAGCAAATGGCCGCTGCGCTCGTCGTATTGCAGGCTCGACAGATCGCGCACGAACATCCCGGCATCGCGCTTGGGGTTGTTGATCACGTGCACCGCGTAGGATTTTTCCGGATTGAAGTGCGGGAAGCCATGCACTTCATAAATCAGCATCGGGTCACGCTCCTTGGCGACGAACAGGCGTTTGCCCACCGAGTCATAGGCCAGACCTTCGAAACCCTTGTTGCCGCTCATGTGCACGCCGAGGGTCATTTGTTCGGCGTCTGCTGCATCGAGGAACGTGGTGTCCCGCTCCAGATGCACCTTGATCAGGCGTTGCTCGCGCTCGTCGGTGATCACGTAAGTGTCGGCGCTGATGAACTCAACGGCTTCCGCATCGCCGAAGCCAATCAATGCGATGCGCCGCAGGATCTTGCCCTCCAGCGACAACTCGACCAGTTCGGCATTCTTGTTGGTCACGGTGAACAGGCTTTTGCGCACCGGATCGAAGGTCAACGCCGAGACATCGTCGTTCAGGCCGTCGATGACCCGGGCTTCCACCTCGACCCGGTATTGATCCAGACCAATGGCCTGGCTGCTCAACGGTTGCCACAGGCTGTACAGATTGAACCAGGCGCGCTCGAACAGGCGCAGGTATTGGCCGATCGCGACCAATGCGATCAGGACAATCACCGACAGGATGACGATCAGGGGTTTGGGGCGGGCAAGTCGACGCATTCAGGCAGGCTCGGGATCAAAACAGGCGGATGAAATATCACGCCTGTCTGAACTGAAGCTTAATGGCCACTTGCCCTTTCCCACAACATAACCGTGCAGGAGCTGCCGCAGGCTGCGATCTTTTAATCTTGATCTTGAAAAACAAAAGCAAAAGATCGCAGCCTGCGGCAGCTCCTGCAGGGGAGAGATTCGGGCTGCTACTTTTGCTTTTCGAAGCGATAGAACAGGTTCGGTTCGCTTACCATGTACAGCGTACCGGCGTCATCCATGGTCACACCTTCGGCGCGAGGGATGGTGCTCTTCAGGCCATTGAAGCCGCCGAGCAGGGTCATGAAGCTGACCTGCTCGCCCTTCTCGTCCAGCTCCAGCAGCAGATGAGAGTCGGCGGACAGCACCAGGGTGTGGCCGGTACGCGGGTCGATGGCCAGCGCCGAGAGGTTGCGGATATCCAGTTCATCATTGGCAAGCTTCTGCTTGTCGCCCTTGAGGATCTGGCTACTGTCGCTCTTCCAGGTGAACAGCGCCGGCGGCCGCTCCTCGCCCAGCAACAACTGCTGATTGCGCGGATCCCAGGTGATTGCTTCGAATGCCTTGTTCTGGTTTTTCGACGGGCCGAGGTCGTATTTCGGGAAGTCGGCGATATTCAGCTCGCGGGTGTTGGCATCGACCTTGACGATGGTCAGCAGGTGTTCGCGCTCATCAACAATCGCCATCAGGCCGTTTTCCATCACGGTCACGCCTTCCGGGTTGGTCCAGCCCACCAGCGGCATCTTGCGCAGCACATCACCTTGCAGAGTCAGCTCGACCAGGAACGGATTCTTGCCCATCACCGAAAACAGGGTTTTGGTCTGCGGGTTGTAGGACAGGTCCGAGGCCTCGTCCTTTTCCATGCCCGGCAGCAGTTTGCCGTCGATGACCGCCCGATAGTCCGGCAGCCAGATGCTTGCCTTCTGCTCAGCCTGAGTCTCGAGGCGCTCGCGCAGCCACAGCAGACCACGGTCGTCCCAATGCATGATATGCGCCACGCCATAAGCGACAGCGAGCACCAGCAACAGCCAGACATACCAGCGCAGGGCGAAACGTGAGCGACGAGGAGGATTGAGCTGAGTGTGAGCTGACATCAGGGACGCATTCCGAAAATTCAGGCTATGGGTAATAGCACAAAGAGGCCGGCTCAGACGCCAGAATGAGAGGAATTATCCGGACAGAATGTGAAAAAAACGGCAAATGGCGGGATTGTCGTGCGGCTTTGCGAGCCGCGACACAGAGCCAATGCAGGAGCGGGCACTTGTGGCGAGGGAGCTTGTTCCGCTGGGGCGCGAAGCGACCCTGCTTTTCACTTCAAAAAGCAGGGGCCTGCTGCGCAGTCCAGCGGGAGCAAGCTCCCTCGCCACAGTTGCTGTGTATCGGGTGCGTTCGGTCAGCGCACGCTGCTGTTGAAGCTGCTCGCGCCAACCAGTTCCAGCACGATGTCGTCGCCGACGTTCAGCGGGCCGACGCCCACTGGCGTGCCGGTGAGGATCACGTCGCCGGCCTGCAGCGAGAAGCAGCCGGCCATGTGCTGGATCATCGGCACGATCGGGTTGAGCATGGCGCTGCTGTTACCGTCCTGGCGTACTTCACCGTTGATGGTCAGGCGAATGCCGATGTCGGTCAGGTCTGGGAAAGTGCTGCCGACCACGAATGGTGCGATCACCGCGGCGCCGTCGAACGACTTGGCGATTTCCCATGGCAGGCCCTTGGACTTGAGTTCGGCCTGCTTGTCGCGCAGGGTCAGGTCCAGCGCCGGGGCGAAACCGGAGATCGCATCCAGCACTTCTTCGCGGCTCGGTTTGGTCGACAGTGGCTTGCCGATCAACACGGCGATTTCCGCTTCGTAGTGCACCGAACCGCGCTCGGTCGGAATGCTGAAACCGCCTTCCAGCGGCACCACGCAACTGCCTGGCTTGATGAACAGCAACGGCTCGGTAGGCACCGGGTTGTCCAGTTCCTTGGCGTGTTCGGCGTAATTACGGCCTATGCACACCACTTTCCCGATCGGGAAGTGGATGCGCGTGCCGTCGACATACTGGTGCTGATAGCTCATTTACCGACTCCTGCCTTCATTGATTCAGGGATTGCCAATCAAACCGCGAAGATCTTGCCCGGGTTCATGATGCCGTTGGGGTCGAACACCGCTTTGACCGCTTTCATGTACTCGATTTCGACCGGCGAACGGCTGTACGTCAAGTAGTCGCGCTTGGTCATGCCCACGCCGTGCTCGGCGGAAATCGAACCGTTGTACTTCTCGACGGTTTCGAACACCCACTTGTTGACGGTCGCGCACTTGGCGAAGAACTCGTCCTTGCTCAGGTTATCCGGCTTGAGGATGTTCAGGTGCAGGTTGCCGTCGCCAATGTGGCCGAACCAGACGATTTCGAAGTCCGGGTAGTATTCGCCGACGATCGCATCGATTTCCTGCAAGAACGCTGGCACTTTCGACACGGTGACCGAAATGTCGTTCTTGTACGGCGTCCAGTGCGAGATGGTTTCGGAGATGTACTCGCGCAGCTTCCACAGGTTCTGCAGCTGGGTTTCGCTCTGGCTCATCACACCGTCCAGCACCCAGCCCTGCTCGACGCAGTGTTCGAAGGTTTCCAACGCCGTGTTGGCCACTTCCTCGCTGGTCGCCTCGAACTCCAGCAGCGCATAAAACGGGCACTCGGTCTCGAACGGCGCCGGCACATCGCCACGGCCCAGCACTTTGGCCAGCGCCTTGTCGGAGAAGAATTCGAACGCGGTCAGGTCGAGTTTGCCCTGGAAAGCATGAAGCACCGGCATGATCGAGTCGAAGTCGGCGGTGCCGAGGACCATCGCGGTGAGGTTTTTCGGCGCACGATCCAGGCGCATGGTCGCTTCGACCACGAAACCGAGGGTGCCTTCGGCGCCGATGAACAACTGGCGCAGGTCGTAACCGGTGGCGTTCTTGATCAGGTCTTTGTTCAGCTCCAGCACATCGCCCTTGCCGGTGACCACTTTCATCCCGGCGACCCAGTTGCGGGTCATGCCGTAGCGAATCACCTTGATCCCGCCGGCATTGGTGCCGATGTTGCCGCCAATCTGACTGGAGCCAGCCGACGCGAAGTCCACCGGGTAGTACAGGCCGTTTTCTTCGGCGACGTTCTGCAGGTGCTCGGTGACCACGCCCGGCTGACACACGGCGGTGCGGTCAGTGAGGTTCACGTCGAGAATCTGGTTCATGTAGTCGAACGACACCACCACTTCGCCATTGGCGGCCACGGCAGCGGCAGACAGCCCGGTGCGCCCGCCGGATGGCACCAGCGCCACCTTATGGGTGTTGGCCCAGCGGACGATCGCCTGCACCTGTTCGATGGTCTTGGGGAACACGATGGCGCTTGGCGCCGGGGCGAAGTGCTTGGTCCAATCCTTGCCGTACGCGTTCAGGGAGTCGGCGTCGGTCAGGACCTTGCCAGGCTCGACCAGGGTCTTCAGTTCATCAATCAGGGCAGGATTGGTCATCGACAGAACTCTCGAACAATTCATGGTCATCCTGAGAACGCTTCACGTCGCAGGAATGAGTGATTAGCGGGGCGGCTATGCTAGCATACCGACCCCGCAGGCCAGTGCCCAAGGCCGGTTCTGCGGTAACGGCTTTCCTGCCGTTTGGGTCAGCTCCAGGCTGCTCCCCTCCCTGCCATTTTTCTCCGGGATACAGGTTTACGCAGATGAGCAAGACTTCTCTCGATAAGAGCAAGATCAAGTTCCTTCTTCTCGAAGGCGTCCACCAATCGGCTGTCGACGTCCTCAAGGCGGCGGGCTACACCAGCATCGAATACCTGACAGGCTCCTTGCCGGAAGCCGAGCTCAAGGAAAAGATCGCTGACGCTCACTTCATCGGCATTCGTTCGCGCACCCAACTGACCGAAGAGATCTTCGATCACGCGAAGAAGCTGGTCGCGGTCGGCTGTTTCTGCATCGGCACCAACCAGGTTGACCTGAGTGCTGCCCGCGAGCGCGGCATCGCCGTGTTCAACGCGCCGTACTCCAACACCCGCTCCGTCGCGGAACTGGTGCTGGCCGAAGCGATCCTGCTGCTGCGCGGCATCCCTGAGAAAAACGCGTCCTGCCACCGTGGCGGCTGGATCAAGTCCGCAGCCAACTCCTCGAGATCCGTGGCAAGAAACTGGGCATCGTCGGCTACGGCTCGATCGGTACGCAGCTGTCGGTTCTGGCGGAAGGTCTGGGCATGCAGGTGTTCTTCTACGACACCGTGACCAAGCTGCCGCTGGGCAATGCCACTCAGGTCGGCAACCTGCACGAGCTGCTGGGCATGTCCGACATCGTCACCCTGCACGTTCCGGAAACCGCGGCGACCCAGTGGATGATCGGCGAGAAGGAAATCCGCGCCATCAAGAAGGGCGGCATCCTGATCAACGCCGCGCGCGGTACCGTGGTCGAGCTGGACGCCCTGGCGGACGCGATCAAGGACAAGCACCTGATCGGCGCGGCCATCGACGTCTTCCCGGTGGAGCCACGCTCCAACGACGAAGAGTTCGAAAGCCCGCTGCGTGGCCTGGACAACGTGATCCTGACCCCGCACATCGGTGGCTCGACTGCCGAAGCGCAAGCCAACATCGGTCTGGAAGTGGCGGAAAAACTGGTCAAGTACAGCGACAACGGTACTTCGGTGTCGTCGGTGAACTTCCCGGAAGTGGCCCTGCCGGCTCACCCTGGCAAGCACCGTCTGCTGCACATCCACGAGAACATTCCGGGCGTGATGAGCGAGATCAACAAGGTCTTCGCCGAAAACGGCATCAACATCTCCGGTCAGTTCCTGCAGACCAACGAGAAAGTCGGTTACGTGGTGATCGACGTCGACGCCGAGTACTCGGAGCTGGCGCAAGAGAAGCTGCAACACGTCAACGGTACTATCCGTAGCCGCGTGCTGTTCTGATCCGACGCTGAGCGACAAAAAAAGGGAGCCTTCGGGCTCCCTTTTTCATGCAACGCCGAAATTTATTTGACGTTGACGGTGATTTTCTTCGAGACGATCGGCGGATCGAACGCCATGTGGCCGCTGTCGCCCAGCTCCAGCTGCAAGGTGTGCTTGCCCGGGGCCAGTTTGATCGTGGCCTCGGTCTGCGCCTTGCCGAAGTGCATGTGGTTGGCGTCGGTCGGCACGACGGAACCGGCCGGAACGATTTCCTTGGCATCGATCAGCAGGTGATGGTGACCGGTGTTCTTGGTGGGATCACCGGCCGGTGCCAGCGCAACGTCCTTGACCCCGAACTTGACCTTGAACTCCTGAGAAACCGTGGCCCCGTCTTCGGGAGAAACGATGAACACTTCGGCACCTTTGGGCGCCGGGGTCGCTGCACTGGCCAGCACTGAAACACCCATCAACAGGCCAGCCAAGGCTGCTCGTGACATAAACGTTTTCATTCTCTTCTCCAGTTTTTCCGTAAAATCCGCGCGGTCATGACAACTTCATGACCATTCGTTGTCGAAGGCACTCGACAACCATAGCAAAGCGAGCCTGACTCAGAGCATCGCGATAATGATTTCAAAGGAGTGACCATGCGTTTTCTGCCTGGCCTGATCTGCCTGCTACCCCTTTTGAGCCCTCTGGCTCACGCCGAACTGATTGATGACGTCAACGACCGTGGCGAGTTGCGCATAGCCCTTGAGGCTAATACACCGCCCTTCAATTTCAAGGATGGCGACACACTCACGGGGTTCGAGGTCGAGCTTGGGCAACTGCTGGCCAACGAGCTGGATGTGCGCGCCGACTTTATCGTCACCGACGAAGCCGACCTGCTCCAGGGCGTTGAAAGCGGCAAGTACGACGTCGCGCTCAACCACATAGCACTGACACCTGAACTCAAGGATCGTTTCGACTTCAGCGAGTCTTACGGCAAGGTCGATTCGCAGCTATGGGCAAAGAAGGACGAGCAGCCACGGCCGATGGTGCTGGTGCAGGCGTTGACCGAGGAGAAGCCGAAGGCGACCCCGGTGGAGCTGGCGATTCCGTTTCAGAAGGGCAACCCGGCGTTTCACGCCAGCCTGGAAGGTGCTTTGCAGCGGATCAAGGCGGATGGGCGATTGGCGGCGTTGTCCGAGAAGTGGCTCACCGAACCCAAATGAACACTTAAACCTTGTAGGAGTGAGCCTGCTCGCGATAGCGGTCTGTCAGTCATTCATTGATGTGCTGATAGACCGCTATCGCGAGCAGGCTCACTCCTACAGGGGGTCAACGGTGGTTTTTAGTCGAGTTGGGTCAGGGCCATTGCGGCCTGCAGTAGTTCGAGTTCGCTGAAGACTTGCACCCCATGCCGTTTGAGTAGCGCAGCCGTCACGCCCTCTCCACTGACCTTCACCCCACTGAACGTCCCGTCATACGTCAGCAGATTCCCGCAGGAAGGACTGTTGGCCTTGAGCACCGCGACGCGGATGCCGTGTTTCTGCACCAGCGCCAGCGCCTGCCGCGCGCCGTCGAGAAACTGCGCGCTGACGTCCTCGCCTTCGGTGGTGATCACCGCCGCGTTGCCATCGAGCACTTCGGCGCCCTGCCCGCCGGGGATTTCCGCCGCTGCCCGTGGAGTCGGCAGCCCACCGGCGACTTCCGGACACAACGGCACCACACGCCCCTCGGTGATCCACTGCTCAAGCAGATCGAACGGCCCGCTGGCCCCGCCGTCGTAACGCACGCGGTGGCCCAACAGGCAGCGGCTGACCAGAATCTTCTGCATATCAGAACGGCTCGTTGCCACGGCGGCGGAACCAGCCGGTCAACGACAGGCGTTCGCGGTGCGCCGGCAGCACTTCATGGGGCACTTCGCCGGAGAGGAACACCACCAGACAGCCGCCAGTCGGTTGCACGTCATGCACCCGGTCTTCGTCCAGATACATGCGCAACTGACCGCCGTCTTCCGGCAGCCACGCGTCATTGAGGTAGACCACCGCCGAGACCATGCGCCGGTCGTCGTCGCGAAAACGATCAACGTGCTTGCGATAGAAAGCGCCCGGCGGATACAGGGCGAAATGGCACTCGAAATCCTCAAGCCCGAGGAACAGCCCACGATTGAGCGCCTCGCGCAGGCTGTCCATCAGGTTCAGATAACGGTCGCTGGCCTCGGCCTGGCCCGGGTCGATCCACTGAATGTGGTCGCCACGAATGCCCTCGCGAATCTCCGAAAACGGCCCACGGCCTACCGCTGCCGGCGCCAGCTCGCCCTCGGCCTCACGTTTGCGGCACTCGGCCGCCAGCTCGCGGGTCAAACCTGCGGGCAGGAAAATGTTCTGCTGCGACCAGCCATGCTCGGCCAGGTCGTCGACGATGCGTAACAGCAGCGGGTGTTCGGAGGATATTTGCATGGCGCGCATAGTATGCCGGCGGCAAGAAATCCGACAGAGCCACGCGGCGGCTTGATACGAATTCTCGACAAGTACCGGCACCGCACGGAGAATAGTCCGCTGCTGACAGGAGTCCCTATGCGCCGTTTGCTTTTTTCACTGTTGATGTTCTGCGTTTTGCCCGCCTGGGCGGACGGCCACGATCAGTTGTACAAGATCGCCGGCTGGCCAGATCAACGTGCGCATTTCAATGATGCCCTGAGTGCCGCGCAGCAGCGCTACCAGAACAACCTGCCACCGGCGGTGTTTCAAGCCCTGGTCAACAACAGCAACCAGCGCTTCGCCCCCCAGGCCATGGATCAGCGTGCCGAAGCGCAATTGCGCCAGCACCTTGCCGATCCACAACCGGCACTGACCTTCTTTCAATCGCCATTGGGCAAGAAAATCGTCGCCGCTGAATTGCTTGCCACCCGTCGCGATCAGTTGGCGAAGAACGCCAAGGGCCTGCCGAAGATGCAGGTCAGCGACAGCCGCCTGCTGATCATCGGCCATCTGGCGCAAGCGCTGCCGGCGCGCGAGGCCGGTGCCGAGGTCAGTCTGGCGATTGCCGGCGTGGCGGCGGACAGCTTGAGTTCGATGATTCCCGGCCTGCTCGGCGGCGGTCAGGCGCAAGGCATGTTGAACGGCCAGCGCCAGCGCCTGATGGAGCAGATCGGTGCCGATTTGAACAACACGCTGCTCTACGTTTATCGCGATCTGTCGGATGACGAACTGGAGCAGTTCGCGACCTTTGCCGAATCCACCGAGGGCAAGGCGTATTACCAGGCGGCGCTGGCGGCGATTCGCGCGGGGTTGGCGGTGGGGCAAAGCTCCTCGAACCTTGGCCAGTAAGCTTTATCGCCTTTCAGACCGCCATCGCTGGCAAGCCAGCTCCCACAAGGATTTTCATCAAATACAGAGTTTGTGAACGCCGGAAAACCTGTGGGAGCTGGCTTGCCAGCGATGTGGCCAGCAAATCCCCTAAAGATTCCGCCCCCTGATCCGCTTGTTCAGAAACTCGAAATACTCCTCGCGCATCTCCAGCGTCTCGTTCGCCAGATGATGCCGCGCCTCCGGCAGCAGCAGAATCTGCGGCCGGTCGAACTTCCACTTCAGCACCTGCAAGTTGTGCTGCCAGTCCACGGTCATGTCCGCCTGCCCCTGAATGATCAGCGGCCGTCGCGGACTTTTCTTCGCGTGTTCGACCCGGATGATCCAGCGCGACAGCGCACCGACCCATGCGGTCGGCAAGCGTTTGGGCTGTAACGGATCAGCTTGCAGAAACGGCAGGAAATCGGGGTCGTTGGAGTTCTCGCTGAAGCGCCGGGTGACGCCCCGCACGAAAGGCCTCAGCAAATAATAACTGAGCTGCGACCAACCCCAGGCACGCGGACGCACCAGCGGCGCCAGCAGAATCAGCTGGCCCTGCGCCGGACTGTTCTCGCCATGATTAAGCACATGATCGACGACAATCGCGCCGCCAGTGCTTTGCCCGCACAGGTGCCAGGGCTGCGGCAAGGCAATCGAACTGGCTTCGGCGAACAACGCCTGCAATGTGTCCTGATATTCGGAGAAGTCGCGAATGCTCGCCCGCGCTCCGCTCGACAGGCCATGCCCCGGCAAGTCGCAGGCGATGACGGCAAAATCCTGATCCAGCGCCCACTCGATCACATGCCGGTACAAACCGGTGTGATCGTAAAAACCGTGCAGCAGAAACAGCGTGCCCTTGACCTTCTCCGGCCACCAGCAGTGGCTGACCAGCTCGTAACCATCGACTTCGAAACGGCCCATGCCGCGCCAGACATCGCGCTCGGGGAAGTCGGTCTGATAGAACCGCTGATACGCCTTCGCCTCGTCCGACAACGGCTGCCACTGGGCCAAAGGCTTGAGGCTGGCGCGTAAATGATCGGCATCGAAAGTGTCAGGCATGCGGGTATTCCAAAGCGGTAAACAGACTTTATCGGCCTGCGATATTCATCTGTTGCGACAAGCATGGCAAGCTAGCCCCCCTTCGAGGATCGAAAAACCATGCGCTCGCCCTACCGCACCGCACTGTTTGCCAGCCTGCTCGCGCTTGTGTGTGCCGGGGTGCTGTGGGCGGCGTACGACTGGTTTCAGGGGCGTTATCTGCGCGCGTTCAGTCAGCACACGGCGGTGTTTTCCGGGGATCCGTTGCGTCTGCCGGATGAGCTGGCCGGTCCCGGCAAAATCCGCCTCGTGCACTTCTGGGACCCGGCCTGCCCGTGCAACGTCGGCAATCAACAGCACCTGACCGAGATGGTCGAGCAGTACGGCGCGCGCGGTGTGGAATTCTTCGCCGTGCAGCGCGCCGGCTCCCACGGCCAGCTGCCCGCCACCCTGAGCAATCTGAAAACCATCGCGGTATTGCCCGGCTCCGAGCAGATCCCGGCCAGTCCCGCCGTGGCGATCTGGGACCGTAGCGGCAAACTGGCGTACTTCGGGCCGTACAGCGAAGGGCTGACCTGCAATTCCAGCAACAGTTTTATCGAACCGATCCTCAATGCCCTGACCGATGATCGCCCGGTCAACGCCACGCACACCCTGGCGGTCGGTTGTTATTGCCCGTGGCCGGTGGTGGCGCAGTAAGGCATTCCGGACTTTTCGAGGACAGCGATGCACGGCACGGAAGGTCTGTGCTAATTGTTTGCAGCCCGACGGGCGGCAATCCCGCATGCACAAGGAGTCACCATGAAACGCGCCTTCACCGTTCTTGCCTTGCTCATCGTTGTCCTGCTCGCCGGCGTCGGCGGGTACGTCTATAGCAAGCAACCGACGCGTCAGGGCCAGGTAGAGCTGCGCAATCTGCAGGGTTCGGTGACCGTGCGCTATGACGAACGCGGGGTGCCGCATATTCGTGCCGAGAACGAAACCGATCTGTATCGCGCCCTCGGCTACGTGCACGCTCAAGACCGACTGTTCCAGATGGAAGCCATGCGCCGCCTCGCGCGCGGCGAGCTGGCCGAAGTGCTCGGGCCGAAGCTGCTCGACACCGACAAATTGTTTCGCAGCCTGCGCATCCGCGAACGCGCTGCCAGCTATGTCGCCAGCCTCGATAAGCAGTCACCGGCGTGGAAGGCCCTGCAAGCCTATCTGGACGGCATCAATCAGTATCAGGACAGCCACGCCGCGCCGGTGGAGTTCGACGTGCTGGGCATCCCCAAGCGGCCGTTCACCGCCGAAGACAGCATCAGCGTCGCCGGTTACATGGCCTACAGCTTTGCCGCCGCGTTTCGCACCGAGCCGTTGCTGACCTACGTGCGCGATCAACTCGGCGCCGATTACCTCAACGTCTTCGACCTCGACTGGCAGCCCAAGGGCGTGCTTGCCAAAGGTCACGCCAAAAAGACGCCGGCCCTCGCCGCCAGCGACTGGAAAGACCTCAACGCCCTCGCCCGCCTCAGCGAGCAGGCGCTGATTGAAAACGGCCTGCCGCAATTCGAAGGCAGCAACGCCTGGGTGATCGCCGGCAGCCGCAGCCAGAGCGGCAAACCGCTGCTGGCCGGTGATCCGCACATTCGCTTCTCAGTGCCGTCGGTGTGGTACGAGGCGCAGTTGTCGGCGCCGGGGTTTGAGTTGTACGGCCATCATCAGGCGCTGGTGCCGTTCGCGTTCCTGGGGCACAACCTGGATTTCGGCTGGAGCCTGACCATGTTCCAGAATGACGATCTGGATCTGATCGCCGAGAAGGTCAACCCGGACAACCCGAATCAGGTCTGGTACCACGGCCAGTGGACCGATCTGGTCAGCACCGAGCAGCAGATCGCGGTGAAGGGCCAGGCACCGGTGACGCTGACCCTGCGTCAGTCGCCCCACGGCCCGATCGTCAACGACGCCCTCGGCACCGCTGCCGGCAAGACCCCGATCGCCATGTGGTGGGCGTTCCTCGAAACACCGAACCCGATTCTCGAAGGTTTCTACCAGCTCAACCGCGCCGACACCCTGGCCAAGGCCCGCGCCGCAGCAGCCAAGGTGCAGGCGCCGGGGCTGAACATTGTCTACGCCAACGCCAAGGGCGACATCGCCTGGTGGGCCTCGGCGCTGTTGCCCAAACGTCCGACGGGCGTGCGCCCGGAGTTCATTCTCGACGGCAGCGGCAATCAGGCGGACAAGGACGGTTACTACCCGTTCAGCGCCAACCCGCAGGAAGAAAACCCGGCGCGCGGCTACATCGTCTCGGCCAACTTTCAGCCGCTGTCGCCGATCGGGATGGAGATTCCCGGCTACTATAACCTCGCCGATCGCGGTCAGCAGCTCAACCGCCAGCTGAGCGACAAGAGCGTGAAATGGAGCAACGAGGCCAACCAGAAGCTGCAACTGGGCACCACCACCGCCTACGGCCCGCGTACCCTGGCGCCATTGCTGCCAGTGCTGCGGGAAGTGGTGAGGGATCCGGCGCAGCTGAAACTGGTCGAGCAACTGGCGCAGTGGCAAGGCGACTATCCGCTGGATTCGGTCAGCGCCACAGTGCTCAACCAGTTCCTCTACGACCTCGCCGATGCGGCGATGCGTGATGAGCTGGGCAACGATTTCTTCGAGACTTTGCTGTCGACCCGGGTGATTGATGCAGCCCTGCCGCGCCTGGCGGCGAACGCGGATTCGCCCTGGTGGGACAACCGCAACACGCCGAACAAGGAAACTCGTGCCGACATCGTCAAAGCGGCGTGGCAGGCGAGCATGACGCACCTGAAACAGAGCCTCGGCGACAATCCGTCCGACTGGCAATGGGGTACGGCGCACACCCTGACCCATGGCCATCCACTGGGACAACAGAAGCCACTGGACCGCATCGTCAACGTCGGGCCGTTCGCCGCGCCGGGCAGTCATGAAGTGCCGAACAACCTCTCAGCCAAGCTCGGCCCGGCGCCGTGGCCGGTGACTTACGGGCCTTCGACGCGGCGCCTGGTGGACTTCGCCGACCCGGCGCACAGCCTGACCATCAACCCGGTCGGCCAGAGTGGCGTGCCGTTCGACAGCCACTATGACGATCAGGCCGAAGAGTACGTCGAGGGGATGTATGTGCAGGCACACTTCAGCGAGGAAGAGGTGACGGCCAATACCCGCAGTACCTTGAAGCTGTTGCCGGCAAGGGCTGCCCAATAAATTTGTGCAGGCTGGTCTGGGCCCATCGCTGGCAAGCCAGCTCCCACAGTGTCTCTGGTGTTCTCATGATTTGTGAACGACACAAAACCCTGTGGGAGCTGGCTTGCCAGCGATGGGGTCCTTAAGAACACAAGAGACCTTCAGAGCAGCCCAGCAAAATTCAGCCGAAACTGCTGCGGCGTCACCCCCAGCCGGCGATTGAACACACTGCGCATGTGCTGCGCATCGCGAAACCCGCACTGATACGCCACGGTCTTCAGCGGTGCCGTGGTGCTTTCCAGCAACACCCGCGCCGCATCCACCCGTGCACTTTCGACGAACTCCGCCGGGGTGACTCGAGCCTCGCGGGCGAATACCCGGGAAAAATTGCGCGCGCTCATGTTCGCCGCATTCGCCAGATCGGCAATCGTCAAATCCCCGGTGAGGTTGGCCAGCACATACAACTGCACCATCGCCACCGCCGAGGTCGGCTCCGCATGCGGCGTGAGAAACGGACTGAACTGCGACTGCCCGCCCGAACGCTGGGTGAACACCACCAGCCGCTTGGCTACGCTCAGCGCCACTTCAGCGCCGTGATCGCGGGCCAACAGGTACAAAGACAGATCAATCCCGGCCGTGACCCCGGCCGAGGTGTAGAGCGCACCGTCCTCGACATACAGGCGATCGGCCTCAACCTGTGTGGACGGGCATAACCGCGCCAGGGCCTCGGCGTCATTCCAGTGAGTGGTCACTGTGCGCCCATCGAGCAACCCCGCCCGCGCCAGCATGAACGCGCCGTTGCAGATCGAGCCGAAACGCCGCGCCCGGGCGCAGGCTTCGCGCAACCAGACGTTGAAATCCTTGCCGAAATCCATGAACGGTAACTGCGGGCCGCCGGCGACGAGCAACAAGTCATAGGCATCCGGCGCTTCGCTGAAGTGCCGGTGAGCGCTGAGGTTCAGGCCATTGGAGCAAGCCATCGCCCCGCGTTCGAGGCCGATGACCTCCAGCCGATAGTGATCCTCGGGCGGCAGAAAACGATTGGCCTCGGCAAACACATCCATCGGCCCGCTGACATCCAGCGCCTGCACGCCGGGGAACACCACGATGGCGATGGTTTTGTTCATGACTGTGGATTCCCTTTCAAGAGCAAAAGATCGCAGCCTGCGGCAGCTCCTACAAGGGAATGTGGACAACTGTAGGAGCTGCCGAAGGCTGCGATCTTTTTAGCTTGGCACGATTTGCAGGTCGATTGGCAAGGATCGCAGCCATGCGTTGATTGTCCGTTTAGTGCCTCGGGGAACAGACTTTGCCCATCAGCGCCACGACGGCGTTTTCGATGAGGATACCTTCATGAGCACGACCATTGCCGGCATCAAGATCCCCAACAGCGCCCTCGCCCGGGCCACCACCGAGTACATTCGCGACATCGAATCCGACCTGCTCTACCACCATTCGCGCCGGGTGTTTCTGTTCGGCGCATTGAGCGGTGAGCGCCGGCAACTGGCCTACAACCCGGAGCTGCTGTACGTCGGCGCGATGTTCCATGACCTCGGGCTGGTCGAAGGCTATCGCAGCGCCGACGAGCGTTTCGAAGTGGATGGCGCCAACGCGGCAGCGGCGTTTCTCAAGCCGTACGGTCTGAGCGATGACGATATCGAGCAGGTGTGGCTGTCGATTGCCCTGCATACCACGCCGGGCGTGCCGAAGCATCTGCGCCCGATCGTGGCGCTGGTGACGGCCGGCGTCGAGATGGACGTGCTGGGCATGGATTACGCGGCGTTCAGCAGCACCCAGCGCGAGGCGGTGGTGCATGCGCATCCACGCGGAGAAGGTTTCAAGGAATGCATCATCTGCGCGTTTGCCGACGGCTTGCGCCATCGCCCGCAGACCACGTTCGGCAACGTGAAGACCGATGTGCTGAAGGATCAGGAGCCGGGATTCAAACCGCTGAACTTTGTCGAGGTCATCCGCCAATCTCCCTGGATTTCCTGAGCTCCAAAAGCAAAAGATCGCAGCCTGCGGCAGCTCCTACAGTGGAATGCGATCCCTGTAGGAGCTGCCGCAGGCTGCGATCTTTTCGCCTGTCAGGCCGCTTCCGGCGCAGGCGCGCGGCGCACGTCCGGTTGCTTCCACGAATCGGCGGCGCCTTCTTCGATGGCTTGCTGGATGGCTTTCTTGCGCGCTTCTTCGGCACGGCGGCTGAAGAACCACACCAGGAATGTCACGATCGACACCGCCAGCAGAATCAGACTGGCCACCGCGTTGATCTCAGGCTTCACGCCCAGACGCACCGCCGAGAACACTTCCATCGGCAGCGTGGTCGAACCCGGGCCGGAAACGAAGCTCGCCAGTACCAGATCGTCCAGCGACAGAGCGAACGACATCATGCCGCCCGCTGCCAGCGACGGCGCGATCATCGGGATGGTGATCAGGAAGAACACCTTCCACGGCCGCGCACCCAGATCCATCGCCGCCTCTTCGATCGACAGGTCCAGCTCACGCAGACGCGCCGACACCACCACCGCCACATACGCCGCACAGAACGTCGTGTGGGCGATCCAGATGGTGACGATGCCGCGCTCCTGCGGCCAGCCGATCATCTGCGCCATGGCCACGAACAGCAGCAACAGCGACAGACCGGTGATCACTTCCGGCATCACCAATGGCGCGGTGACCAGACCACCGAACAGCGTGCGGCCCTTGAAGTGGGTGATGCGGGTCAGCACGAAGGCGGCCAGCGTGCCCAGCGCCACGGCGGCAACCGCGGTGTAGCAGGCGATTTCCAGCGAGCGCACCACCGAGCCCATCAGTTGGGTGTTGTCGAGCAGGCCGACGTACCACTTGATCGACCAGCCGCCCCACACCGTCACCAGTTTCGAGGCGTTGAACGAGTAGATCACCAGGATCAGCATCGGCAGGTAGATGAACAACAAACCCAGAACCAGCATCAGGCTGGAGAAACGGATGCGTTTCATTCTTTGCCCTCCATTTCCTTGGCCTGACTGCGGTTGAACAGGATGATCGGCACAATCAGGATCGCCAGCATCACCACCGCCAGGGCGGACGCCACCGGCCAGTCAGGGTTGTGGAAGAACTCTTGCCAGGGCACTTTCCGGATCACCAGGGTTTC
>Ga0153923_100262_pt1 | contig 20431 bp, 13 predicted proteins | sample TSNJ007MetaG_FD_104682 | JGI IMG/M metagenome (GOLD analysis project Ga0153923, IMG submission 104682) | Attine ant fungus gardens microbial communities from New Jersey, USA - TSNJ007 MetaG | ecosystem: Host-associated > Fungi > Mycelium > Unclassified | place: USA: New Jersey, Brendon T. Byrne...
GGACGAGCTTGGCGCTCGTGGGAGACTACTCCCCTAGGACGGAGCGGATTCTGCCTAGGCAGAACCCATTCGGCAAGTGCTAATTTTCAGCCGCGCTTGGCCCGGTAAATCCGGAAACCATTGCCTTCGGCCTTGATCGCGCACACGCCCAGATGCTCTTCGATCAGTGGCTGATACTTCAGGAAGCTGTTCGCAACCAGGCGCAGTTCGCCACCGTTTTTCAGATGTTTGGCCGCTTTTCGCAGCAAGTTCTCGGTGGCGAAATAGTCGGTATGCACCCCGACATGGAACGGCGGATTGCTCAGAATCGCGTTCAACCCCATCGGCGCGGCGTCGATGCCGTCACCGGTCAGCACCTCGGCTTCCAGACCGTTGGCCGCCAACGTCAGGCGGCTGCTGGCGGCGGCAAACGCATCGACGTCGAGCAGGGTCACCTGATTGTGTGGATAGCGCCGTTTGACCGCCGCGCCCAAAACCCCGGCGCCACAGCCGAAGTCGAGCAGGTGGCCGCTCGGCAGTTTGTCCAGATGCTCCAGCAGCAGGGCGCTGCCGCGATCCAGTCGACCATGGCTGAACACGCCCGGCAGACTGATGACTTTCAACGGGCCTTCGGCCAGTGGCAGCTCATAAGTCTGCGCCAGGCTTTCCAGCGATTTTGCTTCAGGCGCGTTGGCCACGGTGACCTGCCACAGTTGGCAGTGACGGGCGCTGTCGAGTTTGCGTGGCTTGCCGAACGGGTTGAGCTGCTTCGATGCGCCCTCGATGCCGCTGCGTTTTTCACCGATCAGAAACACCTCGCGCCCGGGCAGACGAGCGGCCACCGCGTTGAGGATGTAATCGGTCAGATCCTTGGACTTGGGCAAAAACACCACGGCGCTGTCGAACTCGCGCTCCGGCACGTTCACGCCGAAATGGCTGCGACCTTCGAAGCGCGCATCGAGGGCGGCCTGATCGCCGGCATGCCAGCACCAGCCGAATGCATTGGGCAGGCGCCCGAGCAGATCGTCGGCAGGCAAACCGGCCAACAGCAGCGAACCCTGAAATAATTCGGCCTGACGAAGCAGTACTTCACTGCGCGGATCCATAACTGCTCCTTAAAAAAAAGTGCCGCAGTTTATCAACTGACGACCCGCAGCGCTTCACCGCTGAAGAACGCCAGTGCGTTTTCGGTCAATTGGCCGACGATACGCTGCCGCGCTTCACGGCTGCCCCAGGCGTTGTGCGGGGTGACGATCAGCCGGGGAATATCGGCGGCCAGCAACGGATTGCCGTTGACCGGCGGTTCGACGCTGAGCACATCGGTGGCGGCGCCGCCGAGGTGACCGTTGCGCAAGGCATCGGCCAGGGCCTGCTCGTCGATCAACCCGCCACGGGCGGTGTTGACCACGAAAGCGCCGGGTTTCATCGCCGCCAGTTCGCGGGCACCGATGAAGTGTCGGGTGTGTTCATTGAGCGGGCAATGCAGAGTCAGGGCGTCGATCTGCGGCAGCAGTTCGTCCAATGGCAGACGATCCGGGCGTGCCGGGCGGCCGGGTATCTGCCCGAGCAACACACGCATGCCAAACGCTTCGGCCAGCCGCGCGACCGCACCGCCGAGTTCGCCATGACCGAGCAGGCCGAGGGTTTTGCCCTCCAGTTCGACAATCGGGTAGTCCAGCAGGCAGAACTGTCTGGCCTGCTGCCAGCGACCTTCGCCGACCGCTTTTTGATAATCCGCGAGGCGGGTGGCGAGGTTGAGCAGCAACATGATCGTGTGCTGCGCCACCGACGGCGTGCCGTAACCCTGACAGTTGCACACGGTGATGCCGTGGGCGCGGGCCGCGTCCAGATCGACGTTGTTGGTGCCGGTGGCGGTGATCAGGATCAGTTGCAGATCCGGGTTGGCGGCCATCGCGGCGGCGTCGATGCGGATCTTGTTGGTGATCGCCACGCTGGCGCCGTGCAGGCGTTCGGCGACTTGATCAGGCGCAGTCTGGGCGAACAGTTGCAGGTCGCCGAAGCAGGCGCGCAACGGGCTGAGGTCGAGATCGCCGAGATCCAGTGACGGGTGATCGAGGAATACGGCGCGGCGCGGGTTCGTCATCAACTGTACCTTTTGTGCTTGGAACGGAAGGCGTAATCTGCCGAGCCTACCAGATGAAACAATTGGTTACTCACAGCGCCCGCAATACCCTGTGGCGAGGAAGCTTGCTCCCGCTGGGCTGCGAAGCAGACCCAAACCCATTCACCGTATTGTGTCAGGCACACCGGTGTTTCAGGTTTTACGACTGCTGCGCAGCCGAGCGGGAGCAAGCTCCCTCGCCACAGGGTTTGAGCCAGTTGATGAATTGTTTTTACTCATTAAAGAGGAGCCCCCATGTACTGGACCGAATTCTTGACCGTTGCCCTGATCCACCTGCTGGCCGTGGCCAGCCCCGGCCCGGACTTTGCCGTGGTGGTGCGCGAGAGTGTGACCCATGGTCGTCGCGCCGGCACCTGGACCGCGCTGGGCGTGGGCACGGCGATTTTCCTGCACGTGGGTTATTCGCTGTTGGGCATCGGCCTGATCGTTTCGCAATCGATCGTGCTGTTCAACGCCTTGAAATGGGCTGCCGCCGCGTATCTGTTGTACATCGGCTTCAAGGCCTTGCGCGCGCAGCCGGCGAAAACCGTTACCGATGACCTGCACAAGGAAGCCGGTGTGCGCACCGCGCGCGGCGCCTTCACTTCTGGTTTCGTCACCAACGGCCTGAACCCGAAAGCCACGCTGTTCTTCCTGTCGCTGTTCACCGTGGTGATCAACCCGCACACGCCACTGGCGGTGCAGGCGGGTTACGGGGTTTACCTGGCCGTTGCGACCGCTTTCTGGTTCTGTCTGGTGGCGATGCTGTTCAGTCAGCAACGCGTTCGCGCCGGTTTCGCCCGCATGGGCCATTGGTTCGACCGCACCATGGGCGCGGTGCTGATCGCTCTCGGCGTGAAAATCGCGTTTACCGAGATGCACTAAGAGCTGAAATCCGATCAAAACTGTGGGAGCGAGCTTGCTCGCGAAGGCGTCGGATCAGTCGATATCACAGGTGACTGGAAGATTGCTTTCGCGAGCAAGCTCGCTCCCACAGGGAGATGGGGAATTCCTACACGAGTTGGCTGAGTTTGCTCAGATTATTCAGGTAGTCGCGGGGGTTGTCCCCGAGCAAACGGCGAAACATCGCGCTGAACGCCCGCGCGCTACCGTAACCCAGGTCCCGCGCCACGCTTTGCACGCTGTCCCCGGCGAGCAGGCGCGGCAGGGCTTCCATCAGGCGCAGTTGCTGGCGCCAGGCGTTGAAACTCATCTTCAGTTGTCGCTGGAACAGCCGCGCCAGGGTGCGTGAGCTGGCGCCGACCTGCTGCGCCCAGTCTTCCAGAGTGTTGGGGTGATCCGGTGTGTGCAGCAACGCCAGACAGATGTTCTGCAGGCGCCGGTCAGTCGGCATCGGGATGTGCAGCGGCAGGTTTTCCAGGCTGGCCAGTTCTTCCAGCATCAACTGCTGGATCAGTGGATTGTCCGCATGCGGCGGCCCCTGCACGGCGCGCAGGATCAACTCGCGCAACAGCGGCGTTACTGCCAGCACGCAACACTGCTGGAGGCTGGCCGGCGAAAGCTCGGGGGCGATGAACAGCGAGCGCATCTGCACATCGCCGGACATGAAAATCTCGTGCGCGACTTGCGGTGGAATCCATACCGCGCGGCTCGGCGGAATCACCCAGGCACCGAGATCGGTGACCACCCGCATGATCCCTCTGACGGCATACAGCAACTGCGCCTCGCGGTGCAGGTGCAGCGGCTGGTGCGCGCCGTCCAGATAGTCCCGGGGATAGGCGCTCACCGGGCCGTGTTCGAAGTGGCTGATCAACATGTCGGATTCGATGACCTGGTTGGCAGGTATGCGCTTTTTCGCCAACTTAGCATAAAGCCGCTGACAACAATCCACCCATAACAAACGCAAGCGTGCCGCCATGAACCAATCCCGAAAAGTCATCCGCTACGTCAACGCTGCCCATGTGATCGATCACATGTTCATGCTGATTTTCCCCGCCGCCGTGCTCGGCATGACCCAAGCCTTTGGCCTCGACTACTCCGCGCTGATCGGCCTGTCGCTGGGCGGCTTCATTGCCTTTGGCGCGTGTTCGCTACCGGCCGGCTGGCTGGGCGATCACTGGAGCCGGCGGCAGATGATGCTGGTGTTTTTCTTCGGTATCGGCGTCTCGGCGATCCTCACCGGGCTGAGCAGCAGCCCGACGATGCTGGTGATCGGGCTGACCCTGATCGGAATTTTCGCCGCAATCTACCACCCGGTGGGCACCGCGATGCTGGTGGCCTACGCGCAGAATCGCGGGCGGGAGATCGGCATCAATGGCATGTGGGGCAACCTCGGCGTGGCGTTTTCAGCGCTGATCACCGGTTTGCTGGTGGCGCAGTTCGGCTGGCGTTCGGCTTTCGTGTTACCGGGGATGGTGGCGATTTTGCTGGGCATCGGCTTTGTCTTGCAGGTGCGCGAGGAGCCAATTCCGCAGCGTCCGCATACTGCGCTCAAAGGCGCGGCCGGGCAGCGGATCTCAATGCTCATGGTATTCGGCGTGCTGGCGCTGGCGACGGCCACCGGTGGCGTGGTGTTCAACGCCACCACCATGACCTATCCGAAGCTGTTTCAGGAGCGTCTGCATGACCTGTTCGCCTCGCCGCAAACCCTCGGCGTGGTGGTCAGCCTGGCGTATGCCTTCGGTGCGGTGGCGCAGTTGAGCATCGGTCAGGTATTGCACCGGGTCAGTCTGAAATGGCCGTTTCTGCTGTTGACGCTGTGTCAGGCACCGCTGTTGTACGCCATGGCGTATGTCGATGGCTGGGCCGTGATCGTACTCGGTGCGGCGTTCATGTTCGTGGTGTTCGGCCAGGTCACGGTGAACGACTCGATGGTCGCCAATTTCGTTGCGCCGCAGTGGCAATCTCGGGTCTTCGCCCTGCGTTACTGTCTGTCGTTCGGCGCCAGTGCGACAGCGATTCCGCTGATTGCCTACATCGAACCGCGCCATGGTTTTGTCGGGCTTTACTTGATTCTGGCGGGTTTCGGCGCATTGACCTTCTTCGCGGCGCTGGTTTTCCCACGCACACCTTCCGAAGCGGCTGTAGGGCAAATCGCCTGATCCGCGCTGAATACCGGCAAATGCTGGCGCGAAGCTAGCATTTGTACGGCTGTGCAAATCATTCCTTCGGCTGATTTGACTGGGGTATAACGGCTCTAGAGTAACGCTCTCTACGCCAACACCGTGCAGCCAGAAAAGGGATTCATATGTTGCAGACTCGCGTCATTCCCCCGGCCGATGGGGCCTACCAGTATCCATTGCTGATCAAACGGCTGCTGATGTCCGGCGCCCGTTACGAGAAAACCCGCGAGATCATCTACCGAGACCAGTTGCGCTACAGCTATCCGACCCTGATCGAGCGGGTGGCGCGGCTGGCCAACGTATTGACGGCGGCCGGGGTGAAGGCGGGTGACACCGTGGCGGTGATGGACTGGGACAGTCATCGCTACCTCGAATGCATGTTTGCCATTCCGATGATCGGCGCGGTGATCCACACCATCAACGTGCGTCTGTCGCCGGAACAGATCCTCTACACGATGAACCACGCCGAGGACCGCTTCGTGCTGGTCAACAGCGAGTTCGTCGGGTTGTATCAGGCCATTGCGCCGCACCTGACCACGGTGGAGAAAACCCTGCTGCTGACCGATCTGCCGGAGAAGATCGCCGAGCTGCCGAACCTGGTCGGCGAATATGAGCAACTGCTGGCCGCTGCGAGCCCGCAGTACGACTTTCAGGACTTCGACGAAAACTCGGTGGCCACCACCTTCTACACCACCGGCACCACCGGCAACCCGAAAGGCGTGTACTTCACCCATCGGCAACTGGTGCTGCACACCATGGGCGTGTCGACCATCATGGGCGCGATCGACAGCGTGCGCCTGCTAGGTACCAACGACGTGTACATGCCGATCACCCCGATGTTCCATGTGCATGCCTGGGGCCTGCCGTACGTGGCGACCATGCTTGGGCTCAAACAGGTTTATCCGGGGCGTTACGACCCTGAGTTCCTGGTCGAGTTGTGGCGCAAGGAGAAGGTCACGTTCTCCCACTGCGTGCCGACCATTCTGCAGATGCTGCTCAACGCCAAAGGCGCGCAAGGCACTGATTTCGGCGGCTGGAAGATCGTCATCGGTGGCAGCGCGCTGAACCGCACGCTGTATGAAACCGCCAAGGCCCGGGGCATTCAGCTGACGGCGGCGTACGGCATGTCGGAAACCGGGCCACTGGTTTCCTGCGCCCACCTCAACGACGAGTTGATGGCCGGCACCGAAGACGAACGCACCACTTACCGGATCAAGGCCGGTGTGCCGGGGCCGCTGGTGGAAGCGGCGATCGTCGATGGCGACGGCAACTTCCTGCCCGCCGACGGCGAAACCCAGGGCGAATTGGTGCTGCGTGCACCATGGCTCACCGAAGGCTATTTCAACGAACCGCAGAAGGGCGCCGAGCTCTGGGCCGGTGGCTGGCTGCACACCGGCGATGTGGCAACGCTGGACAGCATGGGCGTGATCGACATCCGCGACCGCATCAAGGACGTGATCAAGACCGGCGGTGAGTGGATCTCCTCGCTGGACCTGGAAGACCTGATCAGCCGCCACGCGGCGGTACGCGAAGTAGCAGTGGTGGGCATCGCCGATCCGCAGTGGGGCGAGCGGCCGTTTGCACTGCTGGTGATCCGCGAAGGGCACGCGATCGGTGCGCGCGAACTCAAGGAACACCTCAAGCCGTTCGTGGAATTGGGGCACCTGAGCAAGTGGGCGATTCCAAGTCAGATCGCCCTTGTTACGGAAATTCCCAAGACCAGTGTCGGCAAACTCGACAAGAAGCGCATCCGCCTCGACATCACCGAATGGCAGGCCAACAACAGCACCTTCCTCTCGACGCTCTGAGCGTCTGCTGGCGCGCCGAAACCGGCGCGCCAGACCCACCAAGCAAGCGCTTGGCTTGTGAAATCGAAAAAATCAGCCATCCTTGCCGGGCCGACATCTGTCGGACTGGCGAAAGGACTGTTCCAGAGTGGCCGGCAGTTGCAAATCACACTTTAGAGGGATCAAGCAGTACCCCCTGCTGGCTATAGTCCGCTCAAGGATTTTTAAGAACGGGGCACACGCACGAACAGGGGCGATGCAACTTTGGAGTGACGTCGGGTGGCTACTGGCTCCCGGTCTTCCAGGCGTTTTTAAAAGTACTCACTGCCATAACAATAATGCACATGGAGTAGCGTCGATGACATCAGTAAACCAGTTCTGGCGCCGGGCTAAACTGCCTCTGGCCGTCAGTCTTGCCTCTACGCTCGCCGGGCCCGCATTCGGCGTCAGTTTCAACGTCGGTGAAATCGAAGGTCAGTTCGACTCCTCGCTCTCCCTGGGCATGAGTATCTCGACTCAGCAGCCGAACAAGGACCTTATTGGTGTCAACAACGGCGGCAAGGGCCTGTCCCAGACCTCCGATAACGGCCACCTGAACTTCAAGAGCGGGCAAGCGTTCTCGAAGATCTTCAAGGGCATCCATGATCTCGAATTGAAATACGGCGACACCGGGGTCTTCGTCCGGGGCAAATACTGGTACGACTTCGCGCTGCAGAATCAGGACCTGGAATACAAAGACGTCAGCAACCACAACCGCGACGTCGCAGCGCGCTCTTCCGGCGGGCAGATCCTCGACGCCTTCGTTTACCACAACTACTCGATCGCCGATGAGCCGGGTTCGGTGCGTCTGGGCAAGCAGGTGGTGAACTGGGGTGAAAGTACCTTCATCGGCGGCGGCATCAACTCGATCAACCCGATCGACGTGTCCGCGTTCCGCCGTCCGGGTGCCGAAATCAAGGAAGGCCTGATTCCGGTCAACATGTTCTATGTGTCCCAGAGCATCACCGAAAACCTCTCGGCCGAAGGTTTCTACCAGATCGACTGGCAGAAGACCGTGACCGACAACTGCGGCACGTTCTTCTCGCAGCCGGACATCGTCACCACCGGTTGCGACGACAACCTGCGGGTCCTGAACAAGCGTTCGACCATTCCGGGCATTGCGCTCGGGCCGTTGGCCGCCGCCGGCGTGGATGTCAACGAAGAAGGCGTGCTGGTGCGCCGTTCGCCTAACCGCAACGCGCGCGATAGTGGGCAATGGGGCGTTTCCGCCAAGTACATGTTCGACCCGCTGGCCACCGAGTTCGGCGCCTACTTCATGAACTACCACAGCCGTGCGCCGATCTTCAGCGCCACCGGCGCGCCACAACGTATCTATAACGGTGTGGCGGCATTGCCGGGGCCGTTCCAGGCGCTGGGGCCACTGGTCGTCGCAGGCAATTCGAACTACTTCATCGAATACCCTGAAGATATTCGCCTGTACGGTCTGAGCTTCTCCACCACCCTGCCTACCGGTACGGCGTGGAGCGGTGAAGTCAGCTACCGGCCGAATGCGCCGGTGCAGTTGAACTCCACCGACATTCTGTTCGCCGGCGTACGTCCGCTGGGTGGCGCGTTGACCAACGCGTCGATTCTCAACGGCGTGCCGGGCCAGGATCTGCACGGCTACAACCGCAAGGAAATCACCCAACTGCAAACCACCCTGACGCACTTCTTCGATCAGGTGATGGGCGCCAACCGTCTGACCCTGGTGGGTGAGGTCGGTGTGACCCACGTCGGTGGCCTGGAAAGCAAATCCGAAGCCCGTTACGGCCGCGACCCGGTGTTCGGCCCGGGTGAGCTGCCTGCCACGGGTGGTCTCAATACCTGCTCGCAGATCCTCAACAACTCCACCGTCAACGGTGCCGGTCCAGGGGCTTCGCGCGATAACGTTTCCAGCAACTGCAACAACGACGGTTTCACCACGGCCACCTCATGGGGCTATCGCGCTCGGGCCATCTGGGATTACAGCGACGTGTTCGCCGGTGTGAACCTCAAGCCGAACGTGGCCTGGTCGCATGACGTGAAAGGTTACTCGCCAGGTCCTGGCGGCAACTTCGAGGAAGGTCGCAAGGCCATCAGCCTCGGTCTCGATGCCGAATACCAGAACACCTACACCGCAAGCCTGGCCTACACCAACTTCTTTGGCGGCGACTACACGACCGTGGACGATCGTGACTTCGTGGCCTTGAGCGTCGGCGTGAACTTCTAAGCACAGTTTTTTCAGGACGAACACACATATGAAAATAACAAAGAGTCTGTTCCACGCGGGTGTTCTGGGCTTGTCGCTGCTGGCGACCAGCGTCATGGCGGCCGTTCCCGCCGCCGAAGCCGACAAGCTGGGCAAGAGCCTGACCCCGATGGGCGCCGAAATGGCCGGCAACGCCGACGGTTCGATCCCGGCCTGGAAACCGCTGGCGAAAAATGCTGGCACGGTCGACAGCAAGGGCTTCCTGTCCGATCCGTTCGGCAGTGAAAAACCGCTGTTCACCATCACCGCGCAAAACGTCGAGCAGTACAAGGACAAGCTTGCACCGGGCCAGTACGCGATGTTCAAGCGCTACCCGGACACCTTCAAGATTCCGGTTTACCCGTCCCATCGCGGCTCGACCGTGCCGGATGACGTGTTCGCCGCGATCAAGAAAAACGCCACCACCACCAATCTGGTGGCGGGCGGCAACGGTCTGGAAAACTTCGATACCGCCGTACCGTTCCCGATTCCGAAAAGTGGTCTGGAGGTGATCTGGAACCACATCACCCGCTATCGCGGTGGCAGCGTGACCCGTCTGGTGACCCAGGCGACGCCGCAAACCAACGGCTCGTTCAGCCTGGTGTATTTCCAGGACCAGTTCGTGTTTCGCGACAAGATGAAGGACTACGACCCGGCCAACCCGGGCAACATCCTGTTCTACTTCAAGCAGAAAGTGACTGCGCCGGCACGTCTGGCCGGTACCGTACTGCTGGTGCACGAAACCCTCGACCAGGTGAAGGAGCCGCGCAAGGCCTGGGTTTACGCCACTGGTCAGCGTCGTGTGCGTCAGGCACCGCAAGTATCGTATGACGGTCCGGGCACTGCGGCGGACGGTCTGCGTACCTCCGACAACCTCGACATGTACAACGGTGCGCCGGATCGCTACGACTGGAAGCTCGAAGGCAAGAAGGAGATGTACATTGCCTCCAACAGCTACAAGATCGACTCGCCGACCCTCAAGTACGCCGACATCATCAAGGCCGGCCATATCAACCAGGACCTGACCCGTTACGAGCTGCGTCGTGTCTGGCACGTGGTCGCCACCCTGAAACCGGGTCAGCGCCATATCTATGCCAAACGTGACTTCTACATCGACGAAGACACCTGGCAGGCAGCGGTCATCGACCACTACGACGGTCGCGGTCAGCTGTGGCGTGTGGCCGAGGCGCATGCCGAGGACTACTACGACAAGCAAGTGCCGTGGTATGCACTGGAAGCCCTGTACGACCTGCAATCGGGCCGCTACCTGGCGCTGGGCATGAAGAACGAAGAGAAACAGGCGTATGACTTCGGTTTCTCTGCCACCAAGAGCGAATTCCAGCCGGGCAACCTGGGCCAGGACGGTATCCGCTAAGCTTTGACCCGAGGCCGCATCCTCGAAAAAACGCCCCGACTGGTTCGGGGCTTTTTTTTGCTTTGATTTTGTATGAGCTGCCGCAGGCTGCGATCTTTTGATCCTGAAAGATCGCAGCCTGCGGCAGCGCCTACAAGGTTGCGCTTAACGGCTCGTAACCTTTTTGTAGCCATTTGTAGCAGCAACCTTCATAACCGCTACGTTTAAGGCTAGGCTGCGGACATCTGCTACGCCGCCAACAGCCATTCAAACAAGAGCCGGCCATGACTGATCTGTCCCCGCTTCCGGATCCTGCAAGCGCTGCCGTCGCGACACTGGACGGGCGTTTTTTTCGCCCGCCACTGCCCGACGGTTACGTTTTGCGACCGCGTCTGTGTGAACGCCTGAGCGCCGGGCTCGGTAGACGTCTGTTGCTGGTCTGCGCGCCTGCCGGGTTCGGCAAGAGTTCGCTGGCGGTGGAGTTCTGTCAGAGCCTGCCGGCGCACTGGCAAAGCCTGTGGCTGGGATTGAGCCCACGGGATAACGATCCGGGGCGCTTTCTCGAGCGGTTGCTGGAAGGGCTGCAGGATTACTTTCCGGATCTGGGCAGTCGCGCGCTTGGCCTGTTGAAAATGCGCCAGCGTCATCAGCCCTTTGCCTTCGAAGAATGGCTCGACGGCTTGCTTGATGAGTTGGCCCTGCAACTGCAACCGACGGCGCCGCTGTTGCTGGTGCTCGACGACTACCATCTCGCCCAGGGCCCGGTACTCGACCGTTGCCTGCAGTTTTTCCTCAATCATCTGCCCGATGGCTTGCTGGTCATGGTCACCAGTCGGCAGCGCCCGGACTGGCATCTGGCGCGGCTGCGCCTGTCGCGGCAACTGCTCGAACTGCATGAACAGGATCTGCGCCTGACCCATGACGAAGCCCTGACCCTGCTTGATCGGCATAGCACGTCGCTGCGTGGCGAAGCGCTGGAAAACCTGATTCAGCGCAGCGAAGGTTGGGTGGCCGGGCTGCGTTTCTGGTTGCTGGCGGCATCCGAAGCCGGCAACGAAACCGCATTGCCGCAAGCGCTGAACGGCGGGGAAGGGCTGATTCGCGACTACCTGCTCGAAGAAGTCATCGATTGCCTGCCTGTCGAGGTGCAAGCGTTTCTCTACGACACCGCCCCTCAGGAGCGCTTTTGCAGCGAACTGTGCGACGCGGTACGTGAAGCCCACGACAGCGGCGAAATCCTGCGGTTTCTGTTGGCGCATCAAGTGTTCCTGGTGCCGCTGGACGAGCACGGGCACTGGTATCGCTATCACCATCTGTTTTCCGATCTGCTGCGCAGCCGGCCCATCGCTCGGGCGATAGTGCCCGCCGCCACACTGCACCTGCGTGCCTGCCGCTGGTTCAATGCGCAGGGCCTTCTCGATGAAGCGGTCGAGCAGGCGCTGCGTGCCGGCCATCTGGATGTGGCGGCGAATCTGGTGCAGAACCTGTCTGAGGAACAACTGCTCGCCGAGCAGAACGTCGGCATGTTGCTGCGTTGGAAGATGGACCTGCCCGACAGCCTGCTGATCAGTACGCCGCGCTTGATCGTGCTCTATAGCTGGGCGCTGGGGCTGGCCTGTCAGCTGGATGCCGCTGAGGAGCTGGCCAGTCATTTAAGTCGCTTTCTGCCGGCGCCTTCGGCCTCTGCGCAGAAGTCGATGCTTGCACAATGGCTGGCGCTCAGCGGGATCATCGCCCGTGGGCGTGGTCATCGTGAATTGACTCAGCGTTATTGCAGCGAAGCGCTGGAAAGCTTGCCGGTGAAACGTTATGGGCAGCGGCTGATGTGCCTGTCCACGTTATCCAATCTGGCGATTGCCGATGGCGACCTGTGGCGCGCCCGGGGCTTGAACCGTGAGTCCCTCGAGCTGGCGCAGCGGGTTGGCAATCCGTTGTTCGAAGCCTTGGCGCATTACGACCGGGCGCGGGTGTTGCAGGCCCGTGGCGAGATTCTGCGGGCACTGGATGAGGTGCATCAGGGCCTTGATCGTCTGCGCGGGTTGTCGGCGCAACGTCTGTACGCGGTGCGTGCGCGGCTGACGTTGTACGAAGGTTTTCTGTTGTCCATGCGCCTGCAACCACAGCAGGCCCGGGCTCGATTGCTGAGCGGTGTGGCCGAAGCGCGGGCCTGTCGCGATATCAGTGTGTTGATCGGCCACTGCGTGATCGCTCGTCTGGACGGCAGCTCAGGCGAGTTTGCCAAGGCCTTTGCCGAACTCGCTGAAGCCGAGCGCCTGATGCATATCTGGGACGTGCCGCCGATCTACTACCTGGCAATGATCACCCTGGTCAAATGCGAGCTGTGGCTGGCGCAGGGCCGAACCGATCTGGCCGAGGCCTGGCTGGCGCGTCTGGGCCAGACCTATACCGGCGAGCGAGCAGCGGCGCCGCCGGAGTTTCATCCACAGTTGCCATTGCATGTCGAACTGCAGCAAGCGCTGCTCGATGTGATTCAGGGACAGCCGATGCTCGCCGAAGGGCGGTTGAATGTGCTGCTGGAAAACGGTCAGCAAACCGGTCGACAGTTGCTGTGTGTAATGGCGCTGGCGCAGAAGGTCGCCTTGTTGCTGGGCGCTGGCCGCGAACCGGAAGCGCGCAAGGCGTTGGGCCAGGCGCTGGAAGCGGCGGCTGGCGGTGTGATACAGCCGTTTGACGCACTGATCAGAGAATATCCGGACTGGTTGCGCAGCCAATTGCACGCCTCACCGGCGTTGGCAGGGCAGCAGTTGTTGGCGCATTTTCCGCTGGTGGCTACTCGTCCGGTGATTGAGTCCACCGCAGCCGAACAACTCAGCAGCCGCGAACTGGCGGTGCTGCGTTTGATTGCCCAGGGCTGTTCGAATCAGGAGATCAGCGAGCAATTGTTCATTTCGCTGCACACGGTGAAAACCCATGCCAGCCATATCAACAGCAAGCTGGGCGTTGAGCGGCGTACGCAGGCGGTGGCGCGGGCCAAGGAACTGGGGGTTTTGACCTAACGCTACGGCTTTTCGGCACCCACAAAAAAGCCCCGAATGATCGGGGCTTTTTTGTGGGTGTCCCGACCTGCGAGCAGGTCGGGTAGCCGTTGTATCAGGCCACCAGATCGTTGGCGCTGAAGCTGTTCACACCCACCAACTGGATCTCGAAGTCCGCACCGGCGTGCCCGGTGACGTTGCCCGATAGCACATGATCGACGAAACGCAGTTGGCCGGCGCCGGTGAAGTCGGCAGAGCCGATGAAGGAGAACGCATTGAGGCCGTCTTGCAACAGGTTGGCGTCAAACATTCTCAGGTCGATCTTGTCGCCCTGCAGACTGTTGAAGTCATTGATGACGTCACTCAGGCTTCCGGTTCCCACTTCGTTCAAGTTGCTGAAGACAAACTGATCGCTGCCGGCGCCACCGATCAGGGTGTCCTTGCCGCCGCCGCCGAGCAGAATGTCATTGCCGGCCCCGCCATCGAGCTGGTCATTGCCTGCACCGCCACTCAGATAGTTGGCATCGGCGTTGCCGAACAATTTGTTGTCCTGGCCGTTGCCGAGCACACTGAAACCGCCAGTGCCGTTGATCCGTACGCTTTCCACGTTCAGCAGATTGCTCAGGTTCAGATCGACCACACTGTTCTGTTTCGCGTTGTACTGAATGCTCAACAAGTCGCGGCCAGGATCATTACCTTCCTGGATCAAGGCGAGCTCGGCAGCCTGATCCAGAATGTAGGTGTCATTACCCGCGCCGCCGATCATGGTGTCGATGCCGGTGCCACCATCCAGCACGTTGTTGCCGCTGTTGCCGGTCAACACGTTGTCCAGATCGTTGCCGGTCAGATTGAGCGCTTCACTTCCCAACAACAGGCCGTCTTCGACACTGTAGGACAGTGTGTAACTCACGGAGGTCTTGATCAGATCGTGACCATCCCACGGGGTTTCCTGAATGGTGTCGTTGACGTTGTCGACAATGTAAATGTCATCGCCAGTGCCACCGCTCATTCTGTCGGCACCGGCACCGCCGTCCAGCACATCGTTGCCGGCCCCGCCGTCCAGGGTGTTGTCGTAGGCATTGCCGAACAGTTTGTTGTCCAGGGCGTTACCCATCACCCAGAATGCTCCGGCACCCAGGACCCGCACACTTTCCACATTTTGCAGATTGGACACGTTGAGGTTGATCACGCTGCTGTTTCTGTCAGTCGAATATTCGATTGTCAGCAGGTCTCGCCCGCCATCGACATTTTCCTGGATTCGCGACAGCTCCGAGGAATCATCAAGGAAGTAGGAGTCATTGCCCGCACCACCGATCATGGTGTCGATGCCGGCCCCACCATTGAGAATGTTGTCGCCATCGTTGCCGATCAGCACGTTATCCAGTGCGTTGCCCGTCAGGTTGAGCGCTGCACTGCCGAGCAGTTGCGCGTCTTCGAGGTTGGCCCCCAAGGTGTAGCTGATCCATGATTTGACCTGGTCTCGACCTTCGTCCGCCAGCTCGACGATGGTGTCACCGATGTTGTCGATCACGTAGATGTCATCACCGGCGCCCCCCGTCAGGGTATCGACGCCTGCGCCGCCGTCCAGAACGTTGGCATCGGCGTTGCCGAACAGTTTGTTGTCCAGGGCATTGCCGGTCACGGTAAACGCGCCCGCACCGGTAAGGCGCACGCTCTCGACGTATTGCAGGTTGCTCTGGGAGAGATTGACCACGGCGTTCTGGGCCGCGTTGTACTGGATGTCCAGCAGGTCCCGACCGGTCTCGTCCGCTTCCTGGATCAGTGCCAGTTCTTCCGCTTGATCGAGGATATAGGTGTCATTGCCGCTGCCACCGATCATGGTGTCGATGCCGGCTCCGCCATTGAGCGTGTCATTGCCTGCACCACCAATGAGGGTGTTGTTGCCGTCGTTACCGGTCAGCACGTTGTTCAGCTCGTTGCCGGTCAAGTTGATTGCGGCGCTGCCCAGCAGTTGACCTTCCTCGAGGTTGGCACCCAGCGTGTAGCTGATTGAGGATTTGACCTTGTCATAGCCTTCGCCCGCCAGCTCGACGACGACATCTGCGATGTTGTCGACCACGTAAGTGTCATCGCCTGCGCCACCAGTGAGGGTGTCGCTCCCGGCACCGCCATCCAGATAGTTGGCCTGGGCATTGCCGAACAATTTGTTGTCCAGTGCGTTGCCCAACAGGGTAAAGGCGCCCGAGCTATTGATGCGAACGCTTTCAAAATTCACCAGATTGCTCTGGTTCAGATCGACCACGCTGTTTTGCATGGCGTCGTAGTAGATATTCAACAGATCGCGGCCCGGATCGTTGTCTTCTTGCACGAGCGCCAGCTCGGCAGCCTGATCCAGGTTGTAGGTGTCGTTGCCGGCGCCACCGATCATGGTGTCGACGCCGGCTCCGCCATTGAGAATGTTATTGCCGGTGTTGCCGATCAGCACGTTATCGAGATCATTACCGGTCAGGTTGAGTGCGGCATCACCCAGCAGTTGCCCGTCTTCAATGTTGGCGCCCAGAGTGTAGTTGATCGAGGCCATGACTTTGTCGCGACCTTCACCAGCAAGTTCGACAACGATGTCGCCGTAGTTGTCCACCACATAGGTGTCATCGCCGGCACCGCCAGTGAGGGTGTCGACGCCGCCACCTCCGTCGATCCAGTCATTGCCGGCATTGCCGAACAGTTTGTTGTCGAGAGCGTTGCCCAGCAGGGAGAACGCACCCTCACCGTTGATCCTCACGCTTTCCACGTTGATCAGGTTTGCCTGATTCAGATCGACGACGTTGGTCGAAGGGCCAGCGGCGTAGTTGATCAGCAGCAGATCGCGGCCCGGATCATTACCTTCTTGCACGAGAGCGAGCTCAGCCGCCTGATCCAGGTTGTAAGTGTCATTGCCGGCGCCGCCGATCATGGTGTCGACACCGGCGCCACCATTGAGGATGTTATTGCCGGCGTTGCCGATCAGCACGTTGTCGAGTTCGTTGCCGCTCAGGTTGAGGGCAGCGTTGCCCATCAATTGGCCGTCTTCGATATTGGCGCCCAGACCATAGGTGAGCGTGGTCATGACCTTGTCGCGGCCTTCGCCGGCGAGTTCGACGACGACATCGCCATAGTTATCGACCACGTATGTGTCGTCACCAGCACCGCCGGTAAGAGTGTCGGCACCGGCGCCACCGTCAAGCCAGTCATTGCCGGTATTGCCGAACAGCTTGTTGTCCAGTGCGTTGCCCTGCAGGGCGAAGGCGCCGGCGCCAGTGATCCGGACGCTTTCTACGTTGACCAGGTTTGCCTGGTTCAGATCGACGACGTTGGTAAGGGGCCCGGCAGCGTAGGTAATTGTCAGCAGGTCGCGACCCGGATCGGTATCCTCGTAGATCAACGCCAGCTCCGCGGCATTGTCGAGGATGTACGTGTCGTTGCCTGCACCACCGGCCATGGTGTCAATGCCGCCGGCGCCGTTGAGTACGTTATTCAGGGCATTGCCGATCAGCACATCATTGAAGTTCGAACCGATGGCATTTTCTATCTTGGCGCCATAAGCGATGGCCAGCCCATCGTTGATCGCGGTTTGGGACGTGAAATCGACGAAGGCTTTGCCAATGCTGCTGTAAGCGCCTTCGTTGAGATTGATGCTGACGGAGGCGAGCTGGTTGCTGGCATCGATCGTGTCGTTTCCGCCGGCATCCCAGATCGTTTCGAAAATTGACTGATCCGGCGCCCACTTGTAGACGTTGTCGCCGGTCTGCCAGGCAGTATTGGCACCATAAAGGCTCTGGATCGCCAAGATGTCGAGCACCATAGGTGTCGTTGGCTGATAGGAATAGTTGCTGTTGTAGCTCATGACCGTGAGATGGACATCGTCCAGTTTCGGGTCGAGCAGGGTCTTGTTTGTGTTGCTGGTATCGAATGGGTGTTTGAGACCCAGCGCATGACCAATTTCATGCACGAATGTCAGGTAGTCGTAAGTGCCTTTGGATGGATTGGGATCATTGGTCTGCGGACCGATCCACACGTCGCCGGCTACCGGACTGTTGGCAGGGAAATAGGCCCAGGCGGCGGTCTTGTCATCCATCAACCGATAGGCGCCGAAGCGCAAGTCACCCACGTTTGTGAGGTTGTCGCTGGTCAGCGTGAAGTTGATGTTGGCGACCGCGCTCCACGCACCCAGCGCAGCGATCGCGGCATTTTGTTGGCCCACAGTCAGGGCATACAGTGCGTTGTATTCGTTATCTGGGCTGTAGTTGGTGACGAAGTACGAGGTATTCGGCGCCATGAAGCTATAGCTCAGATTGGTCGGTCCACCCGGGGTCCAGTTCGAACCTAACCAGTAAGTGCCGGACAGGAGACTGTCGACGACAGCGACGCCGGTCAGTGAAGACGGGAGGGATGGAGAGAAAGAACTGGGCGTTGGCATGCGGGATTTCCTGAGTGCGCTGCGGCCCTTCCTGAATGCGACCGCTACAAAAAAATGCGATTTTGCACCAGAAACAATACATTTGACATCATTGAGCCATCATTTTTTCGGATTGATGGCGTCAAATAACTGACCGGGCGATCTGTATCGGCATGTGCAGTAGAATTCTGAAATAAGCCTCACGACCGTTCGTCCAGGATTTTTCATGACTGCTTTCAGCTCTACGCTCATCCGCGAAACCTTCCCCGTCGGCCCGCTCCAGTGCAACTGCACGATCATCGGCGACCCGCTCACTAAAAAAGCCATCGTCGTCGATCCGGGCGGCAATCCTGACCTGATCATGGCGCGCCTTGATGCTCTCGGCCTGAGAGTGGTCAGCATCATCCACACCCACGCGCATCTCGATCACTTCCTCGCCTCCGGGCAGATGAAAGAGAAAACCGGCGCGACCCTGCACCTGCACAAGGAAGACCAGTTCCTGTGGGAAAACCTCGAGATGCAATGCCAGATGTTCGGCGTGCCTTACACCCCGGTACCGTCGCCGGATCGCTGGTTGAGCGACGATGAAGAACTGGCTTGCGGCTGCGGTGTGGCGCTGCATACACCGGGACATACACCCGGTTCCATGAGCTTTTGGTTTTCCGAGGCTAAGCTGTTGATTGCCGGCGACACGCTGTTTCGTCGCGGCGTAGGGCGCACGGATTTGTGGGGCGGCGATCAGGCGACCATCGTGCGATCGATCAAGCAGCGGCTGTACACGCTCGACGAAGACGCAATCGTGGTTGCCGGGCATGGTCCGGACACGCGTCTTGGGGATGAAATGCGCGAAAACCCGTTCGTGCGCGCCTAAACATTTTGTCACGAGTGTGCGGCGGAATTTTTCGGCATTGTCATGATCCAACGCCCGCACAGGTCTATTGCCTAGGGCCGCTGCCACACAGAATGCGAAAATCAGGAGCTCTTCATGTTCACCACGCCTCGTTTGATTATTGTTGCTACTGCTGTAGCCATGTTGGCCGGCTGCGCCTCGCCCAACCCGTATGACAACCAGGGCCAGGCCGACGGCGGCGGTGTGAGCAAGACCGCCAAGTACGGTGGTCTCGGTGCTTTGGCCGGTGCTTTGGCGGGTGCCGCCATCGACCACAACAACCGTGGCAAGGGCGCCCTGATCGGCGCGGCGGTGGTCGGTGCATCAGCCGCCGGTTACGGTTACTACGCCGACCAGCAAGAGAAAAAGCTGCGCGCCAGCATGGCCAACACCGGGGTTGAAGTGCAGCGCCAGGGCGATCAGATCAAGCTGATCATGCCGGGCAACATCACCTTCGCCACCGATTCGGCGAACATCGCCCCAAGCTTCTATCAGCCGCTGAACAACCTGGCGAACTCGCTGAAAGAGTTCAACCAGAACCAGATCGAAATCGTCGGCTACACCGACAGCACCGGCAGCCGCCAGCACAACATGGACCTGTCCCAGCGTCGTGCGCAGAGCGTGGCCACCTACCTGACCTCGCAAGGTGTCAGCGGTGCCAACCTCTCGGCCCGTGGCGCCGGCCCGGATAACCCGATTGCCAGCAACGGTGACGTCAATGGCCGTGCGCAGAACCGCCGTGTTGAAGTCAACCTGAAGGCGATTCCGGGCCAGCAGTATGGTGGTCAGCAGCAACAGCCGGGTACGGTGCAGCAGTATCCGTAAGTGAAGGCTTGAGTGAAGAAATGCCCGGTCTTGTGACCGGGCATTTTTTTGGGTTGCCCGTGCTGGCCCTTTCGCGAGCAAGCTCGCTCCCACAGGGATGGGTGTTGTTCACAGAATCTGCGTTCACCACATGACCCTGTGAGAGCGGGCTTGCTCGCGAAGGGGCGGGGCCAATCACCATCAAATCATCAGATACAAAAAAGCCCCCGGACAAGCGAATTGTCCGGGGGCTTTTTGTTGGGCGCGAAGCGGATTACTTCTTCAAACCATAATGCTCATCGAGCATGCCCGGCGAGTTCGGGGCTTTCGGTGCGTAGTCGCGTGGCGGCTCCTGATCACGCGGCGGCGTCAGGCGTTCGCGCGGTGCCTGCGCGGCATCGGCGTGCAAAGCGGCGATCAGGCGTTGGCGGGTCTGCTCGTCCAGGGCCAGGCGGTTGGCGCCCTCGGCGAGATGATCCTGCACTTCCTGATAGCTTTGGGTCAGCTTCTTGACCAGCATCGCGGTGCTGTTGAAGTGGGTGACCACCTCGTTTTGATAGCTGTCGAAACGCTCCTGGATATCATCCAGTTGACGCTGCGTGCGGCTCGGCGCGGCATTCGGTGCGACGCGAGCGATCAGGAATCCAATGGCGACACCCACAACCAAGCCAAGAGTCGGTAACGACCAAACTAAGAGCGAGTGCTCCACGAGTCCTTCCTCTATAAACGGCTTTGCTTTACGTTAACGGTTCGAA
>Ga0153923_100263_pt1 | contig 20418 bp, 15 predicted proteins | sample TSNJ007MetaG_FD_104682 | JGI IMG/M metagenome (GOLD analysis project Ga0153923, IMG submission 104682) | Attine ant fungus gardens microbial communities from New Jersey, USA - TSNJ007 MetaG | ecosystem: Host-associated > Fungi > Mycelium > Unclassified | place: USA: New Jersey, Brendon T. Byrne...
GCTTCCGCCGCCCTAGCTTTCCATGCTTCTTGCATATCCGTATTCCAGACAGATATCCGCGAATCTACAAGTTCTTCTTCTAGCCGAAGTGCCGCAAGCTCAGCTACATTTTGCCGGAGAATATAACGGGCGAGCATATCACTCGCTTTATTGACGATAAAAGCTTTAGCTTCATCCATCGTTGCCATGCGAAACACATGTCCACCTGCACTTTGAAAATTCGCAGTAAATTGATCGATGCGTTCTTCTGGACTCCACTGGAATTCTTGCCAATAATCTGGAGCACCGCGAAAAGGATGTAACGGAGCCGCAGTCGTTCTTGGCCGCTTCAGGCGACGAGCGATATCGTTCATGAATGCCTGCTGTTTCTCACGAGAATCATGGTCCATACGCTCCAGCCATTCTCTGTGCGTTTCCTCAGTCATATCCGGGCTCTCCTTTCAGTTCTTCCGCCTTCCGCTTTGCTAATAAATCTTCCATCCGTTTCTGTATCGACGGGTCTATCTCGCGACTATTTTGGTCTAACTCCTCCTGCAGCTCTTTCCAGCTCTCGCGGAAGGATTCATCCGCCAGCTTCGGAGCGATCCGATAGTTATTCCAGCCTTTTAGCGGCCCAAGCTTTGACGGAATTCCGCCGTCTCTCACAAGTAGCTTTTGTCCGATTCTGCCTACTTTCATCACACTACTGAATCGCTGGGACTTCGCCATAATCGCACCAAAACCTTTCATGCCAAGACCTTCTGCTTTGTCTCCATAACCTCTCTCTACCTTACGTCGCCGTAAATAGATAAGCATATCATGCAGAGGGATTTTGACTGGACAAGCTTCATAACACGCACCGCATAGACTCGATGCACCTGCGATATCATCCCATTGATCTACATTTTTGTTCAGTGCTGGGGTCAACACTGCTCCGATCGGTCCGCTATAAGTTCCACCATAGGCATGACCGCCAATATGACGATAGACAGGGCAGGCATTCAGACAAGCTCCACAGCGGATGCAGTTCAGTAGCTCCTGAAACTCTGGATTGCCGAGCTGCTCAGATCGACCATTATCAAGGATAATAATATGCTGCTCTTCCGGTCCGTCCCCATCATCCTTTCTACGGGGTCCTGAAATACCGGACATATACACTGTTAGCTTCTGGCCAGTTGCTGAACGAGGTAATAACGTAGCCATCACCTCAAGGTCGCTCCAAGAAGGAATAATCCGCTCCATCCCCATCAAAGTGATTTGCGTCTTTGGCAAGGTGGTGACCATGCGAGCATTGCCCTCATTCTCGAATAGCACCATGGAACCTGTCTCTGCAATTGCAAAATTGCATCCCGTCATCCCAATATCCGCTTCTAGGAATTTCTCCCGTAGCTTGCGCCGTACAAATCCTGCAAGGATTGTAGTCTCAGGCAAAAGCTCCTCCCCTGCCTCCTTGGACAACAGCTCAGCAATCTGATAGCGGTTCTTATGGATGGCTGGGATAATGATATGAGACGGAGTTTCTCCGGCAAGCTGGATAATATATTCGCCAAGATCTGTTTCAATCGTCTCCACGTCAATGGATTCAAGAGCCGTATTCAAATGCAGCTCCTCAGTCACCATCGATTTTGATTTGACCACGGAAGCCGCTTGTTTTCGCTGTGCAATCTCTAAAGTAATCTTCACTGCCTCTTCACCCGTTGCCGCAAAATGAATATGCGTGCCGTTCGCTCTTGCATTGTCCGCAAATAGATTTAAGTAATAATCCAGATGAGCGATCGTATGCAGGCGAATTTGCCGCCCACGTTCGCGCCATTCTTCCCAGTGTCCATGATCGTTCGCCGCTTTTTGTTTCCCGTCACGCAGCCTTTCCGTAGTAAAGCGAACCGCCTTGCGCAAAAAGTCATTATTCAGCGCCAAGTCGGCACGCTCTTTTACCGTAGCTGGCTTCACATTAATCGATTCCGATTTAGCCTGAGCGGCATTCTGACTCATTGTCCACTCACCCCCTCATACAGTAGCTCTGCTAAATGCATGACTCGGACCGGTTTGTGGCGATAACGCAAATTCCCAGCAATATTCATGAGACAGCCCATATCCAGACCCGTTAAGACTTCTGCTTCCGACTCCAGCACATGATCTGACTTCTCGGTGACCATCGCCCCGGAGATATCAGACATCTTCACGGCAAAGGTTCCACCAAACCCACAACAGTCCTCAGCAAAAGGTAGTGGCACTAGCTCCATCGCCTTCACATTCTGCATAAGTAACATAGGCTCATCACGAATCCCCAGAATCCGAGTGCCATGACAGGAAGGATGATAGGTAACTTTATGCGGAAATACTGCCCCTAGATCCGTTACACCAAGCACCTGTACCATAAACTGGCTGAATTCGTAGGATTTACGCTGCAAATTCTGCGCCTTGACCAAATTAATCGGATCATCCTGAAACAGTTTCGGGTAATGATGAAGCATCCCGGTGCAAGACCCGGAAGGAGCAATGACAAAGTCACTGTCTTCGAAAGCCTGCAAAATCGTAAGTGCAGCTTGACGTGCCTCATTCCAATAGCCACTATTGTACGCAGGCTGTCCGCAGCAGGTCTGCACTTCGGGAAAATCCAGCTGTACGCCATATCTGGCAAGCAGACGTGCCATCGCTTCTCCGACCTTCGGGTACACAGCATCACTGATGCAAGTAATAAACATCGATACCTTCATGTCTTCACCTCCTGCAACACTATTTTCTACACGGTTGTTATTGCGATGTTCAGCTCCTGTAGCTGCTTTAGCTGTTCTGTGGCAGGGCTGTAATCCGTTATCACAACATCCAATTCACTAGTCGTGGCAACATGTGTGAACGCTTGAATTCCGAATTTGCTGGAGTCACAAAGTAGGATCACCTGCTCCGCGATAGAAATCATCTTTCGCTTCACCATCGCTTGCAGCTCATTCGATTCACTGGCGCCGCGTTCGAGATGAAATCCTTTGCAGGAAAAAAACATCTTATCCACGTGATACAACTCAAGCGAACGCTCGGCTAAATGACCAACAAAGGACATCGATCTGCGGCTCAGTTGACCGCCAGTTGAGATCACATCTATTCGTTCCTTCCCACTTAATTCCGCAGCTACCCTAATAGAATTAGTCAGTACAGTTAGTGGCATATCCGGCAAATGTGAGGCCATATACCATGCAGTTGTGCTAGCATCCAGCAAAATCCGATCTCCCGGCTTTATCATCATCACTGCTTCACGAGCAATCTGCTGCTTCTCCGCTGCGTTCATAATTTCACGTTCAGCATATGGCGTCTCTGGCTGACGATCACGTAGACTGACTGCACCGCCGTGCGAGCGTAGCAGCCTCCCCGCCTTTTCCAAGCGATCAAGATCCCGGCGGATGGTCTCCTCCGTCACTTGGCATAATGTACTCAGTTCCGAGACACGAATGCTGCCACGTTCATTCACTAGTTCTACGATTCTTTCATATCTGTCTGCAATCAGCATGGCTTCCCTCCGTTATATCTATCTATATTCCATCTTCCACTTATCTAGTAAAAGCTGCCGGCACTCCACCGTCAATCGTCAGCATGCAGCCCGTAGTCTTCTCTGACTTGGATGAAGCGAAAAAGGCCACCCCTTCAGCAATATCACGTGGATAAATATTTACAAGCAGTGTTGTGCGTTTACGATAATGTTCCTCTAGTTGATCTGGCTCAATCCCGTAAGCAGCAGCCCGTTCATTCCGCCAGTTCGAATTCCAAATCGCTGAGCCTTGTAGAATGGCATCCGGCAAAATGGTATTGGCGCGAATACCGAACTCTCCACCTTCAGCTGCAATACAGCGAGCTAAATGTGCTTCGAGTGCTTTGGCAGAACTGTAAGCCGATACGCTTTTTCCAGCAAATATAGAGTTCTTAGAGCCAATAAATACCATGCTACCACCGATCTTTTGCTCCTTCATCACCTTGAAGGCTTCACGTGCAACGAGGAAATATCCAGTTCCTAGCACGGAAATGTTCAAGTTCCACTCTCTTAATGAAGTCTCATCAAAAGGACTGGAAGTCGCAAGCCCAGCATTATTAACAATAATATCTACTCCGCCATAAAAGAGTGCTGTATCTGCATAAGCTGCGGTAACTTGCTCCTCCTGCGTTACATCCATTTTAACAGCGAACGCACGATTCTCACCGTATTTATCGTTAATCTCCTCGGCAATTTTCTGTGCGCCCTCCAGATTGAGATCTGCCAGCACAACATGCGCCCCTTCGGACACTAGACGACGAGCAGTTTCGCTCCCGATTCCTCCTGCGCCACCAGTAATGAACGCAACCTTACGCGAGAATTCTGCTTCTGCTGGTGCCAGCGATAATTTATATAATTCCAAAGGCCAATATTCCACATTGTACGATTCATTTTCACTTAGAGAGACGAAATCTCCCAATGCGGTAGCCCCGCGCATAACAGCAATCGCCCGGTGATACAAGGCACCGCTAATTTTAGAGTTGCTCCAGCTTTTGCCGGTGTTGATCATTCCCACTCCGGGAATTAGAATCACACGCGGTGCGGCTTCGAACATTACATCTCCCTCATGCTTATTGCGATCGAAGTACGCTTTATACTGCTCTTTGTATGCGGTAATCGCTTCGTTCAGCTTCGTCTTCAAACCATCAATATCACTGGCATTTGGTTCCCAATTCACAAATAGTGGCAGCATTTTGGTATGTACCAAATGATCCGGACAAGCTGCACCTACACTGGATAATTTCTCCGAGTTAACTCCACCTACAAAACGCAGCACATCCTCTGCGTCATCAAAGGTCAGTATCATTTTGCGCTCATCACTGACTGCGCCTCTAATCAATGGCATTACTGCAGCTGCTACAGCCCGCCGCTCTTCTTCAGGAAGCGCTTCCGATTTGCGACCTCCGAACAGATTCTCATCTTCAATTCTATCTTGGATGTAACGCTCTGCTTCATTAATGATAGAAATCGTCTTCGCGTAACAAGCTTCCGGCGTATCCCCCCAAGTCACGAGGCCATGCTTCTCCATCAACACCAATTCTGCTTGAGGATTAGCAAGTACGCCTTCAGCGATCATTTTGGATAAAGTGAACCCAGGACGAATGTAAGGCACCCATACGAAACGATCCCCATAGATTTCCCGCGCAATATCTTTACCGTTATGAGCACAGCATAAGCTGATAATCGCATCTGGATGCGTATGATCTACATGTTTGAATGGTAAAAAAGCATGCAGCAGCGTCTCAATTGAAGCACGCGGATGCTTAGGATCAATCATACAATTCGCGAGGTAAGCCACCATTTCCTCATCAGGCATTTCCTCCCGATCAGACAAAGGCGCAATATCCTCAAGCCGCAATCCGGTAAAATTGCCTGCTTTCATCGTAGCTAGGTCAGAGCCGCTACCCTTCACCCACATGACTTCAACCTCACGACCACGGAAATCTAATTCTATAGTTTTACTAGAGGTATTCCCTCCTCCAAAATTACAGACTCTACGATCTTCACCCAACAGATTGGAGCGATAGACCAGTGCATCCAGACCTCCGTTGATGACTTTTCCCGGTGCAGAATCCCATAAACTTTGTACCATTTGTGAATACCTCCGTTTTTGAATGTTTATTTTTTTGTTTATTTTTGTTTGTTTTGATTTTAATCTATTTGTTTGTGTTTGAATAGAGCGTTTTCAACAAAATTTAAAATTTATTTCACAAGTTAGACGAATCCACCTTGGATGAACTGAAATTCCATTGCGAAAAACAAAAAAAGAGTTGCCAATTAGCAACTCCTTCACCCCCACTATTCAGCACCGACTCGACTCATAAACTAATCCAGTAGTTACATTTTCCATCCTCGATACCGCTAAGTATTCCTCTGTTCACTTCAATAACCTTTCTCGAAGATACATTGTTCGGCTCACAAGTCAGCATGACCTTATCAATCCCCAGATCCGCAGCTTTTTTTAACAACTCTGCTAAAAAAATCTTGCCAAAGCCCTTTCCTCGTTCACTAGGCCTGATGCTATATCCGATGTGTCCACCTGATTTTCTTAATTGATCATTTAAGGAATGTCTTAGCTTTCCAACACCAACAGGATAAGAGTCAATCAGTAACCAATAGTTGGTTTGCGGGACATAGTTTGGTAGGAGATTATCGCCTCTTGAGAGTGCTATCCGATCTCTGATGAAATCAGGAAACTCACTGTAAGCCAAATCAAACCCATTGTTAACAAATCCATTCTCCCCAGGGCCGATCTCCATAATCATTTCAAAAATATCGCGTCCATCTGACAAACTAGCTTCCTTTAGCTCAATCAACATCATAATCCCCCCTAGAACACAAAGTTGCTTACCATATCAAAAAATTTTACTGCAAAAAAGAGCCCTCTGCATTATTTAATTGCAGTTTCTACAACTAAAATTAACTTCAGCACGCCTGTCTATCGTTAAGTGTACTTTGTGCAACTAAATTCCCCCAATTAAGCTGTATCCGCTGATTTCCAGAGATATAGTTGTACAAAGTACATCTATATCACAATAACCGGAGTACATTAGCTGTTTAGTTGTATTAAATACACTTATCTGCTCCCGCCCTCTTTTTCACAGTAATGTTTCTATTTCTATCTCTTCCTTGCGAACTCTCGTAGTATACTAATTGGAATAAGATGCAGATGTTTTATTTTGGATAAGGAGGTTTGAGATGGTAAATAGCTTCAAGAATGTATAAGCGCAAGAACGAGTGTGGCACTCCTATGAGCAGATGATTGAGCAGTGGCCCATTCCACTTGAGGAGATCGATGTTCCAACCTCATATGGACTGACGCATTGTATCCTTGCTGGTCAAAAGAGTAATCCACCTTTACTACTGTTTCATGGTGTTGGTGATAACTCGGCGGTCATGTGGATCTTAAATATCGAGGAGTTATCGAAGCATTTTTATTGCATCGCGATTGATACTTTGGGTGGACCCGGAAAAAGCATACCTAACGAGCAGTTTAACAAAAAGAAGTTTGAGCAAGTAAAATGGATTAATGAAATAGCGACGTATCTGAATATAGACGTCTTTAATATTGCGGGTGTGTCCAATGGCGCCTATATTGCTTTTAATTATGCGACCAAGCAACCTGACAAAGTTAACCGTGTCGTTTGTTTGGAGGGCGGGATGGTCACTGCACCGATTAAAGCCATGATCCAAACTCTAATGATGATGTTCCCGGAGATTCTGATTCCAACGGATCGCAATTTACTGAAAGTTCTGAAGAAGTTAAGCGCACCTCACTCCCCTTTATTTGACAACCATCCAGCATTAGCTGCTCATCTGATCCTTTTAATGCGCACTCATAATCAGCAAGCTATGTTTGTGCATAAGCTTCATCCATACGATAAAAACGCTGCAGTCGCAGTTAGAGACAAGCTCTATTTTCTAATTGGAGAACACGCGCTAAAACAATCGAAGGAGTTCATAAATATTTTAGAAGATGGAAAGTTCTATTACCAAGTCATCCCCCATGCGGGACACGGGATTAATCACGAGCAACCGGATAGAGTAAACACTGAGATTATCAATTTCCTGACAGACGATAAGGATAAATCACTTGCATCTAGATGAAAGCGCTACTATTATGTTTGTAATTACACATACCCATCCTAGATAAGGAGATGATTACCATCAGATACGGAACATTAGCGCATACATTTGGTTGTTTACCCCTCAAATCGTTGACAGCAACGCTTCAGAATTATGATATCGATTTTGTTCAACTTGCTTTATCCAAAGCTATACAGGACATCGATACCTCTACAGGTAAATTAAGTCCAGGCCTTGCAAACTATATTGGCGAACAATTTGACAGAGCAGGTATACGTATCGGAGTGTTAGGCTGTTATATCAATCCCATTCACCCGGATCCTGTTATTCGGAGATTAGAAATAGATCGCTTTAAAGAACATCTTCGGTATGCCCGCCAATTCGGCGCCCCTATGGTGGCTACGGAGACGGGCGCACTGACTACTTTCCAAGCACAAGATCCGCTCCATTACGAAGAGATCGGCTGGGATATATTAAGGGCAACTGTAGAAGAGCTTGCGGAGGAAGCTGAAAAATGGGGTGTTTTTCTCGGATTAGAGGGTGTCTGCACACATACTCTTTCTACACCTGACAAGATGCGCCGCATCTTAGATGAAATTCCCTCTGGCAATATCGGGGTTGTCCTGGATCCATGCAATTTTATTGGTGACGCTGTAGATATGCAGGATCAAATTGTTGATGACGCCTTCAGGTTGTTCGGGGATCGGATCATTTTGGCGCATTTAAAAGACATCTATCAAGATGGAGAGAGAATTTACCACGGTAAGGCTGGTGGAGGGCATTTTCATACCGAAGCTTTCCTGAGCAAACTCCAAAAATATAAGCCCATGATCGACCTATCTTTAGAAGATATAACGAACCTCGAGATTAATGAGACCGTTGCTTTACTGAAGAATATTGCTCATATGGAAAAATAACGCTTTTCAAAATTAGCTAAATGGTACCTTTCTATGCGAGTTGAATAAAATAAGAAACAGAACGATTGAGTAACATCGTTTGACGATTAAGCCCTAACTTGGAAGGGACGGGATTACCGATGAGATTCACATTCCCTATTCTGACCTTATCTCATGGTGGAGCTCAACGCATGCTGGTAGAACTCGCCAATGGGCTAACAGCTATGGGGCATCAGGTTACTATCCTCATGCCTGTGGATGGGGTTGTTTCCTATGATGTCCGCTCCACCTTAATCCGTTCCACACATATGGAGCTTCAAGAACAGGACTATCCCATAGGCGATGTTATTGTTTCTAATTTCCATACGACAGTCCCTACCTCTCAAGCAGCTAGCAATCAAGGAAAAGGAATTCATGTAAGATTGTCATTATGTTATGAACCCCCCTTTTTACCAGATAGTTCGCTGTCGTTCCCTTCTTATCATGTCACAGAGCATCTAATTGTTTTATCGCATTGGCAGCAGGAGCTGATTCGTTTAAATCATGGGATCACAGGAAAAATCGTGCCCATTGGCATTAGCTCCTCCTTCAAGAATATGAATATCCGTTACAGTCTTCAGGAGCCTTTAAACATAACAGCTATATTAAGAAAAGCAGAACGTGGATTCTCATGGCACCGTGAGCAAGACTATCTTATAGAGCAGCTGGATCACGTGAAAAATCAATGTCCCAATGTAAATATTAACTTTATCAGTCCGCCCGACGAGTTCAATACTTCAGAAGTTCTCCAAAGAATGAAAGCTACTGGCAAATATCGATTCTTCACACCTGCTAATGATGAGGAGCTCTGTTACCATTACAACGGTGCAGATATCTTTGTTAGTTCTAGTATTTTTGATACGGGTTCTTTGCCGGGGCTTGAAGCCATGCGGTGTGGCGCAGCACTCGTCTGTGTTTATTCAGGCGGAAATATGGAATACGCAAATCACGAGAAGAATTGCCTGCTCTCCTATCGGTACGAGAATCGGCTTGGTGAAGATGTCATCCGCCTAATTCGAGACCCAAACTTAAGAACTAAATTAGCCGTACAAGGTGAAAGATCTTCCCTCAAATGGACATGGGCAAATAGTGTCAGGTTATTTGAGCAAGCGGTTAGGGACTTCTTGTTAAAAACTAGACGATCTTAAAAATAGTGAAGGCTACTCTCTCTTACGATAGTTGCCTGGCGAGACGCCATAACGTTCCCGAAATACCCTATGGAAATAAGTGTAGCTTCCAAACCCCGTCTCCTCTGCTATTCGCTCTAAGGTATAATTGGTGTTGTCCATTAATCGAAGTGCCATTGCAAGCCGAATTTGCCCAGCATATTGCATAATAGAGTAGCCGAATTGAATTTTGAATACATGTACGGCCCTCGTTACACTAATTCCGGCATGGGCAGCTACATCCTTTAGCCTGATTTCTGATGTAGCATGCTCCTCTACATAACTCTTCATCTTAAGCCCGTGTAGCAGTGAGGCTGATGATGATGCAGGTGCTTCTTCCATTGCCCGATCTAACAGCAGACATAGCGCTTTAAACAGCGCCTCAAGTATTTCAGGGCTACCCCCATCTAGTCTTCTATTCTCCAGATCAAGCTGTTGCCATATACTTTGCAGCTTGCCATCATCCGCAATTCTAACCTTCTTCGGTCTTTCGCGCAGGTTCCACCACTGATCCACCCATTCCCCTGTACACATTACAAAATAGTCCACACTATGTCCCAGCGGACTCTTCTTTTCCCCGATTCTCAGATCATATATATCTTGAGGCTTAAATAATAACAGATCACCAGGCACCACGGTTACCATGTCCCCATCGATCAGTACTTCACACTCCCCTTCTGCTTGCAGCCTGATGATATAGGTATCCAGCCCACTGCGATATAATTGCCGAAAAGGCTGAGTATGGCAAATAAAGCCGCATAGGCTTATTTGGACACTATTAGTTTTCATAGCATTCACTCCTCTTCTCTAAGTAGTCGATGACCAGATCGTTGAGGTTCTTAGCCATATTGTTTCTTCAAAGAGCAGTGAATCTCCTTCTATAATAAAGACAGAATTTATATGTACAGGAGGTTACCAACCACTATGAGTAAAATTGTCCGCGTCATTCAAACAGCAAAAGAAACTACCGACCGTCTGACAGAAAAAGACCCTCTGATCTTCCTCCCCGATACATCAGGCGTCGAATCAGAGCTCATCAATATTTATGATGATCTGGAGTATCAGGAAATGGAAGGTTTCGGTGGTGCACTTACCGAGGCTTCTGCTGTTACCATCGCTAAACTAAGTGAAGCTAAACAAAAAGAAATCATCGACGCTTATTTTGATCCTGAGCACGGAATTGGGTATACCCTTTGCCGCTCGCATATCCAGAGCTGTGACTTCTCACTCGGCAACTATGCTTATGTAGAAGAAGGCGATGCAGAGCTCCGATCGTTCGATATTTCCAGAGATCAAGAGTCAATTATCCCCCTAATCAAAAATGCTGCAACAGCTGTTGGTGAAGATTTCCGTTTGTTCTCCTCTCCTTGGAGTCCGCCAGCTTTTATGAAAACGAACGGTCAAATGAACGGTGGTGGAGCTCTTAAGCCTGAATACCGTGAGGCTTGGGCCAACATGTTCGTAAAATATATTCAGGCTTACGCAGCTGAAGGCATCGATATTTGGGCTGTTAGTGTTCAGAATGAAGCGAAGGCTGTTCAAATCTGGGATTCTTGCCTTTATACTGCCGAAGAAGAAAAAGATTTTGTTCGTGATTACTTGGGACCTGCCTTGGAACAAGCCGGTTTGGCTCATGTAAAGGTTATGATCTGGGATCATAACAAGGAGCGCGTGTATGACCGTGCCAAGGTTGCTTTTGAAGATCAAGAAGCTTCCAAATACATTTGGGGAATTTGCTTCCACTGGTACTCCGGAGATCACTTCGAAGCCCTATCGGCCGTTCATGATCGCTTCCCAGACAAGAAGCTGTTCTTCAGCGAAGGCTGCCAAGAAGGTGGCGTTCATCTCGGCTCATGGAACACAGGCGAACGTTACGGCCATGATATTATTGGTAACCTGAACAACTGGATGTCAAGCTGGACGGACTGGAATATTGTCTTGGACGAGCAAGGGGGCCCTAACCATGTAGGTAACTACTGCGATGCTCCAATTATTGGAGATACGAAAAACGATGAAATAATATTTGAGAGCTCCTTCTATTACATCGGGCATTTCAGTAAATACATTCGCCCAGGTGCTAAACGAATTGGGCACTCTAAATATACAGATAAGCTTGAAACAACAGCTTTCCGTAATCCAGATGGCACCATTGCTGTTATCGTTATGAACCGCACGGAACAAGAGCTTCCTTTCACCCTGCGCTTCCATAACAACTTGGCTGAGAACATGATTCCGGCTCATGCCATTCAAACCCTGCTAATAAAGTAAAAAGAATAAGGAGGTTCTCTTTATGCCACTCGCATAGAGAGAACCTCCTTTGTTTAAATAAGTGAAATAGGATGTTACAGCCTAGCCGTCAGTATTTCACATAATGCTCTATTCTACATTCACATAACGACTGTAAGCATCGGTACGAATTTTATCCAGCTTCTCCAGTCCCATTCCCCGCAGCTGTTTCACATAATCAGCCCAGCCCTCGTCAATTTTACCTGTAATTATAAACTGAGCACGCATTGTATTGACATAACTATCGATGTCCGTAGTCAAAGTCGGCAGCAGCTGAAATTCTTCAGCGGTGTACATTACATCAGGGAAAGGTGGCGTTGTATAATCGCTTCCCAGCTTATCGAGCTGCAGCTTCAGTCCATCTCCGGTTTTTGGGTTTAGAAAGATGGATTTTTCAAACACTGGACTGACATATTTCGGCCCGAAATCCCGGAGTGATTGATCCCAATACCAGGCATCAGCACTGGTACCCATCGGTGGGTCCATCAATGTATAAGAACCGTTGATATTTTTCTTAATAACGGTGTCTATCGCTCCCCAGAAATTTTGAATGCTTGCTTCATTGGTGTAGAACTGGTCAGCCCAGCGGGCAGCAATCTCTGGATATTTGCAAGAAGTGGAAATTAGCAGCTCGTTACGTTCCAGATTCATTCCATACGGATTTCCTATGGTGTAGCGCTTACCATCCGGTCCTGCAATCGGAGGAATCGTGATATATTGATCACTCCATTTGCCAAACACGGCATCCGGCGTCCACTGATACGAGAATCCTACGATAGGAGCATCGGGATTAAGAAACTTTGCTGATCTCATCGTTTCATCTTGCGTGAATAACTCTTTATCAAGCAAACCTTCGACAAACAATTTATGCTCCCATTTGAGCCCTTCTTTGTACGCCTCTGAAACAGGGTAATATACCGCATTTCCGTCCTGGACGACCATAAAGTTATTGTTCAGATCCGTGATTCCGAAGGGACTGATGAGATCATTACTTACTTCGATAACAGGTATCTCATCCAGCCTTCCATTCCCATTAGGGTCACGTTCTTTAAATGCTTTTAGCACGTTGTATAAATCATCAATCGTATCGGGAATCTTCAATCCCAATTTATCCAGCCAGGTTTTGTTAATCACGGGTTGGCGTGAGCTTTTAGGACGTAAAGGTAATCTTGCAGGCAAAGAGTAGATTTTCCCATCAGGAAAAGTACTGATTTTTTTCAATTCAGGCTCTTCCTGCATGGCTGCTTTGAGGTTAGGCATATAGCTTTCGATATAGTCATCAAGCGGCCTGAATAAGCTTAAATTATTGACGATATCCGAATCTCCGAAGGTCTCACTCCCTAAAATGATATCTGGAAGTGTACCGCTTGCCAGCATAATGGACTTCCGCTCACTCCAATCATTAGCAGACATCACCTGCCATTCGATTTTGACATTCGTATTTTTTTCCAAATCCTTCAGCCATTGATTCTGGATAAAGTTATCTCCCATGCTTCCCCACCGAACCGTTAGAACCTTCAGCGTCATGGGCTTATCCACGATTGGCAAACCTTCTTTATGAAATTGACCCGGATCAGATTCAACAGAGTTTACCCCTTTATCCCCTTTACAGGCTGTAAGGCCAGCAAGCAACGTTGTCACTAGAAGAATGACGGTGATTGTTCTATTGATACTGTTTTTGGGTTGCTTTTTCATTACGGTCTTGCTCCCTCACAAATGTTAGTTGAAAAGTAGAAGAGATTATTCCTTCACTGCGCCGATCATTACCCCTTGGTTAAAGTATTTTTGCACAAATGGGTATACACACATAATTGGAACAGTTGCCACGATAATAACCGAATACCGCATCATATTAGCGAGCCGTAACGCGATTTGTGCGGCTTCTCCGGTCCCCATACCAGACTGCATCTGATTGGTAATCAGAATATTTCGCAGGATCAGCTGCAAAGGATACATATTAGGATTTTTCAAATAAATCAAGGCATTAAAATATGAATTCCAATAACCTACAGCGATCCATAAACCTAACACTGCAATAATAGCCTTCGACAACGGTAAAACTATCAGTGCAAAATAACGGAGATTGCCACAACCATCAATTTGCGCTGCTTCCCATAAATCGCCCGGAATACTAGTCTGGAAAAAAGTTCGTGCCACTATGATATTAAAGACTCCAACTGCAAAAGGCAGTACCATAACCAAGAAAGTATCATAGAGATGGAAATCACGAACCGTTAAAAAAGTAGGAATCAACCCCCCGTTAAAGAACATTGTAAATATGAAAAACAGCGAAATATATTTTCGCCCCACAAGGTCCTTTCTTGACAACGCATAGGCAGCTGAGATATTAACTACTAAACCGATTGCAGTCCCAACCACCGTGTACAGGATGGTATTCCAATACCCGATCCAAATATTCTCATGACGAAGCAGCTCTTTATAACCATCAAAGGTAAACCCTTTAGGAAATAGCCAAACTTGCCCTCCAGCAACCGCGGAAGGATCACTAAACGAAGCAATGACGATAAAATACAGCGGATAGATCAGGATAATTAGAAAAATTGCCGATATAACATACATCACAATTTCCATTATAGTATCTGAGGAGCGATTCTTCTTTATTTTTCCAACATTTCCTTTAGTCGCTGTCTCTAAACCTCCCATTTCAATACTCCTCCCTTCTACCACAAGCTATTTTCGCTTAATTTTTTAGAAATCTGATTGACCATGATCAATAAAATAAAATTAATGACCGTGTTGAACAGGTTGATCGCCGACGAAAAGCTATACTGACTGCTGAGCAGACCAATTTTGTAGACATAAGTAGACAGAATTTCACTTGAAGTAATGTTCAAGTCATTTTGCATTAAGTACACCTTTTCAAATCCAACCCCAAGCAGTCCCCCGACCCGCAGGATAAGCAATGTTATCGCTGTTGGCATCAGCATCGGAATATCGATGTAACGAATTTTATGCATCCGACTTGCGCCGTCTACGGTTGCAGCCTCATACAAACTAGGATCAACAGCAGAGAGAGCAGCGATAAAGATAATGCTGTCCCAGCCGACATGCTGCCACACATCCGACCAGACGTACACACTGCTGAATAATCCGGCAGAGCCCATTAGATCAGGAGCTTCTTTTCCAAAAAGACTATATACATTGCCCAGTAGTCCGGTGCTAGGTGAGAACAGAATCATCATTAAGCCCACCATAACTACGGTTGAGATAAAATGTGGCATATAGGATACCGTCTGAAAAAACCGTCTAAAACGGTTTGGTCTCATCTGGTTAACCATCAGCGCAAGTATAATCGGAATCGGAAACGTAATCAGACTGTACACACTGATAATTAGCGTATTTTTGATCGTTGCAGAAAATTGATAGGAATTAAAAAACTTCTCGAAGTATTTGAATCCGGCCCATGGACTTCCGCCTATTCCCAACGCCGGGCTATAATCCTTAAAGGCAATGAGCACCCCATACATGGGTTTATATGCGAATAATAACGTAAGGACTACTGCAGGAAAAAGCAACGTATATAAACCCCAGTTTTGTTTGATTTGTCCGAGTTTCCGACTCAAATGAATTGGATCAGATTTCATAACATCCCCTCCTTATTAAAAATAGAGAATGCTACCCCACAAATTTATGTAGGGCAGCACCTTTTTCGAAAGACGAATAGGTTATTTCACACTCATATAACGACTGTAAGCATCTGTGCGAATCTTAACTAATTTTTCAAGCCCCATTTTATTAAGCTGTTTGACATAATCATCCCAGCCTTCGTCAATTCCGCCTTTGCTAATAAATTGAGCGCGCATTGTATTCACATAACCGTCGATATCCGTGGTCAAGGTTGGCAGCTCCTCGAACTCATCGGAGGTATACATAACGTTAGGGAAAGGCTCTGTTACATATTCACTACCCAGCTTATCCAGCTGCAGCTTCAGTCCATCTCCACTTTCAGGATTAAGAACGATTTTCTGTTCAAAGGACGGGCTCACATATTTTGGTCCGAAATCTCGAAGAGACTGATCCCAATACCAGGCATCTGCGCTGGTTCCAGCTGGTGGATCCATCAATGTATAGGTGCTGTCATCATTCTTCTTAATTACAGTTCCAATCGCACCCCAAAAATTCTGAATGCTCGCTTCGTTCGTGTAGAACTGATCTGCCCAACGCGCAGCAACCTCTGGATACTTACTCGAAGTAGTAATCAGCAGTTCATTACGGTTAAGACTCATCCCAATTGGATTACCGATTGTATAACGCTTACCATCCGGTCCGGCAATCGGTGGAATCGTCACATATTGATCGCTCCATTTACCAAACACAGCGTCCGGGGTCCACTGATACGTAAAGCCTACGATTGGAGCATCCGGATTTTGGAACTTCGCCGATCTCATCGTATCATCCTGAGTGAATACCTCTTTATCTAATAAACCTTCCGCATACAATTTATTTTCCCATTTAAGGCCTTCTTTGAACTCCTCCGAAACAGGGAAATAGATCGCTTTTCCGTCCTTGATGATCATATTGTTGTTATTCAAGTCGGCAATTCCGAAAGGACTGATCAAGTCATTCCCAATTTCAATAAAAGGAATCTCATCTTGTTTGCCATTTCCGTTTGGATCTTGTTCTTTGAAAGCTTTAAGTACGTTGTATAACTCATCAATCGTTTCAGGAGCCTTCAGGCCCAATTTATCGAGCCAAGTTTTGTTAATCACAGGCTGACGAGAGCTTTTTGGACGCGATGGAAGTCTTGTTGGCAGTGAATAGATTTTCCCGTCAGGAAAAGTGCTGATTTTTTTCAACTCAGGCGTTTCTTCCATGGCCGCTTTAAGATTCGGCATATTTTTTTCAATATAATCATCTAACGGCCGGAAAAAGCTTAGATTATTAACGATATCAGAATCTCCGAAGGTTTGATTTCCGAGGATAATGTCTGGAAGTGTACCGCTAGCCAGCAGAATGGACTTCTGTTCGGCCCAGTCATTGGAGGACATCACTTGCCATTCGATTTTGACATTTGTATTTTTCTCCAGATCCTTCAGCCATTGGTTCTGCGTAAACGTGTCTCCCATGCTTCCCCAACGTACGGTCAGCACCTTAAGTGTTACAGGCTCATTAACAATTGGCAGACCTTCTTTGTTGTAACTGCTCGTCTCACTAGTCGCAGCATTATTCCCGTCTTTTCCGCCGCAGCCAGCAATACCAAATACCATAGCCGCCGCCAGCAGACCCACAGTCCATTTCTTTGCCGTCTTTTTCTTACTGTGTTGACTCATCCTCTTAATCCCCCATTTCAATTAATCAAAGATTATCTGAATAGCTTAATCATAACGTCTTATTTTTTCGTATTCCGGACCCTTTAAGACGGTTATCCAGACCTTTGAATCCGCTTACAAAAAATACAAAATCAAAAGCCTTCGCTTGAAGGGACTTAATAACAGTATCCCGACTTCTGTATGTGCTTTCCGGACTTTGCGGTAAATCGCTAGCGAGTTCTCCTGTATTTTTCCTGCAGAGGTCTTATAATGATTTTATGAACAAAAAAACAGCGAAGCACAAAACCTACCCCATTCGTCATTATATAAAAGTCATGATGGCAGTCTCGTTCACAGTCCTCATTCTGGATTTAGCGATCAGCATTACTTCCATTTCTATCGTTAAGCAGCAGTCCACTCGAAATTTACAGGATACTGCGGCACTCTACATTAATCGTATCAATCATGATTTCGCTTACATTAATCACTATATGGGCTGGACGCTTGGGAACGATGAGAGCTTGCTTGCGATGAATACTTACGGGGTCAACAGTATCGAGTTCTTGAAGGCAAATGAGAATCTGCATAAACGCTTTACCGAGCTGCAAAAAAACTACGGACATGAGTACAACTTTTTCTACTATTTGAAAAATGAGAACTACTTTTTAAATTGTGCACCGATCAGTGTGACCTATACGGATTACAGGCAGCTCAAAACGAAGATTATTTCTTATATTGATGATAAGGAGATGTATGAGAAGTTTTATTCCAAATGGACGCCTATCCTTGTTAACAACCACTACTACGTGATTAATATCGTTCCCTATTACAATCGTTATTTAATTGGACTGATCTCCGCCGATAATCTGATCCGTCCTCTACGCCAAATTAATCTGGGTGCCAATGGTTATGTTTCTCTCGTAGATGAGAATGAACAGCCTTTATCGAGTCCCATATCGAACAGCGGAAAGCTGATAACGGAAGAGGGAGGCTTCTCAAATCTTTTGCAATCGCGTACAACAATCAACAGCGCCTTCTCGGACACCACCTTCAGCACTAAAATGGTCATTAAATATGGCATATTCGAAAAAATCATCATTGCTCAGCTGCTTATAATGTTACTCTTCTTCATTGTAACTTCCACTTTATGCATCGTTCTGCTGTTTTTCAAGAAAAGAGTACTAGGCCCGATTCAAAGCTTCTCTGAGAACCTTGCTTTCATTAATGAGGCTGGGCAACCCGCAGATTTCAAAAGCAGTGAGATTATAGAGCTGGAACAAGCAAACACACAGTTTAAAGATTTAGTTGATCAAATCAAAACCTTCAAAATCGCTATGTACGAGCAGGAACTGGAGAAGCAGCGGATACAACTGGATTATATGAAGCTACAGATCAAGCCCCACTTTTTCTTAAATTGCCTGACTAGCATCTATAGCATGGCCCAAATTGAAATGTATAAAGAAATTGAGAATATGACGTTATCTACGTCGAAATATTTCCGTTATATTTTTCAAAATGGAGAGAATTTTGTCCGGCTGGAGGATGAAATTGAACATGTCCGAACCTATCTAGAGATTCAAAAGCAACGATATCAGGATGCATTTATTTACAATATTGAGCAAGAGGATCAGGCAAGCTGTGTGGAAATTCCGCCATTAGTGCTGCAAACCTTCATTGAAAATTCTATTAAATATGCGATTTCACGAGAACATGAAGTAGAGATCAGGCTTACAGTCCAGCGATTACGGATTGAAGAGGAAGACATGCTCGTTATCCAGCTCACCGACACCGGTCCCGGTTTTCCACCGCAAGTGTTAGAGAAGCTTAATCTTGGTGAGCCCTTGGATCAAAGCAACGGTATGCAGATCGGTATTATGAATACGCTTAAACGGCTGGAATATCTCTATTTAAAAAGAGCAACTATCACCTTTTCCAATTTGGAGAGCGGCGGCGCTAGTGTAATCTTATCTCTTCCGGAGCTTCCTAAAAAAATCTAAATGAATGGAGAGCTAACTATGAATGTACTGCTTGTTGATGATGACTTTTATGTTATTGCTGCATTGCAAAAGAGAATAGATTGGGAATCGTTACACATTGATACTGTCTATACAGCAAATAATGTCGCTCAGGCACGTGAAATAATAGAAAAGCATTCTATTCAAATTCTAATTTCGGATATTGAAATGCCTCAGGGCAGCGGATTGGAATTACTGGCATGGATTCGCGAAGGGAATTATAGTATTCAGACTATACTTCTTACTAATTATGCGGATTTCAACTATGCCCAGAAAGCGATTGAATTGCAAAGCTTTGAATATTTTCTGAAGCCCATCGAATTTGATAAGCTGATGCTGATTATCCATAAGGCTGTCACACAGGCTAAAGAGCAGCAAAGAAATGAAAAAGCCATTCAAGGCGGTTACTTTTGGCAAAAAAACCAAGCGAAGATTCTCGAGCATTTTTGGCGTAAGTTGGTTAGTGGAAGCACATCATTTCCGATTAAATTAGCGGACATCACCCTTGCCATTGAGGAACAGAACCTCTCCTATCAAATGAGTGACACTCTGCAGCCTTTAATCTTTAACCTATTTCCTTACAACGGCAGTATGGGAAAAGAAGAGAAGGATCTTTTTGATTTTGCTCTGCTGAACGTATTATATGAATTATTACAGAGTCCTTGCTTTACCATCGAGAGCATTCTGGAATATAAAGATTATAATTGGATCGCCATATTAAAATGGAATCAGACACCAGACACGTCCTTGCTTGAAGAATTATGCTCTTCCTTTATTCAAAAGGCGATTCCTTATTTAAAATGCGACGTCTGCTGCAATATTGGTTTATACGATAAACTGAATCATGTGGGGAATGTTCTGAAACAATCGCTTCGCATGGATGAGGAAATTACGAGATGCAGAAATCAGACTTTTTTAGTGGAAGCCTATCTCTATCAAAATAAAACTGGCTATACGCCACCGGATCTTGTCTATTTGGAAGAGCTGCTGAACCAGAATCAATTCACTACTTTTCTTGAGGAAGTTACGAAATCTCTAAGAGTTATGCTTAACAATAGAACTCTGGAGACCTCTGTCCTTAGCTTGTTCCGCTTAGATATTGTTCAGCTAGTCTATTCATTTCTCAACCTCAAAGGGATACGGTCACACAAACTTTACTCC
>Ga0153923_100264_pt1 | contig 20318 bp, 25 predicted proteins | sample TSNJ007MetaG_FD_104682 | JGI IMG/M metagenome (GOLD analysis project Ga0153923, IMG submission 104682) | Attine ant fungus gardens microbial communities from New Jersey, USA - TSNJ007 MetaG | ecosystem: Host-associated > Fungi > Mycelium > Unclassified | place: USA: New Jersey, Brendon T. Byrne...
AAATAATCCATGTACCGTGACCGTATTCGCCTGCCTTCGTTGTTGGATAAAGTGATGAGCGCCGCCGACGCCGCCGCGCTGATTGAAGACGGCATGACCGTCGGCATGAGCGGCTTCACCCGCGCGGGCGAAGCCAAAGCTGTCCCTCACGCACTGGCCGAGCGAGCCAAGGTCACGCCGCTGAAGATCAGCCTGATGACCGGCGCCAGCCTGGGCAACGACCTCGACAAGCAACTGACCGAGGCCGGTGTGCTGTCGCGGCGCATGCCGTTCCAGGTCGACAGCACCTTGCGCAAGGCGATCAACGCCGGCGAAGTGATGTTCATCGACCAGCACCTGTCGGAAACCGTCGAGCAACTGCGCAACCAGCAATTGAAGCTGCCTGACATCGCGGTGATCGAAGCCGTGGCCATCACCGAGCAAGGCCACATCGTGCCGACCACCTCGGTGGGCAACTCGGCAAGCTTCGCGATTTTCGCCAAGCAGGTGATTGTCGAGATCAACCTGGCGCACAACGCCAACCTCGAAGGCCTGCATGACATCTATATCCCGACCTATCGCCCGACGCGCACGCCGATCCCGTTGGTGAAGGTCGACGATCGCATCGGCAGCACCGCGATCCCGATCCCACCGGAAAAGATTGTCGCCATCGTCATCACCCAGCAGGCGGATTCGCCGTCCACGGTGTCGACCCCGGATGTCGATACCAATGCCATCGCCGAGCACCTGATCACCTTCTTCAAGCAGGAAGTCGACGCCGGGCGCATGACCAACAAGCTCGGCCCGTTGCAGGCCGGAATCGGCAACATCGCCAACGCGGTGATGTGCGGTCTGATCGATTCGCCGTTCGAAGACCTGAGCATGTACTCCGAAGTGCTGCAGGATTCGACCTTCGACCTGATCGACGCCGGCAAGCTGAGCTTCGCTTCGGGCAGCTCGATCACATTGTCGGAGCGGCGCAACAGCGATGTGTTCGGCAACCTGGAGAAGTACAAGGACAAACTGGTGCTGCGCCCGCAAGAGATCTCCAACCACCCGGAAGTGGTGCGTCGTCTGGGTATCATCGGCATTAACACCGCACTGGAGTTCGACATCTACGGTAACGTCAACTCCACCCATGTCTGCGGCACGCGGATGATGAACGGCATTGGCGGTTCCGGCGACTTCGCGCGCAACGCCCACCTGGCGGTGTTCGTGACCAAGTCGATTGCCAAGGGTGGCGCAATTTCCAGCGTGGTGCCGATGGTCAGCCACGTTGACCACACCGAGCATGACGTCGACATCCTGGTCACCGAAATCGGTCTGGCCGACCTGCGCGGCCTGGCCCCGCGCGAGCGCGCCCGGGTGATCATCGACAACTGCGTACACCCCGCTTATCGCCAGGCGTTGAATGACTACTTCACCGCCGCCTGCGCCATCGGCGGGCACACCCCGCACATCCTGCGCGAAGCCCTGAGCTGGCACATGAACCTGGAAGAAACCGGTCGCATGCTCGCGGTGTAATCCGCACAATCGAACCGCTGATGCAAACACTGTTTGTGTCAGCGGTTTTTTCATTGCCCTATCTGGCAAAAACTGTACTGCTGTACCGGTGATTTTCTACAGCTTTTGCCTACTCCAACCCCAAGATTGTGCAAAAACGCACCACTTAAGTGCAGACAGGTACAGTTTGCTCGATTTTGACCCGTACACCCCCTATAAACAGTTAACTGGTCACTCACAATACAGTTGAACTGTATCTAGAGAGACTAGGCAAACGAGAGGATCATGGGCACCAGTTAAACCACTACCTGATCCCGCCACAAGCGGAAGGATGTCAACCATGGAACGTACACTCAGTTCCGAACTGTTCTTCGAAGACAAAGCTGCAAAAAACCAGGCTTCCCTGCCTCTGCGCGTTATCGCCAACCTGATGTTGTGGCAGCGCCGCATCTCCAGCCGCCACCAACTGGCTCGTCTGGATTCGCGTCTGCTGGCTGACGCCGGTATCAGCGAAGCACAACGCTACGAAGAGCTGAGCAAGCCGTTCTGGCGCTAAGTAGCGTCGCTGGCTCTGGTCATTAGACCCACCGCCAGCAACCCGAATTGAACAAACAAAACCCGTCGCGGGAAACCGCGACGGGTTTTGTCGTTTCAGGGTTTGAAAAGCGCCCATACAGCAACCCAAATCAACAACAGGTACAGTTTATATATTCCTTGATCTAAACCAGTACAATTTCATCTGAGTGTATCTGCTACTCCCACTGCTTCGCGCGCAGCATGTCCTTGATCCGCTCTCGGTTTAAGGAATACGCCATGAAAGACTTACAGGATGTTTCAACAACTTCGATTCAGACCCACGCTTACCCTTACTCATTGCGACGCCTGCTACATGACTTGTGGCAAGCAATGGAACGCGCCAGGACGCGGCGCTTGCTGGCTCAGCTCGATCAGCGCGATCTCGCGGATCTGGGCTTAAGCCAAGCCGATCGGCTCAATGAACTGGAAAAACCCATCTGGCGCTAGCATTCTGCCCACTGTCCGAACCCCGCGCGCAGGCCTAATATCCACGCCAGAACGTGGCGAATCTTCTGTAACCCGCGTCTGACTCATCAGACACAAGCCACCTCTCAATACGGTTTACTTTCAGGAGATCCACCATGTCCCGTCTTCGCCTGCTCAGCACTGCCGCCTTGCTCGCCGTGGCTGCCAACGCCAGTGCCTCCAGTTTCATCGTGACCACAGACGCCGTGGTTGGCGCGCTGAAGTCCTCGTCAGACGCCACTTCCGATGTCAGCTCTTCGCTGCGTGACAACAAAGTCGTGATCGCCGCCCGCGACGACGCCGCCAGCTTCGTCGCCAGCGAAGGCCAGATTCGCGGCGTGAAGCTGGAAAGCGCGCTGGACCTGATCCGCCATCAAGCACCGCAATTGAACGCGACCGACTTCCAACTGGCGCAAGCCATTCTGGCGATCTGATCGCCGTTGTCCGACGGGACACGCCAGTCGTGTCCCGATGTTTCGCCGCTGGCTCTGGCCCGGGCATTTGCGCTAGCCTTGAGGCTCGTTAACCGTTACCGAGTCCCATGCGTTTATTCAAATTGCTTTTCCCTTCTTTGTTGATCAGCGCCTTCTGGGCGACCTCGGTCGATGCCTTTGATGTCTCCACACAAAACACTGTGGTCACCGTTTGGGCGACCGGAATGGTGTCTTCGGCGCCATTCGACCGTAAACTGATCATCGCCGCTCACGATGACGCGGCGGCGTTTGTTGCCAGTGACGGTGAATTGCGCGGCGCGCAGCTCGAATCCGCACTGCATTACCTGCGCAAATCACGACCAAAACTTCATGTCAGCGACCTTGAACTGGCACAGGCAATTCTCGTCCAATAGTTATCCTGATCCCTCGTTATCATTGCCCTCCGGAGTCGTTCCATGCGTAGCCCGCTGATTGCTGCCGCCCTTGGCCTGTTTTTGTTGGCCGACGTGGCCCAGGCGCACACCCTGGTAGCCACCAGTAACATCATCGTTCGTGCCTCCCAGCGCACCATCGATTTCACCTCCGATACCACCACGTCGATTCGCGATTCGAAAATCATCCGCGAAGCCCACGACGATGCGGCCAGCTTCGTTGCCACCAACGGCGATATCCGTGGTGCGCACCTGGAGGCCGCCCTCAATACATTGCGCACGCGTGTACCCGAAGCCCGCGACGCCAGTGATCAGGTGCTCGCCGAAGCCATCCTCGCCCTGTGAAGTCACTCGGCGCCTGGCTACTGGCCGGGGCGGTGTTGCTGCTTGGCAACAGCGCCCACGCCAGCCTGCAATTGCGGCTCAAGACCGACGGCCTGAGCCCTGCCCAGCAGCAGGCCAGCCAGGCGCTGCTCGATGAAGCGATGCAGAAATTGCCACCCAGCTTCGTCGAACAGCTGGACCGGCGCATCGATGTCGGCTGGACCGACAACATGCCCGGCAATGCCTATGGCGAGGCGACCCTGGTTGCCGAACTCGACCTGAATCGCAAACTGCTCGCCGGCCTCACCGACGGCAGCGCGGCCAAGGAAAAAACCAATCGCCCCCACGGCACCGTGCGCCAGGAACTGCTGGCAACGGTGCTGCACGAACTCACCCACATTTATGACCGCGCGCGCCTGTGGCCCGCCGCCGAGCGCACGCTGATTCAGCGCTGCACTCGCCGCAGCAACAGCGCCGGCCTGGTCGGCATTCCCGATGAGTGTCGAGGGCAGACCGAGCGCCGCTTCACCCTCAGTGATGATCCACGTCTGCTTGACCTCGCCGGCTGGCAACAATACGTCGGCCGCCGCGGCGAGCGTGAACAACACAACCGTCAGGTGGCCCGCAGCCCGGATCTGTACGAGATATCCAGTCCGAAAGAGTTTGTCGCGGTCAACATGGAGTATTTCCTCCTCGACCCGAGCTACGCTTGCCGCCGTCCGGCGCTCTATCGCTATTACCAGGAACGCTTCGGCTGGGCGCCACCGGCCAAGGACACCTGCAGCAACACCTTCGCCTTTCTCAACGCCGGCAACGACTTCGCCAAGCAGCCCCTGGGCCAGGTCGATCCGGAGCGGGTGTATGCCGTCGACTACCTGCTCGCCGAAGCCAACCAGAACTGGGTCAGCCGCTGGGGCCACAGCATGCTGCGCCTGGTGATCTGCGCACCGGGGCGGCCACGTGGCCCGGATTGCCGGCTTGACCTCGACCAGCATCTGGTGCTGTCCTACCGCGCCTTTGTCGGTGATGTGCAGCTGTCGAGTTGGGACGGTCTGGTCGGCAAGTACCCGTCGCGGCTGTTCGTGCTGCCACTGGCTCAAGTGATCGACGAGTACACCAAGACCGAGCTGCGCAGCCTCGCCTCCGTGCCGCTGAAGCTGTCACGCGACGAGATCGAAGGCGTGGTCGAACACGCCGCCGAGATGCACTGGAGCTATGACGGCAACTACTTCTTCCTCTCCAACAACTGCGCGGTGGAAGGCCTGAAGCTGCTGCGCAGCGGCAGTAACAACAAGCAACTCGTCGGCCTCGACAGCATCATGCCCAACGGTTTGCTTGAAGTACTCAAAGGCCGTGGCCTGGCCGACACCAGCGTGCTCGACAATCCCAAGGAAGCGCTGCGCCTGGGCTATCGCTTCGATTCGTTCCGCGATCGCTATCAGGCGATGTTCGATGTGTTGAAGAAGCAGCTGCCGATCAAACAGACCAGCGTCGAAGATTGGCTCTCACTTTCCGCCGAAGAACGCCGGCAGTGGTTTGAACGTGCAGACCTGCGCACCAGCGCTGCATTGCTCCTGCTGGAACAGGCGAGCTATCGCCGCCAGTTGCTGCTGGCCCAGGACGAGGTCAAGCAGCGCTACCTCGGCGCCCGGGAGCTGGAAAACGGCGGCATGGACAAGGCCAACGCCACCCTGCAGGAAATTCTCGCCAACAGCGGCTTCCTCAGTCGTCCGGCAGAACTGCTCGACAGCCATGGCTACGGGCTGCCGCAACCAAGCGAGTTCAAGCGCCTGCAGGACGAAAGCGCCCAACGCCAGAAACAACTGCTGGCGCTGAGCGGCGATCTGGACAAGGAAGTGCGCAAGTTGCTGGAACCCAAGCGAGCGGCCGAAATTGCCGCCAGCGAAGCCAACGTGAAGCAGATCGGCGAGCATCTGCGCAGACTGCACAAGGCGTCCGGCGGACTGGAGCTACCCTGAGACAGAAGACTGGAACTGAATCTTGTGGCGTGGGAGCTTTCTCCCGCTCGGCTGCGCAGCAGTCGTAAATCGGGTGAATGCCGAATTTTCAGGGCCGCCCCGCGCCCCAGCGGGAGCAAGCTCCCTCGCCACAGATGATCGTGCCAAATCAGTACAAAACACCGTCCAGAATTTCGTAAACGATCCCGGTGCCTACCGCGATCAGCACAATGTCACCCCCGGCCCGGCGCCACTCGTAACCCGGATACACCGGCAGACGACTCAGCGCCCGACCATCCAGTCGCTCGCCGTAATACCCGTGCGGCAACGGCCGGCCGCGTTCCAGATGGATACCCGGAGGTGGCGGTGCGCCGCGCACGAAGTAACCGTGATTGTCGCGAATGGTCTGACGGATCGGCCCGAAGTCGCGCGGCGGGCCGCCACGGTGGTCGTTCTGCGGGCCACGGTGATCGTCGCGATGGTCGTTGCCATGGTTGTTGTACTGGCCCTGCTGCGGGCCGCCGTGGTCGTGATCATCGCGTGGATCGGCGCTGGCCAGCAGCGGTGTCGCACTGATCATCAGCACACCCAGTCCGGCAATCAGACGTTTCGGCATTTTCATCGGGTCTTTCCTCACTGCACCAACAGCAAAAAGGGATTCAGAACGTGGTTCTGAATCCCTCGGTCTTGCTCATTTAGGCTGTGTTGTGAGGCGCTAATTCCTCTGTATCAGGAACTTTACCTTCAGCTGACGCGGGCCTTACGCACGCCTTCGGACAGCGACTTGCACAGCCCCAGCACACCATCGACAGCCTGGGCTGGCGTGGTCGCATTGGCGATATGGTCGATCAGCGCCGAACCCACCACCACACCGTCCGCCAAACGAGCGATGGACGCCGCCTGCTCCGGAGTTCGGATGCCGAAACCGATGCTGATCGGCAGATCAGTGTGGCGACGCAGACGGGTCACCGCCTCTTCGACGTGCTCCAGCGTCGCCGCACCGGCGCCGGTCACCCCGGCCACCGACACGTAGTAAACGAAGCCCGAACTGCCATTGAGCACTTTCGGCAGGCGCGCATCGTCAGTGGTCGGGGTGGTCAGGCGGATGAAGTCCAGACCGGCAGCCTGTGCCGGGTCGCACAGCTCGGCGTTGTGCTCCGGCGGCATGTCGACCACGATCAGACCATCAACGCCCGCCGCTTTGGCATCAGCGATGAAACGCTCAACGCCGTACATGTGGATCGGGTTGAAGTAGCCCATCAGCACCAGCGGCGTGTCGCTGTTGCCTTCGCGGAACTCGCGAACCATCTGCAGGGTTTTCGCCAGATTCTGCCTGGCGCCCAAGGCACGGATATTCGCCAGTTGAATCGCCGGACCATCGGCCATCGGGTCGGTGAACGGCATGCCCAGCTCGATCACATCAGCGCCAGCGCCGGGCAGACCTTTGAGGATCGCCAGCGAGGTGTCGTAGTCCGGGTCACCGGCGGTGACGAAAGTCACCAGCGCGGCGCGGTTCTGTTGCTTGAGGTCGGCAAAACGGGTTTGCAGGCGGCTCATCAGTGTTTCTCCTGCTTCGACTGTTCCATATGGTGCATCACGGTCTGCATGTCTTTGTCGCCACGGCCGGAGAGGTTGACCACCATCAGGTGATCCTTCGGCAGTTTCGGCGCGCGTTTGAACACTTCAGCCAATGCATGAGCGCTTTCCAGTGCCGGGATGATGCCTTCGAGGCGGCAGCACTGGTGGAACGCAGCGAGGGCTTCGTCGTCGGTCACCGAGGTGTACTGGACGCGGCCGATGTCATGCAACCAGGCGTGCTCAGGGCCAATGCCCGGATAGTCGAGGCCGGCGGAAATCGAGTGAGCGTCGATGATCTGGCCGTCGTCGTCCTGCAGCAGGAAGGTGCGGTTACCGTGCAGCACACCCGGTACGCCGCCATTGAGGCTGGCGGCGTGCTTGCCGGTTTCGATGCCGTAACCGGCCGCTTCGACGCCGATGATTTCGACGCTCTGATCATCGAGGAACGGGTGGAACAGGCCCATGGCGTTGGAACCGCCACCGATGCACGCCACCAGGCTGTCCGGCAGACGACCTTCCTGGGCTTGCAGCTGCTCGCGGGTTTCCTTGCCGATCACGGCCTGGAAGTCGCGCACCATCGCCGGGTACGGGTGCGGGCCGGCCACAGTGCCGATCAGGTAGAACGTGCTGTCGACGTTGGTCACCCAGTCACGCAGCGCTTCGTTCATCGCGTCTTTCAGGGTGCCAGTACCGGCCACCACCGGAATCACCTCGGCGCCCAGCAGCTTCATGCGGAACACGTTGGCCTGCTGACGCTCGATGTCGGTGGTGCCCATGTAGATCACGCAATCCAGACCGAAGCGCGCAGCCACGGTGGCCGTTGCCACGCCGTGCATGCCGGCGCCGGTTTCGGCGATGATGCGTTTTTTGCCCATGCGCCGCGCCAGCAGGATCTGGCCGATGCAGTTGTTGATCTTGTGCGCGCCAGTGTGGTTCAGCTCTTCGCGCTTGAGGTAAATCTTCGCACCACCGCAAAACTCGGTCAGACGCTCGGCGAAATACAGCGGGCTTGGACGTCCGACATAGTCACGCTGGAAGTAGGCCAGTTCTTCTTTGAACGCAGGATCTTCCTTGGCCGCTTCGTATTCGCGGGCCAGATCGAGGATCAGCGGCATCAGGGTTTCCGCCACGTAGCGGCCACCGAACGCACCGAACAGGCCGTTATCGTCCGGGCCGTTGCGCAGGTTGGAGGTGTTCGAAGTCTGGGTCATGATGTGCTCCAGGTGAATTCGGGTGAGAAGACAATGGCGTTCACTCTACCCCTGACCTTCCAGGCTGAAAACCGATAAGATCGCCATAACCTGTCAGGAAATCTCACAGATACCATGAGCCACGACCTTCCCCCGCTGAACGCCTTGCGCGCATTTGAAGCCACCGCCCGGCTGAACAGCGTCAGCCAGGCGGCCGAACAGCTGCACGTCACGCATGGCGCGGTTAGCCGTCAGCTCAAGGTGCTCGAAGAGCATCTGGGCGTGAGCCTGTTCGTCAAGGATGGTCGCGGCTTGAAACTCACAGATGCCGGTGTTCGACTGCGAGATGCCAGCGGTGAAGCCTTTGATCGGTTGCGCAGTGTGTGTGCCGAGCTGACGCAAAGCACCGCTGATGCGCCGTTCGTGCTTGGCTGCTCCGGCAGTCTGTTGGCGCGATGGTTCATCCCACGCCTGGGGCGGCTCAACGCCGATCTGCCGGACTTGCGTCTGCACTTGTCAGCGGGTGAAGGTGATCTCGATCCACGGCGCCCAGGTCTCGATGCCTTGTTGCTGTTCGCCGAGCCGCCATGGCCGGCCGACATGCAGGTCTACGAACTGGCCGCAGAACGCATCGGCCCGGTGATGAGCCCGCTGTTCAGCGGTTATCAACGCCTGCAATCCGCGCCGGCGTCAGCCTTGCTCAGCGAACCGCTGCTGCACACCACTTCCCGCCCACAAGCGTGGCCGAGCTGGGCACAGCAAAACCACCTCGACGCCAAGGCGCTGAAGCTCGGGCAAGGTTTTGAGCATTTGTATTATCTACTGGAAGCCGCAGTGGCCGGGCTTGGCGTGGCAATCGCGCCGGAGCCGTTGGTAACAGAGGATTTGAAGGCCGGTCGCCTGGTTGCGCCATGGGGCTTCTGCGAAACCCCGGCGCAACTGGCGTTGTGGCTACCCAAGCGCGCCGCAGACGGGCGCGCCCGGCAACTGGCGCAATGGCTCAAGAACGAGCTGCGCCAGAGCGATCACTCGCCGCGCTTGAACAGCAAATAAGCGGCGAGCAGACCGATTGCACCGACCGCCACACCGGCGGTGGTCCAAGGGTGTTCCTGAGCGTAATCGCGGGTGGCGATGCCGGTCTCGCGGGTTTTCACTTTGACTTCTTCATAGGCATCGCTGAGCAGGCTGCGCGAGTGCTTCAGTGCGCTTTCGGCGTTGCTTTTGAGCGCCTTGAGGGTCTTGCGCGACTCGTCCGAAGCGTCGTCTTTCAAGCTTTCCAACGATTTGAGCAGACTCTCGATCTCGGCTTCCATGCTTTGCAACGAGGCTTTACGTAAAGAGGTGTTGGCCATGGTGGCTCTCCTGCATTGGTGATGAGTGGCGTGTGTTGGTTGGGACTTCAGCGGTTTGAGAAAGTGCAGAAAATCTGAACTTCGCTTGCGCCGGGCCGCCGAAATCAACAGTGCAGATTCACTGCTAGTCTCAAATCCACACGTCAATTCCAAACGCGAAGGAGATCGCCATGAGTGACCATCACACGTACAAAAAAGTCGAGCTGGTCGGCTCGTCCACCAGCAGCATCGAAGACGCCATCAACAACGCGCTGGCTGAAGCGAACAAGAGCATCAAGCATCTGGAATGGTTTGAAGTGGTCGATACCCGTGGCCACATCAAGGACGGCAAGGCTGCGCATTTTCAGGTAACACTCAAAGTGGGCTTTCGCATTGCCAGCAGCTGACTTTGGGCTACGCTTCTGAACTTGCGCGCTGGCCGAGTGCCATAGGAATGGCAAAGCGCTACAAGGTGAGTGCATCGGGAGACCTGATGCCCACCTCTTTTAATCCGACCAGGGAGTGCGACCGATGAAGAAGTTCATATTGGCAGTAGGTTTGTTGAGCCTTGCGGGTGGCGCGTTGGCTGCTGGCAAGCCTTGTGAAGAGTTGAAAAGCGAGATTGCGGCGAAGATTGATGCCAAAGGTGCCTCCAGTTATTCGCTGGAGATTGTCGACAAGGGTGCAGCCGCTGGCGGCAAGGTCGTTGGCAGTTGCGAAGGTGGCACCAAGGAAATCGTCTACAAACGTGGTTGATCGCGCCTGAAATGCAAAAGCCGACGCGAAGGCGTCGGCTTTTTTGTGGGCGATGATTTACCTGTAGGCGCTGCGGCACGCTGCGATCTTTTGATCTTGGTTAAAAGAATCAGATCAAAAGATCGCAGCCTCGTTTCACTCGACAGCTCCTACACGTGGGCCGCGTTATCCTTTCATGACCTGCGCCAGCAGTTCGTAGGAATGCACGCGATCGGCGTGCTCATACAGGTCGCAGGTGAAGATCAGCTCATCGGCCTGGGTCTGCTCGACCAGCACTTCCAGCTTGGCGCGGATTTTCTGCGGGCTGCCGACCATCGCCAGACCAAGGAAATCTCCAACCGCCTCACGTTCATGGGGCAGCCACAGGCCGTCCATGGTTTTCACCGGCGGACGCTGCACCAGACTCTGTCCACGCATCAGCGCGAGAATGCGCTGGTATACCGACGTCGCCAGGTAATCCGCCTGCTCATCGGTATCCGCCGCCACCAGCGGCACACCGAGCATCACGTACGGCTTGTCGAGCACCGCCGACGGTTTGAAGTGATTGCGATAGACGCGAATCGCCTCATGCATGAAGCGCGGGGCGAAGTGCGAGGCGAAGGCGTAGGGCAATCCGCGCTCACCGGCCAGTTGCGCACTGAACAGGCTGGAGCCGAGCAGCCAGATCGGCACGTTGGTGCCGGTGCCGGGCATGGCAATCACCCGTTGATCCGGGGTGCGCGGGCCGAGAAAACGCACCAACTCGGCGACGTCTTCCGGGAAATCATCGGCGCTGCCGGAACGCTCGCGGCGCAAGGCGCGGGCAGTCATCTGGTCGGAGCCGGGCGCTCGGCCCAGACCCAGGTCGATGCGTCCCGGATAGAGGCTTTCGAGAGTGCCGAACTGCTCGGCGATCACCAGCGGCGCGTGGTTGGGCAACATCACCCCGCCGGAGCCGACACGAATCGTCGAGGTGCCGCCGGCCAGATATCCCAGCAGCACCGAGGTGGCGGAACTGGCGATGCCGTCCATGTTGTGGTGTTCGGCGACCCAGAAGCGGGTGTAGCCGAATTTCTCGACGTGCTGCGCCAGATCCAGCGAATTGCGCAGCGATTGTGCCGGACTGCCGTTCTCGCGCACCGGCACCAGATCGAGGGTGGAAAATTTTACATCGGACAGTTGCTTCATAAACCTGCGTCTCCGAGTGGTCTGCAGGTTTTTTCTTGCGAACGAAAACCTGCCGAATTCATAAGCGTGTTCTGTGCAATGAGGGCATATACCCGAGTTTCAATAGCTGAGAGAAAAATCCTACTAAAAAAGTCAACGATTCACTCGGGCTGAACTTTGTTCCGGCGTCTATCCTCAGAAGCCTTGCAAGCAAAAACCACGACGGCGCGGCGTTCCGCGCCAGATCTTGAGGAGGCAGATATGGCTATCGTGAAGAAAGCATCCGCGCATTGGGCAGGCGATCTGAAAACCGGCATCGGCTCGATCTCTACCGAGACCGGCGTCCTCAGAGAAGCACCCTACGGCTTCAAGGCCCGCTTCGAAGGCGGCAAGGGCACCAACCCGGAAGAACTGATCGGCGCCGCACATGCCGGCTGTTTTTCCATGGCGTTTTCGATGATTTTGGGCGATGCGGGCCTGAAGGCCGAGAGCATCGACACTCAGGCAGAGGTTACGCTGGATCAGGTCGAGGGTGGCTTTGCCATCACTGCGATCAAGTTGATCCTCAAGGCGAAAATCCCTGGCGCTACTCAGGCGCAGTTTGAAGAACTGAGCAACAAGGCCAAGGAAGGGTGCCCGGTGTCCAAGGTATTGAATGCGAAGATTACCCTTGAGGCATCATTAGTCAGTTGAGTCATCGCTGACAGGATCTGATGCCATCGCGAGCAGGCTCACTCCTACAGGAATCTCGGTTGTTCACAATTGTGTGTCCGCTGGAGATCGAATGTAGGAGTGAGCCTGCTCGCGATGGCGATCCTAAAAGCACCGTAGAGCCTGAAGATGTGAGCGAAGTCAGAACCCGCGCTGCAAAAATATGGTCGAATAAGTGACAGCAGCTTCAGCGCACGCCCGTGCGCGCTGCCCCATGGAGCTTCAAGATTATGAAACGTATTGGCTTGGCGATCCTCTGCAGTGCATTGGCCACAACGGTTCTGGCCGCACCGAAAGACTGTGAAGAACTCAGGAAAGAAATCGAAGTAAAGATCCAGGCGAACGCCGTGCCGTCCTACACGCTGGAAATCGTCAGCAAGGAAGAGGCCGACAAACACGACGTGGCCATGGTCGTCGGCACCTGTGAAAACGGCACCAAGGCAATCATTTACCAGAAGAACGACAACTGATCCGTCTCAGCTGAGGCAATCCATGTCGTGATCCTCGGCAACGATCTCACGCTTGGCGTTGTACAGACGGGCGCTCGGCGTGAACCCTAGCGAACGCCCCTCCAGCAGATAACGCTGCCCGGCCTCGAAATGGTCGTAGCGAATATACAAATAGCACAGTCGCTCCACGGGACCGGTCATCAGACTGCCGCCGCCACCAAACACCTCGAAGTCAAACCGCACCCGCAGCTCATGGCTGCCGGGGGTGACCTGGAAGAAACGCCCGTCGCTCAAGCGTTGATTATCCAGGCGCTCGGCCATGAGCAGTTTTCCGCCGGGGGTCGGGGTCGAGAAATCGACCCAGGCCATTTGCGGATCAATCGGCGGCAATGGGGTCTGACAGCCAGCGACAGCGCCGACCGCGAGCAACAACATCAACTTGCGCATGATGGATGTCCAGGGATTCAGTCCTCCAGCATAGCGCTGATCAGGTGCGCTGACAGCCTGCCGGCGTGCCCTGACCGACCACATTGTGCTGCTCGTCATAGAGCTTGGCCCATGGCCGGAAACCGATGCTGCCAGCTTGCAGCTGATAACGCTGGCCGGCATTGAAGTCCTTGAATTTCACCTTCAACTGGCAGTCGCGCCACAGCGGTTCGGCATCGGGGCCGATGTTGGTGGCTTCGACCGGGAACTGATAACGCACCTGCAATTGGTGACTGCCGGGCTCGACTTCAAAATAACGTTTGTCGACGGTCGTCTTGTCATCGACCTTCAGCGCTTGCAGCGCTGTGTCCTGTTGCCGGGCATCGAGATCGATCCAGGCTTGCGAGGGGTCAGGATCGGGCATTCCGAATCCGGCACAACCGGCCAGCGTCAGCAGGCCTCCAGTCAGCAACAACATGCGCATAGCGAAGCTCCAGATGGCGGGATAGTCTTGCGGGCAGACTTTCCAAAGGATTTTTATTTTGAGCAGGCCGCTTCCAAGCCATGGGGTACTTGATCGCGTTTTTCGGATTTTGTTTCCGGGTGTGATGTTTTTGTTGCTCAACGGTTGTTCCAGCGTCAGCTATTACAGCCAATTGGCCGGTGGTCAGTTGCAGCTGCTGCGGGCACGTGAACCGGTGGCCAAGGTGATTGCTGACCCCAGTCGCGACGCATCGCTGCGCACGCACCTGATCCAGTCGCAGAAAGCCCGCGCATTCGCCAGCGAACACCTGCACCTGCCCGACAACCAGAGCTATCGGCTGTACGCCGACATCGGCCGGCCGTATGTGGTGTGGAACGTGTTCGCCACCCCGGAGTTTTCCCTGACCCCGCAGAACCATTGTTTCCCGATCGCCGGTTGCGTGGCCTATCGCGGCTACTACAGCCAGAGCGCCGCGCGCGGCGAAGCGGCGATCCAACGTCTGCAAGGCATGGACGTGTCGATTGGCGGCGTCGAGGCCTATTCGACCCTCGGCTGGTTCAATGACCCGATCCTCAATTCGATGATGGGCTGGGGCGATGAGCGTCTGGCCACGCTGATCTTTCATGAACTGGCGCATCAGCGCTTTTATGTGAAGGACGACACCGAGTTCAACGAGTCCTTCGCCACGTTTGTCGAGCAGGAAGGTACCCGGCAGTGGCGGGCGTTTCGTGGTCTGCCTGCGGATACCGACTCGCGGCTCAAGCAGCGGGATCAATTCATCGAGCTGGTACTCGAAACGCGGTCGCGGCTTGAAGCGCTTTACGCCCAGCCGCTGCCGGCCGAACAGATGCGAGAGCGAAAGGCGGCGCAATTCGAGCGGTTTCGGCGCGATTACCGGGTGATGCGCGACAGCCAGTGGGCCGGGGACAAGCGCTATGATGCGTGGGTGAACATGCCGCTGAACAATGCGCGGCTGTTGCCGTTCGGGCTGTATGACCAGTGGGTACCGGCGTTTGCGGCACTGTTCAGGCAGGTTGGGGGGGATTGGGTGCGGTTTTATGCTGAGGTCGAGAAGTTGGGTGGTTTAGCTGTCGCGGAGCGTAAAGCGGCCTTGAAAGCTTTGGCCGGATCTTGAATTGATGTCGGCTGATCCGGCTTCATCGCTGGCAAGCCAGCTCCCACATGGATTCAGGTGAAAGTGCGCCCACTGCTCACCTGTGGGAGCTGGCTTGCCAGCGATGGCCGACTCATCAGCGCCACAGAAACGCCTGATGCAACTCAGCCAAAGTCTCAAAATGATAAGCCGGCGCTTCGGCACTCAACTCTTCAAAACTGCCAAACCCATAACCCACTGCCGCCGCGTCCACGCCGTTGCTGCGCGCGCCGATCAGATCATGCTTGCGGTCGCCGATCATCAGCGTATTGGCCGGATCCAGCCCTTCTTCGGCGATCAGGTGCGCAATCAGCTCGACCTTGTTGGTCCGCGTGCCATCCAGCTCACTGCCGTAGATCACCTTGAAGTGTTTGGCGAAGTCGAAGTGCCGGGCGATTTCCCGGGCAAATTCCCAAGGTTTGGAGGTCGCGATGTACAGCTGTCGCCCCTGGCCACTCAGGGTTTCCAGCAACGGCGTGACGCCGTCGAACACACGGTTCTCGTACAGGCCGGTGACCTTGAAGCGCTCACGATAGAAATTCACCGCTTCCCAGGCCTTGGCCTCATCGAAGCCATAAAACTGCATGAACGCCTGCAACAGCGGCGGGCCGATGAAGTGTTCGAGTTTGCTCAGGTCCGGCTCATCGATGCCGAGTTTGCTCAAAGCGAACTGGATGGAACGGGTGATGCCCTCACGCGGGTCGGTCAGGGTGCCATCGAGGTCGAACAGTACGGTCTGGTAATGCATGAGAAATCCTGAGCAGGTGTAGGTCGATTCAGAGCTGATCGTAGCCTTCGGCCAGATGCAGATCCTTGAGCTTCACGTAGTTCGCCGCGCTGTAGGTGAAGAAGGCGCGTTCCTTGTCGGTCAACGAGCGGACTTGTTTCACCGGGCTGCCCACGTACAGAAAACCGCTTTCCAGGCGCTTGCCCGGCGGTACCAGGCTGCCGGCGCCGATGATCACATCGTCCTTGACCACCGCGCCGTCCATGACGATGCTGCCCATGCCGATCAACACGCGGCTGCCAACGCTGCAGCCATGCAGCATGACCTTGTGGGCGATGGTCACGTCATCGCCGATCAGTAGCGGAAAACCTTCCGGGTTGAACGGCCCGGCGTGGGTGATGTGCAGCACGCAGCCATCCTGCACGCTGGTGCGCGCGCCGATGCGGATGCGGTGCATGTCGCCACGGATCACGGTCAGCGGCCACACGGAGCTGTCTTCGCCGATTTCGACGTCGCCGATCACCACCGCGGAGGCGTCGACAAACGCGCCTTGACCGAGCTGCGGGGTGTGATTCTGGTACTTGCGAACGGGCACGATAAGTTCTCTCTCTGTCGCCGATAGCTGCGGTGAGTGTCGATTGTAATTAAGATGGGCGCATGTTTCTTCCAGCCAAGGTGCCAACCGTGAGCGTGAACAACCCTCTTCTGCAGTCCTACGACCTGCCGCCGTTCTCCACGATCCGTGCCGAACACGTGCTGCCAGCCATCGAAACGATCCTGGCCGACAACCGCGCCGCCATCGCCGAAATTCTCAAGACCCAGGTTCAAAACCCGACCTGGGCCGGTCTGGTGCTGGCGATGGACGAACTCAACGATCGCCTCGGCGCTGCCTGGAGCCCGGTCAGCCACCTCAACGCCGTGTGCAACAGCGCCGAACTGCGCGAAGCCTACGAGTCGTGCCTGCCGGCCCTGAGCGCCTACTCCACCGAGATGGGCCAGAACCGCGAGCTGTTCCAGGCCTATGAAGCGCTGGCCAACAGCCCGGAAGCAGCCGGTTTCGACGTGGCGCAAAAAACCATTCTGGAACACGCCCTGCGTGACTTCCGTCTGTCGGGTATCGACCTGCCGGAAGCCGAACAGAAGCGCTACGCCGAAGTGCAGAGCAAACTGTCCGAGCTGGGCAGCCGCTTCTCCAACCAGTTGCTCGATGCCACGCAAGCCTGGACCAAGTACGTCACTGAGGAGGCTGCCCTCGCCGGTCTGACCGATTCGGCCAAGGCGCAAATGGCCGCTGCCGCCCAGGCCAAAGGCCTCGCTGGCTGGCTGATCACCCTGGAATTCCCGAGCTACTACGCGGTGATGACCTACGCCCAGGACCGTGCACTGCGTGAAGAAGTCTACGCCGCCTACTGCACCCGTGCGTCGGATCAAGGCCCGAACGCCGGGCAGAACGACAACGGCCCGGTGATGGAAGAGATCCTCGACCTGCGTCAGGAGCTGGCCAGACTCTTGGGCTTCGCCAGTTTCTCCGAGCTGAGCCTGGCGACCAAAATGGCTGAGTCCAGCGATCAGGTGCTGAGCTTCCTGCGCGATCTGGCCAAGCGCAGCAAGCCGTTCGCTGCGCAGGATCTGCAGCAGCTGCGCGCCTACGCCGCTGAACAGGGCTGCGCCGATCTGCAAAGCTGGGACAGCGGTTTCTACGGCGAGAAGCTGCGCGAACAACGCTACAGCGTCGCTCAGGAAACCCTGCGCGCCTACTTCCCGATCGATAAAGTTCTCAGCGGTCTGTTCGCTATCGTCCAGCGCCTGTACGGCATCGAAATCGCCGAACTGAAAGGCTTCGACACCTGGCACCCGGATGTGCGCCTGTTCGAAATCAAAGAGAATGGCCAGCACGTCGGTCGCTTCTTCTTCGACCTCTACGCCCGCGCCAACAAGCGTGGCGGTGCGTGGATGGACGGCGCCCGCGACCGTCGCCGCACCGTCGACGGCGTGCTGCAAAGCCCGGTGGCCAACCTGGTGTGCAACTTCACCCCGGCCGACAGCGGCAAGCCTGCGCTGCTGACCCACGATGAAGTGACCACCCTGTTCCACGAATTCGGTCACGGCTTGCATCACCTGCTGACCCGCGTTGATCACGCCGGTGTTTCCGGGATCAACGGCGTGGCGTGGGATGCGGTCGAGCTGCCAAGCCAGTTCATGGAAAACTGGTGCTGGGAGCCGGAAGGCCTGGCGCTGATCTCCGGTCACTACGAAACCGGCGAGCCGCTGCCGCAAGACCTGCTGGAAAAAATGCTCGCGGCGAAAAACTTCCAGTCCGGGTTGATGATGGTGCGGCAACTGGAATTCTCGCTGTTCGACTTCGAACTGCACGCCACCCACGGTGACGGCCGCAGCGTGGCGCAAGTGCTGGAAGGTGTGCGCGACGAGGTGTCGGTGATGCGTCCACCGGCGTACAACCGCTTCCCCAACAGCTTCGCGCACATTTTCGCCGGCGGTTACGCGGCGGGCTATTACAGCTACAAGTGGGCGGAAGTGCTGTCGGCAGATGCCTTCTCCAGGTTCGAAGAAGACGGCGTGCTCAACGCCGAGACCGGACGCGCCTTCCGCGAAGCGATTCTGGCGCGCGGCGGCTCGCAGGCACCGATGGTGCTGTTCGTCGACTTCCGTGGCCGTGAGCCATCGATTGACGCACTCTTGCGCCATAGCGGCCTGAGTGAGGACGCGGCAGCATGAGTGAGGCACCTGTGATTACCAAGAAGCGCTTTATCGCCGGGGCGGTCTGCCCGGCGTGCAGCGAGCCGGACAAACTGATGATGTGGAACGAGGACAGCGTGCCACACCGCGAGTGCGTGGCCTGCGGTTACTCGGATACGCTGAACGAGCAAGGCTTGTCGGTTCCCAAAGAACTGGGCACGCGGGTCAATACCAGCGCGCTCAAGCCGGCACCGGACAAGACTGTCCAGGCCGTGCAGTTCTTTCCGAATCCGAAGCTGAAGAAAAAGTCCGAAGACTGAGCCGGCGAATGACCCTCCACGGTGCAATGCCGTGGAGGGTGTGGCTTACTTGAGGTTGACCGACTGGAACCAGCTCTTCATCGAGCAGGTGGCAAAGGCACTGGTGCTGCAGTCGCCGTTTGCCAGCGCGGTGCGCAGTTTGTCGACATCGGCTTGCATCACGTAACGCACGCCATCCTTGAAATGGCCGCTTTCACCAAAACCGCCCTGCGTCATTTCATTCAGCGCGTCTTCCTTGCTCCAGCCCTGCACCACAATCCGATACATCGCCGCCATCAGGCCGGTGCGGTCGGAACCGTGTTTGCAATGCATCAGCACCGGGCCATTGGCTTCGGCTGTCTGAATCGCGCGCAACGTCTTGAGCACATCGGCGTCATCGACATGGTTGGTGCGATAAGGCAGTTGCACTTGATTGATGCCCGGCTCGGACAGCCAACTGCTGTCAGCTTCCGGCAGGAAATTGATCACCGTCGCCACTTTCAGGTTCTTCAGCAACGGCACCACACCGCCATCGGGCAACGCGCTGCGGTACAGCGTCGGCGACATCTGGAACAGGTTGTACTGCACTTCCACCGGCTGCGCCCACTCCGGCGGGCGCGATGTGACAGCGGCGTCAGCCTGGGCCGGCATTAAGTGCAACAGGGCGATAAGCGACAAACACAAAGCAGGAAAAAGGCGCACTCGAGACATGCTGGGCTGACCGTATCGGAATTCATCAATGAAAGGCCTCACAGCTTCCACGTCTGACGGTCAAAGCCCTGTGAGGCACTTGTCAAAGAATCGTGAATCCGTGGGATTTCATGGAGCGCCGTGTAAAAAATCGGCGGCTTTTTCCGCTGAATCGGTTCATCCCGATGCGTAGCCTGCTACCATTTGTCACACGATGTTGCAGGCGTCCCCCTTTTCCCGGTCAACCACCGGGCCACGCCGCGACGAAAAAATGCTCACGCCGTTCGCAGAAACGGCGGACAACCATCAATGCCTGATGAGGTGCACCCCCATGTCTGATGCAGATCGAGACAACCCGCGGCGTGAGTTCTTGCGCAAATCCCTGACCCTGATTCCCGTGGTCACCCTCGCCGGTAGCGGTCTGGGCAGCAGCGTCTTGCAAGCAGCGCCCGAAGCTTCCCCGGCGACGCCCGCAGCCACACCGGCCAAGGCTGACGCCAGCGCTTACCAACCGAGCTATTTCACCGCCGAGGAATGGGCCTTCATCAACGCCGCCGTGGCACATCTGATTCCCAACGACGAGCAAGGCCCGGGTGCCCTGGAAGCCGGCGTGCCGGAATACATCGACCGCCAGATGAACACCCCGTACGCCGCCGGCGCCCTGTGGTACATGCAAGGTCCGTTCAATGCCGACGCCGCGCCGGAGATGGGCTGGCAGAGCAAACTGGTGCCCAAAGAGATCTATCGCCTGGGCATCGCTGCCACGGATCAGTGGGCAAAATCGCTCAACGGTAAAACATTTGCCGAGCAAGACAGCGCTACCCGAGAAGATTTGCTCAAGCAGCTCGAAGCCGGAAAACCGCAGTTCGCTGCAGTTCCGGCGAAGATTTTCTTCAGCCTGCTGCTGCAAAACACCAAGGAAGGGTTCTTCTGCGACCCGATCCACGGCGGCAATAAAGGCATGGTCGGCTGGACCATGATCGGCTTCCCCGGCGCCCGCGCCGATTTCAT
>Ga0153923_100265_pt1 | contig 20201 bp, 14 predicted proteins | sample TSNJ007MetaG_FD_104682 | JGI IMG/M metagenome (GOLD analysis project Ga0153923, IMG submission 104682) | Attine ant fungus gardens microbial communities from New Jersey, USA - TSNJ007 MetaG | ecosystem: Host-associated > Fungi > Mycelium > Unclassified | place: USA: New Jersey, Brendon T. Byrne...
CCGGTGCCGCCTTCCCTGCCGTCGACCACGGTGAAGTCCGGCAGGATGCCGGTTTCCAGCCTGGCCTTGGCGATGCCCATGAACTCCGACGGATGCCCGGGGCAGAACTTGAAGCCCACCGGTGTGCCGCCGGACAGTTCACGCAGTTGCTGGATGAAATGCATCATTTCGATCGGCGTGGAGAACGCGCTGTGGCGTGACGGCGAGATGCAGTCTTCGCCCATCATGATGCCGCGGGTGTCGGCGATTTCCTGGGTGACTTTGTGCTTGGGCAGGATCCCGCCATGACCCGGTTTGGCGCCCTGGCTCATCTTGATTTCGATCATCCGCACCTGCGGATTCTGCGCCTGGGTGGCAAAGCGTTCCGGGTCGAAACGGCCATCGCTGGTGCGGCAACCAAAGTAGCCGCTGCCCAGTTCCCAGGTCAGGTCGCCGCCGTGTTCGCGGTGATACGGGCTGATGCTGCCTTCGCCGGTGTCGTGGGCGAAGTTGCCGAGCTTGGCGCCCTGATTCAGCGCGCGGATGGCGTTGGCGCTGAGCGAGCCGAAGCTCATCGCCGAGATGTTGAACACCGAGGCCGAATACGGCTGCGTGCACTGCGGGCCGCCGACGGTGACGCGGAAACTGCTCGGGTCGCTCAGCGGTGCCGGACGCATCGAGTGGCCGATGAATTCGAAGCCTGATTGATACACATCGATCAAAGTACCGAACGGCTTGTCGGCGCTTTCATTTTTCGCCCGCGAATACACCAGCGAGCGCTGGGCACGGGAGAAGGGCAGGGCGTCGCTGTCGGATTCCAGCAGGTACTGGCGGATCTCCGGGCGTATGCCTTCGACCAGATAACGGATGTTGCCCAGGATCGGGTAGTTGCGGCGCACCGCGTGCGGGCTCTGCAGCAGATCGAACAGACCGAGCAGGCTCAACATGCCGGTGACGGCGGTGATCGGCCACAGCCAGTCGTGTTCGAGAAAGGGCAGGCTGGCGAGGGTGAAAATCACGCAGACGGCAAAGAAGGCGTAGCGGCTCAGGAGTGACAGGCTCATACGGTTTCCTTGGGTTCGGACTCAATGGTTGCCCATGGCGCGCAGACTGGCTTGCTCTTGTGGCGAGGGAGCTTGCTCCCGCTGGGTTGCGCAGCAGCCCCAAACCCGGCCATCACGGTCTGTCTGCTGCATCGCGTGACCAGGTTTTGCGACTGCTGCGCAGTCGAGCGGGACGGTGCGACGATTCGACAAGCTCCCTCGCCACAGGGAATTCCAAGCTTCAGAGATCTCCTGCGTACCAAGGCTTTTTCAGGCGCTCTGCGCCTGGAGAAAAATCGAAAACAGCTCCGACTGGGATTTGATCCCCAGCTTGCTGTACATGTGTTTCTTATGGACTTTCACGGTTTCTACGGAGATTTCCAGCTTACGGGCGATTTCTTTACTGGAGCAACCGCTGAGCATCAACCGCCCGACATCCAGCTCCCGGGCGGTCAGTTGCGCGCCCTTGAGTTGTTGCACCGACGCTTCCAGTTGCACCCGCCAGTCCGCCGGTGCAGGCGCGGCAGCGAGGGCCACGGTCTGGTTGATCTCGTACGGCAGGCGCTGACGCAACAGGCCCAGCACCCACGGCTGGATCAAAGACAGCAAAGCGATCTGTTCGCCAGTGAAACGTTTTTCACTGCCCAGCGACAGGCACAAGGTGCGCTCACCTTCGAGCTGACAATTGAACTGGATTTCGTCGGCGACCACATTCAGACGAAAGTATCGCTGGTAATACTCGGTCAGCTCGAAATGCTCCGGCGCCACCTCGGACAGGCGGTACAACCCGGTGCGCGACTGCTCGCGGCAGGCGATGTAGAACGGGTCGAGCAGGTACAACCCGCGCAGATAATCCTGAAACAGCGGGTCGGGACTGCCGTCTTCGCCGGGGCATTCGGCGAATACCTGCGGGTGCTGGTCGGCACTGAACAGCAGCGCCACCCAGCTATCGAATGCCACGTACTGGTCAAGCAGACGCACCAGTTGCGCCCAGAAATTCGGCTTGTCGAGCGCGTCGATCAGTTGCCCGACGGCGCGGTGCCAGGTGATGTCATCAAACGAAACGGACATGGACTACCCCTATCGGGTTACCCCGGCCGCGTGATTCCCTGGCCGGTTGCTTGCTGCGCATACTGGCCCACAGACAGCCACCGGGCAATCTTTCAGCGCCCGGCCATGACCACAAGGACTCGCGATGAAAGTCGAACTCGCCCAACTGGCGGGCCGTGACAAAGACACGGCGTACAACCTCGAACGTGCCCTCGCGGCAATTGCCGCGTGCGCGGCCGACACGCAACTGATCGTGTTCCCGGAAACCCACCTGATGGGCTTCCCGAGCGCCGACACCGTGGCGCAGATCGCCGAGCCGCTGGATGGCCCGATTGTCAGCGCGGTGCTGGCCGCCGCCCGCGAGCGCAACATCGCCGTGGTGATCGGCATGGCCGAAAACGACAACGGGCGCTTCTACAACACCACCCTTCTGATCACCCCCGAAGGCATCGCGCTGAAATACCGCAAGACCCACCTCTGGGCGTCGGATCGCGGCGTGTTCGAACCCGGCGACCGCTATGCCACTTGCGAGTGGAACGGTGTGCGCGTCGGCCTGCTGATCTGCTACGACATCGAGTTCCCCGAATCCGCCCGCGCCCTGGCGCAACTGGGCGCCGAGTTGCTGATCGTGACCAACGGCAACATGGACCCGTACGCCCCGACCCACCGCACCGCGATCATGGCCCGGGCGCAGGAGAATCAGGCGTTTGCGTTGATGGTCAACCGCGTCGAGGCCGGGGATGACGGCTTGATGTTTGCCGGCGGCAGTGCGCTGGTCGATCCGCTGGGGACGTTGCTGTTCGAGGCAGGACGCGAAGAAGGGCAGTTCAGCGTCGAGCTGGATTTCGACCGGTTGGAGACTGCGCGCAAAGATTATCGCTATCTGGATGATCAGCGGTTGAAGCTGCCGGGGGAGGTGGTGGAGCACGCGTGCGGACTGCGTGAGTTGCTGATTCCTGCGCGCTGATCCGGGTTCTGTGTCGGTCGGGCTGACGCCTTCGCGAGCAAGCTCGCTCCCACAGGGGAGCGGGGTCACTGTGGGAGCGAGCTTGCTCGCGAAGAGGCCAGCCCAGACAACACACCTGCTTGATCCAAAAAACAACAAAGCCACACCCGAAACATTCGCCGAACTCGGCTCTGCCATAAATCCAATAAAATTCGGAGTAAGTCGCTCATGGCTCGTTTGCAACGCACCCTGTCATTAGGCTCGGTGGTGCTGTTCGGCATCGCCTACATGACGCCGATCATTGTCCTCGGCACCTTTGGCATCCTCGCGCAATCCACCGCCGGCATGGTCCCGGCCGCGTATCTGGCGGCACTGGTGGCGATGTTCTTCACCGCCATGAGCTACGGGCGCATGGCCGCTGCGTTCCCGGTCGCCGGTTCCGCCTACAGCTATGTGCGCAAGGCGATCAGCCCCAAGCTCGGCTTCATCGCCGGCTGGGCGGTATTGCTCGATTACCTGTTTCTGCCGATGGCCATCTGGCTGATCGGCGCGGCGTATCTGGCGTCGGCGTTCCCGTCGATCCCGCAGTGGATCTGGGTACTGGCGTTCATCGGCATCACCAGCGCGATCAACATCATCGGCCTGAAACTGGCCAACGGCATCAACGCCTTGCTGATGCTCGTGCAATTTCTGGTGCTGATCGCCTTCGTCGCGCTGTGCGTGCACTACGTTGGTGGCGATGCGCGCACGCCGCTGTGGTCGATCAAACCGTTCTTCAACGGCGACATGCAGCTGCCGCTGATCATGAGCGGCGCGGCCATCGCCTGCTACTCGTTCCTCGGTTTCGATGCGGTCAGCACGCTGACTGAAGAAACCCGCGACCCACGCCGCACCATTCCACGGGCGATCATGTTGATTACGCTGATTGGCGGGCTGATCTTCGTCGGCGTGTCGTACTTCGTGCAGATCGCCCACCCGTCGATCCAGTTCGACAGCGTCGACTCGGCGGCCTATGAAATTGCGCGCAACATCGGCGGCGATCTGTTCGTCTCGATCTTCCTCATTGGCTTGATCGTCGGCCAGTTCGCCTCGGGGCTGTCCGCTCAGGCCAGTGGTTCGCGCCTGCTGTTTGCCATGGGCCGCGACGGCGTGTTGCCCAAGTCGTTTTTCGGCACCTTGCATGCGCGCTTCGGCACACCGGTCAACAGCATCCTGCTGTGTGCAGCGGTGGCGTTGCTGGCACTGAAACTCGACGTGACCACGTCCACATCGTTCATCAACTTCGGCGCGTTCCTGGCGTTCAGTCTGGTCAACCTGTCGGTGATTTTTCACTACTGGATCGGTGGCGAGAAAAAAGGCCCGCGTGAGCTGGTGCTGTTTCTGGTGTTCCCGTTCATCGGGCTGGTCGCGGACTTGTGGCTGATGGTCAGCCTCGATCACCTGGCGGTGTATCTGGGCCTGAGCTGGCTGGCGATTGGCGTGGTGTATCTGGCGGTGCTCACCGGCGGCTTTCGTCGTCAGCCACCGGAGATGGATTTCCAGGAAGCCACGTAAGATCTCGGCAGCGGCTTTGCTGCGCAGCGGCAAGCATGTGATGCTTGCCGTTTTTGCACCAAAGGCTTTGTCTGACATGTCGACTTTTTCCGCTCCACCTTCCGGCCTCATTCGTATTGCCGCCGCACTGTTGCTCAACCCCGAAGGCCGGACCCTGCTGGTGCGCAAGCGCGGCACCACGGCGTTCATGCAACCGGGCGGCAAGATCGAAGCGCATGAGTTGCCGGTGCACGCGCTGGCCCGTGAGCTGGAGGAAGAGCTGGGCTTGCAGATCGATCCGGCGCAGGCCGCTTTTCTCGGCCAGTTTTCGGCGCCGGCCGCCAACGAGCCGGGGTTTGTGGTGCAAGCGCAGATATTTCAGCTGACCATCGACGCCGATGTGATGCCCGCTGCCGAAATCGAGGAAGTGCTCTGGATCGATCCCGCCACTGATCCCGCTGTCGTTCTGGCGCCATTGACACGCGAGCTGATCCTGCCGTTTTATCGCCGTTCGCTGACCGCGATCGCCTGATCCTCCACGCACAGGACGCCCACCATGATCCCGCTCCACGACCTGCTGATCTTCGCCGCCGCCGCGCTGTTGATGGTCCTGACGCCGGGGCCGAACATGATTTACCTTATCTCGCGTTCGATCTGTCAGGGACGCAAGGCCGGGGTCACCTCGTTGCTCGGTGTGGTGGCAGGATTCTTCGTGCACATGTTTGCCGCGGCTGCGGGTTTGACCGCGGTGTTTCTGGCGGTGCCGCTGGCTTATGAAGTGCTGAAGTGGGTCGGTGCGCTGTATCTGCTGTGGCTGGCCTGGCAAGCGGTCAGGCCCGGTGCGCGCTCACCGTTCGAAGCGCAGCAATTGCCGGCGGATTCGTCACGCAAACTGATCAGCATGGGCTTTCTCACCAGTGCACTGAACCCGAAAATCGCCGTGTTCTACCTCTCGGTGTTTCCACAATTCATCAGCCCCGAACACGGTTCGGTGTTTACTCAAAGCATCATTCTTGGCCTGACCCAGATCAGCGTCAGTTTCAGCGTCAATCTGCTGATCGCACTGTTCGCGGCGGGCATTGCCTCGTGGTTCGTCAGCAACCCGACCTGGCTGGCGGCGCAGCGTTATTTCATGGGCTTTGTACTCGCCGGTCTGGCGGTACGGCTGATGCTTGAACAACGCAGGACGGCCTGAGCATGTGGATCGAACGCCTCGACGCCAGCCACGCGCTGGCTTACCGCGAGCTGATGCTCGAAGCCTACGACCGCCATCCGCAGGCCTTCACCTCCAGCGTGCGCGAGCGCGCGGTGATGCCGCTGAGCTGGTGGGAAGCGCGGCTGACCAGCAAGCTCGATGTAGTACTTGGCGCGTTCGAGAACGGTGCACTCGCCGGTATCGTCGGTCTGGCCTTGGAACCGCGTGAAAAGGCCCGGCACAAATCGACCTTGTTCGGGATGTACGTTTCAGCCGACTTTCGCCAGCACGGTCTGGGGCAGAAACTGGTCGAGGCGACCATCGCCGAAGCCCAAAGCCATCCAGCACTGAAACTCATCCAACTGACCGTCACCGCCGGCAACGACGCCGCGTTCAAGCTGTACCGGCGCTGTGGTTTCATCCAGTTCGGGCTTGAGCCTCTGGCGGTGCGGGTTGGCGAAGACTACTTCGACAAGATCCACATGTGGCGTGAACTCCGATCGCTCCCTGAGTGAGGGGCTTTTGTGGCGAGGGGATTTATCCCCGATGGGCGGCGAGCAGCCCCAGACCCTAAACACGGGCCATCTGCAACACCGCGTGCACAGCCTTCAGGACTGCTGCGCAGCCGATCGGGGATAAATCGCCTCGCCACAATGAATCTTTTTGTCCCGCAAATGTTCTCGGTTTACCGTCAGCCATGAGGCACCTTGGTGTCAGCGCACTGCACTGACCCCATCCAGCGTCGAGAACGAGGTGTCCTTGGCCGTCAGCAGGAAATCGCGCATGTACGGCGCATCGAGCATGTCGGCGCGGATCGCCGCGTACAGCGTGGCAAACAGACCTTTCTCGCCCAGGCGCTTGGCCTTCACGTAGCCGCGCGAGCTGTATTCATGCAGTGCCCAGTGCGGCATGCCGCAGACGCCACGACCACTGGCGACCAGTTGCATCATCATCACCGACAGCTCCGAGGTGCGCACTTGCGCCGGTTCGATGTCGGCCGGTTCGAGGAAGCGGGTGAAGATGTCCAGCCGGTCGCGTTCCACCGGGTAGGTGATCAGGGTTTCAGTCAGCAGGTCTTCGGGGACGATGTACGGTTTGCTCGCCAGCGGGTGCTGGTTGGCCACCGCGAGCATTGCTTCGTAGGTGAACAGCGGCACGTAGGTGATGCCGGCGATGTCCAGCGGATCGGAGGTCACCACCAGGTCCAGATCGCCGCGGGCCAGTGCCGGCAACGGGGCGAAGGCGAAACCCGAGGCCAGATCGAGTTCGACCTCCGGCCAGGCGTCGCGAAACTGGTCGATGGTCGGCATCAGCCACTGGAAACAGCTGTGGCATTCGATCGCCATGTGCAGGCGCCCGGCGGTGCCGCCGGCCAGACGACTGATGTCACGTTCGGCGGCGCGCAGCAGCGGCAGGGTCGCGTCAGCCAGTTGCAGCAGGCGCAGGCCGGCGCTGGTGAAACGCACCGGTTTGGTCTTGCGCACGAACAACGGCATGCCCAGGCGTTCCTCCAGTTCCTTGAACTGGTGCGACAGCGCCGATTGGGTCAGGTGCAGACGGTCGGCGGCGTCGACCAGGCTGTCGGCCTCGCGCAGGGCGTGCAGGGTTTTCAGATGACGGATTTCAAGCACTGCTGGCCCCATGAAGAAAATTTGTGATCATGACGAAAGCGGTGAGTTTGTCTCATGTTGACGGCGCTGTCGACCGCTCCAGCAGCAGCGGGGCATAGCCAGTGCCCCGCTGCTTTTTGCCCTAGAGATCTGCGAAATGCCGGATGCCCAGCGGTTTGCCGATATCGCCGCGCCAGATCGCCTCGACCTGCGCACCGCCGGCGGCCCGGGCCTGCTGCCATTGCAGGCCGAGATTACGTTGCTCCGGCAGTTTCAGATGCGCTTTGACGAAGTCGGTGAATGGCACCTTGTCCGAGGTGTAGTGAAAGTGCGCATACCACAGCGTGCGCGGCGGTGTGCTGGTGAGGTCGCGCACCTCGTATTCCTGAAGGTAATCCTTGCGCCCGTCAGCGCGTTTGCCCAGTGCCCGCAGCGCGCCTTCCTTGCGGATTTCCACCACATGCTGTTGCAGCAAATAATCCAGATAGCCTTCGGTAGGCGTCTTGCTGCGCATTGACTGATCGATGCGCAAAGTACGGCCGGTTCGCCGCAATTCTGCGGCCGTGTCGTGCAGTTGGCGCACCATCGGCTCGGTCGGTGACAATCGCTCGATGGCCTGCGCGCGGGTACTCAGTTCCGTCGCTTCGCTGCCGAGCATATGTTCCAGATCCACTGGCAGCATGTCCTGGGGGGCGTAGGCCTGAACCTTGTCGCTGTAGGCGGGAACTGCCGCAAGACGTTTTCGGGCTTCGGTCAGCAATGGCTGAACGTCGCCTGTCAGGGGGGCAGCGGCCGGCGTGCTCTGAGCTTGCAGGTGGTACTTGCCAGTAGAGCGCGGCAACCAGGTTTCGCGGAACCCGTCGATGCCTTCGACAGTGAAGCGTTTCTCCCGGGTGCCGGCGTCGATGCTTTCCGTACCGATCAGCAACTGGTTGTCCTCGGTTTCGAACAGTTGCTTGCCGCCGGGCTCTTTAGGCTTGATTGGCGGACGCTGTTTGATCGCATGCCGCGCGTGCTCTTCAACCTTGCTCAGACCGTCGAGAAACGGCCCGACCTGTTCCAGATCCAGATGCTGCGCATAACCGAGCGTCCAGGCGTGGAGCTGACGGCGAAAATCGGCATAGATCTGCAGGCAATCCTCGATCACCCGATTACGCTGGGTCAGGCTGGCGCCGACCTCCGGCAGATGATGTTGAGTCAGCAGCGCACGCCCGACCTTGGCGCGGGCATTTTTCAGCTGGGTATGGAAATACACCCAGGACAGGTCGGCCACCGCGTCGTAGCGGGTGATGATTTCCAGCAGGTGCGCAGTTCTCAGGTAGTGATGTGTGTGGTCGCCGAGTTTACGGTTGATGGCCAACATGTCGGCTGCCATTTTGGATTTATGCGCTTGATGGGTGATGCGGTTGTTCCACAGGTTGGCCTGCTCGGTGACTGCATGCAGGTGATCGAGCTCCTTGATAAAATCCTTGCGTGCCAGCTTGCGCCGGGCCATGAGTTTGATATGGGCAGCGATATTGTCAAAGCGCGTGGCATCGGACTCGGCGACCAGTGCGTCGATCCGGTTCAGGTGCTCAAGCAAGCGGTCACGGGCCACGGTGACGCGTTGCACGGAGCGGTCGACCACGATCCATGCACAAAGGCTGTGGATCTCTTTGATCTGCAGACTCTTGTGGCCGTGGCTCAGGGGCAACAGCTCGGCAAGGTTGTCGTATTGGGCGATCGCGAGCTCGATGTCATTGCGGCAGGCGGCGTCAACGGCTGCCTGCAGTGGCTTGCGCTGGGCAATGTCGAGTGACTGGTAGTTCTCCAGCAACTGGTTGGTAGCGCGTGTCTGGGTATCAAGGCGCCGGGTATAGGCGTCGGCGGTGTTGGTCAGGGTCAATTGCCTGCGCAATTGCCGATCGGTCCACCAGCGCGGCAACCATTGGCGGATGGACTCGGGCCAGAGCGGGTCCATGCCGTCGGCCAGATGCCCGAGCACGGCGCCGCCGCCGGCACCGCCACCGTCCATTACAGTGCCGTGCACCGCGTAATGGGTATTCCACTGGCCGCTTTCGTCGAGGGCGATCGGTTGTTTGTAGCCGCGGCTCGCCGTGCCGTAGAGCCTCCAGCCACGCGACGCATCGCTGAGCTGCACCCGGTAGATGCGGCCCTGACGGACGATAAAATCGCCCTCGGCATGTCGATAGACGTTGCGATAAATCCCATGGGTGCCGGGGTGCAGGCCGGCGAGGGAAATCTCGTGTTCGTACTCGTAACCCTTGAAGCGTTCGAGTGACTGCCTGGTCCATTGCCAGGATGTCGGTATCGCGGCGGATCTGCCCAAGGCCGCGCGTTGCCGGTGACGGGTGGCCAGGCGTGCGGCTGCGGGGACCGAGACTGATCCGGGAAGCACATCCATTGCCGCGTCGATCAATGACAGCAGCACCGCCTCTACCTCCGCCAGCCCATGCCCGAGCTCGCCCCGCAAGAACGCCGCGACGGCCAGATTGGCGCTGTTCCAGGCGTCATACAGGGCCACGGCCGCGCCCACGAACGGCAACATGCCGATGGCCATTTTCAGGTAGTTGAACAACGCCCCGGATTTCAGTGCACAGCGCTCCAGATACAACGCATCGTTGGAACGCGAACTGCCGCGATGGGCCTCCAGTAGTCGGCCCATGTGCACGTTCAACAGGTGAATGGCCAGCGAGGTGGTCGCCGGCCAGGCCATCCCGACGCCGATCAGCGCATCGAAATTGCGCAGCTGAGCCTGGTTGATCCGGCTGACATGACTGGCAAAATCGCCACTCACGGCGCGTCCGGCCAGGTAATTGACCATTTTGCTGTCCACACAACGCCTGAACAGATCCATCCGCGCCAGTTCCAGCGTTTCGTACTGACGCAGGAAGATGGCGTCGGTGCTGTCGGGCAGGTACAGCAGGGTCAGGCCACTGGTTTGCTCGACAATGAACGTGACCCCCGCGAGCGTGCTCGTCCCCTGATGCGCGGTTTCCTCTCCACCGACGGTCAGGTGCGCCGGCAGCAGCGCAATGCGTTGTCCGTCGGCGGCATACGCCCGAGATGTAGTCGCCTCGATGGCGACCTTCAGCACAGCGTGGCCGGCACTGTCGATGTGCCGTTGCAGCAAGGCGAATTCGCCTTGCAAGCGGAGCATCAGCCGCCACGGTTCACTCAGGCATTCGCGGCGCCAGGCCTGCTGAAACGCCGGTTCTTCCGGCGCGCCGAAAAATGCCAGGCGAATCAGTTCTTCGTAACGTCCGGGCAGATCCAATTCCGTTACCAGTTTGCGCAAATAGACCGGGTTGAGCCCGGCTTCGAGGCTCTGCCGATCACTTGGGTCCTCGGCGCTGATCCTGGCCTGCATGAACGACAGGCGCCACCACATGTCCTGATCGACATTGTCCTGTGCCAGTTGTTCGAGAGGGACGACACTGCGCTTGTCGCTCGCGGTCAGGATGTTGCGTTGCGGCGTGCCGGGCCCGGGGGCTTCCATCACGGTTCTACGCCAGAAAGTCGAGTCGGGCAGGTCGAGACTCACACTCACCCGTTGTTTGAGCGCGAAGTCTGCGCGCAAACGAGCGTCGATACGCTTTTCGGCGAAGGCCTGACGTGGCGGCAATTCCCGTTCGAGCAAGGCATGAGCGCGTTGCATGGCGCCGAGGTAGCGGTTGATCAGCGCTTTGATCTGCGCACGTTGCGCAGTGTCCAGGTTGTCAAACCACCCGGGCAGGCTACCGGCCAGCGCGGCGCTGTGGTCTTGCGCCTGACGTTCGGCAAATGCCCGCTCACGGGCCTGCGCGATCGGTACGGTCAGGCGCGGCAGGTGTTGTTCGCGCAGCTTTTCCATTTCGGCCCGACGCTCGTCGGCCCGTTCGGGCAGCGGGTTATCGCGCAGAATCTGCGCGGCCTGCCGTTCGCACAGATAAAGCTGCTGATCGAGGGACCAGACGAGCGGGTCAACCGTGAGCGGGGTCAGGTGCAGGGTCAGCCCGCCGTCGCCGGGCGAGCGTTTGAACAGGTCCTGCTCCAGCGCCGCACGCGAAGCAAAACGTTGCAGGCCGCCGAACTGGCCGGGCCAGTAAAGCAGCAGGCTGTCAGTCGAACCGGGGGCCAGCGCCGCAGTTGACGCGATGATCAGCACGCCATGCAGCTCCTCGACGGCGGTAACGCCCTCATCTGTCGCCGCCAACGATACGCGCGCGATGACCCCGTCCGCTGTCGGCAGGTTGCGCTCGGGCGCGTCGAGCATCGCGATGACAAGCCGATGCTCCTCGACGGACAGTTGCTCCAGCGCCCGTTGCACTTCGACTTCGGCGCGCAACCCCGCGACGCGGGCCTCCAGCAGGGCCTGGTAATGCACGTTTGTGGCATGGCGCAATTCGAGCATCGTCAACGGATGATGGCTGTCGAGCAGGGCCGATGCCGCGTCATGACTGGCTTGCCGGGCCGCGTTCAAGGCGTCGAGTCGTTGTCTCTGTTGTTGACGTTGCGGGCTGTCCGGATCGGCGTCGCCGAACAAACGGTCAAGCGCACGCTGTTCAAGCGCCAGCGTCTGCAGACGCAGGTCCAGGGGAATGTCGGCAACCAGCAGGCCGAAGGGCGCGACCTCACTGGCGGTTGGCCCGGCACTCTCTGGCCGGGTGGGCGCGACCGGAAACAATTTGTCGAGCGCGGCCCGACTGGCACCAGTGCTTGCCGATGAGGACATCAGTGGTTCAAATCCGCGTGTGAGCGGATCGCTACCGAACTCGATGAAGTCCAGCGAGGTGATGCGTAGCGGATCCGGGTGCTGGTCAATCAACCAGCGTTCAAGCGCGGTCTGCTGTTGAAACCGCATCAACGGTTGCGGGTGCGCGGGCAGATAAAGCAGCAGCGTTTCCTCCAGCTCGATCAGCAACGTGCCGTACACGCGCAGGCGGCTGTTATCGACGCGGTTGAGCACCGGTTGTGCGACCCGCAGGTCCGCCGCGACCTTGTTCGATGGGGTGAGGAGCTGCGCCAGCCTGTGTCGTTGTGAGGTGTCGAGCTTGCCCTCGGCCCCCGCCCATTGAAGCGCGGCCTCGAAATGCAGGTGATACAGGCTCAGGGCATGCTCGCGCCGCGACAGCGCCGTGCCGGGGGCGCGGGCACCCCACCAGGCGCTTTCGGGCTGTTGGGAATGGTGGGCCAGGAGATCCAGCCATTGCTGGTGACACTCGTTCAAACGAGCCGTCGCCAACAGGTAAAGCGTTTGATCGACGTATGGCTGTAATCGTTGATCAAGGCCGAAGTCGGCCGTTGCAGGTGGCAGTGCGTGGGACATGCGACAAGGCTCCAAAAGGCATGCGGGCCGGGTGATTCCGGTTTTCATGCCTATTAGAGGCGCGCTGTCACGAGCCTATGCGGTACATGGTTATCGCTTGCTAGTGCTTTTGTTTCAGAGGGTGTACAGACCGCTCCGGCCTGATTCGTTGCCGTCATCGCTTTGGCATAGAAGAGCGTGCCGGACGTCGGGACGCTGTGCAGAATGACCGCTCGGCAATCTTCATCAAACTGTCACGCAACTGTGGCAGCGCGCTTGAACAAACTTCATCAGACTCGCGCTCTACTGGGGTTCTGCGTTTCGGTGTTTCTTCATGCGTTTATTTCTTTTGTTGGCCGCGCTGTTGTTCGGCCTGCCGTCGATGGCGGCTTCGCGTTGCGACGTCAATGTACCGACCGAACGGGTCGATCTGGCACAGGTGAGCCTGGCGTACCAGAGCATCGGTCGTGCTTCGGATCCGGCGCTGTTGCTGGTCATGGGCCTGGGAGGCCAGTTGATTCACTGGCCCGACGAAGTGGTGGTTGCGCTGTGTCAGCAGGGTTTTCGGGTGATCCGCTATGACAATCGCGATGTTGGTCTGTCCACTTGGCGTCAGGCCCCGGCCGAGGCCAACCTGACGTTTGAGGTGTTGCGCTACAAGCTCGGCTTGCCGGTGTCGGCGCCGTATTCGCTGACCGACATGGCCGACGATGCGCTGGGTTTGATGGACGCGTTGCACATCGACCAGTTTCACGTGCTGGGCGCGAGCATGGGCGGGATGATCGCCCAACATCTGGCGGCGATGGCTCCGCAACGGGTGGAGAGTCTGACGCTGATCATGACCAGTTCCGGCGCCGAAGGGTTGCCGGCGCCCAGTGCGGCGCTGGTGCAACTGCTGGCGCGGCGTGGCGCACCGAATCGCGAGGTGGCATTGGAGCAACAGGCCGATCTGTTGGCGGCGCTCGGTAGCCCGTCAGTCACTGATGATCGGCAAGCACTGCTGCATCAGGCGGCGATTGCTTACGACCGGGCATTCAATCCTGAAGGTGTGAAGCGCCAGATCATGGCGATCCTCGCCGAGCCGAGCCGGGTGACTTTGCTCAATCAACTGCGGGTGCCGACCCTGGTGGTGCACGGCACGGCCGATCCGTTGTTGCCGGTAATGCATGGCGTGCACCTGGCGGCGCACATCCGTGGCAGTCAGTTGAAGCTGATTCCGGGGCTGGCCCATCGCTTCCAAGAGGCGTTCAAGGCGCCGTTGCTGGCGGCGGTGTTGCCGTATTTGCAAGAGCACCGTGAAGACACCTCGCACTGGGCACAGATCGAGCCGGTGGCGACGGGGAATCTGTTGTAACCGGGTCGGCCCCAGGCTCACTCCTGCACTGGCATGCACCCCCTGTAGGAGCTGCCGAAGGCTGCGATCTTTTGCTTTTGAAGATCAAAAGATCGCAGCCTGCGGCAGCTCCTACAGGTGTATCTTTCAGACTTTGCGATGTGTGATCTGCCCGCGAGGTGTGTGATGAGTTCTGCTTTGAAAATCGATTTTGTCAGCGACGTCTCCTGCCCGTGGTGCGTCGTCGGTCTGTATGGCTTGCTGCAGGCGCTGGAGATTCTGCGCGATGAAGTGCAGGCCGAGATTCATTTCCAGCCATTCGAACTGAACCCGAAGATGGGCCCGGACGGGCAGAACATCGCCGAACACATCAGCGAAAAGTACGGCTCGACCCCGGAGCAGTCACAGAAAAACCGCGAAGCAATTCGTGCCCGTGGCGCCGAGGTCGGGTTTACCTTTCGTACCGATGGCAACAGCCGCATCTACAACACCTTCGATGCCCATCGTCTGTTGCATTGGGCCGGCCTTGAGGGGTTGCAGTTGCCGTTGAAGCAGGCGCTGTTCAAGGCCTATTTCACCGATGGCGGCAATCCGTCCGATCATGCGCAATTGGCGCAGATTGCCGAAAGCGTGGGTCTGGACCGGCAACGTGCCGAAGCGATTCTGGCCAGCGACGAATTTGCCGATGAAGTGCGCGAAGAAGAGCAACTGTGGCTGCAACGCGGCGTGAGTTCAGTGCCGACCGTGGTGTTCAACGGTCAGTACGCGGTGACGGGCGGGCAACCGGTGGACACCTTTGTCGGGGCGATCCGGCAGATCATCAGTGAAACCCGGGGCGGCACCGTCAGCAACTGAATCCCCACCCCCGGGCGGCACCGTCAACAACTGAATGCCAACCCTGTAGGAGCTGCCGCAGGCTGCGATCTTTTGCCTTTGAAGAGCAGGATCAAAAGATCGCAGCCTGCGGCAGCTCCTACAGGGATCAGCTGTGCAGGCGCACCCACACCGAAACCAGCACGGTGGCGGCGATCAACCACGCGACAACCGCCACCGCCAGTGACGCCTCCAGGCGCATCCGGTCAACCATCACGTACAGCGTCGCCAGATAGATGAAATACGGAATGATCGACCACATGCCAAACACGATGGTCGCCTTCAGATCATTGATCGAACGGCTGTTGCCAACGATGTAATGGGCGATCAGCGCGAAGGTCGGAAACAGCGGCACCAGCCCGGCGATGTAATAGTTTTTGGTCCTCGACAGCGCGGCGAGGATCACCACCACTGCTGCGCCTAGGGCGGCTTTGAGAATCAGATCCATCAGTGGCTCAACCCGTACTTTTTCACTTTGTCGAACAGCGTGGTCTTGGCCATGCCCAGTTCCAGGCTGGCCTGGGTCAGGTTGCCACCACTGCGTTGCAAGGCATCGTTGAGCAGGTTGCGCTCGAAGGCTTCCACCGCTTCGGCGAACGCCAGACCCTGGCTACCGCTGCCGGCGCCGGATTTCTTGAACGCCGGCAGGCCGAGGGCAAAGCGCTCGGCGACGTTACGCAGTTCGCGCACGTTGCCCGGCCAGTCGTGGCTCATCAGGTTCGACAGGGTCTGGTTGTCCAGCTCCGGCAGCGCGCGGTCGAAACGCAGCGCCGACTGCTGGGTGAAGTGTTCGAACAGTTGCAGGATGTCTTCACGGCGCTCGCGCAGCGGCGGCAATTCCAGCGTCACCACGTTGAGGCGGTAGTACAAGTCGCTGCGAAACTCGCCGGCCTTGCTCGCTTCGTCGAGGTCGGATTTGGTCGCGGCAATCACCCGGCAATCCACCGCCACGCTCTGGTTCGAACCGAGGCGCTCGAGGGTGCGTTCCTGCAACACCCGCAGCAGTTTGATCTGCAAGGGCAGGGGCATGCTTTCCACTTCATCGAGGAACAGCGTGCCGCCGTCAGCGTGTTCGATCTTGCCGATGCGCCGTTTACCGGCGCCGGTGAAGGCGTTGGCCTCGTGACCGAAGATCTCGCTTTCGAAGAGGTTTTCCGGCAGGCCGCCGCAGTTCAGCGCAACGAACTGCTTGGCATGCCGGCGACTGAAGTCGTGCAGGCAACGGGCGACCAGTTCCTTGCCGGTGCCGGTCTCGCCTTCGATCAGCACGTTGGCCGAGGTGTCGGCGACGTTGGCGATCAGCTCGCGCAGGTTCTGCATGGCTGGCGAGCGCCCGATGATCCGACCTTCGAGGGAGTCGCGTTCGGCCAGTTGCCGACGCAGCGAGGAGACTTCGCGGGCGAGGCTGCGTTGCTCCAGTGCGCGGCGGGCGACATCCACCAGACGTTCCGGGGAGAACGGTTTCTCCATGAAATCGTAGGCGCCTTTCTGCATCGCGCCGACCGCCATCGAGATGTCGCCGTGGCCGGTGATCAGCACCACCGGCAGGCTGCGGTCGCGTTGCTTGAGGCGGGTCAGCAGTTCGAGGCCATCGATGCCGGGCAGGCGAATGTCGCTGATGACGATCCCGGCAAAGTTGTCGCCGACCCGCTCCAGCGCTTCTTCGGCGCTGCCGACGCCGATGCAGGGAATGTCTTCCAGGGTCAGCGCCTGCTGGCAGCCGAGCAGCACATGGGGGTCGTCTTCGACGATCAGCACACTAAGGTCGTGGTTCATATTGGCTCGGCAGGAGTAGGGCTTACCAACGGTAAACTGAGGACGAAGGTGGTGCCACCGCTGGCCGGGTGTTCGACACCCAGGTGTCCGCCGGTGGCGGCAGCGAGGCTGGCGGAGAGGGTCAGGCCGAGGCCCAGACCCTGTTCGCCGGGTTTGGTGGTGAAGAACGGCTCGAACAGATGCTTGCGCGCTTCGGCGTCGACACCGTGGCCGTTATCGCGCACCCGCAGGCGATATTTGCCGTTGAACTCTTCGCCTTCCAGCCACAGCTGCGGTGAAGGTTGCTCCTGCATGGCGTCGAGGGCGTTGCCGATCAGGTTGACCAGGATCTGTTCGAGGCGGGTCTGGTCGATCTGCACCTGCACGTCGCTGAACTGCCGGTGCAGTTGCAGCGCCATGCCCTCGAACCGCGCGCCGAGCAGTTGCAGGGCCGCGTCCACCGCTTTGCCGAGACTGGCCTGACCCTTGTCGTCGCCGCGCCGGGCGAACGAACGCAGGCTGGCGGTGATCCGGCCCATGCGGTCGATCAGATCGTTGATGGTCTTGAGGTTGGTGCTGGCGACGTCGAGCTGGCCGCGTTCCAGAAAGCGAATGGTGTTGCCGGACAGGGTGCGCATCGCCGCCAGCGGCTGATTCAGTTCGTGGGCGATGCTGGTGGACATCTGGCCGATGGCCGCGAGCTTGCCGGCCTGCACCAGCTCGTCCTGGGCGCGGCGCAGGGTTTCTTCGGCCTGGCGTCGCTCGCGGATCTGGCTCTTCAGTCGTTCGTTGCTGGCGCGCAGGTCGCCGGTGCGTTCGGTAATCCGACGCTCGAGTTGGTTGTTGGCTTCCTGCAAGGCTTCGCGGGCGGCGAGGCGGGTGGCGATGACCTTGCGCCGCTCGTTCCAGGCGATCAGCAGGAACGCCACCAGGGCGAAGGCCACGGCCACCAGAATGCCCTGATTGATCGCTTCACGACGCAAGTCCTGCAACGGCGTGAGCAGGGTGAAATTCCATGGCGTATCGCTCAGCGGCCGGGTCTGCGCCAGATAGCTGATGCTGTCGTCATCGGCGCTCAGTTCACTGTTGGCCGGGAAGGTCAGTTTCTCCACACCGTCGGCCAGGGTTTCGCGGGCCAGCGGTTGCAGTTCGTTGAGCGGGAACCAGTAGTACTGCAGGCTGCGCGCGAGTTTCTCTTTGGTTTCATCACTCAGCGGTATCACCGATTTCAGGCGCCGCGCCGGATCGCTGGAAAGAATGATGATGCCGTTCTCGTCGCTGACGAAGGCTTCCAGGCGGGCGCGCTGCCAGCGTTCCTCCAGTGCTTCAAGACGCACTTTGACCACGGCGACGCCGATGATCTTGCCGTGTTCTTCCAGACCGTGAGCGAGGTAGTAACCGGGCTCGCCGCTGGTGCTGCCGATGCCGTAGAAACGTCCGGGCTCGCCGCGTACGGCTTTCTGGAAATAGGCGCGGAAGGACAGGTCTTCGCCGAGGTAACTGTCGACGTCGCGCCAGTTGCTGGTGGCCATCACGCGGCCGGTGGTGTCCATCACGTAGATGGCCCGACTGCGGCTGCGCCGGTTCAGGCCCTCAAGGTAAGCATTGACCGTTTGCCGGTGTTCCGGGGTCGGGTCGGCCAGCAGTTGCGGGACGCTGGTTTCCAGTTCCAGCAGGCTGGGCAGGTAGGTGTATTTGCTGATCTCGCTTTCGACGGTGCGCGCGTGCAGTTCGAGCTGACGCTGGCCGTTTTCGCTGAGGCTGCGGATGCCGAAGTGTTCACTGGTCCAGAAGCCGGCGTAACCCAGGCCGATCATCAGGACAATGATCAGCGGCGGCAGGAACAGATGGCGAATCAGACGGGGCTTCACGGCAAGTGATGGCGGCGCTGCGCGATAGAGATTGGGGTCGCATTTCATCACAGTTGCCTTGGGTCAACCACAACACTTGTCGGTGGATCCCCGCTGGTTTCGAGGTGGACTCTGTGGCGAGGGGATTTATCCCCGATCGGCTGCGCAGCAGTCGTCAAACCCTTGCATGCGGTCTGACTTTGGAATGCTGGGGCCGCTTCGCAGCCCATCGGGGATAAATCCCCTCGCCACAAAGCTCCCTCGCCACAGAGTTCGGTGTGTTGCTTTTAGTGCTGCAGGATTTTCTCGAGGAAATGCTGCGCGCGTTCGGAGCGGGCGCTGATGTCGCCGAAGAACTCTTCTTTCGGGCAGTCTTCGATGATCTTGCCGGCGTCCATGAAGATCACCCGGTCAGCCACTTTGCGGGCGAAGCCCATTTCGTGGGTCACGCACATCATGGTCATGCCCTCGTGGGCCAGTTGCACCATCACGTCGAGCACTTCGTTGACCATTTCCGGATCGAGCGCCGAGGTCGGTTCGTCGAACAGCATGACGATCGGATCCATCGCCAGCGCTCGGGCAATCGCCACACGCTGCTGCTGACCGCCGGACAGTTGCCCCGGGTGCTTGTGCGCATGCGCCGACAAGCCGACGCGCTCGAGCAGTTGCAGACCTTTCTTGGCCGCCTCTTCCTTGCTGCGGCCCAGCACCTTGATCTGCGCGATGGTCAGGTTTTCGGTGATGGTCAGGTGCGGGAACAGCTCGAAATGCTGGAACACCATACCGACGCGCGAACGCAGTTTCGGCAGGTTGGTCTTGGAGTCGGCAATCGAGGTGCCGTCGACGACGATGTCGCCTTTCTGGAACGGCTCCAGCGCGTTGACGCACTTGATCAGGGTCGACTTGCCCGAACCCGACGGACCGCAGACCACGATCACTTCGCCTTTCTTGACCTCGGTGCTGCAATCAGTCAGCACCTGGAAGTCGCCATACCACTTGTTGATGTTCTTGATGGAGATCATACGGCAAACCTTTTTTGCAGACGCTTGACCAGCAGCGAGGCGGAAAAGCTGATGATGAAGTAGACGACACCGGCGAAGATCAGGAACTCGTTGGAACGACCGATGATGTCGCCGCTGGAGCGGGCGGAGTTGAGGAAGTCCACCAGGCCCACGGTGTAGACCAGCGAGGTGTCCTGGAACAGGATGATCGACTGTTGCAGCAGCAACGGGGTCATCTTGCGGAACGCCTGGGGCAGGATGATCAGCCGCATGGTCTGGCCATAGGTCATGCCCATCGCCTGGGCCGCGGCCATCTGGCCTTTGGGGATCGACTGCACGCCGGCCCGGACGATCTCACAGAAGTACGCGGCTTCGAACATCATGAAAGCCACGACGCAGGAGGTGAACGCGCCGATCGGGGTGTCTTCGCCGGTGATCCAGCGCAGCACGAACGGCACCGCCAGGTAGAACCAGGTGATCACCAGCAGCAGGGGGATCGAGCGGAAGTAGTTCACGTAGGCGCCGGCGACCCGCGACAGCAGTTTGCTGGACGACAGGCGCATCAGCGCGAGGATGGTCCCCAGCACGATGCCGCCGATCACGCCCATGACCATCAGCTGCAAGGTCATGAGCATGCCGTTCCACAGGCCCGGAATCGCGGGGATGATGCCGCTGAAATCGAAGTCCATTATTTACCCCCCACGGAGATCAGGCCGGGCACTGCGACTTTCTTCTCGACCATGCGC
>Ga0153923_100266_pt1 | contig 20189 bp, 21 predicted proteins | sample TSNJ007MetaG_FD_104682 | JGI IMG/M metagenome (GOLD analysis project Ga0153923, IMG submission 104682) | Attine ant fungus gardens microbial communities from New Jersey, USA - TSNJ007 MetaG | ecosystem: Host-associated > Fungi > Mycelium > Unclassified | place: USA: New Jersey, Brendon T. Byrne...
CCGCATGAACGCGCTGAAGGAATACTTCCCGAACGCCAAAGCCGAAGACTGGCGCCTGTGGCAGGCCGGCCAACGCGTGCAAATCATCAAGCGTGATGAAGCCGCTGGCGGCGTGCTGAAACTGGGCACCGAAATCGTTGCTGCACAAGACGGCTCCATCGCCGGCCTGCTGGGCGCATCGCCAGGCGCGTCGACCGCTGCACCGATCATGCTGAGCGTGCTGCAGAAAGTCTTCAAAGACAAAGTCGCCACCCCTGAGTGGCAAGCCAAGCTGCACCAGATCGTGCCAAGCTACGGCACTCAGCTGAACAACGATCCGGCCAAAGTGGCACAAGAGTGGGCATACACCGCCAAGATCCTCGAACTGCCAACCCCTCCGGTGATTGGTCAGGCTGCTGCTCCGGCCGCACCTGCAGCTGAAAAAGCTGAAGCACCGAAGGAAAATGCTGCACGTGACATGGCGCTGTAACTAGACGCCATTCGCACAAAAGCCCACTGCACCGGTAACGGTCAGTGGGCTTTTTCATGCCCCAAATCCTGTAGGAGCTGCCGCAGGTTCGGGCCGCGATCGGACGATCTTTTGACTTTGATTTTCAAAAAAAAGATCAAAACATCGTCCGATCGCGGCCCGAACCTGCGGCAGCTCCTACACAGGTTTAGCGTTTGCCAGGTAGGCGCCAAGCCGCCGCCCCATCTCTTCTCCAAGTGCCTGCAACCCGCTCAATGGCCGCACCATCACTTCGAACTCGACAATCTTCCCGCTCTCATCGAAGCGAATCATGTCGATCCCCTTCAGCTCTTTCGCCCCCACCTTGGCACTGAACTCCAGCACCACATTCAAACCATCGGCAGTCACCAGTTCGCGGTGGTATTTGAAATCTTCAAACACGTCGAACACGGTGTTGAGGATCATCGTCACCACTGGCGCGCCGGGGTAGGGCGAGTGGGCCATGGGCGAGCGGAATACCGCGTTCGGGTCGAGCAATTCGGGCAAGGCCTTGAGATTGCCGGTGCGGATCATCTCGTGCCAGCATTTCAGGGATTCGGCGGCGTTGGGTTGCAGGTTCAGTTCGGACATTGACCACTCCTGGAATTGTTGTTGTTCTTCGCGCGACGGCAATCACTCTAGTTCAAAGCGGCGGATTACGAACCTTCGTGTGCCGATCTGAATACCGGGCTATGGCAGAGCGGATCAGATGGGCATCTGATCCGTATTTTTCTGTTGGATCTGCCTCTGTTTCCGGTTCAGTCAGGCGATCAAAATGGCCCTGCAGTCCGGTCACCTGCGGCAGTCCTTCATCCCGAAGCGCCCGGTGCACCGCACGCTCAGTATTGAGGAGAGCAGCATGAACAAGATGGCGATTTTCCTGGGTGGGTTTCTGACGTTGACCATTCTGATCGGAATGCTCGCGACGATCTCTCCGGTCTGAGGTGACCTGCTGCATTAGGCGTCCACAGATGTGCAGCGCGAATCGTGGTTAAATTCTGCGCTTCACATCTGTAAACGGACCTCATCCCATGGACGAACGACGTATTCGCGCTCTCGCAATCTGTGTTTTTCACCATAACGGCAAAATTCTGGTCAACGAATTTCGTGACCCGGTCAGCCAGCAAATCTGTTTTCGGCCTGTTGGCGGTGGTATCGAATTCGGCGAGACCAGTGCCGAGGCTATTGTGCGTGAAGTCCAGGAGGAGCTGGGCCTGTCCATGTCCGACTTACGCCTGCTCGGCACACTTGAAAGTCTGTTCGTCTACAACGGCAAACCGGGGCATGAGATTGTCCAGGTCTACGATGCGACGTTTGCCGATCCTGGCACGTATGAACGTGCGCAAATTCATGGCCATGAAAGCGACGGGGCTCCCTTCATCATCCGCTGGCATGACAGTGCAAGTTTCAGCGAGCACGGGTCATTGGTTCCAAAGGGATTGCATGAGCTGCTGAAGAGCGCCGGATTGCTTGTTTGAGATCCGGCGAAGGTCTCGATTTCATACTTTTCCGATTACAAATAGTGCGGCGGCCCGAGTGATTGATGTTGTCCGTACCGACCCCTTCGCGGGCAAGCTCGCTCCCACATTGGGTCCGGTTTACGCTGAACCAATGTGGGAGCGAGCTTGCTCGCGAAGGGGCCAGCCGCATCAACCCCAAAAGTCAAGGCGCGCCGAACACCATCGTCCAGTAAACCCCCTCATCACTGCGCGCCTCACTGGCGGACCCGGCACCGACCTGAGTGAACATCGGGTTCATCAGGTTGGCGCAATGGCCGGGGCTGGCCAGCCATCCGGCCATCGCCTTGCCCGGTGAACTCTGGCCTGCGGCGATATTTTCGCCGATCTGCCGTCCCCGATAACCCGCTGCCCGGGCGCGATCCGCCGGCAGGTCGCCGTCCGGGTCGCGGTGGGCGAAATAGTTGCCGTAGGCCATGGCTTTGCTGTGGCCTTGTGCGGCGGCGCCCAGCGCCGGGTTCCAGCTCAGGGGGCGGGCGGCGGCGAAGCGTTGGCGCCCGCACATCCGTGGTCGCGCCCGGGCGGCGTTGACCTGCGCAAGCAAGGCCTTGCCGACGCTGCGGTTGTCGCCGACGCGACTGTCGAGCACCGGTTGCGCCAGCACCACTTGCCATTCACCACGGGAGCGGCTGACGCCGATGTCGGCATATTGGGCGTCAAGCAGCGCGCTGCAGTGGCTGTCTTGTAACTGCTCAAAGGCTTCCTCGGCATCCCCGGCCCCAATGATGCGGATACTTCGTACCGCCACCGCCGAATACCCCGAAGACTTCAATCTCTCGCGCAAGCCACCGCCGTAGCCATAGCCGATCGGCAGCGCCAGATTCGATTTCAGCGCCAGTGGCGCCAGACGCTGGGCAGGGCGGCGGTCGCAGCGTTGCGGGTGGGCGCGGTAATCGTTGATTGCGGCCACCAGTTGCCGTTCTTCGCTGGCGTGGGTGGTCTTGGTGAACAGTGGGGCAAGGATCAGCAGGCACAGCGAAACGAAGCGTGATGAGCGAACGACATGGCGCATGGGACGGCAGACTCAGGGAAAAGGACAGTGCTGAAGTGGGCAGCCGCGAATTGCGGCGCCACTAGGACTGGGCTTTTCGGACTTGGTTCATGCTGGCCACCTGGCTTTTTTGCGGGGCTGATGCGGGGCAGGCGAGCCGGACTTTGTGTTGTCTGCACTGACCCCTTCGCGAGCAAGCTCGCTCCCACAGGGGATCGCACTGTCAAAAGGAGGGCAGGGCAATCCTGGATTGGGGTTGTCTGCACTGGCGTCTTCGCGCGCAGGCTCGCCCCACCTTTGCAATGCGTACCTCTGTAGGAGCGAGCCTGCTCGCGAAGGGGCCAGTGCAGACAATGCAATAAACAGCCATCAGCGATGAAGCACTTCCTGCATCCACCGCAGATACTGCACCCGCTCGGAAATCGAGTTGTGCCCCGAATCCGGCACCACCCGCAGGGTCGCCACGCCTTTGGGGAAACTCTCCAGCAGTCGCTGTGTGCTGGCCCGTGGAATCACCTCGTCATCGCTGGCGGCCAGCAGCAAGGTCGGCACGCGAACGTGCACGGCGTAGCGGCCCGATTCGAAACGATCCCGGAGCAGCCACTTCACCGGCACCCACGGGTATTGCCGGACGGCGAGTTCTTCGAGGCTGTTGTACGGCGTCACCAGAATCAGCTGTGTCGCCGGGCGCTGACTGGCCAATCGCATCGCCACCCCCGATCCCAGGCTGCGTCCGATCACAGCGATCTGCGGATGGCTGGCGTACACCTGATCGAACAACGCCAGCGCATCTTCGGCAATCGCTTCTTCGGAGGGTGAGCCACCGCTGCCGCCGAACCCTCGATAGTTGAGCAGAAACACCGCGTAGTCGGGAAAGGCTTCACTGAACGACGGCAGATTGCGCGACACGTCTTCGGCATTGCCGCCGAAGTAGATCAGCGCCTTCGGCCCGGCATGCTCGCGAACGGTCACCCAGACATCGGTATCCGGGATCGCCAGCTTCATCCGGAAATCCGGCGCGGTGACGGCGCTGCCGGATTGGGGAAAGTAGATCAGCGAGCGCTGAAAAATGAACAGCGCTGCGCACAGCAACAGGTAGAGGGCGATGAGCAAGGCGACGAGTGACATCAGCTTTCTGGACATTCGGCTAACTTTAACGGGGCGCGGGTGTTCGCTGTCGCAGTGTAGTCCAGCGCAGCGGACGGGCAGGCGTCGCACACAACGTGCAACAGATTCACGCAGCAGGGGAACCAGCATGAGCCACACTGAGGGTTGCTCCCGTCGCCGATTGCTCACGCTGGCTGCCGGGGTTTCGGCGGTCTTCACCTTCGACCGGGCGCTGGCCACCGCCACGTCGCCGACTGCCATTTCGCCGAGCCAGGCAGGAGACCAGACCATGCAGACCCGCGCCATCCCTTCAAGCTCCGAGCGGCTGCCCATGGTGGGCCTGGGCACGTATCGCGGCTTCGACGTCGCGCCCGGCGACACCGCCTACAAGCAATTGCCGGCAGTGCTCGACGAGCTGTTCAAAAAGGGCGGCACGCTGATCGACAGCTCACCGATGTACGGCCGCGCCGAACAGACCACTGGCGAGTTGTTGTCGATCCACGAACCACGCTCGCCGGCCTTTCTGGCGACCAAGGTGTGGACACGCGGGCGCGAGGAGGGCATCGCGCAGATGGAAAAATCCTTCAGCCTGCTGCGTACCGAGCGCATCGACCTGATGCAGATCCACAACCTGCTGGACTGGCAAACCCATCTGCCGACCCTGCGCGAGTGGAAAGCCCAGGGCCGCATCCGCTACATCGGCATCACCCATTACACGCCGTCGGCCTACGATGAAGTCGAAGCTGCACTCAAGGCCGAACAGCTCGACTTTTTACAAATCAACTACGCCCTCGACGACCGTGGCGTGGAAAAACGCATTCTGCCGCTGTGCCGCGAGCGCGGGGTGGCGGTGATCTGCAATCGGCCATTCGGCGGTGGCGGGTTGCTCGCGCGGCTCAAGGGCAAGCCGCTGCCGGCGTGGGTGTCAGACGTGCAGGTCAACAGCTGGGCACAACTGGCGCTGAAGTTTCTACTGTCGCACCCGGCGGTGACCTGCGTGATTCCCGGCACCGGCAATCCGCGCTACATGGCCGACAACGCCGGCGCCGGATTCGGGCCGATGCTCACCGATGCGCAGCGGCATCAGTTGATTGCGCTGTTGGGCTGATCCATCTGTGACAGATCAAGGCTTTAACGCGCAGCTTTATCGCGAACGCGTCTGAAAGACTGTCAGGTCTGACAGTTGGAAGGGCGACCCCAGCACATGATCATGCAGATTCACAGGCTTGAATAAAGCAGGCAGATCATGAACGCTTCAGCCAACAGGCTCGTCGGTCGCGTTGCGGTATGCTTTCTGTTGATGTCATTGGGCGCTTACGCCGCGAGTGCCGAATACATCTGTCTTGGAATGCAGCGCGGGCAAAATACTACTGTCACCGCCAGCTCTCTGGAGGCCGCGAACAAAAAAGCGAAAGCCCAATGGGGGGCGGCGGGTTGCTATAAAAAATGATAGGTCCCGGCAGATTTTTCACCCGCGATACCGCAAAGCCTCCACCAACAACGCAAACGCCGGCGCCGCCTGCCGCCGGCTCGGGTAGTACAGGTGGTAACCGGCGAAAGTCGGGCACCAGTCTGCCAGCACTTGCAGCAGACGCCCGTCGGCCAGATACGGCGCGACGATGTTTTCCGGGATGTAGCTCAGGCCAAAACCGTCCAGTGCGGCGTCGAGCAGCGGGTAGACGCCGTTCAGTGTGACTTGCCCGGATACTCGCACCTTGAGGCTTTCGCCGTCCTTCTCGAACTCCCAGGTGTACAGCCCGCCGTTGGTGGGCAGGCGCAGGTTGTTGCAGGCGTGGGTGGTCAGGTCCCGTGGCGTTTGCGGCTTTTCCCGCTTGGCGAAATAGGCTGGCGAGCCGACCACCGCCATGCGCATGTCCGGGCCGATGCGGGTGGCGATCATGCCTTGCGCGACGTCTTCGCCCAGGCGCACCCCGGCGTCGAAACCGAGCCCGGCGATGTCGACGAAACCGTAATCGCAGATCACCTCAACGGCGATGTCCGGGTACTGGGGCAGGAATTCCTTGAACACCGGACGCAGCAGCCAGTTCAGCGAGTGGTCGGTGGCACTGATGCGGATCTTTCCCGCCGGGGTTTCGCGCAGGTTGCTCAGGGCCGCCAGTTCAGATTCGATCTCTTCGAAACGCGGGCCGATGGTCTGCAGCAGATGTTCGCCGGCTTCGGTGGGCGAGACGCTGCGGGTGGTGCGCGTCAGCAGGCGCAGGCCAAGGCGCGCTTCGAGGGCGCGGATGGTGTGGCTGAGCGCCGATTGCGAAACGCCCAGTTTGGCAGCGGCTTTGGTGAAACTGCGCTCGCGGGCCACAGCGAGGAAGGCGAGCAGGTCACTGGCGTTTTCTCGAAGCATTAATGAGTGTCCTGCATAAGTTTTTTCGAATTCTAGTCGATTATCTGAAGAGTACGGCCCGCTAAAGTGACGCAAGTTCCTTTGTAGGAGCTGCCGAAGGCTGCGATCTTTTGATCTTGATCCTCAAAACCAACATCAAAAGATCGCAGCCTGCGGCAGCTCCTACAGGGAGATCTCTTACAGATTTGGAGTCTTGTGATGAATGCACTTATCTCAGGCGTCACTGTCACCCCCAACGGCTCGCAACCCTCGGCCCAAGGCCCGGCAGACTGGTTCACCGGCACTGTGCGTGTTGACGCGCCGTTCAAGGGCAGCGATGCCGCGCGTGTCAGCGGCGCCACGGTGACCTTCGAGCCCGGCGCACGCACGGCGTGGCACAGCCATCCGTTGGGTCAGACGCTGATCGTCACCGCCGGTTCAGGTTTTGTTCAAGAGTGGGGTCAGCCGGTTCGACAGATCCGTCCCGGCGATACGGTGTGGATCGCGCCGCAGGTGAAGCACTGGCATGGCGCCGCGCCGACCACGGCGATGACGCACATTGCGATTGCCGAAGTGCTGGACGGTGAAGTGGTGGAGTGGATGGAGCAGGTGAGTGCTGAGCAGTATTTGCGATCCGAGTGACGCGGTTCCCTCACCCCAGCCCTCTCCCGGAGGGAGAGGGGGCCGATTGGGGGATGTCTGTGAGCACTACGCTGAGTCCATAATCGACACGACCTCTCATGTCGGCGCATCGCATAAGACAACTCGGTCAGTCCCCTCTCCCTTTGGGAGAGGGTTAGGGTGAGGGGCTTTTCCAGGTTGCTCAGGTCATCTCCGGCAACGAATCGAGGATCTTGTCCAGCGTAATCGGATACTCACGCACCCGCGCCCCGGTGGCGTTGTAGATCGCATTCGCTACCGCCGCACTCACGCCGCAAATCCCCAGTTCACCCACACCCTTGGCTTTCATCGGCGATGAAATCGGATCGGTCTCATCGAGGAAAATCACCTCCTGATGCGGGATGTCGGCGTGTACCGGCACCTCGTATCCGGCCAGGTCGTGATTGACGAAGAAGCCCAGCCGCTTGTCCACCGCCAGCTCTTCCATCAATGCGGCGCCGACACCCATGGTCATCGCGCCAATCACCTGGCTGCGCGCGGCTTTCGGGTTGAGAATCCGTCCCGCCGCACACACTGCGAGCATGCGCCGCACGCGGACTTCACCGGTAGCAGCATCCACCGCCACCTCGACGAAATGCGCACCGAACGTCGACTGCTGATACTGTTTGGCGAGGTCGGCGAATTCGATGCTGTCCTCGGCCTCGACCGCGCCGTCTTTTGCCGCATCACGCAACGGCAAGGTCTTGCCTCCAGCGCGTACCTGACCATCAGCGAACTCGACTTCATCACCGGTCATGCCCAGCTTTGTTGCCACCGCTTCGCGCAGTTTCATGCACGCGGCGTACACCCCGGCGGTCGAGCAGTTGCCGCCGAACTGGCCGCCGGAGCCGGACGACACCGGGAAGTTCGAATCGCCCAGATGCACCGTCACCTCCGCCAGAGGTACGCCCATCATCTCGGCGGCGGTCTGGGCAATGATGGTGTAGCTGCCGGTGCCAATGTCGGTCATGTCGGTTTCCACCGTGACCTTGCCGTCGCGCTCCAGCCGCACTCGGGCGCCGGATTTCAGCAGCAGGTTGTTGCGAAACGCGGCGGCGACGCCCATGCCGATCAGCCAGCGACCCTCACGACGACTGCCGGGTTTGGCGTTGCGCTGGTTCCAGCCGAATTTCTCGGCGCCGGTCTGCAGGCATTCGATCAGCCGGCGCTGGGAGAACGGGCGCTCGGTTTTCACCGGATCGACTTGCGTGTCATTGAGGATGCGGAACTGCACCGGATCGAGCTTGAGCTGCTCGGCCATCTCGTCCATGGCGATTTCCAGCGCCATCAGCCCCGGCGCTTCACCCGGCGCGCGCATGGAGTTGCCTTCGGGCAGATCCAGTGGCGCCCGGCGCATGGTCACCCGGCGGTTTTCCCCGGCATAAAGCAGCTGGCTCGGTTGCGCGGCGACTTCGACCTTGCCGTCCTTGAGGTTGCCCGACCAGCCTTCGTGAGCGATGGCGCTGAGCTTGCCGTCCGCCGTGGCGCCCATCCGAATGCGCTGGATCGTGGCCGGGCGGTGGGTGGTGTTGTTGGCCATTTGCGGGCGGGCGAGGGCGACTTTCACCGGGCGATTGGCCAGGCGCGCACCGAGGGCGGCGAGAATCGCGTCGGCACGAATGAACAGTTTGCCGCCGAAGCCGCCACCAATGTACGGCGAGATCAGGCGCACGTTTTCCTTGGGCAGGCCAAGGGTGGTGGCGACGTCGCCGACGCTCCAGGCGATCATTTGATTGGAGGTCCACAACGTCAGATGATCACCTTTCCACGCGGCCAGGGTCGCGTGCGGCTCCATCATCGCGTGGGACTGGTCCGGGGTGGTGTAGGTCTGGTCGAACTGCACCGGCGCGGCGGCGAAGGCCTTGTCGAAATCGCCGTGGGTGACGTCGGGCAATTCATCGTCTTCGACACCCTGGTCGCGCACGTTGGCCAGCTCGAACTCGCCTTTGGCCGCGACGTAATCGACCTTGACCAATTGCGCCGCAGCGCGGGCCTGTTCGAAGGTTTCGGCGACCACCAGCGCCACGGCTTGGTGATAGTGCTGCACCTCGGGCCCGGCCAGCAGCGGTGCCGAGTTGTATTTGCCCTTGCCGAGCTTGCCGGCATTGGCGGAAGTGACGATCGCCAGCACGCCGGGCGCCGCTTGTGCAGCGTCGAGATCAATGTGGCTGATGCGGCCCTTGGCGATGGCCGAACCGACCATGAAACCGTAAGCCTGATTCGCCACGGCCTCGTGCTGCTCGTAGGCATATGGCGCCTGACCGCTGGTTTTCAGCGGGCCTTCAATGCGGTCGGTGGGTTTGCCGACGACCTTGAGTTGGTCGATCGGGTTGGTGGTGGCGGGCGTGTCGAACTTCATGCTTCATCCCTCGCTTGCGCCAACACCGAGCCGAGCGTGCGCTCGACCAGGGTCAGTTTGAATTGGTTGTCGTGGGTTGGCGTGGCACCGTCGAGCAGGCGTTCGCTGACGGCTTTTGCGCCTTTGGGCAGCAGCGCGTCGGCGTCTTCGACCCGCCACGGTTTCGGCGCAATACCGCCGACCGCCACACGGCCGCTGCCGTCCTTTTGCAGGATCAAACCGACCGACACCAGCGCGAAGGCATACGATGAGCGATCGCGCACCTTGTGGTAAATGTGCGTGCCACCGACCGGGGCCGGCAGGGTTACCGAAGTGATGAACTCGCCGGGTGTGAGGCTGGTTTCGATGTTCGGCGTGTTGCCGGGGAGTTGATGGAAATCGGCGATGGCAATGCTGCGCGTACTGCCATCGGGTTTGACCGTTTCTATCTGCGCATCGAGGGCGCGCATCGCAATCGCCATGTCACTCGGGTGGGTGGCGATGCAGGCATCGCTAACGCCGATCAGCCCCAGTTGCCGGCTGACCCCGCCAATCGCCGCGCAGCCACTGCCGGGCTGGCGTTTGTTGCACGCCTGATTGACGTCATAGAAGTACGGGCAGCGGGTGCGTTGCAGCAGGTTGCCGGCGGTGCTCGCCATGTTGCGCAACTGCCCGGAAGCGCCGGCGAGCAGGGCGCGGGAGAGCAAAGCGTAATCCTTGCGCACGCGGCTGTCGGCGGCCAGATCGGTGTTGCGCACCAGCGCGCCGATGCGCAATCCGCCTTCAGGTGTGGCTTCGATCTGATCGAGGCCCAGGTGGTTGACGTCGATCAGGTGCAGCGGGGTTTCGATGTCGAGTTTCATCAGGTCCAGCAGGTTGGTGCCACCGGCGATGAACTTCGCGCCTTCGACCTGCGCCGCCAGCGTTGCGGCTGCGGCGGGGGAGTCGGCGCGGCTGTAATTGAACGCTCTCATGCTGGCACCTGCGCGACTTCAGTGATGGCTTCGATGATGTTGGAGTAGGCGCCGCAGCGGCAGATGTTGCCGCTCATGCGCTCCTGAAATTCGCTGGCGATCAGTTGCGGCGCCTCGGTCAGGCTCGGGCTGACGTGGCTGGGAATGCCCTCGCGGATTTCCTTGAGCACCGCTACCGCCGAGCAGATCTGCCCCGGCGTGCAATAGCCGCACTGGTAGCCATCGTGCTTGATGAACGCGGCCTGCATCGGGTGCAAACTGTCGGGCATGCCGAGGCCTTCGATGGTGGTGATCTCGCTGCCCTCGTGCATCACCGCAAGCGTGAGGCAGGAGTTGATCCGCCGGCCGTCGGCGATGACGGTGCAGGCGCCGCACTGGCCGTGGTCGCAGCCTTTTTTGCTGCCGGTCAGGTGCAGGTGTTCGCGCAGGGCATCGAGCAGGGTGGTGCGGTTGTCGACCTCAAGGGCTTGGGGTTTACCGTTGACGTTGATCGTCAGTTTGGCCATGGCGGGCTGCTCCAGACTGGCCGCATAGGCCTTGAGGCTGATGAAGGGGGGCATTGCAAACGCGGTGGCGGTGACCGCGCCGAGGATCAGGAATCTTCGTCGGGAAATCGTCATGCTTCGATTCCTCTCTGGCTTAATCAGGACGGCAGGGATTGAAGGGCCCATAGGGGCGCGCCGGCATGTTTGCCGGTCTCGTTCTTGGAATGACCTGCGCGGAGGGGAAAAGGTTTTTGCGGATTTGCGCTATAGAGTTATGCGCAGGATTCATTAATGAGCTGGGCGACGCTTGACCTTGTGGGAGCTGGCTTGCCAGCGATGGGGTCGTGTCAGTCAGCATTGCTTGAATGACACACCGCCATCGCGGGCAAGCCCGCTCCCACAGGAATTGTGATTAATGCCCGCCAACCACCATGTGCGTGAACGGCGGCACATACGCCTGCAAGGTGACAAGCCCGCCCACCAGCACCGCCAGCACGATCGAGTGGAAGAACACGTAGCGCAGAATCTCGCCCTCGTGCCCATACCAGCGGGTGGCGGTGGAGGCGACCACGATCGATTGCGCATCGACCATTTTGCCCATGACCCCGCCGGAACTGTTGGCCGCCGCCATCAGCACCGGGCTGATGCCGAGCTGTTCCGAGGTCACCCGTTGCAGTCCGCCGAACAGCACGTTCGAGGCTGTGTCCGAGCCAGTCAATGCCACGCCGAGCCAGCCGAGCAGGGTGCCAAACATCGGGTAGAACACCCCCGTCGCAGCGAATGCCAGACCCATGGTGGCGTCCAGTCCGGAATAACGCGTGAGAAATCCCAGCGCCAGCATCGCGGCAATGGTGATCAGCGAAAAGCGCACCACCCACAACGTGCGCAGGTATTGCTTGATCAGTTGCGGGATCGAATAGCCCATCAGCAAACCGCCGACAATCGCCGCGAGCAGAATGCCGCTGCCGGTGGCGGTGAACCAAGTGAACTTGTAGATCGCCTCTTCGGCTTTCGGCGCCGGCACCACCGGCGGGACTTTCTGCACTTGCAGGTGCAGGGTGGTAAAGGTCAGCGCCGGCGAGAAAATCGGGTTGGCCTCATTCAGCGGTTTGCCTTGCGCATCGAGTTTCACCGAATGGGTTATCGGGTCCAGCGCCGGGCGCACGTCGAAGATGTTCTTGAAGCCCTGGGTGCCCCAGGCAAACACGAACACGGTGAGGATGATCCACGGCATCCACGCACGCATCACCGCCGGGCGCGCCTGATCGCTGAAGGTGGCGCTGGCGGTGACTTTTTCTTCCTCGACCCGGGAGTTGTCGACGCGACCCGAGAGGGCGGCCGAGGTGTACACCGTCGCCGGTTTCCAGACCCGCAGAAACAGGGTCAGGCAGGCCATGGAAATCAGCGCGGCGATCACGTCCACCAGCATCGGCCCGTGGAAGTTCGACACGAGGAATTGCGGCACCGCGAAGCTGACCCCGGCCACCAGAATCGCCGGCCAGATCTCCAGCATCTTGCGCCACCCGGCAAACGCCCAGATCAGCCAGAACGGCACCAGCACCGAGAAAAACGGCAGTTGTCGACCGACCATCATCGACAGCTCCATCTCATCCAGTCCAGTGACTTTGGCCAGGGTGATGATCGGCGTGCCGAGCGCGCCGAACGCCACCGGGGCGGTGTTGGCAATCAGCGCCAGACCGGAGGCGGCCAACGGCGAAAAACCGAGGCCGATCAGAATCGCCCCGGTCACCGCCACCGGCGTACCGAACCCGGCCGCGCCTTCGAAAAACGCACCGAAGCAGAACGCGATCAGCAGCAACTGCAAACGCCGGTCATCGGTGATCCGCGCGAGGGAATCCTGCAGCACTTTGAACGAACCGTTCTCGGTGGTCAGGCGGTGCAGAAAGATGATGTTGAGCACGATCCAGCCGATCGGCAGCAAACCATTGGCCGCGCCGAACAACGCCGCCGAGCCGGCCATGCTCGCCGGCATGCCGAAGGCGAAGATCGAGATGAGCAGGGCCGAAGCCAACGCCAACAATGCGGCCAGATGCGCCTTGACGTGAAAGAACGCCAGCGCCGCGAGCATCACCACCACCGGCACCGCGGCCATGAGCGTGGAGATCAGCGGGTTGCCGAACGGGTCGTAGATTTGCTGCCAGACCATGGTCCACCTCTGCTTGTTGTTATCGAGGCGCAGATCCGTTGCGTGGGAGTCGCTAAGCAGCAGTATAGGTGGCATTTCGCCGCTGCCCGGATGCAGGCGGCGGGCCGATCAACGGTCGTGCCCGGGCAGTGAATCAAAGTCCGTTTGTCCGGTCGTATCAGCGGCTGCGCGCACTGCGTCCTGAAGGCGCGGGCAGTGACAGCCGTTCCGTGGTCAAGACCTTGGTGTTAGGGAAGTTTGAATGAAGCGTGCAACAACCTTGCTGTTGACGATATCCGCCGCTGTTTTGCTGGCTGGCTGTGTGGCGGATTTTGATGATGATCATCGCCACGGACGACATTACGACCGTGATCATGGGCGCTATGACGACCACGACCGACGTTGGGATGACCGCGACGATGGTCGTCGCGACGGGCGTCGTTACTATCGTGATCGCGACGATGACTGAGTAGGAATCAAAAGGGCGTTCCCGCAACGGGAACGCCCTCGTCGATTAAAAATGAGCGCTCGCCCGGACGCTGGAATGCGCAGGCGCGGTGGCCTCGAGATCCAGCAAATGGGTGGCGAGTATGTCGCTCAGAAAGCGGAACTGATCGTTGATGCCCACCACTTCATTGCTGAAATGATTGCTCGCGGCGGGCATCAGCACATCGTCGAAATCTTCGTTGAACAGCAGCGCTTGGGTCTTGCGCGAGACAACCTGCTGGTCGTAGTAGTTGCTGCCGAACACCGGGAAGCTCACGGAGAGGGTGATGGTGCGAATCATGATGGGTACTCCTCGTTGCGTCTCGGATGGGTGAATCGTGCCTTCGCCGGGCGGCGGGCGGAAGGCAATCGTGGCGATGGTGAATATCGACGGCGTTGATGGTTGAGAGGTGGGGTGGATTGACTGGCCTCATCGCTGGCAAGCTAGTTCCCACAGGTTTTCGGCTGTTCATTGGATTTATGGCCACTGAAAATCTCCATGGAGCTGCCAAGCCAGCTCCCACGGGTTTTCGGATGTTCATTGGATTCATATTCACTGAAGATCTCTGTGGGAGCTGGCTTGCCAGCGATGGCGTCGGTACAGCCAACATCCTCGGAAACTGACACACCTATACTCAATGCTGTCTCCCTCCACTCAAGGACCTCACCACCGTGAACCTGCGTGCGCTGGTCGTCGCCGCACTGTGTCTGTTGGCTGGCTGCGCCACCTCGGCCCGGGCCCCGGTGGCGCAGCCGGCCGTGGTGGTGTCACCTGCCACCTGGCAGCAGATCGACCGCGACATCGTCAGCGCCTCGCAGCAATCCACCGAGCAAGTCAAAGTATTTGCCCGGGGTTCGATGGAACATTGGCGCACTCGCGTCTATCAGCAAACTGAAGAAAATTTCATTCCGTGGTTCAGCAGCTACTGGACCCAGGAATGGCTGTCGATGAAGGTCAGCTGGTACACCATCAGCGCCGGTGGCGAACAGGACGCTTCGGCCAAGCGCCTGGCGAGTTATCTGCTTGAGCAATATCAGGAAAGAGTGCTGGCGCCGGTGGCGGTGGAGATCGACCCGGACGCGATCCTCGGGCAGGCCACGGCGTTCTATGCGCACCTGATGGCCCAGCAGATGCCGCTCATCGCCCAGCGCTATGGCGTGCCGGTTGCGCAACTCAACGGACGCTTGCAGAAGGTTCCGGCCATCGCCCTCGGGCCGCCGCCGGCGCGGGATGCTTCGCTGTATCAGGTCATCAGCACCGAGCCGCTGAACACCTTGCCGGCGTATGCCGCACTGATCGACAAGATCCACACCGAGGGCGGCAGCAAGGGCATCGCCTCGACCGACGCCGGCATGGCCCCCGTAGCCAAGCGCGCCAGCCAGCGGATGGAAGCGGAAATGGCCCCGCGCGGTGCCGCCAGTGCTGTGGCAGCTGCGGCGGGCAAGTTGGTCGGCGGGGTGATCTCGATTGGCGTGGCGGGCATCCGCGCGATCATCCAGGCCAACGACCGGCCTGACAGCGAAGCGCTGATTCGCAGCAGCCTGGGCAGCACCTTCGACAAGGCCTGGGCGAAATTGCTGCAGAACCCGACCACCGGGGTCATGGCCGGTACGTTGCATATTGCCGGGCAAGTCGAGGGCAGCCTTGGTGGTACAGAGCAACCGTCGGTCGGGCTGGGTGTGAATCGTGTCGAATGGCAGCCGCCGCAATCGACTACCCGGCAGATCGAACCCAACGTACAAGGAGAATGAACATGTCTTACATCGATATCTTTGTCGCGCCTGTGCCGAATGCCAACCGCGAGCAGTACAAAAAACACTGTGAGATCGCTGAGAAACTGTTCAAGGAATACGGAGCGAAGGAGGTGGTTCAGTGCTGGGGCGATGACGTGCCGGAGGGCAAAGTCACGTCATTTCCGATGGCGGTAAAACTCAAGGAGGCCGAGACGGTTTCGGCCGGCTGGCTGATCTGGCCCGACAAGGCCACCCGCGATGCCGGCATGGCGAAAATGATGGAAGACCCGCGCATGCAACCGGACGTCAACCCGATGGGGTTTGATGGTCAGCGCATGATCTTTGGCGGCTTCAAAAACCTTCTTCAATCCTGAAACCCACCTGATTCCGTGTAGGAGTGAGCCTGCTCGCGATGGCGTCAGTACAGCCAATATCTCTTTTGCTGACCCACCGCTTTCGCGAGCAGGCTCGCTCCCACCTTGGATCTGTGGCGTGCGCACGATTGTCGTCGTCCTGCGGAACCCTGTGGGAGTGAGCCTGCTCGCGATGGCGTCAGCACAGCCAATATCTTCATTGCTGGCCCACCGCTTTCGCGAGCAGGCTCGCTCCTACCTTGGAGCTGTGGCGTGCGCACGATTGTCGTCGTCCTGCGAAACCCTGTGGGAGCGGGCTTGCCCGCGAAGAGGCCGGCACAGCCAATATCTTCATGGCTGACCCACCGCCATCGCGAGCAGGCTCACTCCTACAGGAAATTGTGGTCACTCTGCAGAGGGGGTGATCCGGCAGCCTTTGCGGTTGCGGATTTGTTCTTCCGTCGGCCGTTCGCGGACGAATTCGAATCGAGGTTCACCCTCGCTGTAATGCACCAGCCAGCCCCATTCCAGTTCGGTTTCATCCTGCCCGGGGCTGGGTGGCTTGGCCCACCACGGTTCTTTGCTGAGGATCTCGCGCATGGCGGCCTCCGGTTCGATGGCAATCCTTGAACTATAGCCGGCTGTCGCGAGTCGTCAGAAAAGGCTGTGTAGAATCGGCTGATCGACGAGCGAAGGAGCAGGCCCATGACTGATGATGCGCGCAGGGATGAACCGTTCAAGCGACTGTTTTTCGCCCTCGACTGTGCGCCACCGCAGCGCAAGGCCATAGCCCAATGGCGCGGCGATCTGGGCCTGCGCACTGGTAAACCGGTGCCGGCGGATAACTTTCATCTGACGCTGTTGTTCCTCGGCGCCGTGCCGCTGGCGCGGATCCATGAGGTCTGCGAGGCCGCCGGCAAGGTGCGTACGCCGGGTGAGCCGTTGCGGATTGCGCTGGATCGGCTGCAGGTCTGGCATCGCGCCGGGATTCTGTCTTTGGCGCCGGAGCAGGCCCCGCCGGCCTTGTTGCGTCTGGTGTATGCGCTGGAGCAGGCAATGCTGCCGTTCGGTTTCGAAGAATCACCACGCGAGTTTCGCCCGCACCTGACCCTGGCTCGGGACTATCGGGCAGAAGAGCCGGAATCCACCACGCCGCCGGAATTCTTCCTGCGTGCCGAGCGCTTCGCCCTGTTCGAATCGCACAAGGGTCGTTACCGGATTCTGCAGGATTGGCCACTGAATTGAGTGCAGAAAAAAAGGCGCCCGAGGGCGCCTGAAATTCACCTGAGCCGAGGGAGCCAGGTGAGGCCGTTCATTGCAGGGTGCAGCGGTGGTAAGGCGCTGCGTGAACGGGAAACCGCAAATTCTGCCCTCACGAAAAAATGGTGTCCGGCACAATTTTCAATGTGAGCGCTCAACCCTGTGGGAGCTGGCTTGCCAGCGATTGGGGCGGCACATCCAACATCGTCGTTGACTGACTCATCGCCATCGCTGGCAAGCCAGCTCCCACAGGTTTTCCAGTCTTGTCACAATCTTCAATCAGCCGGCCTATTTACCGAGCTTCACCCGGGTCCAGCCGCGGGTCATGATCCGCTGGGTGGCAATCGGTTGATCCGGCACCGCGTACAGCGTCGCCATCACCGCCTGCGACGGATACGAACCCGGGTCGTTGCGGATCGCTTCGTCCACCAGTGGCGTGGCGGCCGCGTTGGCGTTGCTGTAGCCGTTGCTGTTGGTGATCTCGGCGATGATGTCCGGGCGCATCAGGAAATTCATGAACAGGTAGGCGTTGTCGACATTGGCGGCATCACGCGGGATGGCGACCATGTCGTAGAAACTACCGGCGCCTTCCTTCGGAATGCTGTAGTCGATCTGCACCTTGTTGCCGGCTTCCACCGCACGGGCCTTGGCCTGCAGCACATCACCGGAGTAACCGACCGCCACGCAGATGTTGCCGTTGGCCAGGTCGGAGATGTACTTCGAGGAATGGAAGTACGCCACGTACGGGCGGATCTTCATGAACAGCGCTTCGGCTTCGAGGATGTGCGCCTTGTCCTTGTCGTTCACCGGGTAGCCCAGGTAGTGCAGGGCGGCCGGGATCATTTCGGTCGGCGAATCGAGGAAGCTGATGCCGCAGGCTTTGAGCTTCTCGGCGTTCTCCGGTTTGAACAGCAGGTCCCAGGAGTTGGTCGGGGCCTTGGCGCCGAGCACTTCCTTGACCTTGTCCGGGTTATAGCCGATGCCGATCGAGCCCCACATGTACGGGAACGCGTGAGCGTTGTCCGGATCACTGGCGGAGGCGTTTTTCAGCAGCACCGGGTTGAGATTTTTCCAGTTCGACAGCTTCGATTTGTCGAGCGGCTGATAGACCCCGGCCTTGATCTGCTTGGCCAGGAAACTGTTGGACGGCACGACGATGTCGTAGCCGGATTTGCCCGCCAGCAAACGCGCCTCGAGGGTCTCGTTGCTGTCGAACACGTCGTAGGTCACGCGGATGCCGGTCTCGTCTTCGAACTTCTTGACGGTGTCCGGCGCGATGTAATCGGACCAGTTGTAAACACGCAGCACCTTGTCGTTGGCCTGGACGCCCGTGGCGATTGCGCCCATTAAGGACAGTGTCAGCAGAGTCCTGCCAAACATTTTCATCGGTGAAACTCCATTCTTTTTATTCAAAAACACAAACCGGGTGTACATAAAGCCTGTGGCGAGGGAGCTTGCTCCCGCTGGGCTGCAAAGCAGCCCCCAAAATCTTGTGAGCGCTGCGCACTCAAGCGGGAGCAAGCTCCCTCGCCACAGTTGTTCATCACAGTTGTTCATCGTTGTTGCTTAGGCGGTGGCGGCGCGTTGCGGCTGCCACGCCTCATTCGCCGTCTGATCCATCGCTTCCTGAATCGCCTTCTTGCGATTGGCCTCTGCCTTGCGACCAAAATACCAGACGAGGAAAGTCACCAGCGACACCGCCAGCAGAATCAGGCTCGCCACGGCGTTGATCTCAGGCTTCACGCCCAGACGCACCGCCGAGAACACCTCCATCGGCAGCGTGATCGAACCCGGGCCGGAGACGAAGCTCGCCAGCACCAGATCGTCCAGCGACAGGGCGAACGACATCATGCCGCCCGCTGCCAGCGACGGCGCGATCATCGGAATGGTGATCAGGAAAAACACCTTGAACGGCTTGGCCCCCAGATCCATCGCGGCTTCTTCGATCGACAGATCCAGTTCACGCAGGCGGGCGGAGACTACCACCGCCACATAGGCGGCACAAAACGTGGTGTGAGCGATCCAGATGGTGACGATGCCACGCTCCTGCGGCCAGCCGATCAACTGCGCCATCGCCACGAACAGCAGCAACAGCGACAGGCCGGTAATCACCTCGGGCATCACCAACGGCGCGGTGACCAGACCGCCAAACAGCGTACGACCCTTGAAGCGCGTAACGCGCGTCAGGACGAACGCGGCGAGGGTGCCCAGTGCGACGGCGGCAATCGCGGTGTAGCAGGCGATTTCCAGCGAGCGCACCACCGAGCCCATCAGTTGCGTGTTGTCGAGCAGGCCGACGTACCACTTCACCGACCAGCCGCCCCACACCGTCACCAGTTTTGAGGCGTTGAACGAGTAGATCACCAGAATCAGCATCGGCAGATAGATGAACATCAAGCCGAAGATCAACATGAACTTGGAAAAACCGAAGCGTTTCATCCCCGTGCCTCCATCTCTTTGGCCTGGCTGCGGTTGAATAGCAGAATCGGCACAATCAGGATCAACAGCATCACCACCGCCAGCGCAGACGCCACCGGCCAGTCGCGGTTATTGAAGAACTCTTGCCACAGCACGCGACCGATCATCAGCGTCTCCGGGCCACCCAGCAGTTCCGGGATCACGAACTCGCCGACCACCGGAATGAACACCAGCATGCAGCCGGCGATAATGCCGTTCTTGGCCAGCGGCACAGTGATTTTCCAGAAGTTGTTGAAGTTGCTCGAACCCAGATCAGACGCCGCTTCCAGCAAGCTGCCATCGTGCTTCACCAGGTTGGCGTACAGCGGCAGCACCATGAATGGCAGGTACGCATAGACCACGCCGATATACACCGCGGTGTTGGTGTTGAGGATCTCGATCGGGTGATCGGTGAGCCCCGTCCACATCAGAAACGCGTTGAGCAGACCGTTGTTGCTGAGGATGCCCATCCACGCGTAAACGCGGATCAGGATCGCGGTCCAGGTCGGCATCATGATCAACAGCAGCAGGACGTTTTGCGCTTCCTTGCTCGCCTTGGTGATCGCATAGGCCATCGGGAAACCGATCACCAGGCACATCATCGTGCTCAGCGCCGCGACTTTCAGCGAACCGAGGTAGGCCGACAGGTACAGCTCGTCTTCGCCGAGCATGGTGTAGTTGCCGATGTTGAGCATCAGCTGAAATTTCTGTTCGGCGTAGGTGTAGATCTCCGAGTACGGCGGGATCGACAGCGCGGCTTCCGAGAAGCTGATCTTCATCACCAGGAAGAACGGCAGCATGAAGAACAGGAACAGCCAGATGAACGGGATGCCGATGACGAATAGATCGGAAG
>Ga0153923_100269_pt1 | contig 20075 bp, 22 predicted proteins | sample TSNJ007MetaG_FD_104682 | JGI IMG/M metagenome (GOLD analysis project Ga0153923, IMG submission 104682) | Attine ant fungus gardens microbial communities from New Jersey, USA - TSNJ007 MetaG | ecosystem: Host-associated > Fungi > Mycelium > Unclassified | place: USA: New Jersey, Brendon T. Byrne...
AAATATTATGGAACGCAGGCCGCGTAATCCAAAAGAAAAATTGTTAAACGCAAAGACCCTATTCAAAAGCGTCCTACAGGGCCTGGTGATTTTCTCAGCGTCCTTTGGTACTTATTTTTATATGCTGTCACAAAACCCGGATAACGCAGCTGTGGCACGGTCAATGGGGCTTGCCGTTATTATGCTTGCCAATTTATTTTTGGTGCAGGTCAACAGTTCCGAAACAGATTTTGTCGCCGTTTCAATTAAACGTCTTGCTAATGATAAAGTCATGTGGGCTGTAAATATTATTACTTTATTGGGTTTGCTTATTATTTTATATACTCCGCTTAACGGATTCCTATCACTCGCCCCGCTTTCGCCGGGACAATTCTTTGCGGTTTTAAGTTTGTCGGCAGTGTCGGTATTATGGTATGAAATCGTGAAATTAGTAAAGAAAGTATAAACTCATAATGCAAAATTAATACTTTGCGCAGATAGCAGGATTTAAGACAGGACAATTTGAGTCCTGCCTTATTTTATACGGTTTTCCTGGAATTTCCCCTCTTTCGCCGCTTCCTCAATCGCCATGGCAACTGCCACGGTCGCCCCGACCATCGGATTGTTGCCCATTCACAAATCTATCGTTTCTGTAGCATTAGTTATCATCTGTTATAGCGTAGAAGGTACAGTTTTAAGGCATTTTATCGCATAATGATTAACTTATCGTCCTATGCAAATGTCCACGATAACCAGGAAAATCTTATACAGCGTGGACAAACCGTGGACAAAACCATTACATATTTTCCTATTATAGCTATAACTAGCGTATTGTAATTTATGCAAATGTGCACTATTGACATTATATACCATTTTATGCCAAAATTCAAACTATTTCTAATAATCCAAATAAAAAAGTTTTTACTAGCTAAGTATTTGCATGTTGTTCTTGCCTGGAAGCTTTGTAAAAATTTTATGATTTGCCACGATTTATTGCCAGCATTTTTATACACTTTGTGTAAAAAATGCTTGACTAATTATTACACACCGTGTATAATAACAGCATAAGGGAGGTGCAAAAATGAGGTTTCGGGAACTAGAAAAAATTATAAAAGATGACGGATGGATATTGAAAAATCAAAGAGGTTCCCATTGCCATTACACCCACCCAACTAAACCGGGAAAAGTTACAATTCCCAGCCACGGTGGAGATCTAAACCCCAAAACAGTAAAAAGCATATTCAAGCAGGCGGGGCTACAATAGCCCCGCAACCTATAGATTACAATAAGGAGGTAAATAAAATGAAGTTGGCATATCCTGCGATCTTTGACCCTTGGGAGGATGGGGCCGGATATACAGTAGAATTCCCTGATCTTCCCGGATGCGTGACAGAAGGAAAAAGTATTACAGAAGCTTTAGACATGGCAGAGGACGCTGCCTCTGGATGGATTTTAGACGAGTTAGAGGACGGCAAGCAAACTCCCGTTGCAAGTAATGCCCTGTCCGTCATTCCTCCGGATGGTGCGTTTGTAAGCATGGTTAGCGTGGATATAGACGCCTATGCTGCCAAGTACGGAACCCAGGCCGTAAGGGTTAATGTCTCCCTTCCTGCCTGGCTTAAAGCACGAGCGGAGGAAAACAGCTTGAATCTGTCAAAGGTACTGCAAGAAGCCCTGCTCTCTCGTGGCATCGGGAAATAACTATAATCAAAAAAGAGCATAGCAGGCTGATATGCTCTTTTTTGTCACGATTTGTTACTTGACAAAAATAAAAAGTACCCTGATCTCTCCTGGGCATGTTGAAATTTTGTCCAAGTTATGCTATTCTTATCTCGCAGGGGAGCGGTGGCAAGCCCGCCCTCCCTTTGCGTCTGTTAGTCTTCTATGGAACTTTGGATATCTTCGAGTAAGATGTCTATTTTTTTGTCTGACTCTTCTTTTGTCTCTGCTTTCTTGGCTTCTTCTAGGCTCCGCTGAATCATTCTTAAGAATAAGTTAAACTGTTTATCTGTCATTCCCATGTCTTTCATGCTGTCCTACCTTTCTGTATTTCAGATTGCTTGCCCTATCTGATAATACTAGTATAAACCATATATGGTTTAATGTCAATACCTTTTTTAAATCTTTTTTGGATTATTTTCGACGTATTTTATTATGTTCCCCGGCTGCATATCCAGCAGAGCACAGAGCTGGTCAAGTGTCTTGATCCCTACGGCCTCTCCTTTTCTTAACTTCTGCATTGCTGACTGGCTTAGTATATTCTCTTTTAGTATCCGGGTACTGTTATATCCAGACTCTTTTAGCGCTTCGATCACATCTATCTTATATGCTATCATTCGTTATGCCTCCTTTTCTTTCATTATATTTCCATTGAATTGTTTTGTCAAGAAAATAATCCAAAAAAAGTTTAAAAAGTGCTTGGTATTAAACCGGATATGGTTTATATCTAAGATACAAACAAGGAACAAGCAAACAGGCAAACGGAGGGAAGGGAAATGACAGACAATTCATTAAGAGTTCACGTATATTACAAAGATATATAAATTAATAACCTGTCCTAGCTGGGTATGTGGGGGCAATAAGAATTATATTATTTGCCACGATTTGTTATTTGACATGCCCCGAAACATGTGCTCCGAGGCATGTCAATTCTGTTTGCTAGTGGAACAGCGAATAAAAGGTATTCGGCCCGCAGCTGCCATCCACTGACATACCGTGATCCTTTTGGTACTGCCGGATTGCCGCGTCGTATCCAGGGCCACAACTGCCGTCAAAGCCTTTGGGATCATAGCCCTGGGCGTATAGCATAGCCTGGCAGATGTACACCAGATCGCTCTTGTTTCCACGCTTAACGGCAACGCAGGCCTTTTTCGTCTTTGGCCCGAAAGAACCGTCTACAGCCAGCCCTGCGCTGCAGGTGCGGTTGAGATAACGTTGCAAACACATCACAAGAGTCTTTTGGGTTAACGGGCCAGCCTTGCCGTCAAGCGCCAGCGTAACGGTTCCGCCCATGTAGGTATTAACCCACTGCTGGATCTCTCGGATAACATCAACTTCCTCCGCTGCTACCGAGGTGGCCTGTACGGTCTCCTCTGCCAGTGTCTCCGTGGCCTCTGTGGCTTCTGTGGGTGCCGTAGCCGTATCATCGTCCTGCACATAACGTTTTACACACACAAGGCTTTTATTGCCCTTTGTGGTGCCGGTCTTTGCGTTGTATCTGCTCTTGCAGTAAGTGGCCATATCTTTAAAACTCGGCAGCCCGGATCCATGACCGCACAAGGTGACGCTGCCGCCGCTGATGGAATAGACCATCTCCACATGCCCGATACACAGCGGACGGCTGGAATCTGTACCGGCAAACAATAGGATATCTCCGACTCTTAACTGCGCCGGATTGGTCGGTACGCCATTGGCTACAGTTATGTCCACGATGCTCCCCAGCGTGGAATTATACATACCTGCTGTATTGCCGCCGATGTAGCTTAGACCGATGTCGGCCTTCTTATACGCCAGCCGGATCGAGCTGGAGCAATCCGAATAATACTTACCATCCGTGTGCGATGTGAAGGCGCATTCACGCTTCGTAGTGTCCTGACTGTAGAGATTGCGGCCGATGCACTCCTTATAGGTGTCTGCTACTGCTTTTCTCTTCTCTGCTGCATTCATGACTTATTTCCCTCCTCACTTAATTCGGGCAGCCCGGCAACGGACGTCAGCAGGGAAAGCCCTCCTGCCAAGACCGACGCGGACAACGCCATAATCCAGTTTACGTCCGACAATACCATCGACGTCCCAATTGTTGCAACGACGGTTTGCGCCATCGTCTTAATTGCCCTGATCCCTGCTGCTTTGATCCACTGTTTACTCATAATCTCTTTTCCTCCTTAATTTAGATGCTCTGCACCTTGACGGTACATAAACTCTTGCATACCGTGTTTTACGTCCTCTGCATATTCTCTGGCTTTTTGCTGCTTGCCATTGTATGTTCCACTCTCCACTGCGTCCGCTGTAGCCTCGCCTAATGAGAGGGAAGCCATCAAACCCTGCAGCATCAGCATGTTATATTCCTTGTGTGAGCGCTCCCGCTCGTCCTCTTTAGCTTCTCGCGCCAGCTCACGTTTGCTTAGTTTGCGATTAACTGTCTGTACGATTATGCCCGATATTAGTGCTGACACAAGTCCGGCTACAGTGGCAGACAGCAAGGCAATGACAGCGGGGTCTAAATGTATGTCCATCTTGTTTCTCCTTAATTTTTTTGCGTCTTATAGTTCGGTGCTTGGTTGAAGGGCATTCATTCGTTTTTGCGACGTCGCAAATCTCTGAAGGCCGCCCGTTTGAGCAACCCTTTTCCTACTCCGCTGCTGTCAGGGCATCCTGCTCCTCATATACAAGAGCCTGGAAGTCAGCAATGTCTTTCCGCACTTCGGCTTTATTTGCCGCATACAGAGCCTCGTCTGTGATGCTTTGGTTGACATTGCTATTGCCTGATCCTGTCGAGACCGTAGCATTGAGGTACGCCGCTTGTTTCCCGTTAATTTCAGACGTGCCGGTAATTGTTATGTTTTTCTTCGTGGTTAACATATACCTACTCCTTTTCTGCGCCCTCCAAGGCGTCTAACAGAATGTCGTAAACTTCTGCGTTTACCCCTTCGAGTTCCATGCCACAGTCATTTAAGATTCTTTCCAGCTTATCAATATGGCCAGCGTAAGTACCGCCTGCGATTTCGGCGACCTCTTCCATTAACTTTTTGTACTCTTTTGCATACGCCGTTCTTGACTCGGCCGGGATTCGGTAACTGCCGCCGTCCTCGATCAGTTTCCCGTCTGCATCCTTTTCGCCGTATTCCTCAATCAGTTCTCTCTCGGACTCGCCCAGGCTCTCTACAGCCGTTTTAATTAACTTCAAAAGCTTGCTTCGTGCCCTGCTGTCCGCCCCCTTAAGCTTCATCTCGCTCATAAGGTTGTGTGTCGGCACCAGATACATGTTTTTAATTTTCAGTTTCATTTTCCCTCATTTCCCAGAGACATCTCGAGCCGCTGTACTTTTTTATAGAGTGTTTGGATCACTTTGATCATCGGGGAGAGAAACTCCTCGTAACGTAACGCATAGGCATATACTTGATTACCGTCTGCGTCTAGCACCTTTTCTTCTTTGTAGATTGGATTTCCTTCCTCATTTGTTCCCGCCTCTACCTGACGAGCTTTTTCAAATTTTACAAATCCCGCAAAGTCTTTACTGTCAATTCCCAGCGACTCCATCAATACTTCAACGTCCTGCGCAATTAAACCCGCATGTTTACGGCCAGACTCGCCGTCGTTCATTTTATATGTTACTGGTTCCAGCCCAGTGATAAATTTAGACCAAAGGTCTGTATCCAGTGCTTCAATTGTGTTTTTTTCGTTGCGGTCGGATGTGTTGATTGCCCCTGTGAAAGAATACACCGTACCCCATTTATAATTTGGAGACCCTAATGCTATATAGCCACTTGTTTTTGAGGCAAATGTCCACATTGACTCACGAACTCCGTAGAACACCTCATACGCCTGCTCGCCTGATGCGGCAAAATATAATTGCTGATTGGCAGAACTTAGGATTTTCGCACCGGTGGATCTAAGATAGAGATTGTACCCGTTTACGGAAAGCTCCCCTGACGTAAGAAAGTACGCTGTTCGTGCGCCGGACGCATTGAAAAAATACAACCCACCGGCTTGGAGCGTAGATAAGGTAACATCACTTGCGTTTTTAAAATACAACCCACCGGCTTGGAGCATTAACTTGCTTCCCGTGCTGTCATTCCACAGGCAATCTTCCAGCGGTGTAAAGTGGTGGTGCCACTCATTGCAGTTTAGGCGCAGCACGTCGTAAGCCGTGTTATTGGTATTAACAAGAATTCGTCCGCCCGTCATGGTAAAATTAGTAGCTGTGACCGCTCCGGTAATTGTACCGCCTACAATGCTTGATGCATTTAGATTGATTACTGACACATTGGCGGCGTTTAGTGTACCTGTTGTGATTGTGCTTGCGTCTATGCTCGCTATATTTGCGGCAGTGATCACGGCATTGTCAATCGTGGTCTGGCCGGTGATGTGTACTTTTTCGCCTGCGATCAGGATTCCTTCCGTGCTAATGTTAACCTGATTGATAATGTCGTTTTTTTGTACCCGGAGGTTAATATCGCTTGTCAGTTGCGTGATCTGGGATCGAGTCGTGCTTGATAGATCGCCTAGATCCGATACAATGCTGATGATCTGCCCGGACAGCTGTGTGACCTGCGATTGATCCGCTTTGCCGGATACGGTATTTTGCAGACTGCCGATTGTCTGATTGATCACTAATACCTCATCTAATGTCTCGTTCGCCTTGGTCACGGCTTCGTTGGCTGCTTCCTCGGCACGGCCTGCTTCTGTTTGCGCTGCCTCTGCAATCGCCTTGACTTTTTCGCCCGTCGCGTCCGAAGTCAGCAGCACCCACTCACCGTTGTCGTATATCCATAACTCCGTGCCGTCGCTGGTCTGCTTGTACCAAAGATCGTTTTGCAAAGCTCCCTCCGGCATGATGCTGCTGGTATAAATGCTGTTTTTGCCGTCCGCTGTCCGCTGTACCAATATAAGCGCCTCGCGTGTCTCTGACACGTTCTTATTGATCGTGTTAATGGCATTTTGCACATTAGCAGTCAGTGTCGCGCCAAAGCTCCCAAGCTCAATTTCGATGTACTCCCGCGCCAGCGGGTCATACTTATATGAGATCATCCGGGCTTTAATTTCTAACCCGTCCTCGTCGTGCAGCACCGTGACCCAGTCCCATGGTTCGATCGTCTCCAGTTCGGCAAAATGTGCGTACTCGTCCGTGTTGCGCAGATTAAGCAGAACGACCTTGTAATTCGCCGCCGGAACGTCGATGTGATTTACGCTATATTCTTTTTTTGCCGCCGCCCTCAGCAAGCCGTAAGCCTCTGACAGGGGCACCGCGTCCTCATCGTTTGCATAATCGCCCACTGCCGCCTTAATGTCGGTATACTCGATTTTTCGGATCTTGGGGTGCGTATAGTTGCCGATTAGTGGGCTGTCCACGTATTTTTCCGGCAGCATCAGCCCGTCGAAGCCATACGGCATGATCCTCGTAACAACGCCGCTTAGGTCTATTTCCGCCTTATAGCTAATGAGGTTTTTGCGGTGCCGGATGGTTACGCCGTTATCAACTCCGCGGGTATCAAGCATCTGCACGACAAAGTTGTTGCGCCTGATCTCTCCGCCCCAGCGGCTGATAAAAGTATTGTCCTCTCCATCATCCAGCAAGGCTTGCACCGCGTTTTTGCGTACCATTCGGGCAGATGCTACAGTAGTTATGTTTGAGGACATCGTAAACTTGTGACTGTACTGTGTGCCTGCCGATATCTTTTTTACCGCTATATCCCCGTCCATGAGGATGATATTAATATCCTCAATAAAATTGTCAGCCAGATCATAAAAAATGTGGTAGCACGTTACCGTCTTAATCCCCATTGACGGCATGACTTTATAAATGCGAAAAAGCTGGTCTCCGTCCGGGGTCGGCGCTTTGACGATTTTTTCTTCTGTCAGCTCGTCTCCATGAAGGGCGAAGATTGGATAGTCAAACTGCAGAGAATAGAGACCGTTGTAGCTCTCTTCCACTACTTGGTTGGATATGTGGCTGTCCAGTACGCCAAGACCGTTGTATGCAAAATCCGTCTCGTCCTTTTTGTACAAAATTATCATATATATCGCCACCTCGGATCAATTACTATTTCCCGGACCGTACCGGTCCAGCTGATTTTAGTTGACCCCACCGCCAGTTCCGGAAACTTCCCGCTCATTAAGTAGTTGCGGCTCAGCGGAGAGGTCTCGTCCTTGTATGCCTCCATCAGATCACAGTCCAGTATGATGTGATCAACGATATCCTTTAACGCCACCTCTGTGGCTCCCACTGTCAGCTTAATGCTCCCGCTGCCGTAGATTTTTATAAGCGGGCGGGATACATAAGTGCCGGGGTTCTGTAAGGACGTGCCGCTGGTGGTGAGTGTTAGTTCGGTCGGAAGCGCATATTGAAATGATTCGCACTCAAACACGACCGGCAGGACCGCGTAATGTACGGCCTCAAAGTCAGCCGGTTCGATTTGTACATTTTTAACTTTGTAGTACACGTCATCGTCGCTAAAACGTATTGTTTCCGTGCTCATCAGCCATGCCCTGGCCAGCCGTAATTTAGACTTTGTTTCGTCACTGGCTAAAATATTAAAATCAACGGGGATGGGGATGTTCTTAAACCCTTTTTTTCGCACCAGTTCGCCGTCCCGAAAATCCACTTCCGTCTGTTCTGTCCGCTGCTCCGGTGTCGGGATTTCTGGAATCCCATCAATCCTTAATCCGTAGGCAGTCTCATTCTCCGCACCGTTAATAATTAAGTTCATGGTCTCCCCCTCTTTCCGAATTCGGTTGCCACGCCTTTATCTGCCAGCCACTTGTCGGCTTTGGCGAACATTGCCGTCATGTCCTGCGTTCCGCTCAAAACAGGGTTAAAGTGTATGCTTATATTTGGCTCTGTGCCGCGCTGGTTTAACTTCTGCAGCAGCTCTACCGCGGTCTCCATCAGAGCGCACAGCAGGCTTTGATCTTCTGCCTCGTATGCGGATGAGCCACTGTCTGCCGCCATCTTAGACAACGACTGCAGCGCTCCCATGTCAGACGTAAGCGCCGGCATTGATACACTATCAAAACTGCCGGTTAGCATGTCGACGGTGTCGCCGGCAATCTCTCCGAGATATGGCTGCATGTTCTCCATGCCAAGCCCGAACCCCTCCATTGTGTATTTGCCGATTTCCATAAATACGCGTGACGGGGAGTTGATTCTCAGCGCATTTCTTATCGTTGCCGCGACGTTGTTTGCAATCTCCCGCGCCTTAGCATAAACGCTTGCGGCGCCGTCGATCAGTCCGGAGCGAAAGCCCGACATAGCGTACACGCCGTTCGCACGCATTGCAGCGTGGATATTGAGTGCCGAAACAATACTTGACGCGGCATTCCTTGCGCTCGATACGGCACTGCTCATTTCAGACGATATTACGCTTCTGATTGAGCCGAACCCGCTTCTCGTGACCGTCAAAATCGCGTTTATGTCGTTCGAAAAAACGGACTTGATTGTGGTGAGTCCATTTCTTACCGCCGTCGAAACAGCATTTATTTCGGATGACACGGTAGCTTTGATCGAGCTTAGGCCGCCGGCTATGCTTTTTGAGGTATTTGACATTGCGCTATTTACTTCTTTGGCTACATTCCCAAATCCTGTACTAAAGCTCTTTTCGATCCCGTCCAGCGCTGTTGTAATACTTTTTTCAACAGCACTCATGGCCGCGGGGATTACCTGCTCCAGAGCCGCGCTCAAAAGGTTGGCGTTGTTTGTGATTCCCAGAGCAAGGCCCTCCATCGTGTACTTGCCTATTTCCTCAAATACCTTTGACGGGGAGTTGATGTCCAGGACGCCTTTCGCCGTGTCGACCACCGCTTCCGACATATCTGTTGTGGCTGTTACGACATGGTCCGTGCTTTCGAGGATTCCGTTGCTGAGTCCTTCAGTCAGGCTCTTTCCCAGGGCATTCAGGTCGGCAGCCTCGACGGACGCTTTGAGTGTTCCATAGATTCCGCTTTCGCCAAGTACGTATTCTTTGATGGCTGCCGCAACTTCGCCATCCACTTTCAGAGTGTCTACCAGCGTGTCGCTCACAACGCCATAGGATTCTTGCCACAAGCTTTCGGACGCCTTGATTTCGTCCGTCCCCATTGCCATCATTTCCCGCAGTAACGGGAGTGATTCCGGGCCTGTTACGCCTATGGCGTTCAGATAGCTTTCACTTATTCCTGCTTCAATGCATTGCGCATACAGGCTCGAGAACTCTTCTGTGTATTGAATCGCTTTTTCCTGATTTTTTTGGATTTCCGCCCATGTTGTTTCCGTGTCGAGAACAAGCTCCTTACTTAAATTCGTCAGGCCTTCCGTCATTTTCTCGTAAGCCGCCAGAATCCCGTCTACGGCTTCCTGCTGCCTGACACCTAAATCCTGATAGGCCGCGGCCAGTGTTCCGTATGCCTCAAGGATTGTCTGGGTACTTTCTGTCACCGCTGCCGCTTCAGCCGCCGCTGCTGCCTCCACAACTGCCTCCAGTGTGCCATACGACGTCTGCAGTGAGTCATGCTGCTCCTGCAGCCTGGCTTCTTCTTCCTGCAGGGCTGTGACGATTTTTGTCCGCTCCCTTTCTTTCAGCTCGGTGTTCTCCGTTGCTTCGGTAATCTTATTTTGTACCTCGAGGAGCTGTTCCTTAACCTCTGTCTGCTCTTTGCTTATCTCGATCATGCGGTTTAGTGCTTCTTCCGCCTCTAACTGCAGCTCGGCGGCATCAATATACCCGTAGACAGCGTCTGTCGTCATGTTAAGGGCATCCGCGGATTCATCGTAGGACAAGTTAAGCCCTTCGTTTGATTCATTCAGTTTATCTATATACCGAGTCAGTTCTTTTTTCTGCGCAGCCGTTTTATTCTCGACCGCGTAAAGTTGTTTTACCTTGTCTGTCAGATCCTTCGAGGCAGCTGTCCCTGCTTTGATCGATGCGACATTGTCCTGATGCGCTGTTTCGGTTCCGTCCAAGGAATCGATCAACGTATCGTTTTCCTCTGTTAGCTCTTCGATTTCGGCTTTTAGCTTTTTGGACGCTTCTGTCTCTCGGGTAAACCAGCTTACCGCGGCGATCACGCCGGCAACCAGCCCCGCAACCGCGACCACTGCTATTCCGATCGGCCCCGCCAGCGCGGCAAGCGCGGCCTTTAAGAATCCTGCCGCAACCGTGCAGGCTCCCATTGCCACTGTCTTCGCGGTTGTTGCGATGGTTGATAGCGATATCTGTGTGGTTGATACACCAGTAATAAGCGCCCCTGCCTTTTCGGCTGCCGCGCTTGCTATCGATGCGGCCTTGTCCTTTATTTTTGCCGCAATCGACGCATTCAAGGCCTTCGCCTGCAGGGCAAGCGTGCCATTACCGGCTGCTATTACTAAGTTTCGCGCTCCCTCGACAACTGCACTGGCCTTAGACGCCGCGCTGTCCAATAATACTCTTGCAGTCCTGGTCATTAAGCCGGAGGTATTTGTGGCGTTAGCCGCCGTGTTCGCGCCTGTCGCGATGGTTGACGCCGCCGTGGCCGTCGTCTGCGTGGTCTGTGCGGTTGTTGTATGAGTAATCTTTGCCGCCCACAAGGCAAAGGCTTTCATGCCATCGCCGATGTTGGTTATCAGCTTTCCAATGCCTTTTGTCAGCTTCCCGACAATCAGGACGGCAGGCCCTATTACTGCTACGACAGACGCAACTTTAACAATCGTTTGTTTTTGTTGGTCATTGAGGTTGTTTAACCAATCCACTAACCCCTGGACTCCCGAGACGACTTTTTTGATTGCAGGAAGCATGATTTCGCCGAAAGATATCCCTATTCCTTCGACCCCGGATTTTAGGATTGTTAATTGGCCGTTTAAATTGTCCATCTGAGTATCCGCCATTTGCTGGGCCGCGCCAGATGAATTATCGATAGCATCCGACAATTCGTTCCACCGGTCACCGCTCTCCTTGACAAGGGCATTAGCGCCCGCTATAGTACGCGTGTCAAAAATAGTATTCATGACATTAACTCGTTCGTCGGCCGTCAGCCCGTCCAAAGCTCCGCCAAGGTCTTGCAGGACATCTTGCACATTACGCAGATTTCCGCTGGAGTCTGCGCTTTCGACTCCTAATTCCTTCAGCGCTTTTTTTGCTACGTCCGTTGGGGTGTAGAGATTTTTCAGCACATTTCGGAGCATTGTACCGCCTGCAGCTGCCGAGTAACCGTTATCACCTAAAATGCCTAACGCCGTGTAAGTATCTGTTAGATTAACATTGCATAGATCCGCCTGATTGCCTACCGCTAAGATGCCTTCTCCAAAATTGGCTACGCTCCCGTAAGCACTTGATGCCGTTACTGCCATTTTATCCGTCAGCTCCTGCAGGTCTTTTGTTTCAAGCCCCATGGTGTTCAGGCCATTGGCAGCCAGCCGGCAGGCATAATCTAAGTCTAAATTACCAGCTGACGCAAGCGCTAATACTTGCGGCAGCGTATCATAAATCTCCTGGGTTCGGTATCCCGCCATTGCCAGGTTATTAATAGCATCTGCGGACTGCGAAGCGGTAAACTTGGTGTTGCTTCCCATCTCTTTCGCCAGATCACGGAGGGCATCCATCGTATTAACGGACTGGCCGTTTAGGTCAGACATGGCATCCGACGTAATGCCCAGAGTTGCCTGTATTTGTGACATCGACGACTCAAAGTCAGCCGTAACTTTTACCGCCGCCGTACCCACCGCCAAAAGCGGCACTGTAATTGCTGTTGTCAGAGTCTTGCCAATGTTGATCATCTGGTCGCCGGCCGAGGTCAATCTTTGACCCAAAACGGTTAATTCGTCCCCGACTTTGTAAACCCCCGACTCCATCGCTGTCAGCTTAATGTTGACTTCCCTTAACTGGTTTTCGTAACTCCCCAGCTCACCTATCGCCCTGACATACTCATTTTGTGCTCTGACAAGAGCGTCCCTTTGCGCCTGCGTTGCCCCCGCGTTACCTTCGACTTCTGCGCGGCAGGCCTCGTACTTTTCTTTTGCCAGCTGTACTTTTTTGTTCTGCGCGTCGATGACCGTGGTTAAGCCGCTCTGTTTCGCCTTAAGGATGTCAACTGCACTTCCGCTGTTTCCGATAACGCTAAGGTGTGCCTTCATTTCGCCTGTAGCTGTTGTAATCTGCTGCTTGACACCCTTCATTCCGGACGCAAAGGTGCTGCTGTCAAGCCCTAATTCGATAATCATTTGTCCAAGCGGTTGTCCTACTGCCATCTTCTCACCTCGTTTCGCGCAAAAATAAAGAGACGGGAGCCGATTTATCTGCCCCCTTCCCCTTTCATATAATCCATCAGATCAATTTTCTTCTGTTTTCCTTTTGAGGGACTTGTGCAGACAACTTCTACCAGGGTCTCAAAATCCGCCTCTTCGACATCGCTCAGCGTCCACCCCGCTTTGATGAGCTGCCTGCACATCCTGTAATAACTTTCTAGCGCCTCGTCCGGCGTTACGACTCCCCCGGCGTGCTGTCCCCTGAACGTCCCAGGATATCGCTCATGATCCGGTCGAGTTCTGTAATGATTTTATCGCTGTCAATGCCTTCATAGATTGCTTCCAGCGTTAGGCCGGGTTTGTTAAAGAGATCAACGATAAAACTAATACGTAAATCAAGCGCCTTGTCATAGTCGCCCTTCCTTCCCAGCTCGGCCAGCTTCTTTTCAAGCTTAAAGGTCTCTTTGACCCAGCGGGCCTTGATCCGGTCTTTCGTAAACTCCAAAAAGCTTCCGTCTTCCTGCTCGAGCTTAATATATGTTTTTGCCATGATATAACACCTCCTTATGTTGGTCAGCCCGCCGTTGCAAGCGTCAGAGCTTCCACTGCCTTCGCGTCTTCGCCCTTGCCGATGAACTTAACCATCGTGTTGTCCTGCGATGCGTCCACCCTGTCGCTCTCGATTGCCACGAAGCTGTAGGACTCTCCGGTCGGTTCAAAGTTGCCGCCCTCTCTTGTCTTTAATGCAATGTCCGATTTGCTGAATTTTCCTTTGAAGAATCCAAACATTGCAACATTCCCCTGGGAGTCCTCTGATTCCAGAGTAACCGCGCAGTACGGCGGCTCCGTATCCTTGCCGATAAACTGCGCCTTTAATGTTGGATCTGTTTTGTAGCCCAGAATTCGATCCTCTGCCGCGCTTGGAAGATCCAGGAGTTTTAATTCCACGGTCACGTCACCGGTTCCTTTCTGCGCAACATAATAGGCCACATTTGACCCGTATACGCGGATAGGTTCGGCAGACAGCCCGCTGATATTGGCCTCCTGCGCCGCGCCCTCATCCTGCGTACCCTCCACAATAATTACATCCCCTTCGGCCTGCCCCGTTTTGTCGAGTGGCTGAATTTTCGCTCTTTTAAATCCGATTAAGATACTCATGCTTATCTCCTTTTTTAGTAGTCGGTGTCGTGCAGATCAGACGTCTTAAAGTAACGCCTTGCATCTACAAAACGCTTCGTTTCGTCAAAGTACTCGTCAAGACCGTCATTGGCCTGCTGAGTAAACCCTAATTGTTCCAATACATTTTTGATCTCATGCTGCACCCGCTTGCATGTTTTGCGATCGTGCGACTGTACGTCGATCTGGTAGGCAAATTGGTAGCTTAGATTTTTGTCTGACGCATAATTTGCCGCGCTGGGCGGCCGCATGGGGCGAATTGTGATAAATGGCTTTGATGTGTCGGCTGTCTCTGGATAGAGATAGTATTTAATCCGCCCCTCACATTCGCCTGCGATTATTTCATTTTTTAAAAATGCGTCATAAATAATGTCCAGCATATCTTTCATACGAACTCCATCAACCCCTTTCGCACCGCCTCAAGATAGGGAATTTCCAGCTTTTTCAGCGTCTTTTCAATTGTCCCGTAGCTCGGCGGCTTATACTGCTTGCCGTTTCTGACATACCCCCACTCTTCCAGGTGGACCAGGCGCCACCGGCTCTGCGGGCCGCTCCATCCGACCTTTGCGCTTACGATATCATTTGAGGTTCGCGCGTTGCTGCGTGTGACCTCGTTCGCCGTGTGTCCTTTCGAGTAGCCCTTGTCATTAACGGCATTAAAGCTGCTTTTGAGTTCTTCGCCGACTACGTCGCCGCCGCTATTAATGGCTTGCCGTTGGATGTTTCGGACCTTTGTGCCGGAATATTTTTCGGTAATGGCTTTTTCAAGCTCTTTTATCCCTTTGATGTCAAAACTCCCGTATGTACTCATGACGTATACCCCAATAACATCTTGACAATACGATTGTTTTCCACATCATAGGCAACATCGACAACGTCAAAGCGCCGGCCAGTGTAGCGGTAGTCATCCATCTCCGCGAAATGCTTGTTGGTCGGAATGTATTCTTTCCCCGGATCACGGATACGCATAGTTACAGCTTCTTTCGTTCCCGTCGCCCTCATAATTTCCAAATCCTTCATCGAAGGAGCATAGACCTGTGCATAACACTGATACAGGATTTTCTTTTCCTGCTGCCCGGGATCCGGTCCCTCTGCCGGCGCATACTCGTAAAACGTCACCGGCGTCCGCAGATTTCCGCTGTGGACGTCTGGGGTTTTGTAGGATTGTTTCTTCATTCTCCGCTGCCCTCCTCGTACAAAGCCAAAGTCAGGTTAATGATTTCTGTTAAAAAGTTGTCCGCGAAAAATTCCAGTGAGTCGTTATAGGCATATCTGGCTCTTTCAAACACTAATTCTTTGCCTTGTTCATTGTTAAAATCAAAGACGCCGCATGCTTTATTCAGCGCCACGCAGGACGAGGATAACAACCCTTTCAGATTGTCATCCTCTCCGCTGTGCATGATTTTCATCCGCCCTTTAAATTCGTTTAAGACCTCGTAAGGAATATCCATCGCTTACACCTCTTTGTCAGGATTTGTTTTCTCCTTGCTCTTCTTGATCAGGGCGACGCCTCTTTTGTTCTTTGCGCTGCTTAACGCCCTGATTCGTTCGCTGGTTGGCGTCATTCCCTCACGCGGGTAGACGTCGCCTGCCTTGTACCCGAAATAATTATCCTCCATGTCCGCGAATGCAACGATAACTTCATAGCTCATTTTTTACGCCCCCAATCCTTCGAGGTCTAGTTTGTACAGCAGGGCGGCCTTATTATCGCGCGCCTTACCATGGGCAAAAGTCTTTGCCGTGTAAAGCGTGCAGTCTTCGATTGCCAGCGTCTGATCAAACTTTTTAATACGTGTTCCTCCGCCGATATAGGCATCATAACGACCCCGAACAAGAGCAATCACCTCGTTTTCCGGGACGCCTTCCGCCTCGACAACTTTCACATTAAACGGTAGCGCCGTAATAAATGCGCCGTTGGCATTTTGTATCGTATATTGAGCCTTCAGCGCCCAGGCCTGCGAGGGATTGCATATTAAAAGGACCTTCCCATCGACTGTAATTCGTTTGCTGTTTTCCTTTACGGAGAGGCTGTTCATTACTTCCGTCAGCTCCTTAATAGTGCTGTCGGCATCCTTAAAGGTCAGCGTTCCGCTTATGGATTTATCCGGATATACTCCGCCCGTGACGGTTACGCCTTCGGATACATCTTTCCGCAGTCCAATCGGTTTGTCGTTTCCGTCACCATTTACATAAGCCAACATGAGCGCGAGCGAAAAGGCTTCGACGATCTGTGTACGCACAAAGCGTTCAACCCAGCCTGGTCCCATTTCGGTTAAATCATTAGGGACTACCACAAAGGCCGTTAGCTTGTTTTGGATGTCTTCATCCTCCGCGAATGCGGCATCCAGCTGCCCCTTGATTTCCCCGTAAATCTTGCCCCATACTGCAGTACCGCTAACCTCGCTCCGGATAAACTTCAAGCGAAGCCCGGCGTTTTGCAGTCCAATTTCTGTAAGCAGCGGATGGGACTCTGTCAAGTCTTCAAAAATTCGGTCAATTGTCTGCTGCGGCAGAAGCAGCTCCTCCTTGTAGCCTACGTCAGTATCGAGATTGTTGAAAAACTTTATCTCGTCAGACGAAAGCTTTGTTCCCCCAAACTTTTGCAGCTCATTAAACTTATTCTCCGCCGCTCTCATCCCTTCCGCTTCGGCGGCGGCCATGCAATCATCCGTCAGGGCATCGATCATTTCCGCATAAGCGGTGTTCTGTGCCTCCTGCGTCGATCCTTCATCCTGCACCAGCGCAAGGAAGGCCCTTCTCTTCTCGCTGTAATTTTTGAGTTCTTTGTGCTTTTCACTGAGTTTCATGGTCATTTTTATTCTCCTTTTGAATTAAAATAGGAACCGCGAAAGTGCCGGCTCCCTGTGATTTACTTTGTTCTCTGCAATTTTTTTATAAACTTCTTCGGCGGTCAGTTTCGCCAATTCCATAAGTTTATCGCCACTGATGGACGCCGCGTTTTTACTTAGCTGTTTTGTATGGCCAAGCTCTCGCATTGTAGTGATGATCTGCGCCGGCAAAAGCTCGGCGCAATTGGCAACAAGCCGCGGACTGGCGTCCTGGAAAAGAATTTCATCCACGAAGCCTTTTTCTTTTGCTTCCTCTGCGGTCAGCCATGTTTCCTTGTCCATCAGGGATAACAGCTCCTCCTGCGACAGTCCTGTTTTTAACCGGTACGCGGCTGCAGCCGATTTATTGGCTTTTTGCAGTCTCTCGCTTCCCTTGTCCATAGCGTGGTAATCGCCCCAGGCTTCTGATGCAACGTTGTGGATCATTATTTCCCCGACAGGGCTAATCCTCACGGTATCGCCTGCCATAGCTGCCACACTTGCGGCACTATACGCTTTGATAATATCCACGGTTACGTGCCCTTGATAATCCATGAGCGCCGTATATATCTCATTGCCGCAGTCAAGCAGCCCGCCTCCCGAGTTGACAATAACCGTTATATCCTCTTCCCCGTCCAGCGCGCTTAATACATCGTTTGGACACGTCGAGTCTATCTCAAATAAATCATATATCCATTTCTCGTCATTTGAGATCATAGGACCTTTGATGTGTATTGTCGTCATTCTTCCTCACCTCCTTTCTCCACAGCCTCGTAATTCTTTGTTCTCACATACACGTCGCCGCCTTCCCTCGGCTCATAACCCAACTCAGCACGGATTTCATTTGTGTTGAATGTGCTGCTGGATATCAGTTTGTCGATGCTTTCCGCTATCTCGAATATATCCGGGCGGTTTGCGCCGACCACTTTAACCCTTTGGCCCTCTGTGTACGCCCGCTGGTCAATGGTCTTTGCATTTAACTCGTCAACGATTTTCTTAAGCAGGAACGTAAGACAATACTTGTTAAATGCCTGGATGTTGTCCTTAAGTTCAGCACGGCCCCCGTGCAGCAGGGCGGTGGGAATACCCAGGACATCTGCCAGCCAATCCGTTAAGATGTTCGGCACCTTTGCCGCATCGTCAACTTTTAAGTTTGATGTTCCTGTTGTATTTGAGTGCTCTTTGTATTCAAATCCTTTTGTCAACGGAGCAAGGGCAATTGACTTGCTGTTAAATGCGGTAAACAGCTTGTCAATATATCCTTGCAATAATCCTATATTCTTCGGGTCCGCATTCCCCTCAATTGATACTGTACCGCGGATCTGGTTGTTCCGTTTGGCCGCCTCTAGTAAGCGGTTGTAAAGTTCACTGTAGTCTGCAAATAGCCCGCGCGTAAAGGATTCCATCTTCTGATTCCCGTACTGAAAATAAAGGACGTCCCCCATCGAAAAAGTACGCGTAAAAGTAAAATCCTTGACGGAGACATTCAGGAAGGAGTCCTCATACAGCGCATACTCATTCCGCGTCCAGCTGTCTGCGATCAGCAAGTCGTCCGAGTCGCTCAAAACGACGAGAGCTTCATTATGCACAATCATTTGATATACAACCTTCTCCCAAAACTGCGCGGCGCTCATGTTTTTATTGGGCCGAACATTGAGCTTGTAATCCCACCGTGGGTCATCTGTCAAAAACACCGATTGCCCGGCAGCGCGTGCGATAAAATTTGCACATGTATCAAGAGCCATTCGCTTAAGGTACAGTTCCTGTGCGTCATTGGCTATCTCTTCGATGTCGTAGCTGATTGCCATTTCTGCAAGCTCTTTGTTTCGCCTGAGCAAATCTAGCAAGTTTAATTTTCCCAATCTTTTATCGCCTCCTTAAAAATCAATATTCTGCAGCGCATTCAGTGCTTCTCCTATGTCAAATTCATCAATCATATCCCTCTTGTACAGCGCTGCTATAAATGCGTGGAATCCATCTGTCTTTCTGCGTACTGGTTCTTTCTTCAGGTATGTTCGGTTTCCTCGTGGATCCTCCTTGACGTAAGTATTATTCGTATACCAACGCATCATTGGATCGTCGCCGAAAATAAAGTGTTCATGCGCAAACCCATCTTCAATAATAGGGGCAATCTTCGCCTGTACGCCTGCGGGGTTTCGGATAAACTCAGTCTCAAAGCCCTCGTCTTCCAATAACGGTTTCAGTAGATCCATCCGGAAACTGTCAGCGGCTACAAGTTCAATTTCGTATGTCTCTCTTTTGTCCACCAACCACTTTACAAGATGTCTTGGATCTATCGACGGTTCGTCCACTATTGTTGCGAGTTCTTGTCCGGCCCATTCCCGGATCGGTGCCTTTGGTTTAAAAGCATCCAGAAAACCTCTTCTCACAAAAGAGTGCTGCATCCAGACGATTTTTCCGTTTACTTTAAACAGCAGGCCCACCGAGGCAAAATCACGGATGCTTGCATAGTCAAATCCCGCCACGCAATTCCGGCCGCTCAGGTCAGGAATCGGCCGGTTCGTTGCAAGTACCTGTTCCCAGGGTGCAACATCCCGCTCACCGTCGCCTTCGGTAAAATTCATTCTCTTAATGACAAATTCCTGACGTCCGCTTGGGCTTTCTTCAAGGTCCAGGTAATCTTCCATGACCTCCGAAAAAACTTGTTCGGCATACTCCGTTTTCTCGTTAAACATCGGATTCGCTTTTGCCCAGAAAACGGGATCCTCCATTTCGCCGATATTATCCAGTTTGCAGATAAACGGGAAATATCCGATCCGATCAGTCTTGCCCTCCAGTATCTTAGCTGCCCGCTCCAGTTGCTTGTCATAAAATCCTTCGCGGACATACCCATTTGTGCCGAAGTAAAATGTTCGGGGGTTTTTTACCTTTCCAAGTCCTGAACGCTGTACCTTCACGGCTTTATCATCCTCGAACTGGTGTATCTCATCAAAAAACAGACAGCCGTCTCTTGCGCTGTCCATCGTTTTGGGGTTGTTGGTACGATATTTGAATACTGAATTCGTCTTGATCCCTGTTATAGTCTTCTTCTTTGCGTCGTAGTGTTTTTCTAATCTCTTTGTCTGGATCGTCGTGCAGGACTCATCGAATGAAACCTTCGATTGATCCTCTGAGTTTGCCGTGATGGTTACGTTGTATCCCTTGATTCCGTGCAGTTC